>Ga0137397_10000656_pt1 | contig 23910 bp, 23 predicted proteins | sample czorhiz116metaG_FD_106658 | JGI IMG/M metagenome (GOLD analysis project Ga0137397, IMG submission 106658) | Vadose zone soil microbial communities from Angelo Coast Range Reserve, California, USA - czorhiz1.16 metaG | ecosystem: Environmental > Terrestrial > Soil > Vadose zone | place: USA... | reverse complement strand
CTCGACTCGCGCCCGGACCTCGGCTTCGTCGCGCAGCGTCCAGATCCGCGCGACCTCGGCCTCGACCCGGCGGAGCAGCTCGAGGGCCGGCGGCAACACGGACACCCGCTCCCGACGGACGAGCTTCTTCACCCACCAGTCCGGGTCGTAGCTCTCGCCCAGGTCGGCCAAAGGCTTGCCGGCGCCGGCCAGATCGTCGAAGGCGCCGTCTTCCCGAGCTTGGCGGATCTGCTCCTCGAGCCACGACTCCCAGCTGACGCCCGGCGGCTTGCGCTCGGTCACGGCACCATGAGACCCAGCGGCATCGAGCATTGTCAAGAACCGGCCCGTGGTGAGGTCGTGTCGAATGGTATTCTGCCGCTCGAGGGAGGCAGGCCATGTCCACCAATCTCGCCGTCGTCGTCGATCCAGATGCGCCCGGTCGGCTCGTCATCCGCGCGGTGCCGGAGCCCACGCCCGACAGGGACGAAGCCGTCGTGCGCGTGCACGCGATCTCGCTCAACCGCGGTGAGGTTCGTCGCTCGGGCGTGGCCGCGGCCGGATGGCGCCCGGGCTGGGATCTCGCCGGAGTGGTCGAGCGCGCCGCGGCTGACGGCTCGGGCTCGAGCGTCGGGACGCGCGTGGTCGGATTCCTGCCGGAGGGTGGCTGGGCTCAGCGGGTGGCCGTCCCCAGGAACGCGCTCGCCGAGCTGCCCGACAAGGTGACGTTCTCGCAGGCCGCCACCTTCCCGGTGGCGGGGCTCACGGCGCTGCTGGCGCTCGGCAAGCGCGGGCAGATCCTCGGACGGCGGGTGCTCGTGACGGGTGCCACGGGCGGGGTCGGCGACTTCGCGGTGCAGCTGGCCCGGCTGGCCGGCGCTCACGTGACGGCGAGCGTGCGCCGGGCCGATCAGGTCCCCACGGTGCGCCAGCTCGGCGCCCACGACGTCGTGATCGGCGACGCGATCGCGCCCTCGCCGAAGTACGACCTCATCGTCGAGTCGGTGGGCGGCCGAACCCTCGGGACCGCGCTGGCGGCCCTCGAGCGCGGCGGCGTCTGCGTCACGCTCGGCGTCTCCGCCTCCGCCGAGGTCACCTTCGACGCGCGGGAGTTCTTCGCGACCGGACGCTCGACGCTCTATGGCTTCTATGTCTTCACGGAATTCGGGAGCGAGCCGGCGTCCGTCGGCCTCCGCCGGCTGGCCGACCTCGTCGCCGCCGGGCAGCTGGCGCCGCACATCAGCCTGGAGCGGCCGTGGAAGGAGATCGCTCAGGTGGCCCAGGACCTGATCGCCCGGCGATTTCCGGGCAAGGCCGTGCTCGTCGTGGACTGAGAGGGTCGCATGTTCGATTTCAAGGACCACGCGGTCCTCGTCACGGGTGCGGGCGCCGGCATCGGCTTCGGCATCGCCCAGGCGTTTCATCAGGCGGGGGCTCGCGTCGCCCTGGGCGATCTGCGCGAGCCCGCGCTGGCGCGCGCGGCGGAGCGTCTGGGGCGCACCGAGCGCGTCTTCACCCACGCGGTGGACGTCCGGAGCGGCTCGTCGCTCGCCGAATTCTTGAAGGGCGCCGAGCGCGCCGTCGGGCCCGTGACGGTCGCCGTCGCCAACGCCGGCGTCTATCCGAACTGCCCGGTCCTGGACATGCCGGTGGAGGAGTGGGACCGCGTCATGGAGACGAACCTGCGCGGCGTGTTCCTCACGTGCCAGGCGGTGGGCCGGCGCATGGTGGCCCAGGGCACGCCGGGCAAGCTGATCACGATCTCGTCGGGCGCCCACAACAGCGGGCGAAAAGGCGCCGCGCACTACTGCGCGTCGAAGGCCGGCGTGGTGATGTTCACGAAGGTGCTGGCCATGGAGCTGGCGCCGCACCGGATCAATGTCAACTGCATCGCGCCGGGACTGGTCACGGTCGAGCGCAACGTGAGCGAGGTGTCCGACGAGTACGTGCGCACGCTCGTCTCCACCATTCCGTGGGGCCGGCCCGGCAACCCCGAGGACATCGCGCACGCCGCGCTGTTCCTGGCCTCGCCGTTCGCGGAATTCATCACCGGTGAGGTCCTGAGCGTCGACGGCGGCAGCGGGACCGGACGCACCTATCTGCCGTACAGCGGGACGGCGCCCCGCTGAGCGTCAGACCTTCAAGCGCGGGCCGAGCACATCCCGGAGCCCGGCCCGCAGGCGAGGCGAGACGATGATTCCAGACGAGCACGTGCTGCGTGAGTGGCTTCACCGTGTTCAGGTCGGCTCGCTCAGCCGTCGTGAGCTCGCCCGAGCGCTGCTCGGGCTGGGACTCACGTCCCCGCTGATCAGGGAATTGCTGGGACCGCGCGGGATCGCACACGCCCAGCCCAAGCGCACGACCTTCACCCCGTCCCGGCGCGGGGGAGGGGGCGAGCTGAAGCTCTTGTGGTGGCAGGCGCCGACGATCCTGAATCCGCACCTGGCGATCGGCGTCAAGGACGGCGACGGCTCGCGCATCTTCTACGAGCCGCTGGTCTCCTTCGACCCGGATGGCAACCCGGTGGGGGCCCTGGCCGCCGAGGTGCCGACCGTGCAGAACGGCGACATCGCCCGCGACGGGCTGTCGGTCACCGTGAAGCTGAAGAAGGGCGCGCAGTGGCACGACGGCAAGCCCTTCACGGCAGACGACGTGATCTTCACCTGGGAGTACGCCGCCGACCCCGCGACGCTGGCGGTGTCGGCCGGAGCCTACCGGGACATCGCGCGCGTCGACAAGCTCGACCCCCACACGGTCAAGATCGTCTACAAGGCTCCGACTCCGTTCTGGGCCAAGGCGTTCCGGGGAATCCTTCCCAGGCACGTCTTCGAGGCCTTCAAGGGGGCGAAGTCGCGAGAGGCCCCGGCCAACCTCAAGCCGGTGGGGACGGGCCCCTACCGCTTCGTGGACTTCAAGCCCGGTGACCTCGTCCGCGCCGAGACCTTTTCCGCTTACCACGAGCCGCGCTGGCCCTTCTTCGATCGGCTGGAGATGAAGGGCGGGGGCGACGCCGTCTCGGCCGCGCGAGCGGTGATGCAGACCGGCGAGTACGACTTCGCCTGGAACATGCAGGTCGAGGATGACCTCCTCCGACGGATGGAGCAGGGCGGCAAGGGCCGCGTCGACATCGCCTGGGGTGGCGGCGTCGAGCAGATCCTCTGCAACTTCTCGGATCCGCGTCGGGAAGTCGACGGAGAGCGGTCGAGCCTCAAGGCGCCGCATCCCTTCCTGACCGACAACAGCGTGCGCGCGGCGCTGAGCCTCCTGGTCGACCGCGCGTCGATCCAGGAGCAGATCTACGGCCGCCTCGGGCAGACCACGGCGAACTACCTGAACGCGCCGGCGCCGTTCCGGTCCAAGAACACGCGCTGGGAGTTCAACGTCGAGAAGGCCTCCAGGGTCCTGGACGACGCGGGCTGGAGGCGAGGGCCCAACGGGATCCGGACCAAGGACGGCAAGCGACTTCGGATGTTGTTCCAGACCTCGATCAATGCGGCGCGCCAGAAGACCCAGGCCATCGTCAAGCAGGCGGCGGCCAGGGTCGGAATCGAGATCGAGCTGAAGGCGATCGTGCCCGCCGTGTACTTCTCGACCGACCCCGCCAATCTCGACACCTCGTCCCACTTCGCAGCCGACCTGCAGATGTACAGTTTCAACAGCGGCTCGCCGGACCCCCACCGGTTCATGGAGCCTTTCGTGTCCTGGGAGGTCGCCCAGAAGGAGAACAAATGGGCCGGCCTCAACTCGACGCGCTGGCGGAACGAGGAGTACGACCGGCTGTTCCGGGCCGCGGAGACCGAGATGGACCCGGTCAAGCGCGCGGCGCACGTCATCCGCATGAACGACCTCCTGACCCAGAACGTCGTGATCGTGCCCTTTCTCTGGCGCGGAAGCGCGTCGGCCGTCTCGAACCGGCTCCACGGGACCGAGATCAGCGGCTGGGACTCGAGCTGCTGGAACATCGCCCACTGGTACAAGGAGGCCTGACCAGAACGATGTATCTTGAGGGGACTCCGGGAGGCGGGACCTGACCATGGACGTCGGTATCGTGACCGCGAAGGTCTAGGAGGCGCACACCACGATGAAGCTCAGCACCGACCGCATTCTGACCACGCACACCGGAAGCTTGCCGCGCGCCCAGGACCTGACGACGACGCTCGAGGCGCTGGACTCGGGAACTCCGCCCGACTCCGCCGCCTTCGAGGCGCGCGTGCGCCGCGCGGTCGCCGATATCGTCCGGCGGCAGATGGAAGCGGGGGTGGACATCGTCAACGACGGCGAGCAAGGCAAGGTGGGCTACTCCACCTATGTGCGGCACCGCCTCACCGGGTTCGGCGGGCAGGCGGCGGTCCCGGTCCGTTCGGACTGGGCCGACTTTCCCGAGGCGGCCGCGCGGGGCGAGCGGCGCTCGACGATCATGCGTCCGTCGTGCAATGGCCCGATCGACTGGAAGGACCGGACGGCGGTCCAGAAGGACGTCGCCAACCTGAGCGCGGCCGTGGCCGGCGTCAAGCCGGCCGACGCCTTCATGACGGCGGCCTCGCCGGGAGTCATCGCGCACTTCCTCCGCAACGATCACTACCCGAGCCGCGAGGCGTATCTGGCGCGCCTCGTCGACGTCATGAAGGAGGAGTACGACGCGATCCATCGGGCCGGGTTCGTGCTGCAGGTCGACTGCCCGGACCTGGGGATGGGGCGGCATCTGGCGTTCCCCGAGCTGAGCGATGCCGAGTTCTTGAAGATCGCCGCGGCCAACGTCGAGGCCCTCAACCACGCGCTCCGCGACATCCCGGCCGACCGGATGCGCCTGCATCTGTGCTGGGGCAACTACGAAGGGCCACACCACCGTGACATCCCGCTGCGACGGCTCCTGCCCGTCGCGCTGAAGGCCCGGCCCCAGGCGCTGTCCTTCGAGGGGGCGAACCCCAGGCACGAGCACGAATGGGTCGTGTTCCGCGAGATCCGCCTGCCGGACGACCGGGTGATCATTCCGGGCGTGCTGGACTCGACGACCAACTTCATCGAGCATCCGGAGCTGGTCGCGCAGCGGCTCGTCCGCTACGCGGAGATCGTCGGGCGGGAGCGCGTGATCGCTGGCACCGATTGTGGGTTCGCGACCTTCGCGCGGTCCGTCAACCAGGTCGAGCCCGAGATCGCCTGGGCGAAGTTCAAGGCGATGGCCGAGGGGGCGCGACTCGCGTCCGCCCAGCTCTGGCGATGATTCCCGACGAGATCGACGTTCCCCACGCCGTTGTCCGCGTCCTCGAAGAGGCCGGCGTCCAGTTCGTCTTCGGCATGCCCGGTGGAGACACCGGCCGCATCTTCGACGCGCTCCACGACTCGACCGAGATCCAGACGATCCTCGTCCGCCACGAGCAGGTGGGCTCGATCATGGCGGAGATGTACGGCCGGCTCACCGGAAAGCCCGGCGTGGTCATGGGCCAGGGGATTTTCCTCGCGTGCAACGCCCTCTTCGGCGCGCTCGAGGCCGTGAAGGGCGCGTCGCCCATGCTGCTGCTCGGCGACTTCACGGACATGGCGCCTTTCATGCACCACGCCCCGTACCAGGCGGGCACCGGAGAGCACGGCAATCACGACCTCCGGAGCCTCCTGGCGAGCGCGACCAAGTACACCGCGGCGGTCTCCGAGCCGAAGCAAGCCGTCCAGACGATCCAGCTCGCCATCAAGCACGCGACGACGGGCACGCCGGGCCCCGTGGCGGTGATCTTCGGCAGTCGATCGCTGGCCGGCACCGTGAAGGCCCGGCGGCCGCCTCGTGTCCACGAGACCGCTCGACACCTGGCGCACGGCGTCGCGCGACCCGCGCAGGCCGACGTGTTCCGCATGGCCAATGCGCTGCTCATGGCGGCGAGCCCCGTGATCGTCGCCGGAAACGGGGTGCACGCCTCGCGCGCCTGGACCGAGCTGGCGGCGCTCGCCAGCCTCCTCGGAATCCCCGTGGCGACGACGGCGACCGGAAAGAGCGCGATCGCCGACGTGCATCCGCTGGCGCTGGGCGTCTTCGGCAACTGGGGCCAGACCGTCGCGAACGAGGTCGTCTCGTCCGCCGATACCGTGCTCGTCGTCGGCTCGCGTCTGGCGCCCACGGACACGTGCTTCGAGAACCCCGAGCTGCTCGACGCCGACCGCCAGCTGTTCCTCCAGATCGACGCGGAGCCGCTCAACATCGGCCGGCACTTCCCGGTGGCGGCGGCGATCGTCGCCGATGCACGGGAGGCGCTCGCCGCACTGTACGCCGAGATCGCTCCGCGGCTCACGCCGGGTGACCGAGCGGCGACCCGCCGCCTGCAACACCTGGCCGAGCTCAAGACCCTGCATCGCTATTTCGCCGAGCCCGAGCAGCGCTCGGATGACGTCCCGCTCCGGCCCGAGCGCGTGATCACGGAGCTGGCGCGCCGGCTCGACGAGCACGCCGTGGTCACGATGGACGCCGGAGCCAACCGCCTCTACATGACCCACTACTTCCAGTGCCGGGGCGCGGGCACCGTCTACCAACCTTCCTCGATCGGCGGCATGGGGTACGCGCTGCCGGCCGCGATGGCGGCGAAGCTCACGCACCCCGAGCGGGACTGCGTCGCCGTCTGCGGCGACGGCGGCTTCGCCATGACGATGAACGCGCTGTTCACCGCCGCCCAGTACCGCATCCCGGTCGTGGCCGTCGTCCTGAACAACAGCGTGCTCGGCTGGGTGAAGGACGGCCAGCGGCGTCGGGGCAACCGCTTCATCGCCTCCGAGCTGGGTCGGAGCGACTATGCCCGGATCGCCCAGGCCATGGGCTGCGTCGGCGTCCGCGTCGAGACGGTCGAGGACCTCGTCGAGGAGCTCGACCGGGTGAGGGGCGCCAAGGAGCCCGTCGTGCTCGACGTGGTCACGACCGAGGACGCGCCGTTCTGGCAGGTCCAGTCGCCCTACGCCAAGGAGGGCCCCGGCGGCGAGTGACCCATGCGACACACGCGCAAGGAGGTCGTCGCTCGAACCCGGCGCGAGTTCGCGGCGCTCGATCGTCTCGTGGCGCGCCTGCGGCCGGCGGACTGGAAGCGGCGCGTGCCGCGCCCGCCGACGCGGGATCCGTGGACGGTCAAGGACGCGCTCGCCCACATCGTCTACTGGAAGGAGCACAGCGCCCGCGTGTTCCGGGGCGAGCGGCGGCTGCCGGAAATGCGCGGCCTCGACGTGAACCAGATCAACCGCCTCGTCTACCGGCGCTGGCGGCGACGGCCGCCGAGCGCGCTCCAGGCGTGGCACCGTCGCGTCCATACCGACGTGCTGACGACGCTCGCGCGGAACCCCGCGGCGTGGTTCGGCCGGCGCCAGCGCTCGCCCCAGTGGCCCATGGATTTCGACGGGCACTCGGCGGCGCACCGGATGCACGACATCGAGGCGGCGCTGCCGGCCCGACGCGTTACCCGTCGCCCGCGCCGGTGAGGCTCGCGACGAAACGGTCGAGGACGAAGTAAAACGCGACGGCGGTCGGGATTCCCACGAGGAGCGCCGCGGCCATCAGGGCGCCCCAGAAGAAGACGTCCACCGTGACGACCTTCTGGTCCACGGGCGACGCGAAGACCACCGCGTAGAGATACTCCTGCATCGACAGGCTGAACGCGAAGATCGCCGTCGTCGCGATCCCGGGCAGGCAGAGCGGCAGCACGATGCGCAGGAGCCCGCCCGCCGCTCCGCAGCCATCGAGCCAGGCTGCCTCCTCGACCTCGCGCGGCACGGCGCGGACGAAGCCCACCATGAGCCACGTGCAGAACGGGATCGTGAAGGTCGGGTAGAGCACCACGAGCGCCCACCACGAGTCCGTCAGGCCGAGCCTCGCCAGGACGGGCGCCAGCGGAAGGAAGAGGACGATCGGCGGCACCAGATAGGTCATGAACATGGCGATGCCGGCGCCCTCCGCCCCGGGTGGACGCAGGCGCGCCAGCGCGTAGGCCGCGGGGACCACCGTCAGCAGGGTGATGGTGACCGCGCCGACGGACACGAGGGCCGTGTTCAGCACCCAGACGCCGAACCACGTCTGGGTGAACAGCAGGTCGAAGGGGGAACTTCATGCTGTAGAGGTCCCGCTCGTGCTTGAACGCGGTGATCGCCATCCACACCACCGGGAAGAGCGCGACGAGCACGAAGGGTACCAGCCCCGCGTAGATGCCGGTGTACCGGAGCCCGCGTCGCCGCCGGGACGTCATGGCGGAGTGTCGAGCGTCGCTTCAGTGCATCACGCCGCCGCCGGTCACGTTGATCGACTGGCCGGTGATGTACTCGGCGGCGTCGCCCGCCAGGAACGCCGCGACCTCGGCGACGTCGCTCGGCCTCGCGATGCGGCCGAGCGGGGTCGTCGCGGCGGTCTGCTTGATGCGCTCCTCGCGCTGCCTGGGGTCGAAGGTGCCGTCGCCGCGCAGGCCCATGTGATCCAGCCGCTCGGTGTCGGCGGCGCTCGGACAGATCGCGTTGACCGTGATCCCGGCCGGCGCCAGCTCCTGGGCCAGCGACTGTGTGAATCCGATGATGCCGAACTTGGACGCGCAGTATGCCGCGCGGCGCGCCCCGCCCTTCTTGCCCCATTGAGACGACATGCTGATGATGCGCCCGCGCACGCGCCGCTCGAGCATCGAGCGTGCGACGGCCTGCGAGGTGATGAACGTGCCCTTAAGGTTGGTGTCGAGCACGGTGTCCCACGACTCTTCGTCCAGCTCGACCACCGGCGTCCGGTCGAGGCTGCCCGGCGCGCCGGCGTTGTTCACGAGGATGTCGATACGCCCGAACTCCGCGAGGGCGCCCGCGACGACTTTCTCCATCTGCGCGACCGACCGGACGTCGGCGATCGCCGTCATCGCCCGGCGGCCCCGCTTCCGGATCTCCTCCGCGACCGCGTCGACGCCGCGCCACGCTCCCGGTGGCGTCGAGGACGACACCCGGAGCCCCGTCGGGATCACGTCGGTCAGGATGAGATCGGCGCCCTCGTCGGCGAACCGCTGGGCGATGGCTCGTCCGAGCCCGTGCTCGCCGCCCGCACCCGTCACCATCGCCACCTTGCTCTCGAGCCGTCCCATGTTCTTGCCTCCTGAGCGCGGTCGCGGCCCTCCGCGACCGCGGCGCGCACGGTTGCTCGTCACCCGGCCGTCGTCCCGGCGGTCAAGAAGCGTTCGGGGCGAAAGGGGGCCAGCGTCGGGCTCGGTGCGTCGCGCACGATCTCGTCCGCCAGCAGGCGCCCGAGCAGCGGGCCCAGCGTGATCCCGCTGTGGGTCGCGATCACCCAGGCGTTGGCCAAGCCCGGAATCCGTCCGGCGATCGTGTGGAGGTCGCCCGGCATCGGCCGCACGCCGATGCGGCTGTCGACGATCTTCACGTGGCGGGCCGCCGGAAAGACGCGGGCCGCGCGCTCGAGCAGGAGCGCGGCGAGCGGCCCCGGCGAGCCCGCGTTCGTCGCCAGGGTGTCGACGTCCTCGGCGCCGAGCAGGAGCCCGCCGCCGGCGTCGGGCCTGACGTGGATCCCGGGCGCATGCACCACACGACGGAGCGGCTCCGCCGGGCGGGACGTGACCGCCAGCAACCCGGGAACGCGGCCGACGGGGATCGCCACGCGCAGCGGCTCGAGGAACGCCTGCGTCGCCGGCCCCACGCAGACGAGAAAGGACCGGGCGACCAGCTCGCCGTCGTCGCTGACGAGCGCCTCGACACGATCGCCCCGCGCCCGGAGAGAGCGAACGGCCGTGGCCTCTCTGACGTCGGCGCCGCGCGCCGACGCCGCGGCCAGGAGACGCCCGATCAGTCGCGGGGCGTCGAGCCACGCGTCGGCGGCGTAGAAGGCGACCTCGCGAACCTGGTCGGGAACGGCCAGACCGGGCTCGATCTCCGTCGCGCGCTCACGGCTGATCCATTCCGCGGGATAGCCGCGGCCCGCCAGCCGGTGAACCCGCTCCCGGAGCTCGCGCTCCGCCTCGCCGCCATCCGTCCACTCGAGCGAGCCGCCGTCGTGGTAGCCGGCGTCGCCGCCGAGCTCGCGGGACAGCTCGCGGTGCGCGGTCATCCCGGCCGCGTTGAGCCGATGGTAGACGTCGGGCTCCTTTCGGACCGAGTTCAGCCACGCGAACGACGTGCCGCTCGTCCCGCCGCCGGGCGGTCCGGCGTCGAGCGCCAGCACGCGCGCCCCGGCCCACGCGGCCGCGTAAACGGCCGACGCGCCCACGATGCCCAGCCCGACGACGGCGACGTCGTAGTGTTTCATCGGCGACCTCCTGCGCTGGCCCGATCAGGTACTGCGGGCGCATTATAGGGTTCCGCGGGACTCCGCGACACGGGAGGAGCAAGCGCCATGACAACCGTCATTGTCCACGGTCAGGCGTCGGGACTCTCACAGGAGATCACGATCGGACCGCATCGCCTGAAGGCCGACGAGCCCTCCGCGGCAGGCGGGACCGAGACCGGCCCCAACCCCTACGACTTGCTGCTCGCGGCGCTCGGCGCCTGAACCTCGATGACGATCGCGCTGTACGCGCGACGCAAGCAGTGGCCGCTCGAGGACGTGACGGTCCGGCTTCAGCACTCGAAGATCCACGCCGTCGACTGCGCCGAGTGCGAGACCAGGGACGGCATGCTCGACCGGATCGACACCGACATCGCGCTGACCGGGACGCTGACCGCCGAGCAGCGCGCGCGACTCCTCGAGATCGCCCAGAAGTGTCCGGTGCACCGTACGCTGACGTCCGAGATCAGCATCACGACGCGGCTGGCGTAGACCGCGCGGCCTTCACGACGGCCACACCCTGACCACCCGGCGGCTGATCATGTAGTCGACGCCGCGGCCTCGATCTTGGTGCCTCCTCGCATGAAGGACGCGAGAAGGGCGACGACCATCAGCGCGAGGCACGCCAGATACGTGACGTTCATCGCGGCGACGAAGGCCCGGGGATGCGCGGCGCTCGGCGTGGCGTCGGCGGCCCCAGCATAGTAGCGGAACGCGACGGTCAGCAGGACGCCGCCGAGCGAGATCCCGAGCAGCGCCGAGAGTCCGAAGATCGTCTGGACCATCCCGGTGGCGAAGCCCCGATATTCCCTCGGCACCGAGCCGATGATCGCCGCCTGGTTGGGCGTGTTGAAAAATCCCGAGCCGATGCCGACGAGCCCCATCATGACCGTCGGCAGGACCCAGTGCGAGTCCATTCGCAGGAACAACCCGATGGCGAAGGCGCCCATGGTCGCCAGGACGCCGATCGAGGCGGGCACCCGCGGACCGATCCGGTCAGTGAGCCGGCCGCTCACCGTCGCCAGCCCGATCGTGAACACGGGAGCCGCCAGGAAGATGAGGCCCATGAACGACGGCGCGAAGTGGAGCACGTCCTGGATGTAGAACGGCATCAGGAAGCCCAGCACGGTGTTCGTGGTGGCGATGAGCAGCAGGCTCAGGCTGCTGAACGTGAACATCCGAATCTTGAAGAGCGCGAGGTTCATGACGGGGTTGACCGCCCGGCGCTCGTGAGCGAGGAAGCCGAGCAGCGTGGCGCCGAAGACCAGCGCCATGACGCCGGTCCGCTCGGCCCCGAGCGTCTCGGCGCTGCGCCGATCGAGCAGCAGGGTCAACATGACCGTGAGCGCGATGAGGAGCGCGGCACCCAGATAGTCGATGGACGGCGCGCGGCCGGCCGGCGCCGCGCGGCGCCGCGTGGCGCGCATCACGGTGAGGACGACTCCGGTGAGTCCCATCGGAATCAGCAAGAAGAAGATCCACGGCCAGCTCAGGAAATCGATGACCAGCCCGCCGAGGGGCGGCCCGATCAAGAGGCCGGAATGAAAGCCCATCGTCATGTAGCCGTTGGCGCGCCCCTCGGAGCCTTCCGGCATCGCTTCCATGGCCAGCACGCGCGTCGCCGACGCGATCATGGCGGCGCCGAGCCCCTGGATGAACCGGAACAGGATGAGCAGGAGCGCGTTCGGCGCCAGGCCGCAGAGCAGGGAGCTGACGGTCATGATGGCGAATCCGGAGCCGTAGATCGCGTAGCGCCCGTGGATGTCGCCGAGGCGCCCGAAGACGACCGAGAGGCTGATCCCGGCGAGCTGATAGGCGATCAGCGCCCAGGAGATGGCGAGGATGTCGGTGTTCAGGGCGCTGGCGAGCGTCGGAAGCGAGACGACGAAGATCCGCGTGGCGACGCCGGTGAGGAACTGGCCCATGATCGCGTTGGCGAGCAGGAGCCGGTCCGTGCAAGCGGTCACGAGCCTCACATTATCAGCCCCGGGCTCGCGCGGTTGTCGTAAGATTGCCGGCCATGAGCGAAGCGACTCTCCGGACGCTCGCGATGCAAGTCCGGAACTGGGGTCGGTGGGGACCGGACGACGAGATCGGCACCCTGAACTTCATCACGCCGGACGCCGTCGCCGCGGCCTGCCGGCTCGCCACGACCGGCAAGGTCTTCGCGCTCGGCATTCCGCTCGAGCGCGAGGGTCCGCAGAGCGGCACTCGCCAGCGCTTCAATCCGATCCACACCATGTTCCGCGACGGCGGCGACGCCCCGCGGACGCCGGCGGAGGTCGAGGCGATGCAGGGCTACGGGGGCTCCGACGACTGGATCGTCATGCCGCTCCAGTGCGTCACCCAGTGGGACAGCCTCGCCCACGTCTTCTACGAGGGGAAGATGTACAACGGCTACGACGCCGCCCTCGTCACCAGCAGCGGCACCGCGAAGAACAGCATCGACAAGACCAAGAGTCGGATCGCCGGCCGCGGCGTCCTCCTCGACGTCGCCCGCTGGAAGGGCGTGCGCGCGCTCGACCCCGGCTACGCGATCACACCGGCCGACCTCGACGCGACCGCCGCCGCCCAGCAGGTGGACGTCCGTCGCGGCGACCTTCTCCTGATCCGCACCGGCCACATGTCGCGCTATCTCGACCGGAACGACTGGCGCCACTTCGACCTCGACGAATCGCCGGGCGTCTCCGTGCAGACGGTGTCGTGGATGCACGCGCGGGAGATCGCCGCGGTGGCGTCCGACAACTACGCGGTCGAGGTGCGGCCCTCGGAGCTGCCGCCGTTTCGCAGCCCGTTTCACATCTGCGCCATCCCGAACATGGGGCTGACGCTGGGCGAGATCTTCTATCTCGAGGAGCTGGCGGCGGACTGCGCCGCCGACGGGCGCTACGCGTTCCTGCTCGTGGCGTCGCCGCTGCCTGTCACGCGCGGTGTGGGCACGCCCATCAACCCGTACGCGATCAAGTGAGTCGCCCGCGACGGTGCTGATCCGCGAGATCGTCGCGAGTCACTACTCCATTGCGCTGCCCGTCGCCCTGTCCGACAGCACGCACGGGACTATCAAAGGCTTCGAGCTCGTCACCGCGCGGGTGCGCGACGCCGACGGCGCGGAGGGCGTCGGCTACACCTACACCGTGGGCACCGGTGGCGCCGCCGTTCACGCCCTGGTGGCCCGCGATCTGGCGCCGCTGCTCGTCGGGCGCGACGCCGACCTCATCGAGAGCCACTGGCAGGCCATGTGGTGGGCGCTCCACTACGGCGGGCGCGGCGGTGCCCAGGCGCTCGCCATGTCGGCCGTCGACATCGCGCTCTGGGACCTTCGCGCCCGCCGCCAGGGGGCGGCGCTCTGGCGCGTGCTGGGCGGATTCGACCCGCGCGTGCCCTGTTACGCCGGCGGCATCGACCTCGACTTCCCACTCGACGCCCTGCTGCGCCAGACGGACGAGAACCTCGCCCGCGGCTTTCGCGCGATCAAGATGAAGGTCGGCCGCCCGTCGCTCCACGACGACGTCGAGCGCGTGCGGGCCATGCGCCGTCACCTCGGCCCCGACTTCCCACTGATGGTCGACGCCAACATGCGCTGGAGCGTCGACGAGGCGATCCGGGCCGCGCGGGCCCTGGGCGAGCTGGCCCCGGTATGGCTGGAGGAGCCGACCATCCCCGACGACGTTCCCGGCCACGCCAGGATCGTCCGCGAGGGCGGCCTTCCCATCGCGGCCGGCGAGAACCTCCACACGCTCTACGAGTTCCGCCAGCTCATCGCGGCCGGCGGCGTCACGTTCCCGGAGCCCGACGTGACGAACTGCGGCGGCGTCACCGCGTTCATGAAGATCTGCCACCTGGCGGAGGCCTTCAACCTGCCGGTGACGTCCCACGGCGCGCACGATCTGACGGTTCATCTGCTGGCGGCGGCGCCCAATCGCTCGTATCTCGAGGCCCACGGCTTCGGGCTCGACCGCTTCATCGCCGAGCCGCTCCGGATCGCGGCGGGATGCGCCATCGCTCCGGATCGCGCGGGCCACGGCGTCGAGTTCGACTGGAAGGCGCTCGAGGCGGTTCGGGCGGTTTAGACTTCCAGCTCGCTCGTTTCAGAACCGCAGAGCGAGTCCCGCCGACAGACCCCAATCAGCCGAGCCGTCCGACAACCCCTTCATGACCGACCCCGTCAGCTTCACTGCCTTGGTGAGCCGATACTCGGCGCCAAAGCGCAGCTCCAGGGGATCGTCCTGGCCGGGCGCGATCGCCGTCGCACCGTCAAGAAACGCGAAGACGCTGAACGAAGACGTTACGCCGTAGGCTGCGCCGATGCTCCAGCCGAACGTGTTGTCGAAGTCCGCGCCCGAGGGCGAGCCGATGAACGTGTAGGCCAGGCTGAGGTACCCGGTCAGCCGGTTGTCCAGGAACGTCTTGCTGAGATCGACGCCGATCGTCTCGTCGAACTCGCCCGTCCCCAATCCCCGGTCTTCGTCCGCGGTCGGAAACTTGATCTTCACGTACGGAGCGATCTCGGGAACCAGCGGCTGCTCTTGTAGGACGACATACCACGCGCGGAGCAAGATATCGCCGAGCCCGTCCTCCGTTTGGCTCGCCGTAGTCGTCATCGAGGCAGTCTGCTTGTTCTTCTTCGCGGCCACGCCACCACCAGTCACGGTGATGTTCTGTGACGTCTGGTGGAGGTAGGGCACGGTGAGGCCGAGCCCGAACCGATCGAATCTGACCCCGAAGGTGAACGGCACATAGATGAGCTCGGTGTCTTCATTCGTGCCGTAGTCGCCTTTGGAGTAGTTGAAGGACGTCGACAGAAACCAGATCCGCTCGTCCTCGGCGAAGGCTGGTGCAGCGCCGAGAAGCGTCAGAGCGATCCCGGTCACGATGGCGCGGTAGCGCATCCCGTTGCCTTTCCCTGGGTCAGCCAACCGCTATTCGATGAAGGAAGGACCGGCGCGGCTCGCCGCCGGGCCGGTCCTCGGTTGAGCGTCGCGATCAGCGGCCCGGCTTCTCGGCCCGCTCGGGTTTCTCGACGCGGATCCGCTCCGGCTTCTCGACCTTGTCGACTTTCTCGGGCTTGTCAGGCTTGTCCACCTTCTCCGTCTTGTCGACCTTGCTCACCTTCTCAGCTTTACCGTCGGCGCCCGTCTTCTCGACAGTTTTCTCGGTGGCCTTGACGCTCTTCATCACTGAGCCCAGGTTCGGGTAGCCGAGACTCTTGGCGAGCTTGCCCCACCCTTCACCCGCCTGGCGCCGCGCGAGGATTTCGCTCAAGGGGAGGGCTGTCGCCGGATCAGGCTGCTTGGCCGTGAGGGCCAGCAAGATGGAGATCTCGCCGAACCCCAGCCCTTTTTGCCGGAGGTTCTGAACGTCCTGCGCCGTGAGCTCGCGGGGCGCGCTCGTGGTGTCGAACTTGAACTCCGTCCCCTTCCACTGCTCAACGATCTTGCCCGTCACGCGCCCGGAGTCCGCGGGGGACGCGCCGTCCTTGTCGACCTTCTTGCCGGCCGCGGTCAGCTCCTTCTCGCCCTTGACGTCAACCTGCTGAGCGGCCGCCGGGCTCGCGATCAGCGCGGCCGCCACCGCCAGGGGGGCCAACCGGGACAAATACTTGCTCGCTCGTCGCATCGTCGCCTCCTTGTGTCGTAGCCTCTCTAGGGGTCGTTTTGCAAGTTGCGAGCCTGAACGAACCTGCGCGTTTTCACGATCTTCCGGGTTGAGGCGCACTTCGTGCTGTCGATCTCGTGACACTGGGGAGCAGCGCAGGCACGGGGCCGGATTACCCCGGAAGCGGGGCGACACTCCGTCCCCTCGCGAGAGGCTGATGAAGAGGGTTCGCGATTGACCGGCTGGCCGGTGGTGGAGCAGGATCGGGCCGAGGTCATTGGGCGCCACGTGAGGCAGAGAGCCGTGCTTCCGTTGCTGGCCACGACGGTGGTCGGCAGCTTCCCGCAGCCGGAGTGGCTCGTTGACCGCGCGGCGCTGCTCTCGGGCGGTGTGCCCCGGGTCCCGCGGCCGACGCTCTGGCGCGTGCCCGAGGAAATCCGCGAGCAGGCCCACGATGACGCGGCCCGACTGGCCGTGCGGGACATGGAGCGCGCCGGCGTCGACATCGTCAGCGACGGCGAGGTCCGCCGCGAGAGCTACTTCAGCTGGCTGGCTCCGGCCCTCACCGGGCTCGACGTCACGCGACCGGGAACGGCCATGAGTCGCGTTGGGCGGCCGACGCCCGTGCCGCGGGCGGTGGGCCCGATCACGCGGCCGAAGTCGGTGCTCGCGCGCCAGGCGGTATTTCTGCGAGCCGAGACGGACCGCCCGATCAAGGTCACCGTGCCCGGACCGTTCACCTTGACCGCGCTGACCCAGAACGAGTACTACCCGGACGCGCCGAGTCTCGCGCTGGCCTACGCCGCGGTCGTCAACGAGGAGCTGCGCGATCTCAAGGCCGCCGGCGCCGATTTCGTCCAGCTCGACGAGCCCTACCTGCAGGCCTGGCCGGACCGAGCCCGCGAGTACGGCGTGGCGGCGATCGACCGGGCGCTGGACGGCATCGCCGGGCCGACCGTCGTGCACCTCTGCTTCGGCTACGCGCACACCGTGCGCGACAAGCCCAGCGGCTATTCGTATCTGCCCGAGCTCGAGCGGTGCCGCGCGACCCACGTCTCGATCGAGGCCGCCCAGCCCAGGCTCGACTGCGCTATCCTTCGCGCGCTCCCTTCGAAGACCGTCGTCCTGGGCGTTCTCGACCTGGGCGACGCGAACGTCGAGACGCCGGAGATCGTCGCCGGCCGAATCCGAGCGGCGCTGGTCCACGTGCCGCCCGAGCGGCTCGTGCCCGCGCCGGATTGCGGCATGAAGTATCTGCCGCGTGATCGCGCCGTCGCCAAGCTCGAGGCGCTGACGGCGGGCGCGCGGCTCGTGCGCGCCGAGCTCACCTCCGGCGCTTCCTAAGCGCCGCGCCGGCGCTTCCGAGCGCCCCGCCGGACCGCGCGGCGCGTGATGGCACTTTCCGAAGACTTCTGCTATGTTCCGTGAGTCTCGACGTCCCCGAGGTGCGCCGCTAGCGAGGATTGACCGACAGGAGGCGTGCATGAGCAATCACACGGGTGAGCCGAAGCGTCCCACCAGCGTCGGCCGGAGAGCTTTCCTCAAGCGGGCGGGCGCCGTCGGCGCCGGCGCGATCGTCGCGTCGCGGCTTCAGGCTCCGAAGTCCGCCGCCGCGCAGGACGCGACCGTTCGGCCCGACCCGGCCGCCAAACGTGGGGGCACCCTGCGTTACGCGGTTCACAACGCACCGGCCCACTTCGACGTGCATCAGTCCGGCACCGTCGCCAACATCGGCCCACAGAGCCCGATGTACGACACGCTGCTACGACGCAGCCCGAAGGACGGGCAGACGATCATCCCCGACCTGGCCTGGAAGTGGGAGATCTCGCCCGACGGCAAGAAGTACACCTTCCACCTGCGCAAGGGCGTGAAGTTCCACGACGGCGCCGACTTCACCGCCGAGGACGTCAAGGCGACCTACGATCGCATCGCGCGGCCGCCCAAGGGCGTGGTCATCCCGCGCACGCCGCTCTTCTCCACGGTGGGCGACATCGTGATCCTGGATCCGCACAAGATCGAGTTCCGGCTCATCGAGGCGCGGCCGAAGGCGTTCATGCTGGGCGCGTTCGCCAGCGGCTGGAACATCATCGTGCGGAAGAAGACGCTCGATGACAACCAGGGCAACCTGCGCCAGGTGATGAACTATCCGGGCACCGGGCCCTTCCGCCACGTCTCGCGCAAGGACAAGGAAATCTGGATCCAGGAGCGCAACCCCGACTACTGGAACAAGGGGCTGCCGCTGGTCGACAAGCTCGAGATCTATCACATGATGCCGTTCTCGCCGGAGCTGGGCTCGTCGTTCCTGTCCGGCAAGGTCGACTACGCGCGGCTGCTGGACCCGGTCTCCTGGCGCAAGGCCAAAGAGATGCAGGGGGTGACGGCGACGTCCTTCAACCAGTCGGTCATCCAGGCCTTCTGGACGAACATGGTCAAGAACAAGGCGCTGGCCGATGCACGGGTGCGCCGAGCCATCCATCTCGCGATGGACCGGCACACCCTGGTCGAGGTCGTGAAGGACACCGCGCCGATGCAGGTGGGCGGCTTCGTCTATCCGTTCCACGAGATGTCGACGCCGCGGGCCGAGCTCGAGAAGAAGCTCGGCTATCAGAAGGACATCAAGCCCGCGGTGCAGGAAGCTCGTCGTCTGATGAAGGAAGCGGGCTACGGCAACGGCATCAGGAACCTCGACTTCGTCGTCCGCGACATCGCCACCTTCAAGCTGTGGGCGGTCGCCATCCAGGCCATGCTCAAGGAGCATCTCAACATCGACTCGAACCTGCGCGTCGTGCAGACGTCGGTATGGTTCGACGAGGCGCAGGCCGGCAACTTCGATCTCGCGATCAGCGCGATCGTGTCCACACTGATGGACCCGTCGGACATCTTCAGCGCCTGGTACGGCAAGGACGGCCCTCAGAACTACTCGCGCTGGACGAACCCGGCGTTCCACGACATCGCCAGCCAGGTCGAGCGCGAGCTCGACGACAACAGGCGTAAGGCGCTGGTCCGCAAGGCGGAGGACATCCTGGAGCAGGACCCGCCGCTCATCCCGGTGTCGTACGAGCAGATCTACGACGCCTGGTCCAACAAGGTGCACGGCCAGAACCCGTCCACGTACTTCGGGATCTACGACGTCGTGCGGTGGGACCAGGTCTGGCTCGGCTGAGCGCCGGCTCCTAACAGCGTGCGGAAGTACCTGGCGCGCCGGGCGCTGTACGCCGCCATCACGCTGTTCGGCGTCTCGGTCAGCGTCTTCGTGATCCTCCGCGTCCTGCCGGGGGATCCGCTCGTGGCCATTCTCGGTGTCGAGGGCCACGCGCAGATGAAGTCGGCCGACCGCGTGCGCATCATGGCCGATCTCGGGCTCAGCGACCCGCTGCCCGTGCAATACGTCCGCTGGCTCGGCGACATCGCGGCCGGCCGCCTCGGCAAGTCGTTCTTTCGCGGCGACACCGTCTCCGAGCAGATCCTCCACCGCGGCCCGATCAGCGCCGAGATCGGCGTGCTGGCGCTGATCGTCTCCTGGCTCGTCGGCTTGCCCGTCGGCATCCTGAGCGCCTTCAAGCCCAACAGCCTGCCCGACGGCGCCGCGCGGGCGCTGTCGGTCTTCTTCATCGCGGTTCCGGGCTTCTGGCTCGGCATGCTGATCGTCCTCGCGTCGCTGTTCTGGTTCGGCTACAAGGCGCCGATTCTGATCGTCCACGTGTGGGAGGACCCCTGGCACAATCTGCAGATCGTGATCGGGCCCGCCATGGTCCTCGGACTGGCGCAGGGGGCCTACATTGCGCGCATGTCGCGCTCGTGTCTCCTCGAGGTCATCGGTGAGGACTTCGTGCGGACCGCCCGGGCGAAAGGGCTTCGCGAGGGGCTCGTCGTGATGCGGCATGCGCTCCCCAACGCCCTTTTGCCGGTGATCACGATCTCCGGAGTCCTCCTGGGTTTCGTGCTGGGCGGCTCGGTGGCGGTCGAGCAGGCGTTCGGCGTGCCCGGCCTCGGCCGTGCGCTCGTCACCGCGGTGATCGAGCGCGACATCATCGTCGTGCAGAACCTGGTCCTGCTCTACGCCGTGATCTTCGTCGGCGTCAACGTCCTGGTCGACCTGAGCTACGCGTGGCTCGACCCGCGCATCCGGTACGGCTGAGTCCCGTGATGGGTGGGCGAGCCGCAGCCGCAGGCGAGGCGAGTCTGTGAAGAACGCCGTCGTCGCCGAGCTGGCTCGGTTCGCTCGCCGCAACACGCTGTCCGCGCTCGGGGGCCTCGCCGGTGTCCTCATCGTCGTCGTCGCGGTGGCGGCACCGCTGCTCGCGCCGCGCGACCCGCTCAAGGCGGACTTCAGACGAATGAACAGGCCACCTGATAGTCAGAGCCTGCTGGGAACCGATCAGGTGGGCCGCGACACCCTGAGCCGCGTCATCTACGGCGCCCGCACCTCGCTCTTCGTGGCGTTCTCCGCCGTCATCATGGGCACGACGGTCGGCTCGCTGTGGGGCGTCGCCTGCGGCTACCTGCGTGGGCGGTTCGACCTCGTGAGCCAGCGCATCATGGAGATCCTCCAGGCGTTTCCCGACCTCATTCTCGCCATGGCCATCTCCATGGCCATCGGGACCGGTCTGCCCGCCGTGATCTTCGCGATCGCCATCACGCGGATTCCCTTCGGCGGCCGCGTGATCCGATCCGTGGCGCTGTCGGTCCGCGAGATGCCGTACGTGGAGGCGGGGCGGGCGAGCGGCGCATCCTCGCTGCGAGTCATGGCCTTTCACGTCCTGCCCCAGTGCGTCGCGCCCTATCTGGTGCTGGCCACGACGCACCTGGGGGTCGCGATCGTCATCGAGGCCGCGCTGGGCTTCCTGGGCGTCGGCGTGCCGCCGCCCACGCCGACCTGGGGCAACATGCTGGCCGACTCGATCACCGCGCTCGTGCCCCCGTGGTGGCTGGCCTTCTTCCCGGGCCTCGCCATCACGGTGACCGTGCTCGCCTTCAACCTGCTCGGCGACGGCATCCGCGATACGCTCGACCCCCGGCTGTCGCCGGCGTTCCTCCGGATGATGGCCGGCGGGCGGCGCGCCTGACCCCGCAGGAGGCGGTCAGCGCTCCGGCCGCAGATCCTCGCCGACGCACAGGGCCACGACGTACCCGTCGTGCACCGTGTGCCGCGCCCGCAGCTCCACGCCGTCGACCGTCACGACCTTGTGCCGGCCGGGAGCGATCTCCTCGCAGGTCACGTCCCGGAGCGCCATCCCGAGGCCGCGGCCCACCACCTTCGTGCAGGCCTCCTTCAGCGTCCAGAGAATCGCCAGCCGCTCTTCCGCCGATCGTGAGTCGATCAGGACGTCGCGGTCGTTGGCGAACGCATGCGCCAGCCTCAGCAGGCGGGGGGACACCTCTTCGATATCGACGCCCACCTTGATCCCGGCCGCGCGCGCGACGCAGGCGCAGACGAAGCGCCCCTTGTGGGACAGGGAGCAGTCGTACGCGACGCCGGCCGGCGCCTCCGGTAGAAAGGCGAGCCGGGGGCGCCCGCGAGCGTCCTTGACGACGGCGCAGTGGAGGGGGTCGCCGACCCGACGCTGCTGCATCAGCATGACCTTGAGGCAAACCCGCGCGCCGAGCCATTCCCGGCGGCGCAAGGGATGTCGCAGCCGGGCGTATTCCTCGTGCTCCAGGGCGGTCAGAAATCGGGACGCCGTCGATTCCGTGCCCGCCAGCCGAGTCACGTCCAGCAAGGCCACCTCGACGTGGTCTTCGCCGATGGCCAACCGGATCAGCTCGAGCTCGTCGGCCAAGGCGGCGTCAGCTCCGCGAGAGGTGGCGCATTCCCTGACCGGCCGAGTCGCGATCGACCAGTGGTCGACCACGAAGCGCTGAGCCGCGCGCGTCAGCTCCCGGCCGCCGCCCCCACGAAGTCCTTTCGGTGGAAGTAATTCGCGTTGTAGAACTCCAGCACCAGGTCGCGGTAGACGGCGCGCGGATAGCGCGCCGGGTTGTCGGCGCTCACGCACGACGGGGCGCACTCGATGACGGAGTCGACGTTCGGGCTGTAGAAAAAGGCGATCGAGTACCGGTCCTTCCCCGAATCGTTCAGCACGCCGTGCGGCGTCGACCGGAAGCGGTCGTTCGACCACCGCTTCATGATGTTGCCGAGGTTGACCAGAAAAGTTCCCGGGATCACCGGCGGCGCCAGCCACTCGCCGCTCGGAAGACGGACGGCCAGGCCCGGAACGTCCTCGCGCGCGAGCATCGTGACGAAGGAGTTGTCGGTGTGGGGGCCCTGACCGAACTGCTCCTCGTCGTCCGTGTCTTGCGGTGGGTAGTGCAGGAAGCGCAGGTTGATGTGCGCCTCGTTCCGGAAGAACCGCCCGAAATAGTCCGCCGGCATCGCGAGGGCACGGGCGAGCACCGGGAGCAGCCGCTCGCCGAGTCCCTCCAGCGTCTTGAAGTACGCGACCATCGCGACCCGCATGCGCTCGTGGCCGTCGGGCCACTGGTTCCGGCCGCGGAGCGGCGTACCGGCGACGACGTCCGGGTGGTCGGAGCCTCGGTCGTGGCTGATGAAGAAGCTCTCGTTGAAGTTCGGCCGGGTCGCCTTGTGGACGGTCGAGTGTCGCTGCATGCTCTCGTTCACCGCGAGATACCCGATGTTGTTCTCGTTGATCTTCAGCGCGCGCTTCGACTCGGCCGCCGTGGCGTGAAACTCGCGCGAGGCGGCGAAGGCCCCGTCGATCAGCGGCTGCGGCACGCCGTGGCCGGCCAGGTAGAAGAAGCCGACGGTCTCGCAGGCGCGCCGCACCTCCTGCGCCACGGCGTCCAGAGCCCCCGGCTCGGCTCGGAACGCGGGTCCGACGTCGATCAGCGGGATCGCCTGCGTGGCCTCGTCGACGTCCTTGACCGCCAGCGCTTTGAAGATGTTCATTCCCGGGCCTCCGTGCCGTCTGGCACCCTCGTGATCGTACCGCTGCCCCGGGGCGGAGACCAGCAGGTTTTGGCGCCGGGCCCGGTTTGACAGAGGCCGAAGCCGGAGGGTAGAACCGTATGAGGAAGACCGCCCTGGCCCACGTGAAACCATCGAGCACTGGGACGTCATTCAGCCCATCCCAGAGAAGGCGGCCAACTCCAATGGCATGTTCTAGGCACGACTGGACCTCGCGTCGTGACTTTCTGAGGGTCGCCGCCGGGCTGTGGGCACTCGTGGCGGGCGCGCGGACCGCGGACGCGGCGCGGGCACAGCCGCTCCGGCCCACACCGAGCTGCGCCGGCGAATCGTCGCCGACCCCGAGGCAGACCGAGGGGCCTTACTTCAAGCCGGACTCGCCGCTGCGCGCGTCGCTCCTGGAGCCCGGGATCGTCGGCGCGCGGATCGTGGTGACGGGGCTGGTCCTGTCCGCGAGCTGCCAGCCGGTCTCGCGCGCCCTGATCGACGCCTGGCACTCGGACGACCGGGGCGTGTACGACACCACCGGGTTCCGGCTGCGCGGCCACCAGTTCACGGACGACCAGGGACGCTATCGCCTGGAGACGATCGTGCCCGGCGTCTACGTCGGGCGCACGCGCCACATCCACGTGAAGGTGCAGGCGCCGAACCGGCCGGCGCTCACGACCCAGCTCTACTTCCCCGGCGACCCGGGCAACGCGAGAGATCCGCTTTTCAGTCGCGATCTGCTGATACAGGTGCGGGAAGGGACCGATGGCAAGGCCGGGACGTTCGACTTCGTCCTCGATCTCGGCGGCCGTCCGGGAAGGGGTTTAGACTCGTGACCCCGAGTGGTCCCGGCACCACACCGGTGCGAGTGGCGGCGGTGGGCGTCGGGGGGTGGGGCGGCGTGCTGGCCGAGGCGGCCGGGCGCGGAACCGGACTCTCGATCGTGGCCTGCACCAGCCGCTCCGCCGACAGCCGAAACGCCTTCGCCAAGACCTACGGTTGCCGGGCGCTTCCGAGCTTCGAGGCGACTCTGGCCGATCCCGAGGTCGAGGGGGTGCTCATCACGACGCCCCACTCGTTTCACGCCGAGCAGGTCATGGCCGCAGCCGGGGCGGGCAAGCACGTCTTCGTCGACAAGCCGTTCACCTTGACGCTCGCG
>Ga0137397_10000655_pt1 | contig 23928 bp, 19 predicted proteins | sample czorhiz116metaG_FD_106658 | JGI IMG/M metagenome (GOLD analysis project Ga0137397, IMG submission 106658) | Vadose zone soil microbial communities from Angelo Coast Range Reserve, California, USA - czorhiz1.16 metaG | ecosystem: Environmental > Terrestrial > Soil > Vadose zone | place: USA... | reverse complement strand
GATCAGACACGGTCGAGCTCCTCGCGGGTGCCGAACAGGCCCCAGGGGCGCACGACGAGCATGGCGATCAGCACCAGGAAGGGGACCACGTCGGAAAGCAAGGGATCGATATACTGGATCGACAGCACCTCGGCGGCGGCGATGATGAGCGCGCCAACCAGCGCGCCCACAAGGCTGTCGAGGCCGCCGACCAGCGCGGCGGGAAACGCCTTGAGGCCGATGATCACCATGGTGTTCGTGAGTCCTGAATCAAGCGCGATCAGCATGCCGGCGATCGAGCCGGTCAGCGTGGAGAGCCCCCAGGCAAGTGCATAGATCGCATGCAGGTTGATGCCGCGTTGCGCCGCGAGCAGCGGGTTCTGCCCGGCAGCGCGCATGCGGATGCCCCAGTTGCCGAAGCGCAGAAAGGCGAAGAGGGCGCTGTAGATCAGTGCGGTTGAGGCTACGAGCAGCGCCGCAAAAATCGAGATGCGCGCACCGCCGGGCAGGGCGAGCGCCATGTTCGGCAAGTTCAAGTCCTGCCCCGGATAGCGCTGCTGCGCCGACCAGATCAGCACGATGAGGCCGCGCAGCAGAATGCCGAGCGCGACCGTGGTGAGCACGGCGGCGAGCGCCATCTCGCCGGTCATCTTGCGCATGAGCAGGACGTAGACCAGCACGCCCACCACGAGGCTCAGCCCGACCGCGGTAGGGATTGCGACCCATGGATTGCCCGCAAAGCTCGAGGCGGTCGCGATCAAGAGATAGGCGCCCAGCATCATCAGCTCGCCGTGCGCGAGGTTGAGCACGCGGCTGACGCGATAGATCAGCACATAGCCGCAGGCGATCAGCGCGTAGATCGCCGACAGAACCACGATGTTGACGGCGAGCTGCAAGACGGTCTCATCCCCTTGTCACTAGCCTCTCTCCGTCATCCTGAGGTGCCCGCGCATAACACGGAGCTCATTTGTAACTCGTGCTTCCATTGCGCGGGCCTCGAAGGATGGCGGCCCCGGAATTGCGGCTCGCTTCTGTGCGGCGCTGCCGGGGCCGTCGCCCTTCGAGGCTCGCCCGACCGGAAGAGGTCGGGCGAGCGCCTCAGGGTGACGGGGAGATTGAAGTGCTCGCGGCAACGGCAAGCAGTCCCAACCGGATCGCGTCTCGTATCGATCATTCCGACCGATCACTTCACATCATAGGCAAACCAGTCCTTGACCACCGCGATCTTCGCGCCGACCCAGCGGTACACGCGATAGAACTGGCGAGTGCGGAAATGGTTGTCCTTGGTCCATGCAATCGGTCCGCCGCGCAGCCCCTTGAGGTCGACGCTCAGGCTTTGCAGCGAGCTCTGCACCTTGGCTGCAGTCGCCGGCGCGCCCGCGCCTTTGAGCGCGGCCTCAATCACCATGCCGGCGATCCAGCCTTCCGCCATCTGCTCGGGCGGATATTTGCTGTTGGCGGCCTTGGCGGCATCGACGATCTCCTGCTGGATCGGCAACTTGTCGTCGAACAGCGCGTTGGCGCCGATGACATAGAGCTTGCCGTCCTTGATGCGCTTGAGCTCGCCTTCGGCCTCGAGATGCGCCCAGGTGATGTAATCGCCCTTCCAGTCGAGCCTTCGCAGCGCCTCGAAGGTGCGCACCTGCGTGACCCATGGCGCCCAGGAGAACACCCAGTTGGCGCCGGCATCCTTCAGCTTGGTGGCGAACGGCGTGTAGTCCGGCGTGGGCGGCGGAATGACCTCGATGCCGAGCGCCGTCATGCCTAGCTCGGGCGCCTGCCTGGCGGCGAATTCCATCTCGCCGCGCGAGAGCGGGATCGCCATGGCGGAGAAGCCGATCTTGACCGGCTCCTTGGCGGTTTCCTTGACGAAGGCAAGGGCAGCGCGGCTGTCATAGGTCGACGCGAAAGCGGTGGTGCAGAACTGGCCCTCGTTGGCCGGCGGATAGACCTCCTTCGGGCACACCGAGCTCGCGAACAGCAGCGGCACGCCGGCGTTCTTCGCCTCGGTCACCACCGGCGCATAGGTCGACGACAGGCTCGCATTGACGAGCAGCACGGCGTTGTCCTGCGTCAGCAACTTCTTGGCATTGGCGGCCGCCTTCGAGGGCTCCGCCGAGTCGTCGGCGAGGACGAGGCTCACCTTCTTGCCACTGATCCCGCCGCGCGCATTGACGCGATCGACATAGATGCGCAACGCGTCCACTGCCGGCGCGTAGGTCGAGGCCGGCGGGCCGGTAAGCGCAGCTGTGACACCGAGCACGTAGCTGTCCTGCGCGATCGCGGGGCCTGCAAGTCCCATCGCGGAAGCCGCCGCAATGACAATCGATGAGCGCATGGTGTCCTCCGTTCATGTATTCGCCGGATCCGATGTCAGGCGGTCAGCGCATCCTTCACTTCGTTCGCCAGCAGCCGCTCCTCGCTGTCGTCGTACATGGCCTCGACCAGCGGCTTGAAGCGCTCATACATCTGGTTGCGCTTCACCTTGCGGGTCGGCGTCACCGGCTCGCCTTCCTCCTCGGGATCGAGCTCCTTCGGCAGGATGCGGAAGTCCTTGATCTGCTCGGCGCGGGCGAGGTCGACATTGGCACGCTCGATCTCGCCCTTGATCAGAGCCCCGACCGGGGCCTGCTGCGCCAGGCTGGTGAAGCCGGTATAGGGTACGTCATGGCTGCGCGCCCAATCGGCGACCGTGTCGAAGTCGATCTCGATCAGGGCGGTGAGATATTTCCTGCCGTGGCCGAACACGATCGCCTCGGCGATGTAGGGGCTCGAGCGCAGGCCATTCTCGATCGCCGAGGGCGACAGCGTCTTGCCGCCGGCGGTGACGATGAAATCGCGGGCGCGGTCGATGAGCCGCAGCGATCCCGCATGCCATTCGCCGATGTCACCGGTGCGCCAGAAGCCGTCTTGCGTTCTGAGTACGTCGGTCGCCTCCGGGCTGTTCCAGTAGCCCTCGAACAAATCAGGGCTCCGCACCAGAACCTCGCCGTTGTCGCCGAGTTTCACCTCCCAGCCCTCCGGCGCGGTGCCGACGTTGCCCGGCGCCGGGAACGGGCCGCGCTGCCCGGCCACGATGCCGCCGGCGCCTTCGGTCTGTCCGTACATCTCGACGACGTTGACGCCATACATGTGCCAGAGCGCCATGATCTCGCGCGGCAGCGGCGCGCCGCCGCTGACCACCAGCTCGAGCGCATCGAAGCCGAGCTTGTTGAGGATCGGCCGGAATACGGCGGTGTGAAAGGTGCGGTAGATCGCGTCCTGCGCTGTGGTGGTGCTGCCGGTCCAGCGGCGACGCGCGTGCGCGCGCGCATAGCGCATGGCGAGCTCATAGCTTGTGCGTTTTGCTCGCGACGAGCCCATGATGCCCACAAGCACCTGCGACGCGAATTTCTGCAGATAGCGTGGCACGGTGAACAGCACCGTCGGCGCTGTCTCGAAGAACGCTGTGGCGAGGTCTTCCGGGTCCTCGGCGAAGTGCGGGACGAGCCGCGTGAACAGCGGCAGCGTCACCGCTACATCGCGGCCGAGCACGTGACACAGCGGCAGGTAGACGATCGTCCGGTGCGGCTTGGCGGTGAGTGTCGGGTAATGCTCCGACACGGTTGCCGCCGCGGCAAGATGCCGGCCGTGCGAGATCAGTGCTCCTTTGGGATGGCCGCTCGTGCCCGACGTATAAACGATGAAGGCCGGGTCCTCGGGTCTGACGCGCGCGGCCTGGGCGGCGAGCCAGTCGAGATCGCCGTCAGCCGCGGCGAGGAGATCGTCGTACACCGTCAGCTTGGCATGGTCGTAGTCGAACATCGCCGATGCATCGATCACAATCACGCTGCGCAGGTTCGGCAGCCGTTCGATCAGCGGCAGCACCTTGTCGACATATTCCTGATCCTCCGCGATGAAGATCGAGGCGCCGCCGTCACGCAGCTGGTATTCGACCTCGAGCACCGAGGCGGTTGGATAGATGCCGTACACGATGGCGCCGAGCGATTGCGCCGCAAGGTCGCAGATCTGCCACTCCTCGCAGACATCTCCCATGATCGCGACGCGCTCGCCGGCTTTGAGGCCGAGCGTGCACAACGCCCGCGCGGTGCGCGCCACCAGACGCGCATAGTCGCACCAGCTGCGCTCGCGATAGATGCCGCAATGCTTGGAGCGAAACGCGATCTCGTCCGGCGTGCGCAACGCCCGCTCGCACAGCAGCGCGGGCGCCGTCCGGCGGCGCAAGGCGTCTCGAGTGACCGTCTCGAATGCGGCCATCACGCTGCCTGCCTGATGCGTTTCCCTCTTGCCACTCTACCCGGTCGCGCAGCGGAATTCTATAGTGCTATTGAACAGGAAAGCCTTGCCCACTCACCGCCTGCGCACAGCCGCGGTGGTGAGGCCCTCCAGCATCAGGGCTGAGAACTCGCTGCCGATCCGCTCGATCGAGGCTTTCTCCTTACCGTACCAGCTCGGCACCGCGTTGGCCATGCCGAGGATGGCGAGCGCAATCAGCCGCGGGTCGAGATCGCTGCGGAATGTTCCGTTGCGTTGTCCCTCGCGGATGACTGTCTCGAAGATGTGCTCGATGCCGCGCGACCATTTGCCCACGCGCCGCCGGCTCTCGTTGGGCAGGAATTGCCACTGCGTAAGGAACACCTTGACGAAGTCGCTTCGGTCCAAAATGGGCGAAATATGTGACCGGATCAGGCCTGCAAGCTTCTCCGACGGCGAGCCCGGCCCGCAGGCAATGGCCTGCGCGGCCTTGAAGAAGTCCTCGACGCCGCGGGTACAGACGATCTCGAGCGCGACCTCCTTCGAGCGGAAATAGTAGTAGAGGCTGGCCTGGCGGATATTGAGCACGTCAGCGATGTCCTGCGTGGTGGCGCCGTGGTAGCCGCGCTCGGCGAACACGCGCGCCGCCGCCTCGATGATCTCGGGAGAGCGGCGATGCGTGCTGCGCCGCCGCGAATTCTCGCTCGTCACGACGGCGGCGCCCGCGGGCACGCGCCTGGCACTTGCACGAGCAGGGGGCCGCGATCTAGATTTCATCTATAGACCTATAGAAAGTTCTGGTCCGCAGTCTTCTGTACCAGGAGGAAAGCCCGAATGCTCGCCACCGCGCAAGCCCGTCCGCCGTTCCGCGCCGACCATGTCGGCAGCCTGCTGCGCCCCGCCGCCCTGCGCCAGGCCTTCAAGGATCACCTCGCCAAGCGCATCGATGACGCCGAGTTCGCGCGCCTTCAGGACCGGTGCATTCGCGACGTGGTCCGCCTGCAGGAGGATTCCGGCCTTCCGGTCGTCACCGACGGCGAGTTCAGGCGCGGTTCTTATTGGGGCCGGTTCGTCGAGCGGATCGATGGCTTCGTGGTCAAGCCGGCGGTGTTCGAGTTTCGCGACGATCACGGTCACACGGTCGAGTTCACCGCGCCCTATGCGGAGGAAAAGCTTTATCGCACGAGGCCGCTGGCGCTTGATGAGTTCATGTTCCTGCGCGACATCACCAATGCGAGGCCGAAGATCACGCTGCCGTCGCCCTCGACGATGCACTTCTATCGCTGCTCGGATTTTGCCCGCATGGGTGCCTACCGCGATGTCGATGCGTTCTTTGCGGATCTCTCGACCATCTATCGCGAGGAGATCGCCGATCTCGCCAAGGCTGGCTGCCGCTATATCCAGCTCGATGAAGTGGCGATCGCGCTGTTGTGCGATCCTGCGATCCGGGGGAAAGTCGAAGCCGCGGGCGAGAAGCCTGATGCGCTTGTTGACCTTTATATCGAGAGCATCAATGCCGCGGTGGCGGCGGCGCCCAACGGCGTTGCCATCGGCATCCATGTGTGCCGCGGCAACTTCAAGGGCCACTATCTGGCGTCGGGCGGCTACGAGTCGGTCGCCGAGCAGTTCTTCAGCCGCACCAAGGCCACGCACTTCCTGCTCGAATACGACACCGAGCGCGCCGGCGATTTCAAGCCGCTGCGCTTCGTCGAGGACAAGGGCGTGGTGCTGGGGCTCGTCAGCAGCAAAGTTGCCGCGCTCGAGCAGCGCGAGACGCTGGAGCGGCGCGTACGCGAGGCCTCGCAATATCTGGCGCTCGAGCAACTCGCCATCAGCCCGCAATGCGGCTTTGCCTCGACGGTCGCCGGCAATCCGATGACGGAAGCGGACGAGCGAGCGAAGCTCAAGCTCGTGACCGAGACCGCGGCGGCGATCTGGGGCAGGGCTTGAGATCGCCGCCGTCCGATCAGGCTGGACCGCGCAGCAGGCGTCGAACGGCCTGGCGATCGACGGATGGCGCAGCGCGCTCAACCCAATCAGCCGGAACAAGGCCGTTGTCATCTCGGGCATTCGGATCGGCGCCGTGCGCGAGCAGAACCTTGATGGTCTGCACGAAGCCCGCCTTGGCGGCGTAATGGAGCGCCGTGGCGTGCCCGCCGTCGTTGCCCTGGCCGGTGAGGCGCTTGTCGTCGACACGCGCACCATGGCGCAGGAGCGCCGTGACATAGTCGGGGTCGTCCTTGCGTCCCTGGTTGCCGGTGCACGCGAGCCCGATCCACGACCCCGATCGATCAACGCCCGCGCCCGCGCGCGCGAGGATTGGCGCAAGCTCGGGATGAAGAACCCAGCGGCCGGCACCGACCGATGCCGCGCTCGCTCCCTGCTCGAGCAGCATCACAAGCATTGCCACACTCTCGCGCGTCACCGCTGCCTGGACCGCGCGCGTGGCGCCGAGCAGCGGCGCATCGGCCTGTGAGATGCGCGAGAGAAGCACGCGCAAGGCCTCGGCTTGGCGCCGGCGACCGCGTGATGCACCGGCGTGACCTGGAGCGCATCGACAGCGGGGTCGATGGCCTGCACGGCGCCTGGATCGCGGCCGATGTCCTCGTGGAGACGGTCCAGGTCGCCAAGGAACGCATGCGTGAAGATGTCTTCCTTCGCGCCGCGGCGAAGCAGCAGCGTTTCGATTGTGGTGCGGCGCTTCATGCGTGCGGCACAAAGCGGCGTCACCAGGATCAGCGGCCCGACCGGCGAGGGCTTGTTGACGTCGACGCCGGCGTCGAGAAGAAACTCGACCGCGGCTTGGCGCCCGCCGAGCACGGCGAGCTGCAGAAGTTGGGCGGCGTGGGGCGAGGAGGCGAGCACGTCCGGCGCGTGCTTCACGAGTTGCCGCAGCGCCGCGGCGTCCCCGCGGCGCGCGAGCGTGATCGACTCGATCGCCGGCTTGTAGCGCAAGCATATCCCGTGCGGCCGCGCGCGCAGCGCCGAGGGCTCGCGTTCCTCATTGACCAGCACCATCGCCAGAACGCGGACTTTGTCCTCGATCGCGCGCCGGGCATCGACGTCTGGCACCGCCATGTCGAGCGCGGCGCGGAAATGCCCGAGCCACCTCTCGGCCAGCGCGCGCGTGATGGGCAGCAGATCGTGGCGATGCGCGAGCGGCAGGTGCGCGCGGTCGCTGTAGGCGGTATCACCGCCGAGCCACTCAGCGAAGAAGCGCTGCTGCGCCGCGCGCTCGTTGGCAAGATCGCGGCCGAACAGCGGGCGCAGCAGCGGGTCGGTCTCGATCCGGTCGTAGAGCCCGTCGATCAGCGCTGCGATCGTGGCATGGCCGCCAATGCGCCCGAGGAGATTGCCACCAGCGAAGGGGTGGTGCGCCTCGGGGTGAGCAAGAAATCGGCGATGCTCCATCGAGCGCTCAAGGTCGATTTTCAACATTGCTATGGGGCAACGGCCCAAGTTGCTTTTGGACCAAGTTGCTTTTGGACCATTTGTCGCCCATCTCCATTGGATCGTCGCGCACTGGATACCGGTCGGGCGAAAAGTTCCCCGTCACTCACCGATGGAAACATAGGAACATATTTGTCCATCCTGCATCTACTGGCCAGTTGACCGTGAACCGGTCCGCTGGAAGCGACCCGACGGTAAAGCTGTGAACCCGGGAGATTGCGATGAGTGCTGAACAATCCAGTCCAACCGGCCCCGATCTCATACAAGGAATTTCAGTCGATGCACTTGCCGATGGCCAAATGCTGGTGGGACACGTCGGCCAGGAGGCCGTGTTGCTCGCCCGCCGGGGCAATGAGGTTTTCGCAGTCGGCGCCACCTGTTCGCATTATGGCGGGCCGCTCGCGGAAGGTCTCCTCGTCGATGACACGGTGCGCTGTCCTTGGCATCACGCCTGCTTCAGCTTGCGAACCGGCGAAGCGCTGCACGCTCCCGCGCTGAGCCCGGTTGCCCGGTGGCAGGTCGAGTTGCGAGACGGCCATATCTTTGTGCGCGACAAGCAGGAAGCGAAAGAACAGCCGGGAAGCAAAACCAGAGCCGCACGCTCCGGGTCATCGCCCGAAAAGATCGTGATCGTCGGTGGCGGGGCGGCGGGATTTGCGGCAGCCGAAAAACTCCGTCGCGAACAGTTTCAAGGACGCATCGTCATGCTGAGCAATGATGATGCGCCGCCCGTGGATCGCCCGAACCTATCCAAGGATTATCTTGCCGGAACCGCCCAGGAAGATTGGGTTCCGCTGCGGCCGGACAGTTTCTATCGCGACAGCGGGATCGAGCTTGAGCTCAAGACGAATGTTGCTGGTATCGATGTGCGTTCACGCGAAGTGGTGCTGGCCGATGCAAGGCGCGTCCCGTACGACCGGCTGTTGCTTGCGACCGGCGCCGAGCCGGTCCGGTTGTCTCTACCTGGCGCCGACGCGCCGCATGTGCGTACGCTACGTTCGCTTGCCGACTGTCGCGCCATCATCGAGCGCGCCAAGGCGGCGCGCCGCGCGGTCGTGCTGGGCGCGAGCTTCATCGGGCTCGAAGTCGCTGCCTCTCTGCGAGCCCGCGGGATCGAGGTCCATGTCGTGGCGCCCGAAAAGCGCCCGATGGAGCGCATCCTGGGTCCGCAAATGGGGGATTTCGTGCGCGCACTCCACGAGGAGCACGGCGTGATCTTTCACCTTGAGGACACCGCAAGTGCGGTCGACGGCAAGACCGTCAAGTTGAAGAGCGGTGGCACGCTCGACGCTGATCTCGTTGTTGCCGGCGTTGGCGTCCGTCCCCGCCTCGAGCTTGCCGAAAAAGCTGGTCTTGCAATTGATCGCGGCGTTGTCGTTGGTCACTATTTGGAGACGAGCGTGCCCGGAATCTATGCGGCCGGAGACATTGCGCGCTGGCCCGATCTGCACAGCGGCGAGAACATCCGCGTGGAGCATTGGGTCGTCGCCGAGCGCCAGGGCCAGGCTGCCGCGCTCAGCATGCTGGGACATCGCGAGCCGTTCGCCGCCGTGCCGTTTTTCTGGAGTCAACACTACGACGTTCCGATCAATTACGTCGGCCACGCCGAAAAGTGGGACGACTTGACAATCGACGGCGACGTCGCGTCCCGGGACTGCCTGTTGAGCTATAAGCGCAACGGCCGCGTGCTCGCCGTCGCCTCGATCTATCGTGACGTCGAAAGCCTTCGGGCCGAACTCATGATGGAGCGTCGCGACTACGGAGCCCTGGCGACTGCGGGATCCATGGCTTGACCCGTTCGAAGACCGGGTTACTCGATTCATCGAGCCGCCGAGCAGGCGGATCGAATCGCGCCAGCGCTTCAATGCAAGACTGCCTTGTTACCGTCCGAGCAGGTGTGCGGTTTGGGACAACCGCTCGACCGCCTCAGCAAGTGGCCTGAGAGAAGGACTGCGAGCAGCGAGCTGCGGCAGCCGTCTTGTCTCTCCAATTTCGTTCAGGCCAAGCGAAGGCATCGTTCGAGAAACCTGCTCTCGCCGCTCATGAGCGCCGAAGAGTAGGGGTGAAAGCCGGAAGCCCACATAGCCAGACGCAATCATGCCGAGCAGCATACTTGGCGCAAACGCAGATTCGCTAAAGCTCACGCCGATCACTGCGCCAAATGCTGCGCCCGCCAAAAACACCGCGTACCAAAACGCCAGCCAATGCATAGTGCGTTTCGTTTGTCCGATGGTGCAGTGCTAGGGCCGACGCACGATCAGTCGCTCAAGCCAATAAAGTCAGGAACACAACGATTCTTGTCCAGCTGGGATCGATGCCCTGTGAATAGCATGCAGCGCCCCCTCCTGGTCAGTCAACCGCCGCTCCCATAGTCGGTCAGACCCAACAAATGGCCGCTTTGACGGGGCGTAGACAAGGGGAACCCACGGGGGATCAGTGGAGTTTATGCCTGATAGAAAGCCCAGTTCCGATGGCCAATCCCGACTACCACCGGCGGCAAGCGGACATGCTTACCCGCCTGTCGAAAACAGCGCGCGACCCAGACACCGCCGCCGAGCTTTTGCGGCTGGCTGCCGAACACTCGGCATGGGCGCATCAGGGCGAGAGCCTACTCAGCAAACAAAGCCAATCCAAATCCCCGAAGCCGAGGAAACACACGGCCGCTTAGGGGCATTTGCAATTGTCGAGATCGTGACGACACCACATCGATTAAGAGCTGAGTGGAACGATAATCGACAACGAAGGGTCGTAGGGCGCAATCGCTTTATTGCGCCGTTTTCGAAGGCAAGCGTCCGTCGATGGGGGCGGCCGGCCCGTGGCAGGAATGGCGCAATAAAGCGATTGCGCCCTACGCGCTGCGGCATCTCGCGCCGTGCGATCGAGGAGTATGCGCTGAAGCTCGTGGCGTGATGCGCGCTGGCCATCCGGGTGTGGCGGCCAACGCACTGTGTGGGGTAGCTGTCGCCGTTCGGCTACCGGTATAGCGGCGCGTCGCGTCGGGCGCGTCTAGGCTCATCGAACGGGATCTTGCCGGCGAGGCACTGATAGATGAACCAGTTGAGGCTGCGCCGTTCGCCCCATGCTGAGGACTCGCCTCGTGCCAAGGCGAGATTGAAGCAGGCATCATAGCTTGCCTGTGATGTGGGGACGCAGCCACGGCCCTTGATACATTGCGAGTACTGTGCCTGTGCGGGTGACCTCGCAGCCGAGATCGCCGCCACCGCACCGACGGTTAGGATCGTGATTAGGATGACCTTTCGCATCCGGTGCCTCCTCGCTGGTTGAGCAACGTTAAGTGTTGTCACCTCAGTCGTAATATATTGGCCCTCGCTTCGCATTAAAGGAGCGCGGCCTGAGCCATATTAGCAGATGGGACGTGATGATGACAGCATTGTCTGCCGGTCGCGGCGAGATCGGGCAACGGCGCCAGTGCGCAAGACCGCCAAACAGCATCCGCGCACCATGCGTTTGCAAAGTCGCAAGGCGAAGCTTGCTTCGCTGGTGAACCTGTCGTGAGTTGGGGTCTGCAGGGCTTCGAACGAAATGATTGATTTTCTTGGCGCGCCCGACAGGATTCGAACCTGTGACCTCTGCCTTCGGAGGGCAGCGCTCTATCCAGCTGAGCTACGGGCGCGCGTGGCTATTTCAATAGCTTAACCTGGTCGCAACGGCAACGCCGCCAAGCCCGGTGGCACTCGTGCGTGGAGCGCCACCGCACCTCCATGACGGTGTCTCGTGTGTTGACTTTCAGGCGCGAAACCACCATATACGCGCGCGCCGCGAGCGCATTCCAACGGGCGCATCGCCCGCTGCACTTTGAGACGGAGGTCACCATGACGAACGATAGCCGGGAGCGGGAGGCCCGCTAAGGCGCCGTCGTGACTTCGTCATGAGGCGTCGCGCGCCTCCCTCGCAATGGCCTGGCTGCTCCACGCGCCACTCCTTGCAGCATTTCTCCACCCTGATCCGACCGGCGTTCGATCGAGCGTCGCGGCGTCCGCTTGTGACGGCATGATGGCCGCCCGGCGACGCGCTCGCGCGTGATCGGTCTCGCTGGTCTCTGCTGCTCGCCTGTGCCCGAGGCAGAGGCGATGACGGCATTCTATTGCGAGACCACCATGACTCTCCAACGACGCAACATCGGCATCGTGGCCCACGTCGATGCGGGCAAGACCACGCTCACCGAACGCATTCTGTTCAACACGGGCCGCATCCACCGGGTTGGCGACGTCCATGACGGCAACACCGCCATGGACTTCCGGCCGATTGAACAACGGCACGGCATCACGGTGTCGGCCGCGGCGACCTCCTGCGACTGGAACGGCGCGTCGATCACGATCATCGACACGCCCGGCCACGTCGACTTCACCATCGAGGTGGAGCGGTCGCTGCGGGTGATGGATGGCGCCGTTGCGGTGTTCTCGGCGGTGTCGGGCGTCGAGCCGCAGTCGGAAACGGTGTGGCGGCAGGCGGAGCGGTTCGGCGTGCCGCGCATCTGCTTCATCAACAAGATGGACCAGGTGGGCGCGGACTTCGATCGCGTCGTCGGCATGCTGACCGAGCGGCTCACTGCGCGTCCGCTGGTTATTCAGCGGCCGCTCGGCGCCGAGCAATCGTTCCGCAGCGTGGTCGATCTGGTGGCGATGCGTGCGCTGGTGTGGGCGGACGCGGCGGCAACGCCGCGGGTCGAGCCCGTTCCGGCCGCGCTCATGGCGCAGGCGAAGGCGGCGCGGCTCGCGCTGGTCGAGCAGGTGGTCGAGCTCGATGACGATGCGCTCAGACGCTATCTTGCCGGCGGCGACGTGTTCGACGCCTGCGAGCTGCAGCGGCTCATCCGTCTCGCGGTCATCCGCGGCGCCGGACAGCCGGTGCTGTGCGGCTCGGCCTATCGCAACATCGGTGTGCAACCACTGCTCGACGCCATCGTGGCCTATGCTCCGGCACCGGAGGACCGGCCGGCGGTCGAGGGCATAAACCCGCGCACAGGTGCGAGGGAGACGCGCTCGGCGTGCGCCGAGGCGCCAACCGTCGCGCTCGTCTCGAAGGTGCAGATGAGCCGCTACGGCGCGCTGTCGTTCGTGCGGCTGTATGCCGGCCGCATCGCACGCGGCGATACGCTCGTGAATGCCGCGACCGGCAGGAGCGAGCGGATCGGGCGTCTCTTGCGCATGCATGCGGACAAGGAAACGGAGATCGAGATGGCAGTGGCTGGTGATGTTGTTGCTGTGCTCGGCCTCAAGGCCACGGGCACGGGCGAGACGTTGAGCGATCCTGCCCGTCCGCTGCTGCTGGCGGGCTTGCACTGCCCCGATCCGGTGATCGAGGCGGTGATCGAGCCGCGCGCGGCATCCGACCACGAGCGGCTCGCGCGGGCGCTTGCTGCGCTCGCGCGCGAAGACCCGTCGCTGCGCGTCAGCGTCGATCCGGAGAGCGGAGCGACGCTGGTCGCCGGCATGGGCGAGCTGCACCTTAAGATTGTCGTCGAGACCCTGAAGGAGGACCACAATGTCGAAGCATCCCTTGGCGTGCCGCGGGTCGCCTATCGCGAGGCCCTGACGGCGCGCGCCGAGATCGACCATACGCACCGCAAGCAGAACGGCGGCATCGGGCAATATGCCCACATGCGGCTGGCATTGGAGCCGCTCGGCGACGGCGCATCAGGTCTCGTGTTCGAGAACCGGACGACTGGCGGCGCCGTGCCGGTGATGTTCGCTGCCGCGGTCGAGAAGGCGCTCGCGCAGTGCATGGCCGAGGGTACGCTTGCGGGATATCCCGTGCTCGGACTCAAGGCGACGCTGCTCGATGGCGCGACGCATCCGAAGGACTCTTCGCCGCTGGCGTTCGAGTTGGCGACACGCGATGCGTTCAGGGCGGCGTTCGCGGCCGGCCGGCCGCAACTGCTCGAGCCGATGATGCGGGTTCTGGTGACGACGCCGGGAGACTATCTCGGTGCGATCATCGGCGATCTGCAAAGCCGGCGCGGCGTGGTCACAGGCTCGAACATGCCCGCCAACGTGCACGAGGTCGCAGCGCTCGTGCCGCTGGCCAACATGGTCAGCTATGTGAACACGGTGCGGTCGTTGTCGCAGGGCCGTGCGACCTTCACGATGCAGTTTGGCCACTATGCGGCGCTGCCGCAGGCGCTGCAGGCGAAGGTCGTGGCGCAATGCGCCTGACAAGTCGTTGGCCGGGCAGGGCGACCTGCCCGGTCATTCTCTTGCCGGTGTCGATCTCGGGGCTTCAGTTGAGACTCGCCCCGAACCCGGGGAGTACGACGAAAGCCGGACTCACGCGTGCGCGCGATCGGCGTGGACCGCGATGGTTCGCAAAGCGATGTCGCGCATCAGCCTGATCTCGCCCATGTCGCGCCCTTCAGCGAGCGCTTTGGCGACGATGGCAAGCTCGCACCAGCTTAAACCCGTTTCAGGCGGTGCCTCGCGCATCCACAGTGCCATTCGCAAGAACAGCTCCGCCCAGCGGTTGCGATGCCGCGCAATGGCGCTCTGCAACAGGTAGGCGACAAGCTTCGGTCGATTGCGACCACGCCCGCTGCTCATCGTCCGGGCGATGTCGGGGTCGTCCTCGAACCAGGATTCCTGAATCGGGTCGAGGCCCGCCAGCCCGCTGCTGGTCTGCAGCACTTTTGCGATCGCCGCAGGCTTGAGCATCGCCTCGGGTATCTCTGCGATCAATCCGGCGAGCGTGTCGTTGAGCTTCATGCGGGCGGGTTGCCAGTCAGCACCGCCGAGCGTCTCGGCAACCTGCAGCAGGCCGAGCGGCGGCACGTCCCCGGCGTCGATATCGAGCGCAAGATTGTGCGCCATCACGCGGTCCAGATAGGAGCGCGAGATAGCAAGCATGGGAGTGTCGAGGTTGGAACCGGCTAAAGCCGCCTCGATCTTGCGGCGCGTTTCTGGTTCATTGCTCCATGCGTCCGCAATCCCACCCTTGGTCAGGACGGAGGACACGACCTTCTTTCGGCCGGCTGGCGATACCAGCAAGACGGCTTGCGCTCCGGAGCCGTCGATGGCGGTGGCGCTCATGGTCTCGGCACCGCCCGTCGGCCACTGAGCGCAATCGACCCCGGCGGCACGCGCCCGCCGAATGATCGCATCGACTTTGCCTCGCTCCTTTTTGGGCCGCCAATTGCGGATCGCGATCAATCGCCGAAGATCGGTCGGCGACAACGTGGAGGCGGCCTGGGCAACCGTTTCGGAGGCCGTCGCGCGGACGGCCGGCTCGGGGTCGAGCAGGAACAGGACCGCAGCGGCGAGCGCATCGGGCATGCCGCTCAATGCGAGGCCGGCGGCGAAGGTGCAACGAGCCTTTACCGGCAAGGCGTGGCCGACCTCGAGAAACGAGCCGACCAGCTCAAACGGGTTGCCGCTGCACGCTTCCAGGAACCCCGACAGCGCGGCACGGATGTCGGCCGGAAGGGGTTCGCTCTTGTCGTCGTTGACGTGCTGCTTCTCTGACGCCGCGATCAGCACGGGCGACGCGGGAATCTTCGCCTGGTGCAGGGCACCGCCCACATAGGCGAGCATGGGTCCGTCGATCCGTCCGGCCTCGGCCTGCGCCGCGACCTCGGCTTGGAATTCTGCGATCAGCTTGGCGGCGTCCGTGTGGCCGCTGTCGGTGCGATAGCGCAGATGCTCAAGCAGTCCCACCATGAGAAACAGATAGCCGAAGGCGAGCGCCTCGTTCTCACCTGCCGGTGGCATATGGCAGGCTGCACCAGCGAAGGCGGCAAATATCTCGCGCGGAGAGCTCTGCAGGTACTGATCGAGGTCGGGCGAGCGCACGGGCGGCTGGCCCTTGGCGAGCGTTACGGCGAGCTTTCGTGCGTAGTGATCCGTCAGCGAGAGCTTGGAATGAGCCTGGCTCATCGGACGCCTCCTCGAATCGAGCGCGGCAAGAGTATCTGCAGGCGCACCACGAGTCTGGTTGGGCTGGCGAAATCCACCGAAAGTCATTGGCCGGAGGAGCTCATCGTGCCACGGCCAAGGCCGTCGCTGGTTACGCGGTTTTCATGCGCGGCCGCACGCCGTTGACCCGCGACCGGTCCTGAGCGGCCCACTCGATCACCTCGACTTTCCCGTGGGCCGGAACCTGCAAGGGTATTTCTTGTTGCAAGCGTGTTTCTATTGCTGGCGGCAAAGGTGGGGCCTATCCTGCCAACTGAAATCCAACCGTCTTCCAATGCAAGTCGCCTCAGCAGGAGAGACGTCATGAAACGGCGAGATTTCTTGCAAGCAGCAGGCGTCGGCTTTGTCGCTTCCGCCGCCGCGGCGCCGGCAATGGCCCAGTCGCAGGTCACTTTTCTCGTCGCTCATGGCGCCTGGTCGGCGGGTTGGGCGTGGAAGAAGATGCATCCGCTGATGAGTGCTGCCGGGCACCGCTTGATCACGCCCACCTATACGGGCCTGGGCGACCGGGAGCATTTGGCAAGCCCATCGAACGATCTCGCGACGCACATCCAGGATGTGCTGGCCGGCCTCAAACATGAAGACCTGCGCAATGTCGTGTTGATCGGTCACAGCTACGGCGGCATGGTCGCGACCGGCGTTGCCGACCGCGCGCGCGAACGAATTACGCAGCTGATCTACCTCGATGCCTTCGTGCCGAAAAACGGACAGTCGCTGCTCGATCTGCTTCCGCCGCCGGCGCGGCAGCAGATGCAGGAACGCGTCAAGGCGGGTGACGGCTGGCGCGTGCCGCCCAATCCGACCCCGCCCGACACCTCCGAAGCGGATGTCAAATGGATCGCGGAGCGGCGGCTGCCGCAATCGTTCAAGACATTTGAAACGCCGTTGCGGCTGAGCGCTGCCGATATCACGCTGCCGCGAAGCTACATTTATTGCAAGCGCATCGCACCCGGCGACCCTTTCCGCCCGTTCGCCGAGCGGGCCAAGAGCGAAGCGGGATGGCGCTACTATGAAATCGACGCCAGTCATTCGGCGCACGTCACCGCGCCCGAGGCGCTCGCCGCGCTGTTGCAGAAGATCGGAGCCGAGCGGGTGTAGGAGATCGATTGCGCAAAGGGGCAACAGCAGGCCCGGTAAATCGGGGTCTAGCGTACGTGGCGCCCCAGCGTAGATGAACTGATAACTATGCCTCCGCTGGCCCACTCTGATAACGCCGCGTTGTGCCCGGCGCGGATGGCTGGATGTGATTTTCCAAACGGATTCTTAGGTGTTTTCGTTTCAGGATTTGCCAAATTTTGTTCAAGGACCTCGTATGTTTGGCAAGCGCAAGATACCTTCGTCAATCCTGCTGCCCGACTCGGATGGTAAACGCCGCGTATTCGGCGAAGCCGTTTTTGCAGGACAACACGGCGACATGCTGCGTTTTTTGGGGCTCAGCCCCCATGGAAGTGATCGAAAGGTTTGTAACCTATGTCGACAATATGCCCCCGAGAATCCTCGACCATGTCGCACGCGTCCGCCCAATGGTCATCGAGCTCATCGCTGACGTTCAGAGCAAAGGCGCGTAACCTCGGCTACGACCGCGCTGCTAGGCTGCAGCCTGAAACACTGAGCTTAATACGTCGTGCCCTGCCCGCCAACACCGCCAAGGATTCCTTGTGAAAGCAGCGCTTCTATGGTTTTTGAGAGTTCGTCCCTCAGATGACCAATGTTGCGATATATTATGCAGCGCTGGCTACTCACATCGAAGGGTAACTTCACCCCCTTTTTGGCTACCAATATTGTTGGCTTATTATGCGCAAGAGAAAATCCAATTTCGAAAAAGACGTTCGGGTTGTGTCCGTTAAGAAGAGCAATAACGCCTCGGCTTTCGACAATTTTTTTCTTGATTTCAGAGACAACGTCGCCAGCGTAGTGCTCCAAATCAAGTCTTCGGCAAAGGAAATCGCTCATCTTTGCAGCCTCACAGAACCCAATGTCATATTCATCAGAGAATTCTTCGGCGAACGGCATTGCTACAAACAGCCACGGCGTGTGATCCGCTTTCGCGCCAAACTGGTTGATGTTTGTGTCGGCACTCTCCTTACTGTTAGTCCGATCTCTTGCGACCTCGGGCAGGCTGACGGAGTGTAGTTCTGTTCCTCGAAGTAGACCAAAGTTGCTTTGCTGATCGTGCAACAGTCTGCTGAGAAGCTGGCATCTCTTGGGAGCCCTCTCGACGACTGTTACTTTGTTTAGTGGGGACGTAGGCTCCCGAGTCCATTCGGCTATGATGCCGGCGAGCATTGACAAGAAGGCTTGTTCAGGGTCCAAGCCATATCCCGGGCCATGAATTGTTAGAGCCAAGTGCCGAATCGGTCGGTTGTGACTGCGGGCCAGAGACACTGACGCTGAGCCGAAGGATTGTATCTTTTCGTACCTAAGTTCGCTTAGCGGTCCGACCCCAATGAAAAGTACTTCGGGGGATGCAATTGCCCTTGCCTTTATCCACAGAGAATCTCCATCTTTGATGTGTCCGTTGAAGCCAATGGCATCCGCAACGACTTTGTCGGCGCCGTAGAAGCCGTCAGCGTGTTTCATTACGACCAAGTCCGCCTGGACCTGGGTGATGTCTGCGTTTGCAATCACAATTTCCATGGAATTCCCCGCGCAATAATACACCGCGACCAACAATCCGCTGAGGTGAAGGTGGAGAACGCGTCCCCAGAGGGTATGCAAACATGATGTCAGCAGGAAAAGGCCAATTCAAGCTGTGCAGTGTAACACGGAAGCAGTGTTGTTCCATGCCGCACGCAAGCTAACCTGCTTTCCTTTTTGGAAACGCGAGTTTCAATAACACTGATATTACGATTTTCTTTCTTGCGAACATCGCGGACATTTAGTAGGGGCGCGGAAAAATCAGCAACGCCGGTCCTAGTACCAAGAAAGTGCCAGTACCGCGGTCCGAGACCGTTCAAGCTCCGATTTTTTTCTGATGCTGCACAGGCCTTTCCCACCTCGCTAGGCTGGCGGGTTGTCCTCGCAGCGGATCGCGCCTTCCTGCTCTAATTCGGCAATCCGCTCAGTCGAATAGCCCAGGACCTTACCCAGCACCTCGCGCGTATGCTGCCCGAGCGTCGGCGGCGCGACCGGCGCGGTGGTCGGCGAGTCCGACATGCGCAGCGGCGAGCGCACCATGCGGACCTCGCCAAGGTGCGGGTCGGGCGCCGCCATGACGGCGTCGCGCGCCTTCGCTTCTTCCGACGCGAATGCCTCCGCCACGGTGCGCAACTCGCCGCCCGGAATGCCGTTGGCATGCAGCTTTGCGATCAGCGTCCGGGTGTCGAAACGCTTGATCGCAGCCGCCAGCTCAGGCACCAGCACATCGCGGTGGCGGGTGCGCCCCGCATTGGTGCGGAAGCGCTCGTCGGTGCAAAGCTCCTCGCGTTCGAGCACGTCGCGGCAGAACCGCCGGTACTGCTGGTCGTTGCCGACCGCGAGGGCGATCGCGCCATCGGCCGTGTCGAACAGTTGATAGGGCACGATGCTCGGATGCGCATTGCCGAAGCGGGTCGGGTTGCTCCCGGTGTTCAAATAGCCGGACGCGATATTGGCCAGGAAATGCAAGCAGCTGTCGAACAGCGCCAGGTCAATTGATTACCCACGGCCGGTCCGCTCGCGCGCGAACAGCGCGGCGAGGATCGACTGGATCGCATTCGCGCCGGTTGCGAGGTCGACGAAGGCGACGCCGAGCCGCATCGGACTGCCGTCGGTCTCGCCGGTGATCGACATGAAGCCGGTCTCGGCCTGCATCACGAAGTCATAGCCGGCGCGATCCGCAAAAGCCGTGGAGCGTCCATAGCCCGAGATCGCGCAATGAATAAGCCGCGGGTTGCGCGCGCTCAGGCTTTCATAAGAGAGGCCGAGCGCCTTGAGGCTGGCGGGGCGGAAGTTCTCGATGATCACGTCGGCCTTGCTGGCAAGCTCGGTCAGGATGGCGCGCCCGCCCGCGGTCTTGAGATCGATCGCGACGCTCTTCTTGCTGCGATTGACCGACAGGTAATAGGTGGAAATGCCCTCGACCGAGGGCGGCATCCAGGTGCGAGTGTCGTCGCCGCCGTCTGGATTCTCGATCTTCCAGACCTCGGCGCCGAGATCCGCAAGCGTCATGGTGCACCAAGGCCCGGCGAGGATCCGCGAAAGGTCCAGCACCTTGATGCCGTCAAGCGCCGCTGCCATCGAGTTTTGTCCCCATTTGCCAAGCCCGTAACAAGCCCCGTGTCCAATAGCCGCCACCGGCCGGCAAGGCAAAAGTCAATTCGGCCACCCTCTTTAAATGGGCTATATTGGAGCCATGCGGTCCGACCGGCGGACCTGAGGGAGCAGCACCATGTCGACAGCCGCCCAGAGCAGCGCCGAGAGCAAGCGCGAGAAGGGCCCTGCGAAGCTTTCGAACGAGTTCGACTGGCAGGACCCGCTCGGCCTCGAAGGCGAGCTCACCGAAGAGGAGCGCATGGTGCGCGACAGTGCCCGCGGCTTTGCGCAGGACACCCTGTTTCCGCGCGTCGTCACGGCCTATCGGGAGGAGCGCTTCGACCGCGACGTGTTCAGCGGGATGGGCGAGCTCGGGCTCCTCGGCGCCACGCTGCCGGAGGAATATGGCGGCTCGGGCCTGGGCGCCGTCGCCTATGGGTTGATCTCGCGCGAGATCGAGCGCGCCGATTCCGGCTACCGCTCGATGATGTCGGTGCAGTCCTCGCTGGTGATGTATCCGATCTTCAGCTACGGCACCGAGGCGCAACGCCGTAAATATCTGCCGCGGCTCGCCAAGGGCGAGCTCATCGGCTGTTTCGGCCTCACCGAACCCGACCACGGCTCCGATCCCGCCTCGATGGTCACGCGCGCCGAGAAGGTCGCGGACGGTTATCGGCTCACCGGCAGCAAGATGTGGATCTCGAATGCGCCGGTTGCCGACCTTGCGCTGGTGTGGGCCAAGCTCGACGGCAAGATCCGCGGCTTTCTGGTCGAGCGCGGCACCAAGGGTTTCTCGACGCCATTGATCGAAGGCAAGATGTCGCTGCGCACCTCGGTCACCGGCGAGATCGTGCTCGACAGCGCCGTCGTGCCGGAGGAGAGTTTGCTACCCAATGCGTCGGGCCTCTCGGGACCGTTCGGCTGCCTCAGCAGCGCGCGCTATGGCATTGTGTGGGGCGCCATGGGGGCGGCGGAGTTCTGCTGGCATCGCGCCCGCCAATATGTGCTCGACCGCAAGCAGTTCGGCCGGCCGCTCGCAGCCAATCAGCTGGTCCAGAAGAAGCTCGCCGACATGCAGACCGAGATTACGCTCGGGCTTGCCGGCGCGCTGCGGCTCGGGCGGCTGATGGAGGCCGGCAAGGCGGCCGCGCCGGCGATCTCGCTGATGAAGCGCAACAACTGCGGCAAGGCACTGGAGATCGCCCGCATGGCGCGCGACATGCATGGCGGCAATGGCATCACCGACGAATTCCACATCATGCGCGTCATGTCGAACCTCGAGACGGTGAACACCTACGAGGGCACGCACGACATTCATGCGCTGATCCTTGGCCGCGCGCAGACCGGCATCCAGGCGTTTTGTTGAATGAGCGGCGAATAGCGAGCGAATGCCCGATGTGCTGGCTGTTGCTGGGTCTGATCGCGTTGGCGTGGCCTTGCTTTGCGCAGGCCGATGCGATTGAGGACTTCTATCGCGGCAAGACGCTGAACTTGATGATCGGGTCGGGTGCCGGCGGCGGCGTCGACCAGGTGTCGCGTGCCGTCGCCCGTCATCTCGGCAAGCACGTGCCCGGCAATCCAACTGTGGTGCCGCGCAACATGGGCGGTGCCGGCGGCCTGCAGGTGCTCAATCACATCCAGTCGGTCGCGCCCAAGGACGGCAGCACGATCGGGATCGTGCTGCCCTCGCTGGTGTTCGATCCGCTGTTCACCGGCAAGAGCGAAGGCTACGACCCGCTGCGGCTCAAATGGCTGGGCGGGCCGGCGCGCTACGCCAGCGTCGCGATTGCCTGGAATGCGGCGACGCCGGTGCGGCGCGCGCAGGATCTGCTCACGCAGGAGCTCGTGGTCGGTGCAGCGTCGGTCGCGTCGAGCAGCGCCAGCGACGCCTACGTGATGCGTCACATCCTCGGTTACAAATATCGCGTGATCACGGGCTATCAGAGCGGCGCCGATATCGATCTCGCCATGCAGCGCGGCGAAACCCAGGGGCGCGCCAACATTGCCTGGTACGGGATCAAGACCCGCAACGCCGAGTGGCTGCGCGATGGCAAGATCAGCCTGCTCTACCAGATGGGCCTCAAGCGGCACCCGGACATTCCGGTCGACGTGCCGCTCAGCCTCGATCTCACCCGCACGCCGCTCGAGCGGCAGATGCTGGAGCTCAAGTTCTCAGCCTATGACGTGGGCTATGCCTTCATGGCGCCGCCCGAGACGCCGCCCGAGCGTGTCGCGGTGCTGCGTGCCGCGATGACGGCGGCGGTCAACGATCCGGCATTCCGGGCGGATGCGGCGCGCGAGAAGATCGAGGTCGATCCGGTTGCAGGGGCCGAGGTCGAGTCAATCATCCGCAACGCCTATGCGGCGTCGCCCGAGTTGCTCACGCGCCTCAACGAGGCAATCAAGCCGCCGCGGTAGCTGTCGTTTCCTTTGCAAGCATATCTGCGGATGCTGGCCTGTGGTCGGGCAGAGCGGTGCCACACCGTTCCCTCCCCCCTTGTGGGGGAGGGACAGGGAGGGGGGTACAATACGCAGTGCCTCAGTCTCTTATCTAGAAATGTCGCCGGCCGTCATTTTGCAAGTTTGTGCAAGTGATTTACTTCCCGCTCTGTGTTTGTTGCCACCCCTCTCCCTGTCCCTCCCCCACAAGGGGGGAGGGAACCGTGTGGCGCGCACCTTCGTAACTCACGCGACGTGTGTGCGGATGGACTTCTGGGCATATGGAGATATGCCCAGATCTTATTTCGCGATCTGCGTCTGCAGCGTCTTTTCCACGGCGCGGTCGAACGAGTCGGCGGCGCGCGCGGGCGCCTTCTTGCGCTGATCGGTTACGTAGGCGTCGCGCTTCTTGACCAGGTCGGTCATGCGACCGTTGAGGGTCGTGCGCTCCGTTGCCTGCCGATCCACATGCGACTGTCGTTCGCTCGGTGACATGCGGCGCATGTCATCCGGCAATTCCTCTTCCTTCACCGACGACAGCGCATTGCGGCCCGCGTTCACGTCCGCCAGCAGATCGCCGCCGCCCGTGATGGCGTCGGTATTGGCCCCGCCGGCACGCTGCTTCGACATGTAGCCAGCCATGTCCGAGGCAACCGGGGCGGACTGCTGGCCGTACTGACCGCGGCGCTGCTCGACGCGCTCGCGCTGCTGGCGCTGCCCATAGGGAATGACCGTGCGATTGATCCGGCCCTGCAGCTCGATGATGTCGCGGTCATAGGGCGTCTCGATGATCACCACCTGGCCGCCGTCCTGCGGGATCGGGATGTATTCGCCATTGCCCCTCTGGGCGATCTCGCGCCACACCCGCTCGGTGTCGCGCGCATTGCCGGCCTGCACCGCGTTGACGGTGATGCCCTTCTGGCGCGCGAGCCGCATGACTTCCGGATATTTGGTGTCCTGCGGGTAGTCCATGTGGGGTGGCGCGTCGCCGACCAGGAACATGATGCGCGTGGTGTTGTGCCCATAGCTCCATGACATCTTGGTGGTCGCGACCCAGAGCGCCTCGTTCACGCTCTCCGGCCAGTCGCCGCCGCCCTGCGCCCGCAACTGCAGGAGGTCGCCGTAGAGGCCCTGGATGTCGGTGGTGAGGTCGAACTTTTTGGTGACGTAGACGTCGCCGATGTCGCGGTAGGCGACGAGGCCCATGCGGATGTCGGCGTCAGGTGAGCAGTCGATGATCGCAGTCGCGATCGACCAGATCTTGCGCTTGGCGCCTTCGATCAGCGGCCCCATTGAGCCCGTGGTGTCGAGCACGAACGCGACCTCGACGACGGGCCTGGCGGCGGAAGGTGTTGTTAAGAAAAACGACGGCGTGAGCGCGAAAGCGAGCGCAGCCGCCTGTGCAATATGGCGAAGCATGGTATTCCCTCCGGCGCGCCCCTGGCCGGAAGTTCCGCAGGATTCGCGACCGGCTCGCGCTCTAATTGCGGCGGGCGCTTGACCGATTCGCGGTAAATTTGGCCTGTGGCGGTCCCGCCACGGCGGCTATTTTGTCAGGTCTTGAAAGACATTAAGACAACGCCATGAAAGTCGACGGAAAGCCCACGCGCACGATCTGGCTCGAGACCGATGGCTGGTCGGTCGGCGT
>Ga0137397_10000654_pt1 | contig 23940 bp, 21 predicted proteins | sample czorhiz116metaG_FD_106658 | JGI IMG/M metagenome (GOLD analysis project Ga0137397, IMG submission 106658) | Vadose zone soil microbial communities from Angelo Coast Range Reserve, California, USA - czorhiz1.16 metaG | ecosystem: Environmental > Terrestrial > Soil > Vadose zone | place: USA... | reverse complement strand
GAGAAGGAGCGCGCCGAGCACATGATGCTCGTGGACCTGGGCCGGAACGACGTGGGTCGGGTGGCGCGGTTCGGCAGCGTGCGCGTCACGGACCTGCTCACGATCGAGCGCTACTCCCACGTGCAACACCTCGTGAGCGAGGTGCGCGGGCAGCTGCGCGACGGCTACGACGCGCTCGACGTATTCAAGGCCTGCTTTCCCGCGGGCACCGTGACGGGCGCCCCGAAGGTGCGTGCGATGCAAATCATCGACGAGCTCGAGCCCGAGCGGCGCGGGCCCTACGCCGGGGCGGTCGGCTACGTCGGCTGGGGCGCCGCGAACCTCGACACGGCCATCGCGATCCGCTGCGCCCTGGTCCGTCGGGATCGCGTCGTGGTGCAGGCCGGCGCGGGCATCGTGGCGGATTCGGATCCGGGGCGTGAGTTCCGGGAGACCGAAGACAAGGCGCAGGCCGTGCTCAAGGCCTTGGCGCTCGCCAAGGCCGGAGGGTGAACTATATTTGGCGCCTGTGTTTAAGCTGCTGAGCACGACGGGCGAGCAGTCCATCGACCTGCAGCCTGGCCGCATCATCCTCGTCGGGCGCGCCGTCACCAGCGACGTCCCGATCTACGACCCCACCATCTCCCGCCGGCACGCCGAGGTATCGCTCGCCGACGGCGGCGTGAAGGTCAAGGACGTCGGTTCCTCCAACGGCACCTTCCTGAACGGCGCCCGCATCACCGAGGCGATCGCCGTCGAGAACGACGTCATCACCTTCGGGAAAGTCGCCTTCCGCGTGAAGGAAGTGAGCGCCCCGGTGCTGCGCCCGCAGGTGGTGCCGCCGGTCTCGGCCGAGTTCACGGGGGCGAAACCGGCGGGCGGGACGATCGTGCGCCAGCTGCCGGTGAGTGTGTCGGGCGGCGTCCCGGCCATCGTGACCGCCGCGCCCTCAGGGGCGTCGCACCTCAAAGTCACCGCCAAGTCGCTGGAGGAGCTGCGGGAGAAGAAGCTCGAGCTGCTGCTGGAGATCTCGAAGGAGTTGTCCAAACAGCAGGAGCTCGACCGGCTGCTCGACAAAGTCGTCGAGTTCACGTTCCAGGTGATGAACGTGGATCGCGTCTCGATCCTGCTGCTCGAAGCCGCGACCGGCGAGCTCGTGCCCCGGATCTCGCGGGGGCGGACGGCGCAGTCGTCCGCCTCGAAGCACGTGCCGCAGTCGATCGCCCGCAAGGTGGTGGAAGACCGGGTCGCCATTCTGTCGGACAACACCGCGGCGGACGAGCGGTTCAAGGGGAAGTCGATCCTCATCCAGAGCGTGCGGAGCGCGATGTGCACGCCGCTTATGGGCACGGACCAGAAGGTCCTCGGTATCCTGTACGTGGACAACCTCACCGCCACGCACTCCTTCTCCGACGACGACCTCAAGTTCCTGATCGCGTTCGGCTCGCTCGCCGCGGTCGCGATCGAGAACTCGCAGCGCTCGGAACAGATGCGGCGCGAGGCGCTGGTGCTCTCGAACTTCCAGCGCTACTTCTCGCCCAACATCGCGCAGGTGATCGCGCAGCAGCAGGACGCGGGCCGGCTCCCGAGTGAAAAGCGACCAGTCGTGATTTTCTTCTCGGACATCCGCGGCTTCACCCCGATGTCGGAGACGATGAGCCCGGACGACATCGCCACGCTCCTCACGGAGTACTTCACCGAGATGGTGGAGGTCGTGTTCGAGCACGGCGGCACGCTCGACAAGTTCATGGGTGACGCGATCATGGCGTTGTGGGGCGCGCCCATGGCCCACGAGGACGACGCCGATCGCGCCATGACCTGCGCGCTCGACCAGCTCGCGGCCCTGGAACGGCTCAACACGAAGTGGAAGGACCAGGGTCGCCCCGAGCTCGGCATCGGGATCGGCATCAACTTCGGGGAGGTGTTCGCCGGCAACATCGGCTCGGACCGGCGGCTGGAGTACACGGTGATCGGGGACGCGGTGAACACCGCATCCCGCCTGTGCTCGAGCGCCGGGCCGAACCAGATCCTCATCTCGGAGCCGTTCTTCGAGCAGCTGAAGCGGCCCCCGAGCGTCGAGACGCTCGACCCGATTCAGGTCAAGGGAAAGTCGAAAAAGGTCCCCGTCTACCGGGTGAAGCGGTAGGGCACCCCGAAGCGCTCCAGCAGGTCGAGCGCAAGCCGTAACGGTAGTCCCATCACACCGAAAAAGTCGCCGCGAATCCCCTCGACCAGCGCCGCGCCCTTGCCCTGGATCGCGTACGCGCCGGCCTTGTCGAGCGGCTCCTCGGTCGCCACGTACGCGGCAATCTGAGCGTCGCTGAGCGGTCGAAACGTCACGTCGGTGACATCGAGCGCGTGCTCCACTCGCCCGTCCCGCGCCACCGCGACCGCCGTCATCACCTGATGTTTGCGCCCCTCGAGCTGCCGCAGCATCTCCGCCGCCTCCGCCGGGCTCGCCGGCTTTCCGAAGATCGCGCCCCGCAGCACCACCGTCGTGTCGGCCCCGAGCACGACGGTCCCCCGCTCGCGCGCCGCCACCGTCGTCGCCTTCTCCCGCGCCAGACGCGTCACGTAGCCCTCGGGTTGCTCGGATGGCCCGAGGCTCTCGTCCACATCGGGCGGTACCACGCGGAACTCGAGCCCGATCATGTCGAGCAGTTGCCGTCGGCGCGGCGATCCGCTGGCGAGGACGATCATCGCTCGAGGATCAGGGTGACCGGCCCATCATTCACTAGGTCCACCTCCATCATGGCACCGAACGCTCCGGTCTCGACCCGCACCCCGCTCCCTGCCCCCCGCTCCCGAAGCAGCGCGACAAACCGCTCGTACAGCGGAACCGCGAGCTCCGGCGGCGCGGCGTCCACGAAGCTCGGCCGCCGGCCCTTCTTCACGTCGCCGTACAGCGTGAACTGCGACACGACCAGCACACCCCCGCCCACGTCGCTCAGGGCGAGGTTCATCTTGCCGTCGGCATCCCCGAACACCCGCAGGCCGAGCAGCTTGTCCGCCATCCAGGCGAGGCTATCCTCGGTGTCGGTGGGCGCGAACCCGACCAGGAGCACGAACCCCGCCCCGATTTTCCCGACCGATTTCCCACCGATGCGCACTTCGGCTCGTGAGACACGCTGGACGACGACCTTCACTCCACCGTCACCGATTTGGCGAGGTTCCGCGGCTGGTCCACGTTGCAGCCCCGCCGCACGGCGATGTAGTACGCGAGCAGCTGCAGCGGCAGCACCGTCAGCACCGGCGTCAACAGATCGAGCGTCTCCGGAACCTCGATCTTCTGGTCGGCGAGTTTCGCGAGCCCCGAATCCCCCTCGGTCACGACCGCGATCACCCGGCCGCCGCGGGCCTTCACCTCCTCGACGTTGGACACCACCTTCTGGTAGACGGCGTCCTTCGGCGCGAGGAAGACCACGGGCATCAGATCGTCGATCAGCGCGATCGGGCCGTGCTTCATCTCGGCCGCGGGGTAGCCCTCCGCGTGGATGTAGGAGATCTCCTTCAGTTTGAGCGCGCCCTCCAGCGCCACCGGAAAGTTGTAGCCCCGGCCGAGGTACAGGACGTTGCTCGCCCGCATCATGCGCTCGGCAATCCGCTCCACCTCCGGCGCCCTCGCCAAGACCCGCTCCACCAGCTCCGGAAGCCGGGCGAGCCCGCGCACGACCTCGCGCCCCTGGAGGATGGAAAGCGAGCGGAGCCGGCCCATCCTGAGGGTGAGCAGCGCCAGGGCCGCGATCTGGCTCGTGAACGCCTTGGTCGAGGCGACGCCGATCTCGGGGCCGGCATGCAGGTAGATGCCACCGTCCACTTCGCGGGCGATGGTGGAGCCCACGACGTTCACCAGACCGAGCGTCCGGGCGCCGCGCCGCTTCGCCTCCCGCAGCGCGGCGAGCGTGTCCGCCGTTTCGCCCGACTGCGAGATCCCCACGACGAGCGTCCGTTCGTCCACGATGGGGTTGCGGTAGCGGAACTCGGATGCGTACTCGACCTCGGACGGGATGCGGGCCAGCTCCTCCATCATGTATTCGCCGATCAGCGCCGAGTGCCAGGAGGTACCGCACGCGGTGAACACGATGCGGTTCACCTGCAGCAGCTGCTCGTCGTCGATGTTCAGCCCGCCGAGCCTGGCCGTGCCGTCTTCCTCGAGCAGCCGCCCGCGCAGGGTGTTCCGCAGGCTCTCGGGCTGCTCCATGATCTCCTTGAGCATGAAGTGCGCGTAGCCGCCCCGTTCGATGGTGGCGAGGTCCCAGTCCACACGCGTGACCGTCTTCTCCTTCTCCACCGTGTCGAGATCGAGGATGCGGTAGTCTTGGGGACGAACCACGGCGATATCCCCGTCGTCCAGGTAGACCACCGAGCGCGTATGGGCCAGCACGGCCGAGGCGTCGGAGGCCACGAAATTCTCTCCCACGCCGATGGCCACGAGCAGCGGCGAACCCCGCCGCGCCGCGACAATCGTGTCGGGCTCGCGCGTCGACACCACCGCGATGCCGTACGTGCCCTCGACCTGCTGCAGCGCCCCTGCCACCGCCTCGACCACCGAGCCGGCGCCGGCAAGCAGCTCCTCAATCAGGTGCGCGAGCACCTCCGTGTCGGTCTCGGAGCGGAATACGTGACCGCGCTTTCCGAGCGCGGTGCGCAGCGCGCCGGCGTTCTCGATGATGCCGTTGTGGACCAGGGCCAGGGTACCGCCGCAGTCGGTGTGCGGGTGCGCGTTGACGGTGTTGGGCGCGCCGTGCGTAGCCCAGCGGGTGTGGGCGATCCCCGTGCGCCCGGCAGGAAGGTTCGCTCCGAGTGCCTTCTCGAGCACGCTGATCTTCCCCGCCGCCTTGTGCACCTCGATACGGCCGTCCTCGATCAGCGCGAGGCCGGCCGAGTCGTACCCGCGGTACTCGAGACGCCGCAGTCCCTCGAGCAGGAGCGGCGCCGCCTGCCGCGGCCCCGTGTAGCCTACGATGCCGCACATATGCGCCGTGCCTCGTCCACGAGTTCCTGAGCCCCAGCGCCGGACGGCGCCTCGGCGATCAACCGGATGATCGGCTCGGTGTTGGACGGCCGCACGTGGAGCCAGCGGTCCCGCCACGCCAGACGCAGGCCGTCCTGCGTGTCGACGCTCGCTTCCGAAAAACGCTTGCGCAAGGCAGCATAGACGTCTTCCAGCCCCCGTTCCGCGTTCCGCGTTCCGCGTTCCGCTTTGGCCTTCACGATCGCATAGCGCGGCGCCGCGGCCACGAGCTCACTCACCCGCCTGCCGTCCCGGGCGAGCAGGGTGAGCAGCAACGCGGCAGCCACCGGCGCGTCGCGCCCCGCGTGCAGGGCCGGGTACATCACCCCTCCGTTCCCTTCCCCCCCGATCACAGCCCCGAGCCGCACGATGGCGCGCGCGACGTGCACCTCGCCCACCGGCGTTCGGACCACCTCGGCACCACACTCCCGCGCCGCGTCTTCCACGACCAGGCTCGTGGAGAGGTTGCACACGACCGACGGTGCCGCCTTCGGTCCGCCCATCCGCCCGTCCACCTGTCCCCCGAGCACCGCTCGCACCGCAAACGCGAGCGTATAGTCCTCCCCGATCGGCGTGCCGGTCTCATCAACGATCGCCAGCCGGTCGACGTCCGGATCCACCGCGATGCCGAGCGCGGCGCCGGCACGCGTGACGAGGGTCGACAGCCCGCCGAGGTTTTCCGGGACCGGCTCCGGCGCTCGAGGGAAGTGCCCGTCGGTCTCGAGGTTGATGCCCGCGACTTCGCAGCCCAACCGCTCGAGCAGGGCACGCATGACCGGTCCTCCCGCACCCCGCACCGCGTCGAGCGCCACTGTGAACTTCCGCTTCCGGATCTGTTCGACATCGACGGCCGACAGCTTGAGCACGGCGTCGAGGTGCCGCTCGACCGCGGTCGGATCCGTCGTCACCTTTCCCGCGACCGCGAGGGAGTCCTTGAGGGTTTCCTGTTTCCCGCTTCCGGCAAGTCCGGCGGCCAGCTGCGCCACCCGAGCTCCATCCGTCCCGTCCAGGAAGATCCCATCCGGCCCGATGAACTTGAGGGCGTTCCATTCGATCGGGTTGTGGCTCGCGGTGATCGCGATCCCGCCACCCGCCCGGTGGTGCTCGACCGCGAGCTGCACGGTTGGGGTGGGCACGAGGCCGATGTCGATCACGTCGCAGCCGACGGACGTGAGCCCGGCGGTGACGGCGGCGGCGAACATCGGGCCGGAGGTGCGCGCATCCCTTCCGATGACGACGGACGTACCCGGGCCCGGCCCCCCTGCGCTCGTCACCTCACGGAGCCAGAGCCCGAAGCCCCGAGCCCATTGGGTGACGACGTCGGCGGTCAGGTCTTTCCCTACGATGCCTCGGACGCCCGAGACGCCGACCATCAAGGTGTCGGTCATGCCGACAATCTAATCCGGCGGGGATGAGCGACGGTGCGTGTCCAGCAGCGGAGGGAGGTGGAGCGGCCGGATTTCGGGCGTGGTGACGGGGAGGGCTGATGGGTCAGGGAAAGCGGCGAGGAACGCCTCGACGGCGGGCGGATGGAACTGGCTCCCCTTCCCGTCCTCGAGCTCCTGGAGGGCCTTCTGCACCGACAGGGCAGGCCGGTATGGACGCACGCTCGTCATCGCGTCGAACGAATCCGCCACGCCCACCACCCGCACTTCGAGCGGGATCTGGTCGCCCTTCAGACCATCGGGGAATCCCTTGCCGTCGAGGCGCTCGTGATGCGAGCGCACGATGGCGAGCGCCGTGGGGACGTCGCGCATCAGGGGCGCCAGGATCCGTGCTCCGATCACCGGGTGCTCCATGATGTGCCGGTACTCGGCTTCGGTGAGCTTGCCGGCCTTGTGCAGCACTGCTTCGGACACGCCGATCTTGCCGATGTCGTGCAGCTCCGCGCCGAGGGCGAGCACGTCCATCATCGTCGGCGACAGCCCCATCTGACGCCCAATGCGCGCCGAGTAATCGGCGACGCGCACCGAGTGGCCGCTGGTGTAGGGGTCTTTTTCTTCGAGGAAGTGCACCAGCGCCTGGAGCCGTTCGAGCGACAGCTCCTCGATCCGGTGCGCCTGCTCCTGGACGCGCTGCTCCAGAGTGCGGCGGTAGTCCTCCACCTCCATTTTGAGGCTGCGCTTGTCCAGCGCCTGCATCACGCGGGCGCGCACCTCGTCCAGGTGAAACGGCTTGGCGACGTAGTCGAGCGCGCCCAGCTGCAGGCAGGCGACGGCGCTCTCCACCTCCGCGACGGCGGTCACGACGATGACCGCGGTCGTGGGCCAACGCGCGATGATCTCGCGCAGCAGGGTAACCCCGTCCATCTGGGGCATTCGCAAGTCCGAGATGACGAGCGGCACGGGGTCGTGCTGCAGTATTTCCAGCGCCTCGGTGCCGGATCCCGCTTCCGCGCAGCTGAACCCCTCGCCTTCGAGCAACCGCACCAGGACCCGGCGGAGCCGCGGCTCATCGTCCACGACCAAGCACTTGAGGGCGTTCGGCTGAGGCATCGTGCGCATAACGTAAAGGTCGCTTGCTCGGCTGGGAAGGCGCCCTTACGTTCCCGCCATGACCCAGGTATCGGGTGAAGACCTGAAACGGCGCTTCGGCACTCGCGCCGTGCACGCCGGGCACATCCCCGACCCGCTCGCGGGCGCGGTGATGACTCCCATTTATCAGACGTCAACCTACATCCAGGAGGGGCTGGGCCGGCACAAGGGCTACGAGTACGCGCGCACGCGCAACCCGACCCGCGAAGTCCTCGAGCGCAACGTCGCGGCGCTCGAAGGCGGGCGCCACGGCTTCGCCTTCGCCTCGGGGCTCGCTGCCCTGGACGCCGTGCTGAAGCTGCTCTCGGCGGGCGACCACGTGGTGAGCGGCGAGAACGTGTACGGCGGTTCCCACCGGCAGATGACGCTGGTCTGGACGCGCCTGGGACTCGAATTCACGTTCGTGGATGCCGCCGAAACGGCGAATATCGCCGCCGCGGTCACCCCGCGCACCAAGATGGTCTACGCCGAAACGCCCACCAACCCGATGATGCGGTTGTGCGACCTCGCGGGCGCCGGCGAGATCGCCCGCCGCGCCGGCGCCTTGTTCGTCGTGGACAACACGTTCGCCACCCCGTACTTCCAGCGGCCGCTCGAGCTGGGCGCGGACGTCGTCCTGCACTCGACCACCAAGTATCTCAACGGGCACAGCGACATGGTGGGCGGGATGCTGGTGGTGAATCGCGACGACCTCGCCGAGCGGATCGGCTTCGTGCAGAACGCCGTCGGCGCGGTACCGGGACCGTTCGACTGCTGGCTCGCGCTGCGGGGAACCAAGACGCTCGCCCTGCGGATGCGGCAGCACGACGCCACCGGCCGGCGGATCGCCGAGTGGCTCACCAAACATCCCAAGGTCGAGCGCGTCTACTATCCCGGGCTCCCGTCCCACCCGCAGCACGAGCTCGCCTGCCGCCAGATGAAGGGGTTCGGCGGCATGATTTCGATCGAGCTCGGCTCGCTCGAGCGGGCCAAGCGGTTCGCGGAGGCTACGCGGATTTTCGCGCTCGCCGAATCGCTCGGCGGCGTGGAGAGTCTGATCGGGCATCCGGCGTCGATGACCCACGCGAGCGTCCCACCCGAGATGCGGCGCGCGATGGGGCTCACCGACAGCCTGGTGCGGCTGTCCGTGGGGATCGAAGAGGTGGAGGACTTGATCGGTGATCTCGAGCAGGCGCTCGCGACGGCGGGATGATGCGAAACACAAGCCCCGATCAGGCGTAGTGATGATTTACCTTTCTAGCTGGAGCATCCCATGACTGAGTCCACCGCCCTTCCGGCCGCGCGCCCGCGCAAGATCCTCACCCAAATCGCCCCGGTGACGTGGGAGCACCCCGCCGACCGCGCCGCGCTGCAGTCGCTGCGCTCGGTGCCCGGATTCGACGAAGTCGTCAAGAAGATCTACGGCTTCATCGGGGAGCGGGGTGTGCGGCTGATCTTCCAGGCGGATGCGGTGCGCGTCGGGCCGACCCAGTTCCCGCGCTTGAACCAGCTCTACACCGACATACTCACGTCCATGGACTGGCCCGAGCGGCCCGAGCTGTTCGTATCGCAGACGCCGTTCGCCAACGCCGGGGCGTTCGGCATGGATCGGCCCTTCATCGTGATCAACTCTGGCACGCTGAAACTGCTCGACGACGATGAGGTGCGGAACGTGCTGGGCCACGAGCTCGGGCACGTGATGAGCGGGCATGCACTGTACCATACGATCCTCGTGCTCATCCTCCACGTGGGCCTGGGCGCGCTCCCCTTCCTCGCCGGCATCGCCATCCTGCCGATCCAGCTCGCCCTGCTCGAGTGGTTCCGCAAGAGCGAGCTCTCGTCCGACCGCGCCGGGCTGCTGGCGTGCCAGGATCCGACCGCGTCGCTGCGCGTGAACCTCAAGTTCGCGGGGGGCGGCGACATGTCGCAGATGGACTTGAACGCGTTCCTCGTGCAGGCGAAGGAGTACGAGGACGCGGGCGGCGCGCTCGACCGCATCTTCAAGATCCTCGGCGTACTGGGCCGGTCGCATCCGTTCAACACGGTGCGAGCCGCCGAGCTGCAGCGCTGGATCGAAGGAGGTCACTACGATCGCGTGTTGCGCGGCGAATACACCCGCCGCGGGCCCGAAGCGGAGCAGCGTCCCATCGACCAGGACATCGACGACGCCCGCGACCACTACATGAAGGAAGCGAAGGCCGTCGTGAACGACGTGGTGGATACCGCCAAGCGGGCCGCCCAGGCGTTCACGGACGCGTTCAATAAGAAGAAGTGAGAGTCCTGGTCGTCGGGGGAGGGGGCCGCGAGCACGCGCTCTGCTGGGCGCTGAAGCGCGACACGCCCGACGCGGAGCTGTTCGCGGCTCCCGGTAACCCCGGCACCGCCCAGCTCGGCACCAACCTCCCGATTCCCGCCAGCGCCACCGGCGAGCTCGTCGCGGCGATTCGCGAGCACAAGATCGATTTCACCATCGTGGGCCCGGAAGCGCCGCTCGCCGCCGGGCTGGCTGACGCGCTTCGGGCGGCGGGTCATGCCGTCTTCGGACCCAACGCGGCCGCCGCACGCATCGAGTCGTCCAAGGCGTTCGCTAAAGACGTGATGCGCCGGGCCCGGATTGCCACCGCGGCCAGCCAGACGTTCACCGCGATCGACCCGGCGCTCGCGTACATCAAACGTCACGCCGAGCCGCTGGTCGTGAAGGCCTCGGGCCTCGCGGCGGGAAAGGGTGCGGTGGTGTGCGCCCGCCGCACCGAGGCGGCGCGCGCGGCACGCGCGATGCTCGTCGAAGCGGCGTTCGGCGACGCGGGTCACGAGATCGTGATCGAGGACTTTCTGAAGGGCGAGGAGCTGTCGGTATTGGCACTCACCGACGGAGAGTACCTGCTTCTCCTCCCCGCGGCCCAGGACCACAAGCGGCTGGGCGAGGGCGACACCGGCCCCAACACCGGTGGCATGGGCGCCTATTGCCCTGTGAGCGTCGCCACCGCAGGGATGCTCGAGCGGGTGCGGCGCGAGGTGCTCGAGCCGGCGCTCCGCGAGCTGGCGGCGCAGGGCGCCCCCTTCCAAGGTGTGCTGTACGCCGGACTGATGCTGGCGGCCGACGGTACGCTCGCCGTGCTCGAGTTCAATGCCCGCTTCGGTGACCCCGAAGCGCAGGCGTTGCTCCCGGTGCTGCCGGGGGTCACCCATCACCTGGCGGACATCGCCGGCGGACGCTGGCGGCCTCGAGAGACGACCCTCGCGGCAACGCGCGCCGCCGTGGCGACGGTGCTGGCTGCGCCGGGGTATCCCCAGAGGCCGGAGCTGGGCGGCGCGATCATCGTGCCGCGCGATCTCGAGCCCGGGACGCTCGTGTTCCACGCAGGCACCGCGCGCGACCCGGATGGCGGGCTCCGGGTGCACGGCGGGCGGGTGCTCACGGTCACCGGGCTGGGGGAGACGGTGGGCGAGGCCGCGAGACGCAGCACCGATGCGTGCGAGCTGATCACGTTCTCGGGGAAGACGTACCGGCGCGACATCGGGTGGCGGGAAACCAGGGAGGCCCGTGCCGGAGCTGCCCGAGGTTGAGACGATCGTCCGGGAGCTCGCCCCGCGGCTCGAGGGCTACCGGATCGCGCGCGCTCGCCTGGCCAAGACGGACGTGTTGCGCCGCGTGTCGAAGCCGCGGCTGCTCCGCACCCTCCGAGGCAACACCATCGAGGAAGTGATCCGCCGCGCGAAACACGCGGTGTTCCGCTTGTCGAGCGGCCACCGCCTGGTCGTGCAACCGCGGATGACGGGCTCGTTGGTGGTGTACGACCGCGCGCTGACCCGCGACGAGGTGAAATACGCGGTGCTCACGTGCACCATCGATGACGGTCGGCTGCTGGTGTACCGCGACGTGCGCCGGCTGGGCACCGTCTGGCTGCTCGACGAAAAGGGATGGGACGCCTATACCAGCCGCATCGGCCCGGAGCCGCTCGAGGAGACGTTCACGCCGTTCGTGTTCGCCGACCGGTTGAAGGGCACGCGCGCCGCGGTGAAGAAGGCGATCATGGACCAGCGCCGGGTGGCGGGGGTGGGCAACATCTACGCCAACGAGGCGCTGTTCGAGGCGGGGATCGATCCGTCGAAGCCCACCAACAAGCTGTCGCTCGACGAGTTCGCCCGCCTGCACGCCGCGGTAACCGGTGTACTCGAGCGCGCCGTAGCATCCTCGGGGACGACGGTGCGTGACTACCGCACCGGCACCGGCGAAGAAGGCCGGTTCCAGTTCGAGCTCAAGGTGTACGGCCGCGGCGGCGAGCCGTGCGTGACGTGCGGCAAGAAGCTCGTCACGACCCACACGATCGACCTGCGGGCGACGACCTTTTGCCCGAAGTGCCAGCGCTAGGGCGCGACCGCCCTCAGGCCGCTTGGTCCCGCAGCCCGCTCGCACGCGCCGAAGCAAAACGGCGCCACGGCCGTAATGTCGCAATCGCGGGTGCCGGATCGTCGTAGCAGTAGGGAGGTGCCGGAAATGGTTCACGAATTCCTGACAGCCGGGCCCCTCCTCCCGGCGCCACCCTATTCGGTTAATTTTCGGGCCATATGAAACTCTCCGAAACGTCCATCCAGCGACCGGTGCTGGCCAGCATGATCTCGGCCGCCCTCGTGCTCTTCGGCGTCATCGGGTACACCCGGCTGTCGGTGCGCGAGCTCCCGGATATCGACCCTCCCATCATCTCGGTCTCGACCACCCTACCCGGCGCCAATGCGCAGGTCGTGGAAACGGCCGTGACCGACGTGCTCGAAGAGGAGCTGTCCACGATCCAGGGGATCCGCACGCTCTCGAGCTCCTCCTCGGAGGAGAACAGCCAGATCACCCTGGAGTTCAACCTCGACCGGCCCGTCGATGTCGCCGCGCAGGACGTACGCGACAAGGTGTCGCGCGTGCGCGGCCGCCTACCGGTCGACGTGCTCGAGCCGGTGATCGCGAAGGAGCAGGCCGACGCGCAACCATTCTTCTGGTTGGCCCTGAGTAGCCCGAACTACGACTTGATGCAGCTCTCCGACGTCGCCGACCGCCTGGTCAAGGCGCGGCTGCAGAGTCTGGCGGGGGTCGGCAGCGCGGGAATCTTCGGCGAGCGGCGCTTCGCGATGCGCGCGTGGGTGAAGCCCGAGGAGCTGTCGGCACGGGGGCTCACCGTGCAGGATGTGGAGGCCGCGATCACCGCGCGCAACGTCGAGATCCCCGCCGGCCGGATCGAATCGACGCGGCGCGAGTTCTCGGTCCGGTCACTGGGCGAGCTCAAAACGCCGCGGGAATTCGGAGAGTTGGTGGTGGCGAGTCAGGGCGGGCAGCTCATCAGGCTCAAGGACGTAGCGAACGTCGAGCTCGGGCCCGAGGACAATCGCTCGATCTTCCGCTACAACGGAAACCCCGCGGTCGCCATCGGCGTGGTCCGGCAGTCCAAGGCGAACCTCATCGACGTGGCGCGGCGCATCCGCGAGGCCATCCCCGGCATCCAGCAGACGTTGCCCCCCGGCGTGAAGCTCGAAATCGCGTGGGACGGGTCGGTGTTCGTCACGCACTCAATCAGCGACGCGCGCCTGACGCTCTTGATCGCGGCGATCCTCGTCGTGCTGATCATTTTCGTGTTCCTGCGGAACCTGCGGGCGACAGTGATCCCCGGGCTCGCGATCCCGGCGTCGATCGTCTCGACGTTCGCGATCATGTATTTCCTCGGCTTCTCGATCAACAACTTCACGCTGCTCGCGCTCACGATCGCCATCGGCATCGTGGTGGACGACGCCATCATCGTGCTCGAGAACGCCTACCGTCACCAGGAAGAGCTGCACGAGACGCCGGAGAAGGCCGCGGTGAACGGCACCAACGAGATTGGCTTCGCCGTGATCTCCACCACGATCGCGCTGGTAGCCGTATTCACGCCGCTCGGGTTCCTGCGCGGCTCGACGGGACGCCTGCTGAGCGAGTTCGGGATCGCCGTCGCCGGAGCCGTGGTGATTTCGGGATTCGTGGCCCTCACGTTGACGCCGATGCTGTGCGCCAAGGTGCTGCGGGTACCGCACGAGCACGGAGCGGTCTTCAAGGCGTTGGAGGCGGGCTTCAACGCCATCGCCGATCGCTACGCGAAGCTGCTCCAGATGGCCCTGCGGCATCGGGGCATCGTGATGGCCGGGACAGTCGTGACGGTGGCCCTGGCGTTTGTGTTGTACAAGGGCCTCAAGCAGGAGCTGATTCCGGACGACGACCGCGGCTTTTTCCTTGTGGTGGCATCCGGGCCCGAGGGCTCGTCGCTCGAATACACCGACGGCTACGTGCGCCAGATCGAGCAGATCATCGGCAAGACTCCGGGCGTCCAGGGGTACTTCACGATCATCGGTGGATTCAGCGGAGGCGTCAACCAGTCGTTTGTTGGTGTGATCCTGAAGGATTGGGGCGAGCGACAGTACAGCGTCCAGCAGCTCGTGGGAATGCTGTTCCCTCAACTCTTCGGGATCGCGGGGGTGCGGGCGTTCCCGTACGCCCCCGGAGCGCTCGGCTTCAGCCAGCCGGTGCAGTTCGTCGTGCAGCATCCGGATTTCGCGCGGCTCTCGCAGGCCATGGACACGTTCGCGACGGCGGCGCGCGCCATCAAGGGGCTCACCAACGTGGACACCGACTTGCGCGTCAACAAGCCGGAGCTGCGCGTCACCTTCGACCGGGACCGGGCGGAGGACCTCGGAGTCCCCGTGCGAGACGTCGCGGCCGCCCTCCAGACGTTCCTCGGCGGTCGCCGGGTCAGCACGTTCACCCGTAACGACAAGCTGTACTACGTGATGGTGCAGCTCGACCCCAGTCAGCGGGCCACGCCGAGCGACATGTCCGGGATCTACCTGCGGGGACGCGGTGACCAGTTGGTGCAGCTGAGCGCTCTCGCGAAAGTTGCGGAGGGCGTTGGGCCGAGGCAGATCAATCACTTCAACCGGGTGCCGTCATTTACGCTGTCGGCGTCCTTGATCCCCCCGTTCGCCCAGGGCGAGGCGCTCGATTCTATCGATCGGATGGCCCGGCGGGTGCTTCCGCCGGGGAGCACGACGGCACTGGCGGGTGACTCGCGCGAGTTCAAGGAGAGCGGCGGTGCGTTGTACTTCGCGTTCGGCGTCGCGCTGCTGGTCGTGTTCATGGTGCTCGCGTCGCAGTTCGAGTCCATGATCCACCCGTTGACCGTGCTGCTGGCCGTGCCGCTCGCGGTGACCGGCGCGCTCGCGACGCTGCTCATCGCCGCCCTGCTGCACCGCCCGGGCGGCACGATCAACCTGTACAGCGAGATTGGCATGGTCCTGCTGATCGGTCTCGTGACCAAGAACTCGATCCTGCTCGTGGAATACACCAACCAGCTCAAGGCGAGGGGACTCGACACCGTCGCCGCCGTGCTCGAATCAGGCCGGATCCGGCTGCGGCCGATTCTCATGACGTCGGTATCCACGATCATGGGTGCGATCCCGGTGATGATCGGCGTCGGCGCGGGCTCCACCTCGCGCCGGCCGCTCGGCTACGCGATCGTGGGCGGCATTCTCTTCTCGACCGTGCTCACCCTGTTCGTCGTGCCCGTGGCCTACGTGCTGTTGGACCGTCTGACGGCCCGGAGCGCGCGCGGCCTGCGGGCGGCGCAACCGGTGGAGGCCGACTGATGCTGGCGCTCCTCGCGGCTCTGCAGGTGGCGGGCGCCGCTGCCGACTCGTTGCCGACCGTGACGCTCGCCGAGGCCTTGCGCCGGGCCACGGGTCTCGACCCGAACTACGTCGCGGCCTTGGGACAGGTGGATAACGCCGTGTGGGCGCGGCGCAGCGCATTCTCGGTCTTCATCCTGCCATCCGTAAGCGTGAGCGCCGACCTCTCGCGCCTCAATCCGCCGAGCTTCAACTTCATCACCGGCGGACCCGAACCGCTGCGGTCGCAGGTGACGGCGCAATTGAACGCCCGGTACGACCTCTTCCTCGGCGGTCAGAAGCTCGCGGAGCTGTCCCGGTCGGGGGCGGCCTTGGACGCGGCCCACGCGGGCGAGCTCGTGGCTAGGTTCGCGGCGGCGCAGAACACCGAGTCCGACTATTACGCAGTCCTCGCGAACGCGGAGTTGCTTCGGGTGGCGCGCGAGCGGGTGCAGCGTGCCGAGCAACAGCTCGCGGTCGCGCGGGCCCGCGTGGCCTCGGGGGCGGCCGTGCAGACCGATTCGCTGCAGTTGCGCCTCGAGCTGACGAAGGCGCGCGTGGTCCGGCTGCTGCAGGAGTCGGCGTTGCGAATCGCGCGGCTCCAGCTGGGACGGCGGGTCGGGGCGGCGGGACCGGTAGACGCCGCGCCGCTCGATACCGCGCGGGCGCCGGACCTGCCCATCACCCTGGCCGACGCGATTACCGACGGTGCGACGCAGGGGCCGCAGTACCGTGTGGCGCGGGCAAACGAGCGGGCCGCGGGAGCTGCCTTCCGCGCGCGCCTCGGCGACTATCTCCCGCACGCAACGCTGAGCCTCAACGCGCTCGCGTTCGACACCTTGTTCTTTCCGAAGTTCTTCAAGCGAACGACGTTCACGCTCGGCGTGTCCTTTCCGTTGTGGGACAACGGACAGCGCGAGATCGCGCTGAGCCGGGCGCGGGCGAGCCGCGATGCCGCGCGGGCGATTCGCGAGGACAAAGACCGGGCGGTGCAACGTGATGTGACCGCCGCGTACGACGGCTACGTCACCGCACGCGCCGCCGCGGACCAGGCGGTCGAAGGCCTGCTCGTGGCGCGCGAGAACTACCGCGTGCAGCAAAGCCGCTACCGCGCGGGCGCCACCACAATTCTCGATCTGCTGAAAGCGCAGTCGGACTTGGACGACGCCGACGCCGTCCTGGTCCAAGCGCGATACGCTACACGGCTGGCGCTGGCGGGGCTCGAGAATATTCTCGGCCGGCGGCTCTTTCCCGAACTGGAACAGCGGTGATCGGACATGATCAAGACACGTGATGCGTTCTGGGTAGTGGCAGCACTCGCGATCGCGGCGGGCGCGTGCAAGAAGGGCAAGGCCGGCGGAGCCGGAGGCCCGGGCGGCGGGGGGCCGATGGGAATGCCGGTCGAAGTCGTCGTCGCCCGCGCCGACACCGTGCGCGACGAGATCGCGGCGACGGGACAGATCGAAGCGGTGCAGTCCATCGACCTCCGCCCCGAGGTGGACGGCCGCATCGTCGAGATCCTGATCCGCGAGGGACAGGAGGTCGAGCAGGGGACGCCGCTCTTCAAGGTGGACGATGCCCAGCTCAAGGCACAGGTCGCACAGCTCGAGGCGCAGCGCGATCTGGCGCAGCAGGCGCTGGCGCGCGCCAAAGACCTGGCGCAGCAGAACGCCTCATCGGCCGCGGACCTGGAGAAGGCCGAGGCCGAAGCCCGCAGCGCGCAGGCACAGTACGACCTGCAGCGGATCCGGCTCGAGCGCACCACCGTGCGGGCGCCGTTCGCCGGCGTGGTGGGCCAACGCTACGTGAGTCTCGGCGACTACGTCACCAACACCACGAAGCTCGCGTCCTTGCACACCGTGAACCCGCAACGCGCCTCGTTCCAGGTGCCCGAGCGGTTCGCCCGCTCCCTCTCCCTCGGGCAGGCAGTCACGTTCCGCGTGGCCGCGATCGCCGGTCGCGACTTCATCGGGCAGGTGGACTTCGTGGACCCAATCGTGCAGTTGCCCGGCCGGACGATCCTGGTCAAGGCCCGCGTGCCCAACCCCCAGCGCCTGCTGCAGCCCGGGATGTTCATCGAGGCCCGGCTCGTTACGGCCGTGCGTCCCAACGCCGTCGTCATCCCGGAGGACGCGGTCGTGCCGGCCGAGGGCACGAACGCCGCCTGGGTCGTGGTTGACGGGAAGGCTGACCGTCGGAAGGTGAGCCTCGGCGTGCGGACGCCGGGATTCGTCGAGGTCCTGGACGGCGTAAAGGCCGGCGAGCAGGTGGTAACCGGGGGCCTGGAGCTGCTCGCCCCCGGCGCGCCGGTCACCCCCCGTGTCGTGGAGCGGAAGCCGGCGGCGGCGGCCCAGCGCTGAGCGGCGTCAGCCGAGCGGCACCAGCCGCGCCCGCGGCGGGATCCCCGCCTCGAGCTCCATGATGCCCACGCTCGGCTTGAGCCGGAACCGTGCATGCCCCGCCCCACCGGGGTTCATCACCGTTACCGTGCGGTCCACAACCTCAAGCAACGGGTTGTGCGTGTGCCCGTACACGATGATTTCGGCCGTGGGGAACGTCGCATGCAGCGTGTCGGGCGTCGGATGCCCGAGCTGATCGCCATGCGTCACCACGATGGCGAACCCATCGAGCTCGACCTCCGCCACTTGCGGTAGGCGGGCTCGCAGCTCGGGCCCGTCCGCGTTGCCGTAGACCGCCGTCACCGGCGCGATCGCTTCGAGCTCGATCAGAATCCGGGGCTCGCCCACGTCGCCGGCATGCAAAATATGATCGACCTGCTTGAATACATCAAACACCTCGGGCCGCAGCAGCCCATGCGTGTCCGAGATGACCCCCAGCCTCACTTCCCTTCCCAGCGCTTCACCAGATTGATGTCGAGCCCCAGCTGGTCGAGCACACGCTGCACTACGAAGTCCACCAGGTCGCGCACCTGCTGCGGCTTGTGATAGAACCCGGGCGCCGCCGGCAGCACCACCGCGCCGGCCTCCGTGGCGAGCGTGAGGTTGCGAAGATGGACCAGGGAGAGCGGCGTCTCACGCGGCACGAGGAGCAGTGTGCGGCGCTCCTTGAGGACGACGTCCGCGGCGCGCTCGATGAGCGACCGGCTCGTGCCATGGGCGATCGCCGCGACGGTCCCCATCGAGCAGGGGCAGATCACCATCCCAGCTGTCTTCGCCGACCCCGAGGCCGGCTCGGCGCCGCGATCCTTGTCGTCGAACACCCGTACGGTCGTCCACTCGCCCCCGGTGGCCTGCTTCAAGTCACGGTCGTCCTTGATGCCGCACTCCTCGGTGAGGAGCCGCCAACCGTGTGTCGAGATCAGGAGCCACGTAGGCACATGGTGCACCGCGAGCATCTCCAGCAGCCGCACGCCGTAGGGGGCGCCGGAGGCGCCGGTAATCGCCAGGATGACCGGAAGCTTGGTCATCGCCCGCGCCGATTCGGAGTGGGAGAGCGCTTGGGGTGCGCCGGGGGGCGGGGGGGCGGTGGAGAACGCGGAACGCGAAACGCCGAAGGCGGAACTGGCGCGACCGGCACTCGCCCGCCCGTTCCGCGTTCCGACTTCCGCGTTCCACGTTTCATAGGATCCGATCCACCAGCGCACCGAGGAACACCACGATGCTCACGATGCCGTTCGCGGTGAAGAAGGCCGCATTGAGCCGCGACAGGTTTCCCGGCCTCACGAGCTGATGTTCCCACGCGATCAACGCTGCGCCGACGGCGACGCCGACGTAGTAGGCCACACCCAATCCGGCGCCGATCCCGAACAGCACGAGCGCGACCAGTGCCAGGCCGTGCAACAGCTTGGCCGCCAGGATGGCCCGCGCCTGTCCGAGCCGTACCACCAGTGACTCGAGCCGCTCCGAGCGGTCGAAGTCCTCGTCCTGGAGTGCGTAAAACACGTCGAACCCGCCCACCCAGAATGTCACGGCCAGTGCGCCCACCGGGAGGAGCCACCAGGGTTCGCTCCATCGCCCCGTGACGGCGAGATACCCCGCCGGCGTCGCAATCCCGTCCGCGAGCCCGAGCCACAGGTGGGACCAGTGCGTGAACCGCTTGGCGTAGCTGTAGGTGGAGATGAACAGGAGGGCGAGCGGGGCGAGCGCCAAGCACAACGGGTTCAGCGCCCACGCGGTCCCGAGGAACACCGTCGCCGCGAGGATCACGGCGATCCACGCCTGCCGCAGCGTGAGCCGTCCCGACGGCAGCTCCCGCCCCCGGGTGCGCGGGTTCCGCGCGTCTAGCTCGCGGTCCGCGATGCGGTTGAACCCGAGCGCTACGAACCGCGCGCAGGTGAAGGCGAGCACGACCAGACCGAGCGTGCGCCACGTGAGCGCCGTCTCGCGGGACGCCACGAGCACCCCGAGCAGCGCGAACGGTAGGGCGAACACGGTGTGCGGCAGCTTGACGAAATTCGCGTACCGGACGAGGAGGCTCTCGCCCGCAAGCGTCTGCCCCTCACGCGCTGGGGAGGTCAATTCCGAGGTCCTTCCACATCTGGTCGACACGCTGCTTCGTTTCCGGATCCATGACGATCTTGCTCGGCCATTCGCGGGTGAACCCCTCTTCTTTCCACTTGCGCGTCGCGTCGATCCCCATTTTCGAGCCGAACGTGAAGCCGCGGCTCGAGTGGTCGAGGACGTCAATCGGCCCCAGCGTGAACCGCACGTCGCGCTCAGGGTCGATGTGATTCAACGCCACCCACCACGCCTCCTTGGGATCGCGCACGTTGACGTCCTTGTCCAGCACGACGATCACCTTGGCGAGCGACATGAGCCCCTGCCCCCACAGCCCGTTCATCACCTTGTACGCCTGGCCGGGATACTGCTTGTCGATGCTCACGAAGACGAGGTTGTGAAAGATCCCCTCCGCCGGCATGTGCAGGTCCACCACCTCCGGCAGCGTGAGCTTCAGGAGCGGCAGGAAGATCCGCTCCGTGGCGTGGCCGAGCCAGTAGTCCTCCATCGGCGGACGACCCACGATCGTGTGCGGCCACACCGGTTCGGCACGCAGCGTGACCGCGGTGACGTGCACCTTAGGGTAGTAGTCGGCGAGTGAGTAGAAGCCGGTGTGGTCGCCGAACGGCCCCTCGAGCACCAGCTCCTCGCGCGGATCGATGTAGCCCTCGAGCACAATCTCCGCTTCCGCCGGGACGTCGAGATCGGAGGTCACCGCTTTGGCGAGCCGCACGGCCTCCCGGCGCAGGAATCCGGCGAACAGGAATTCGTCGATGGTGGGCGGCAGCGGCGCGGAGGCCGCATAGATCGACGCGGGGTCGCCACCCAACGCGATCGCCACGGGCATCTTCTCGCCGCGCTCCGCCATCGCGCGCCAGTGTGCCGCCCCGACCTTGTGGCGTTGCCAATGCATCGCCAGCTCGCGCTGGCCGATCACCTGGATGCGGTACATTCCGACGTTGCGGATGCCGGTCGTCGGATCGCGCGTGATCACGCCGGGGAGGGTGATGTAGGGCCCGCCGTCTTCCGGCCAGCACACCGGCACGGGGAACTGCGCCAGATCGACGTCCTGCTCCCGAATCACGGTCTCCTGGCACGGCGGCTTCCCGCCGATCGCCTTGGGCGGGAACTTGGCCACCTCGGCGAGCTGCGGCAGCATCGCCAGCTTGCCGAGCAGGCTGTCCGGGACCTTCATGTTGAGCAGCGTCGCGATCCGCTCGCCGATCTCGTCCAGGCACTCGACGCCCAGCGCCAGCGCCATGCGCTTTTCCGAGCCGAACAGGTTCACCGCCAACGGATAGCGCGCCGGCGCACCCGATTGGAGCGTCGGGCGCTCGAACAGCAGCGCCGGCCCCCCACCGGGAGACTTCATGCAACGGTCGGCGACTTCGGTGATCTGCCTGTCTACGGACACGGGATGCGCCACGCGCGTGAGCTCGCCCCGGGCATCGAGTGCGCCGAGGAAGTCCCGCAGACTATCGAGTGGCATGGTGCACGGCGCAGATCCCGCCGGTCAGGACCTCGTAGCCGACATTCGAGAACCCCGCGCCCTCGAGCCGGTGCGCCAAGGCATCCGGCTCTGGAAAATCGAGCACCGACTCTGGCAAGTAGGTATAGGCGTCCCTATGTTTCGACACCGCACGGCCGATCGCGGGGAGGAGCCGCCGGAAATAGAACAAGTAGAGCGCGCGCAACGGCGCGAAGCGCGGTGTGGTGAATTCGAGCACCACGAAGCGGGCGCCGGGCCGAAGCACGCGGTGCGCCTCCCGGAGGCCCGCGTCGAGATCCGCCAGGTTGCGGACCCCGAAGGCCACCATGGCGCCGTCGAACCGGGCGTCGGCGAACGGGAGTGTGAGCGCGTCGGCGCCGACCGGACGGGCGCGGGGCGCTTTGCCCTTCCCCTGCACCAGCATGGGAATCACGAAGTCCGCGCCGAGCACCGTCCCGCGGAACCCAGGCGCGCGGGCGAGCGTCGCCGCGAGATCGAGCGTGCCGGCGCAGAGATCGAGATAGGTGCCGTCGGGTCGCCGCTCCCACGCAAGCCGTCGCACGGCGGCGCGGCGCCAGGAGCGGTCCACGTTGAGGCTCAGGAGATGGTTCAGCAGGTCGTAGCGCGGCGCGATCGCGGCGAACATGCTGCGCACGTACGACCGCTTCGCTTCGCCACCCGAGTGCGCGGCAACCTCGAACGCAGGAGTCGCGGGAGGGGGGGACGTCATAGGCGCGAAAGATAGGCCGGGCAACCTGACCGGCGCCAGCGATCCGGAGGTCGTGGCGTGGGCCAAGCAAGGCCGCGAAGCCGCGTTCCGCGAGCTGGTGCGCCGCTACGAGCGGCCAATTTTCTCGCTGTTGTATCGCATGGTGCGCGACCGCGCCCTCGCGGAGGACCTGGCCCAGGAGACGTTCATCAAGGTCCTGAACGCCATCGGCTCGTACAATCCCCAGTTCAAGTTCTCGTCGTGGATCTTCAAGATCGCCAACAATGCCGCGATCGATCATCTGCGCAAGCGCGAGCTCGAGACCCTCTCACTCGACGGCTCGCCGCATGCCACGACGCCCGACGAGATGACCGCCACCGCCCCACAGCTGGGTGATCGCCGCGAGTCTCCCCTGCAGGAGCTCGAAGCGCGCGAGCTGGGCGGTGCGATCGAGCACGCCATCGCCCGCCTCCGGCCTGAGTACCGGACGTGCATTCTGTTGCGCCACGTCGAGGGCCACAGCTATGAAGACATCGCCCGCATCCTGGACCTACCCCTGGGCACGGTCAAGACGTATATCCACCGGGCGCGCAATCAATTACGGAGCTACCTCGAGGACCGCCGCGAATGACCGAGCTGAAACCTCGACCCGTCCCGGTCCGTAGGACGGAACAATGACAAACCCCCTGCTGCTGCACCTGACCCCCGAGGAGATCGAGCTTTGGGCGCAGGGTCTGCTTCCCGCAACCCGCGACGCTCACCTCGCGCAGTGCGCCGAATGCCGCACCATCGCGGAGCGCGAGCGCAAGCTGATCCGCGAGCTGGCGCAGCTGACGCGCTTCGCGCCCGAGTTCGGGTTCGTGGAGCGGGTGATGGCGAAAGTGAACGTCCCGACGCCCTCAAGCCCGCACCTCCGCCCCCACACCGACTCCTAGCAGTCTCGCGGCGCTGCCGTCGCGCACCGCGATCTCCACCGTACCGCCGCTGCCGGCGAATGCAACCAGCGCGCCCCGTCCCACATCCCCGAAGGTGCGCGACAGCGTACCGATCTCCGTTCCTCCGACCGTGATCCGCACGCCCGGCTCCACGGCGTCACCGGGAATGTTGGAGATCAGCGTACCGAATCGATCGACATAGATGACCTCCCCGATCACCGCTGTGCCGTCGTGCTTGGCAGCGGGGAGCGGGGAGCGGTACGCGTCGGTGACGGGATGACCCACGTGGGACAGCGGCGCCCCGAGCGCGAGCTGGCCCGCCACGGGCGCGAACACGTCGCGCGCCTGGAAGGTAGGGGAGGCGTCCTCCGGGATGGGCAGCCCCACGAAGGGTGCATCCGTCGGCAGGAACGACAGGAGGCCGTTGTCCGGAGCGACGAAGAAATGTCCCGCCGTCGAGGCCGCCAGCACGCGGCGGTCGGTGCCGACGCCCGGGTCCACCACTGCGAGGTGCACACTCCCCTGAGGGAACCGGTGCCACACGCGCGACAGGACGTATTGCGCCGCGCGCACGTCACCCGGTGGCACCTGGTGCGTGATGTCGACGAGTGCGGCGCCGTGCACCTGCGACAACAGCACGCCCTTCACTTCGCCCACATAGCTGTCGGCGCTTCCGAAGTCGGTGAGAAGAGTGATGAGGGTGGCCATGGGTCGTCAGACCATTGCGCGACGCCAGGCGCCGCCGAGCCAGAACATGGCCATGACAATCCCGCGCGCGATGGCCGTGAGCGAGAGCGCCAGCCAGATGCCGAGCAGCCCGATGGCCCCCGACCACCACGCGGCGAGCGGCACGCGGAGCAGGGTGAGCGTGGTGCTCGCGACTTGGGGCCATAGCGTGTATCCCGCGCCGGCGAGCGCGCCCTCCAGAATGATCTCGAACGTCTGGCCGATCTGCGCGAAGGCGATCACCCGCAGGTAAAGGCTGCCGTCCGCGATGACCCCGGCATCGGCTGTGAACAGCGCGACGAGCCTCCCCGGGATCGTGAGGAAGGCGACCGCCGTCACCGTCGTGACCGCCAGGCAATAGCCCACCGTCATCCGCACCGCCTGGCGGGCGCGCGCCTCCTGCTGCGCGCCCAGGTTCTGTCCCACGAGCGCGGAAGCCGAGAG
>Ga0137397_10000652_pt1 | contig 23974 bp, 30 predicted proteins | sample czorhiz116metaG_FD_106658 | JGI IMG/M metagenome (GOLD analysis project Ga0137397, IMG submission 106658) | Vadose zone soil microbial communities from Angelo Coast Range Reserve, California, USA - czorhiz1.16 metaG | ecosystem: Environmental > Terrestrial > Soil > Vadose zone | place: USA... | reverse complement strand
TTCCTGGTCGAGCATGGCGCTGACATGTTAGCTCGGGACAACAACGAGGGGACGCCATTACACCTGGCGTCAATTCCTGGACGTGTGGAAGTGGCACGCCTCCTCGTCGAACATGGCGCGGACATGTCGGCTCGGGCCAACGGCGATGTGACGCCATTGCATATTGCATCGACTTATGGCCAAGCGGGAATCGTATCGCTCCTCGTAGAGCATGGTGCGAATCTGACTCACCTTGAAAATTTCGAGAAAACTGCATTGCATGAGGCGTCGATTTTTGGACATGTCAACGTCGCACGCTTACTCGTCGAACACGGCGCGGACACAACCGCCTGTGCCAAGGACGGGCGGACACCACTGCATTTCGCTTCGTCTTTCGGATATATGGACATTGTCCGGATCCTCGTCGAGCACGGTGCGGACGCCTCAGCCCAAGCAGAAGACGGGAAAAGTCCATTACATGTGGCTGCATCCTATGGCAATGTGGAAATCTCACGCTTCCTCGTCGAGCACGGTGCGGACGTAGCGGCTCGGACCAGTAGTGGGCGGACGCCGTTGCATTTCGCGTCGTCCTGTGGGAGCGTGCAGGTCGCACGCTTTCTCATCGAGCGCGGCGCGGACCCGACCCCCCGGGACAAGGACGGGCGCACTCCATGGGATGAGGCGACTACGGGCGGAGATGCGGAATTTGCACGTTTCCTCGTTGAGGTCGGCGGATACCCTACAGCCCAGGACGACGACAATTTGACTCCATCCGAGGCGCCGACGGAAGAAGTTATGGAAGTCGTACAGATCCACGTCGAGACAGTCGAGCAGGGTGCCAGTGCGGACGCGACATCCCGGGCCAACAATGGTTGGAGTCCGTTGCATGTGGCGGTGGGACAGGGAAATGCGGAAGTCGTGCGCGTCTTCGTCGAGCACGGTATGGACGTGGCAGCTCGAGCCGACGACGGGTGGACTCCGCTGCATGTGGCAGTGGACCAGGGAAATGCGGACGTCGTACGCATCCTTGTCGAGCATGGCGCGGACGCGACGGTCCGTGCGAACGATGGGAGAACTCCACTTCATATGGCGGCGGAAGCGGAGAATGTCGAGGTCGTACGCATCCTCCTCGGGCAGGACACTGGCACAGACTCTGCCACCGTGACGGACACGACAACGGCCCAATCGACGCAGGGCCGCCGCGTCTTTTATCCAATTTCGTTTTTTGCCTTCTGTCTTTTTGTTGGAATCTCCTTGCATTTCATGCAGACTTAGCAGAGTACGCAGACTCTAGACATTTGCTGTGTATTATCATATTTTGGCCAATCAACAGTAAATAGCTGACTAGGGCGTGCACCGTGACTGACTGCGGCAGTGGCTGAGTTGAAGGTTGCGAGTCGGCGGCCGCGCGACCCGCGTCTTGCTCGAGGTGTGGCGACGATGGGGGCCTCGACGCCCTCAGCCTCTATCCTGTTCACCAGTATCTCATAGCCTGCCATGAATACAGCCCCGCCATAAGTGGCAAGTCACTCATGACACAGGTATCCTGACATCTTTTCCGATTACACACTTTCAAAGAGCCACCACCTTGGCCATGCGAAGCGATTCGTATTTCGGCATTCGAGGCCGCGGGGTGAGGACGTACAAGCTTTTCAGAGGATAGGAGATGGTGTATTTTTTTTATTCATCCATTACCGTCCACTTGGGGCTCCCCATTCTCCGTCTGGCTCTGTATTCACGCCCACCTCAGCGCCTTACGGTACCACAGGGAGGTAGGGCTAACTACGAACAGTGTATGTACGTGGATGTGACTTACCAGAATATGAGACTTAACAATTCCGCGCGCTGCAACTTCCAGGATCAGTGAACTATGAGACCATTTCATACCCAGTGTTACACCCTTGCCCCGTTCCGTTGCCATCTTCGAGGTTGCCGATACTTGCACACCGGTTTCATCTCCGGGCGGTTTTGCGTCTTGCAGGTGGCTGGGCCTTGCGTCCTGCTGGCTGGAAGACGTTTGAGCCTTGCGTTTGAGGTTTGAAACTTGGCTTGAGGAAGGTGTGGCCGTTGCAGTGTTGTGGTCTAAGATGATGTCGACGCCTCGTCATCGGCATCGGGGGAGTTGGAGGTTTGAGATTTGTTGATTCACTGCTCCCGCTTTTTGACTGAGGCTCTTGTCCCGAAGGCGTAGAGGTACTTAGCCGCAAGCGGCTCCTTGACTCTGCTGCCGTCAGGGTCCTCGAAAGCCACTACGAGGGATGACGATGGGCCTTTGGTGTAGGAAGAGGGTGTGCAGACCACAGCTGGGTTGTTGCGTGACTGGGAGGCATAGGAGGGGTTCTCGTTAGTGAGTGGCATTCCTCACGGTAATATGCTGATCCGCGGGTGTCTGAAACTTCTGTGGGGATGCCGTTACTTAGAATTTTGGACACGTTGACTTGATGGACGAGATTCTCTGCTATTACAGGAGATGAAAGGACGCGCGGATGAGTTGTTGGGCTGTGACCTGGGGTCCCCCTGTCAGATGAGGGTGCCTTTTGCAGTCCTCGTGGCTTAGAGTTAGACCGGTTATGGGGGAATACAAGCGCCTTGTTGGTGATGGGTCCGGGCCTGGGCCTGGGCTTGGGTTGGTGGAGTTTGAAAGGGCTACCACGAGGCTGAGGCGTGGTGATGCCCTTGCCGCTACGGCACCGAAGGTGTGAGAGGGGTTGGACGTGGGATTGTCTTTTTGTGTGGGAGCCTAGAGGGTTGTGAACCTACGGGTATTGATCGCCTTAAGCTTGTCTATCAGTTGGGAGATAATTGAGTGAGCCAGACGAATGGTTGAGAATAGTGCAGAGTCTTCACAGGGCCGTCGTCGAGTTTGCCCATAGAGTGGACATCACTGACGACACCCTTGAGGTTCCATTGATGAAGGACGACGGGAGGTGTACCCATATAAGGGATAGAGGGGAGGACGACGACGCGAGGATGAAGAGATGCGGCAAACTGGCCCGGATCAGGCGCTCCGAGCCAACCGAGGAGCGGCCCGAAATGATCCGAATCGTGAGGCGAGTCACTGCCGTCGTTCGTTGGCAGTCATCCATCATAAGCCAACAGTAAGCCAATTCTTCGTCAATGGTCGTGGGGACCCTTTTAGTTGAATGAGAACGGTGCCTGTTACAGTTACAAATCACTCCAGCCAATGTGACCATGTTGTCTGGTGACGTGGCAATAAGGGGGTTCACTTCGCACGCTGGCTGCGGCTAGCACTGACACCTTGACTGGCACGTCTAAAGACCACTTTCCTTCCTCACCTGAAATATGAGTGACCAGTCAAGGCCATCTCGTTTCCGCGACCTTTTTGAGTCTGCTTTGCAGGACTACGAAAAGACAACCAACATATCATTGGCCAAACACCCACTCGCCGAGCAACTCCAGAACCATTCCTCCGTCGAGTCCATTACCACTTTTCTTCAAGGCCATGCACGGAAATTCGATGATTTCCCGGGAAGCGACAGGTTTACGAAATCGATCGAGAATATCATAACGATTATATGTACGCTTGGCAATTCTGTGCAACTGGTAATGTCTCCAGGCTCCGATGGGGTTGATTTGCGTCTGAACGGTCTGATATTTATTCTGTAGCCATTCCCACCTGCGAAGGCCATACAAACTGGCCTCGCCATTCTACTTGACGTATGTGTCTTTCCTGAGTTTTCGTGTGCGGTATCCTTCTCACATCCAAGTGCATAGGCCGCCAAAGGGTTGAATACCAACCATGACGACCTCGTCGACTTTCTCGAATCTATTGAGCAACTTATCAAACCCCTCGATATATATACGCAGATCCCTCCTACTCCCAGCATTGACGAGATAGTCGTCAAGATCCTGGCGGAGCTACTCTCCACTCTCGCGCTTACAACCAAAGAGCTTATGCATGGACGACGAAGTGAGTGCGTTCTCGCTGATATGTTACTCTTAACTCAGTACAACGCAGAGAGATTCTTCAAGAAGATACCCAAGGAGAAGGACGCCGAGGCTGTCCTACGCAGGCTAGATCGACTCTCCCAAGCCGAGGCTCGGACGACCGCAGCGGAGACTCTGAAGGTTGTTCACAGTCTCATACAGACGATGAGTGAGTACACGTACTCTACTTGTCTCCCGCTGGTTGTTGAGTATCCTTCGTTCTAGATGGGAAGGCATCCGGTGACAGTGTCCGGAAAACCCTCGGTATGTTTTATTTGGAAAAATGAGAGGCTAGTTCGTTGTCTGACCGAGATATAGAAATGTTACATCAAATGGCGAACGATATGAATAGGTTAAAACGTCAGTTATATTTTAACATGGACGTGGAATTACTGAGATTGTGTCTCAGGTGACCAGTTGCAGAAAGCTATCCGAGGATGGCTCTCTCCGCCTGATCCATGGAAGAATCATCACATCGCCCATGATTCGCGCCACGAGGCGACAGCGCTGTGGTTCATTCAAAGCGAAACTTTCTCAGAATGGAAATCGTTCGGGCAGAGCACTCTCCTATGGATCCATGGAAAACGTCGGTTGCTTCCCAATATATCACGCTTTCACGGAGACTGATAATTATCCTCATCGTAGCGGGTGCGGGGAAGAGTGTATTTTGGTACGCTAATACTTTCGACAGTTCCTTCTTGACGACTCACGTCGTCGGCCAGTTCCACAATAATCGAAGAGATCGAGGCTTTGCGGAAATATGGGCTGGTATCCCTAGCGTTCTTCTACCATGATTTCAGGGACGATCAGAAGAAAGACCGCCATGGGCTACTCTCGTCTTTGCTAGTCCAACTCTGTCACCAATCTGACTCCTACTCCGACATACTTACCGAGTTCTATCTAGAACACTCCAATGGTTCACAGCATCCCAGCGACACTGCACTTATTCGATGTTTAATGAACGTGTTGAGGCTACCAAACCAAGCCCCGATTTACCTGATCGTAGATGCCTTGGACGAATGTCCGAGCACAACTGCCATGCCGTCACCTCGCGAGAACGTCCTCAGTCTTGTGGAGGAGCTTATCGACTTACAGCTACCAAATCTACGCATATGTGTGACTAGTCGGCCCGAGACCGACATCAAGACTCTTCTCGAGCCCATATCTTTCCGTTCCGTCTCTTTACACGACGAGAGGGGCCAACTGGAGGACATCGAGAACTACATAAAGTCTGTCGTCAACAAGGATCCAAGGAACCGAAGGTGGAAAGCAGAGGATAAGCAACTCGTGATCGATACACTCACCAAAAATGCCGATGGCATGTACGGCATTATTACCTAAATTTGTTGACGACTCGCTCACGCCCTGTAATATAGGTTCCGGTGGGTGTATTGCCAGTTGGTGTATCTTCGCGGCTGCCACCCAGGACGCATCCGGCATGCGCTGTCCGAATTACCAGAAACACTCGACGAGACTTATGAGCGGACATTACGAGAGATCAACAAAGCAGATTGGGAACTTGCCTACCGACTACTTCAATGCGTCACTGTCGCTTCTCGTCCGCTCCGCGTTGATGAACTGGCGGAGTTCCTGGCATTTGATTTCCAAGAAGGACCGATTCCAACGTTCCAGGAGGGCTGGCGGCTGGACGATCCTTTGGACGCGGTGCTTTCTACATGTTCAACGTTGCTTTCCCTCGTCAACGTCGACGGTTCGGCAGTCATACAATTCTCTCACTTCTCAGTGAAAGAATTCTTGGTGTCTACCCGCCTTGCCAAAACAGATGACGAGACTTTGCATCGTTATTTCGTTTCCGCGACTCCCGCCCACACCCTCATCGCACAAGCCTGTCTAAGTATCCTGCTACACCTGGATATGACCATCTCCAAAGACGGCCTCAAAAAATATCCTCTGGCCGAATATGCTGCACAGCACTGGGTAGACCATGCCCGGTTCAAGGACGTATCGAAATATGCCGAAGACGCGATGAAACAGTTGTTTGATCCGAGGGCGCCACATCTCGCGATCTGGGTCTGGATATGTGACCCAAGAAATCCTTCGACGAATGGAGACCGAGCTGAAAAGCCGCCGCAGCCTAGGACAACTCCGTTGCATTTTGCAGCTGTTTGTGGTCTACACGGGATTGTGAAGTTCCTGGCCATCGATCACTTACAGGATGTACATTCTCGGCGCTTCGACGACGAATGGACTCCGTTGCACCTGGCGTCAGCTTACGGACATGTTGAAGTTGCACGCGCCCTCATCGAGCACGGTGCGGACGTAACGACCGTGGCCGTCGACAAATGGACCTCATTACATGTGGCGTCAAGGAGGGGACATATGGACATCGTACGTTTCCTCGTTGAGCATGGCGCTGACGTGATGGCCTGCGACACCGGCGGGAAAACACCATTGCATGTGGCGACGAGGTGGGGACATGCGGACCTCACAAGCTTCCTCATCGAGCAGGGAACGGACCCGACAATCCATGACTACGGCGGGGGGACACCGTTGCATGATGCGTCGACTTATGGATATGTGGAACTCACAAATCTCCTAATCGACCGTGGCGCAGAAGTGTCGGCCCCGGCCACTAACTTACGGACCCCATTGCACGAGGCGTCGACTTTTGGACACGTGGAACTCGCACGCATCCTCGTCGAACAGGGCGCAGCCATGGACCTCCATGATGCCAACGACGGGCGGACGCCGTTGCATCTCGCTTCGTCTTATGGGTATATGGACATTGTACGGATCCTCGTCGAGCACGGTGCGGACACGACGACCCGGTCAGACGACGGGCAGACTCCGTTGCATGTGGCGGCATCTTACGGGAATTTGGAAATCTCACGCATCCTCGTCGAGCACGGTGCGGCGGACGTTACAGCCCGGGACCTCAAGGGACGGACGCCGTTGCATGCCGCGGCGTCTGTGCAAGTCGCGCGCTTTCTCGTCGAGCACGGTGCCGACCCGATGACCCAGGAAGGTAATGGGTGGACTGCAGCGGACGCGGCGGCGTGGGCGGGACATATGGAAGTCACAGTTTTCCTCGACGAGCACACCGGGCGTCGAGCCCAGGATGATGACAGTGGGCCTCCTCCATCGTATGAGGCGACGGGAGAGGAAGCCGAGCAGCACGACGCGCGCGCAACAGAGCCTGCCCCTGCCAACGAGTCGACACGGTTTCACGTTGTGTCGGAAGAAGGTGACATGGAGGTCCCACGTATCATCATCGAACACGTCGCGGATAAGACAGCACCGGCGGACGACGGTGGGACTCCATCGCAGGCGGAAGTTGCGTCCTCCGTTGATAAACAGGACACAGACATGACAACAGCCCGGTCGGCACAAGGCAGTCGTTCTTACTATTATGTCCTCGTTTTCTGTCTTTTCTTCGGAATCTACGTGCACTTCCGTCATGTAAACTTTGTGTAATAGTATACGGTATGTTTCTCGAGAGCATGCCCAAGCAAGCTGGCCCGTATCCCTTCAGCGCTGTACGCGTGGCTGTTACGCTCTTCGACCCAATACCCCACCGGCCATCATGATGCGCGCCAGCATTGGCACGAAGAATTGTGCCCTCATCAAAGGCGGACGTACTATGCTCAAGCGCGTTGAGCGAATCACAACGGGGACGTACGTCGTACCATGTTGCCATTACGTCGTCGGCACTAGTACTGTGATATTACCCCCTGCGCTGCGCTGTCAATATCTCTCTTCGGAAGAGCCCCGTAGCGATTCTTCCGAGTCTACGTCGCGCTTTCGTCGGGCACCTCCGTGGCGATCCATTGAGTCACCGGGAATGTGTGATTCGGAGACTTCAAGTTTGCAACGACATAATCATAGAATGTGACTGAGTAGTCAGGACTGAGACAGGGTGAACTTGAAGCGGGAGGAAGAGATGAGGCGGTGAGAGATAATAAGTAAGATAACGCGGGAATGTGGCCCGGGGCCGGCACGGCCCGTGGAAAGGTAGGCCGGAGCAATTCTCACGCGTCTTCAGTGCGCACCCTCGACGCTATGGCTGCACAGGAGAATCTCTCCCAACCCCCCCGCAAGGTCAAGTTCCGAGTCCTTATTATTGGAAGAGCAAATGCGGGGAAGACATCGATTCTCCAACGAGTCTGCGACACCACCGAAAGTCCGGAGATCTACAGCATTGATTCATCGGGAGATCGCAGACAGGTACGACCTGTCCCTAGTGGCACCTTCTATCTCTCACCGTCTAGCCAGATTCAACTCGAAGGTTCGATGGAGGTTAGGCAGCCTTATCCTTATTGGCGATGGCTGATCCTGACGATCCTGCTCGCAGCGTGGCATGCACAACATCGAGGACGAAATTACCTTCACAAAGCATGATGGTTATGTTTTCCACGACTCCCGAGGATTCGAGGCTGGAGGTAAAAAGGAGTTGGAGATCGTGCAAGATTTTGTTCGTCGTAGGTCGCAGGAGAGGAAATTGGTGAAGAGATTGCACGCGATATGGTTCGTTCGCTTCGGTGCCTGTAATCACAACGTCACAAGGTTTTCTTTTTAGGTATTGCGTTCCGATGGATAACCCTCGACCATCGTTAGATTTGGCGAATTTTGACAAACTTTGCCCGGATAAGAACATCAAAGGTACGTCCAAATCCAAGGCTTTGAAATGAGGGTACAGCATGAGGGGATTTCTCTAGTTCCTGTGATAGCGGTATTCACCAAATATGACCAATTCAGGCGCGAAACGATTTTCAGCTTGGAGGATCAGGGTTTCGACGCTCGTACTGACCTAGCGCGCCTCAACGCCGAGATGGAAAGGACCTTCAAGGAACAGTATCTGGCCAAGCTTACGGGATCTGTACCAGTTGTACGTTTGGAGAGTGAGGAATTTTGTTAACCAGCTAGCATGTACTACTCTAATTCCTGTCCCGCAGACATGCATAAGCCCGGCCAAAAGTGCACTGAGCTTATTGAAAAGACCGGCAATGAGCTCTCTAGTGGTGTTGTTGCGCTCATGCTCTTGGCCGTTCAGAAGGACAATCTGGAGCTGAGCATCAACCAAGCAGTTCGACGGTAAGCCTCTGTGTTATAGTGAGAGTAGAATGAGGCAAACATAGTCCTGTTACAGGACCCATTCTGCACTTGAACAAGGCAATTCGAATGCAGAAGGAATAATAAAGACATGCATACTGGCATTTCCATGGCTCTGGGTAAGTTATATTATCATGTTCTGAATTGACTCTAGTTCAATCAAGATCACTACTTAGTTTTGGGTCAGTCTGCCCTCACTTTTTCATGCCATAACATCCTGAATCCTTATTCTATCTTTCTGTGCTCCCTGTCACCCTCTCATTTGGATTATTTCCATGTCCTGACTTGTCCATCAATCTCAATCTGTGCTCTCCAGGAAGTGAGTGCCCCTAGCTTGCTTGGATTCTTTCCATGTCCTGACTTGTCCATCTGTCTGCACTCCCCAGTCTGTGAGTGCCCCTTGCTTGCTCAGATTCTTTCCATGTTCTGATTTGTCTGTCCATCTGCACTCTCCAGTTTGTGAGTGCCCCTTGCTTGCTTGGATTCTTTCTGTGTCCTGACTTGTCTGTCCATCTGTGCTATCCAGACTGTGAGTGCCCCTTGCTTGCTCAGATTCTTTCTGTGTCCTGACTTGTCTGTTTGTCTGTGCTCTCTAGGAAGTGAGTGCCCCTTGCTCACTGAGATTCTTTCCATGTCCTGACTTGCCTGTCTGTCTATGCTATCCAGGAAGTGAGTGCCCCTCACTTGCTCAGATTTCCATGTTCTGACTTGTCTGTCTGTCTGTGCTCTCCAGTCTGTGAGTGCCCATCACTCACTCAGATTCTTTCCATGTCCTGACCTGCCTGTCCATCTGTGCTCTTCAGTCTGTGAGTGCCCCTTGCTCACTTGGATCCTTTCCTGACTTGTCCATCTGTCTGTGCTCTCCAGTTTGTGAGTGCCCCTTGCTTGCTTGGATTCTCTCTGTGTCCTGACTTGTTTGTCTATCTGTGCTCTCCAGGAAGTGAGTGCCCCTTGCTCACTTGGATTCTTTCTGTGTCCTGACTGTCTGTTTGTCTGTGCTCAGGAAGTGAGTCACTTGCTCAGATTCTTTTCATGTCCTGACTTGTCTGTTTGTCTGCACTCTCCAGGAAGTGAGTGCCCCTCATTCACTCAGATTCTTTCCATGTCCTGACTTGTCTGTCCACCTGTGCTCTCCAGGAAGTGAGTGCCCCTCACTCACTCAGATTCTTTCCATGTCCTGACTTGTCTGTCCATCTGTGCTTTTCAGTTTGTGAGTGCCCCTTGCTCACTTGGATTCTTTCCATGTTCTGACTTTTCCATCCATCTGTGCCCTTCAGACTGTGAGTGCCCCTTGCTCACTCCCATTGTTTCCATGTCCTGACTTGTCCATCCTTCTGTGCTCTCCAGGAAGTGAGTACTATTTCCTCACTCAGATTCATTCTATATCCTGACTTGTCCATCTGTGCACTCTCCAGTCTGTGAGTGTCCCTCACTCACTCCAATTCTTTTCATGTCCTGACTTGTTCATCTGTCTGTGCTAGTCTGTAAGTGCCCCTCACTTGCTCTGATTCTTTCCATGTCCTGACTTGTCCATCCATCTGTGCTCTCTAGTTTGTGAGTGCCCCTCACTTGCTTCAATTCTTTCCATGTCCTGACTTGTCTGTCTGTCTGCATTCTTTAGAGAGTGAGTGCCCCTCACTTGCTTTGATTCTTTTTGTGTACTGACTTGTCCATCCATCTGCACTCTCCAGTTGGTGAGTGCCCCTTGCTCAGTTGGATTCTTTCCATGTTCTGACTTGTCTGTCCATCTCTGCTCTCCAGTTGGTGAGTGCCCCTCACTTGCTTGGATTCTTTCCATGTCCTGACTTGTCTGTCTGTCCACACTCTTCAGAGAGTGAGTGTTCCTCTCTTGCTCAAATTCTTTCTGTGTCCTGACTTGTCCATCCATCTGTGCTCTCCAGCCTGTGAGTGCCCCTCACTTGCTTGGATTCTTTCCATGTCCTGACTTGTCTGTCTGTCTGTGCCCTCTAGAGAGTGAGTGTCCCTTGTTTTCTCTCTTTCTTTCTTTCTGAATTTTGACTCTTCCCCCTTCCCACCTCTCACACACTCCAGATTGTGTGTACCTTTAGAGCACTTTCTTGTTTTTGGGAAACAAACTTGTCTCTCCCTTGCATGTTTGCCAGAATGTGAGTTGCTTTCTTGTATTTGTGCACTCTCTGCCCTTTCACACCTTCCTTTCTCTGCATTAAAGTCATTATTTTCCGAGCTGAGCTCATTTTGTACCAAGGTATTGTTTTATTTTACAGGTTTATCTTTGTTTTACTGACACACTTTCAGCCACCCCTTTCGATATCCAGGCACCATGTACATCACAAACTCATCGGTACATTGCTGCTGCCTGCCTTTGCGATTTCTGACATCAAAAATAGTGATAATTCTTATTCTCGAAAATGCATGCCTTTCTTATGCCTCACAGCCTAAACCAACTATAGATGAGGCTTTGGATCAGGCATATTCTCAATATTGTGCTTCTAACATTCATATTGACCTCACAAAGCAGTTCTGTGCATTTCCTAAAGAATATTCTATTCTCCAGTTTACGGAATTTATCCTTAAGCATCGTCTCTGATGATTGTATCTTCTTTGCTCCTGTTTATCATTTCATCAATTTTGTAAATGAGGTTTACGAGTTTGTCTCAACATGATTCTGCGCGCATACCACCATGCTCGTTCCTCGACCAAAAGCGCCACTCGCTGTATTGCTGTCAAAACAGAAACACAGCTCCAAGTCCCCGCACCCATACCCTCTCCGTCCCTTCTTCAGCAACATAAAAGTGAGATTTACCTCGGCCTTCCTGAGTGCACGATCAGGCGGCGAACAGCTCACGTCCCAAACTCGCTCAACTCGGAACTAATGTGCACGACGTCTGACGCCAAAATCCGATGATCCTCGTCACGATCCCGAGCGCTACCCTCGCATCTTTCTCGAGCGGGACTTTCGCCGGCAAGCTCGTGCTTGAATACATCGCCTTCGACGATGTCCCACTGGCAGACGAAAGCGCGAGTGCGGCAGGGACGTACGACAAGCTGTTCATTCTGTACATCGGCATCGGCAACGCTGCCTTCGAAATGCCTCTATTAGATCTTGCGCGCGCCCTCACCGTTGTCTACTCTGCCATCCGGGCCTGGCGCAGCGCAGCGCTTCGTCTTCGATGATTCTGAGTTTAGCGTCGAGTTCCCCGCGATGCCCGAAACCGCAGACGACGTCGAGCTTTTAGAGAGCGTACTAGTTGGATACATCGCAGACGTACGTAGGGCTCCTGGTGGCGACGCCTGGCCACAAGTGCGGCAATCCGCGACTCCCGTAGATGCGGCTGCACGGCCCGGAAAGGATGATGACCTCCGTGGGCGGTTCGTGCTCATGAACGAAGACAGTGGAGAGATCATCGGTGCGCTGAATCGGTCGGTCAGGACGTGAGGATTCGTCGCGAGGAGAGAAGGGCCGCGAGGAGGAGGATGTTCTCAGTATCAGTACCACTACGCCAAGTGAGGATGATTAAATGCGTTAATATTCGGTGAATACAAAAATAATCCAAGTGCAAGTGAGAAATAGGATAGCATTTAGCCTACAAATTGCCGCCACCGAAGCCACCGACCCGTCATACGCAGTTCCGTCTATCAGAACGCAAAAGGTCTTTCGTCTCATGGTGCACATGGGAGGGGAGGGGAGGAGAGGAGAGGGATGGATCTAGTATTCGGGGAGGTCGAGCGAGCGAACGAGGGACTCGGCCTTCGAGGAGCGCGGCTTGAGCTGGCTCTGGAAGGGCTTCGGACGCCTGTATGTCATAAAAACGTTTATGTTGAGTGGCGAAGGATCCACGAAGAGGAAAAGAGGGGGAGGGGGACGTACACAAGGACGCCGCTACTGAAATCGTTCTTGGGTTCCTGGACGACGCCGTTGATGACCACCTTTTCGATGTCGAACACGGAGAGCACAGTTGAGGCGAAGATGAACAGGATGGACTGCGCGAGCTGTGCGCCTGGGCATGCACTGGGAGGGGATAGTACGTGAGCGCGCGTGCGTGTGGCGCCGTGCGTACGCATGACTGCTTACCGGCGTCCGTAGCCAAACGCGACGTCGAAGGGGTCGGGCTCGGCAGGCGAGCCGGGCTGAGCGATCAGGCGATCGGGGTTGAAAGTCATTGGGTCCTTGTAGACTGCAGGGTCATGCAAGAAGTGCCTGTTATATGCGCACGCGTTGAAGAACGGACTCGATGCAACACGCAAGAAGGAATGGGGCGTACCAGATGTTAGGCATGATGATGGAGCCCTTGGGGATGAAGTAGCCGTTGTGTACGTCGTCCTGCTCGACGCAGTGGGGTGCGCCGAGGGGGGTTGTCGGGCCCCAGCGGATGACCTCCCTGAGCATGGTGGCGAGGTATGGCAGCGAGTCACGGTCCGCGAACGTGGGCAGACGGTCATTGCCGACAACGGCATCGAGCTCGGCTTGGCATTTCTTCTGGATTTCGGGATACATCGTCATGGCAAGCAAGAAGGATGTCATCGCGGAGACGGGCTGTGGAGAAAGGAATTGGATGGTGGGTGAGTAAACTGCGGCTCAACGGGGGATCAAACGTTCTTACGGTGTCAGCACCACCAGAGTACAGACTGGACGCGGCCCACTTGATCTCCTCCTCTTCTTCGGGCGTTACCTTGCGGCCGTCGAGCAAGTTCGTGACAAAGTTGGGGACGGCAGTTCCCTTGGCCTACCAGCGCGCGCGGCAGTAGAGAGTGTTATCAGAATCACAAAAATACAAAAGAGGTAAGCCCTGGAGGCAACGCACCATCTGGTCGAGCACAAACTCGTACGACTTGTCGGTCATTTCGACCAACGTGTGCCGCCACTCGCGCGCGATCTTGTGGAAACCACCGCCTGGGAGCCATTCCGGGATGAAGCGGAGCGACGGGAGGAAGTCGACGGCGAAGAGACCGGGGGAGAGAAGGACGTTGAGCTGGTCCGTCGCCTCGTCAGCGATGCGGACCAAGTCGTCGTTCTCATGTTTGGGCCTGTAACCGTGGGATATCCGAAGGATGATGACGCCCACCGCCCTAGGAAGAGTGCCATCAAAAAATCAATGAGCACAGGAATAAATCGACGTAAAGAGGGGGGTCTTAGGCGCCCCCGGTTAGATAGGACGTACTTGCGGACCGGGCCGACGAAGTTCTTGGGGTCTTCCAACAAGCGGCGGAGCATCAGCGCGGCCTCCTCCTCTAGGGTGTCCCGGAACTTATCGACGCTAGCGCGGGTGCCAATGACGGACTGAAACATGCGGCGGCATGACTTGAATTTATCGGTATACTTGAGGAGGACGAGAATGTCCTTCCATCCGACGAGGTCGCAGGCCATTGTGAGGTGGGGACGACTCGAGTAGATAGCACTCTTCTTGCTGAGGATGTCCGTGGCGAGTTGCGGTGAGTTGATGATGATAGTTGGTTGGCCGAGAACGGTCAATTGGATGAGGTCGCCTGAGGCGTAATCGATTTATGATGAGAGGGGCTATTAGTCCCGAGGCGGTGTTCTGATCGACTCACCATACTTCTGCTTCCAGTGGGAAAATACCTTGTATTCCACTTCTGTGGGAACGTCCAGAAGGTTTCCAATAATTGGCCAACCCTTTGGGCCAGGGATAGGTTTTCCTAGAGGCTTCTTCTCTGTCACCTTTTTGAGGAGCCAGAGGGTGAGTACCGCCAGAGAGATGTTGACGGCTTGAGTTATGAAAGACATGATGAGGAAGAACGAACGAAAGTGCACGAGGAAAGACCGATGGAGGCAGAGGGGGCAGATTATATATAGAGGACCACACCGCTTTGGCTTCTGACCAAGACGACCCGGTTGAATAGGAAGACATAACAAACAAACCTCCTTCGGGTACGGACATCTGTCTGCAAAGGCGTCTCTGGGGTAATCCAGAGATACGGCGTACGGCGCATCTGGAGCCGTATCACAAAAGCCCGATTGATGTGTGCTGATACCGGGCGTGCGCAACATACGAAGACCGACGTTTACGCCCCGTTTTCGGCGGAGCATACCGCGTACCTCCGGCGAAAACGGCAGCGCCATAGTAAGCGTCGACAATAATGCGCGTTCATCAGAAGTCAGAGCAATACGCTCCTTTCATTTGTTGTCCTATAAGTACGTTCGACCTTTCGACGTGTCCTTCGTTCGACGAGCGTGCGAGGCATTCCGTGCGTTAAAGCCCTAGACAAGACGGTATGAGGTGGAACATGAAAAGGCGACCATCATCACGAACAATCGACGAGTGCGAAACATCCCGTAATTCTCCAGAAAAGGCGATATGATGTGGAACATCGAAAGACCATTATCACGACACGAACAACTTGAATCCGATCGCTGAGTCAAGAAGTCGCCGTCACCCCGATGGCTGACTAAGCGAGCTCATTCATCCGCAGACCCGCAGCAGTTACCACCCTTCGCATCGTCTTGGCCCCACCACAACAATGTTATCCCCGCTCCACAATGCATGCGATTTTCATTCATTCCAGCAACGCCAAGAACTCGAATGCGAACGTATAATTATGAGACACGGAGAAGGGGGGAAAAATGACCAGCTGCGAAAACAACTCCAGTTCATCGCCCAGACATGCTCAGCTCGTTCAAATCCTGGACATTTTTACTCCCGGGCGGTCTCCTTGCGTTGCTCGTGAGAGGGAGCACCCCGGATCCCACAAGCCTACTAGTAGCTCAAGTGCGCCAAACATTCGAGGAATCCAAGGTTAATGATACAGCCACTCTCTTTCTATTTGGTGCTCACTGTGGGTGGCGGCACGCAGATCCTCGTCGACGCCCATCTGACCTTCAACCCCGTCGTCCTGTTCCAACTCGACTTTCCGCAGCAGCCTGCTGGCGCCGCGCCAATCCAAGCTACTAAGCCAGGTACTCAGCTTTCACAAAACGGTACAGTGAACGAGCGAGTTCTTTTTTTAGGGCCCTCAAGTAAACTGACACATGAAATGCCTTTTGGGGGATGCAGTGACGGCGGGTCCACCACAGTTCGCGCTATACCGAAGTGAAGGCGCCAGCGCAAGTCCTACTACTACCGACGATGGCCCGTTCGTCGTCGTGGCTGTCGATCTCGACGCGCCAACACCACAAGCGCCGACCGTCGCTCAGTTCCTCCATTTCATCGGAGGCGGCTACCATCCCTCCGACACGGCACAAAACCCCCAACCCCAACGACGCACGCTCAGAGGCATGCGCACACGCTCCCCAGTCTCCGCGCTCGCGAACCTGAATCTAGTGAACGGCACACCAGCAACCGTCGAGTTCCTCCAGCCGCAGCCACCCCAAGGCTCAGATCCGCACCGGTAAGGCAGACCCTCTCAGCGCGATCACGTGGACTACCGTATCTCTAATGTCTAATTTACTGTAACCACAGATACGTGTTTCTCGTGTACGAGGAGCCGCCGGAGTTCTCGCGCCAGACCCTCGTCAACTCGTTCACGTCGCGTCTCAACTTCAATATCAGCGCGTTTGCCGCCGCGACCGGCCTCAGCGATCCGCTCGGTGGGACATTCATTCTCGTCGGGCCTGGGCCAAATCCATAGGTTGCTGCTCGAGAGGAAAAGAAAGCAATGTGCAAAAGGGATGAAGGAAGACGCTAGCTCCTGCCAGTGTTCATCGAGAGTCCTTCGTACGTCTGTCAGGGTTATGTTCAAAGCGGATACTCGCAAATGCTTTGTGTCCCGATACGGGAAGTAGAATAGGGACAGGATCGCCATGGCTGATATTACGATAGCCGTGATTACTGAGAAAACAAGATTGATGTTTGGTAATCGATCAATGCGCCGAAGCATTTTTATGGCAGCACCACGCAGGAATGTTCTTCCAAGTTGAGTGATTGTTACCTATGCTATGACGAGAGAAAAAAGGGTGTTATTCTTGGTAAATACGAGAGATTAATGACATGTGGAATTGACGTGACACATCATGAGAGTCGAGCGCTGAGCACATCACAGAAAAATGGTAGTATTACATGAAAGCTGGAGCGACAAGCTTGGAACTCGGTTACGCATCACTTTGAAAAGTATTCGGGACTGTGATCATTGATGCAACCCAGGACCACCTAATGGCACCTATGCACCATTGCCGGATGCCTGCGCAATGGGAACGTCATACTATTTGAGAACATCGAGCGTTAGGCAAGTCCCGGAGCAACATGGTGTGGTAGGCGCGAACTCACCTGGAGGATCAGAGTGTTTGGCCATGCAGTCGGAAGGTGATCTGCACCGAGGTATTCGTAGCGGAGCGTGTTTTCTTCAGCAACCTTGTAGCGCTTCAACGCGCCCGATTGGCCTGGTCCGCGGCGCATATGGTCAAACTCGAATACAGCACGGAGGACTTGGCTCATAATCTTCGTCGTCAACTCGACCCCGAGAGACCGGGTAACTCCATCCCCGGTCAAATAGCGATCCTTGGGCTCCCGGTTGAGGTTGACGGTGTTCGGGTCAGAGAACACATTGGGCTGGGATACCTACCCATCAATGCCAATGACCATGAAGAGAATTGGAAACTTACGTCTTGGCTCGCATTTGCAAGGTCCACAAATATCCGTTGCCCTTTGGAGAGTGCGAGGCTGCCAACAGTCTGGTCGACCAATGATTCACCTGGGTGCACGCGTAAGACTCAGCCCAAAATGAGAGAAGTAGGAAAATGACATACGATAGACACCGCGGAATGGGGGATCAATACCTATACGAGATTCAGGAAAACATTAATACCTATGACGTGATAGGGCTATGACACCTACGCATAGATTCATAGATGTAACCTTCGAGAGCAGGATTTTTGGCATCAGATACCCTGAGTTGACTGACTACGTCAGGCTTGTCCAAGTAGAAATTGACAACGTTGATTATAGCTAAACAGAAAAAGAAAAACCTGCTCAATCAACGCTTTCAAAGAGGAAGAGCGCACTAACATTGCGAGAGCTCGACGGACGCGCCAACTAAGAGCGATAGGACGTTGTTCGTAGTTCGTTCCACCGAGGCACCATTTGCAAACAAGCTTTCCGCAATGGAGAGCTTATGTTTCTTCACCTTCGCGGAGAACAATGATTGGATGGTGCCAACCAGACCTGCGATGGAAAGCTGCGAAACTGTGTGAACACCGGGAAAACCTTGCTGAGAGACCGAATATCTCACCTTCCCGCTAACATCTTCTAGAACGTTGGTCTTGATGTGGTGTTGAAGATCCTTGATGTGCTCTCTTACTCTTCCCTCCAGGTTCATCGCCTTGGACGGGTCGACGTCCAAGAATAGGAAACTGTATGCACGCACGTAAGTCATAGGAAACGAGCACGAGGAAAGCGCATACGAGTATATATCCGTGATCATCTCATACAGCTGAGACTCCGTGTAGTCTCCCGGTGATTGTTCATCCACTTTAAGTGTGAGCCCGGCCTATCAATCCAATTAAACTGTCCGAAACGTTAGAGAAAACAGTTTCACGATTACATACCAGCTCTGAGGCGGTCCAGTACAGTGGTACGTAGCGCAGTACCTCACTGACAATATCCACATATTTGACCCCTTTATTGGCGAGGGTGTACGACTTTGAGACGATCAGTTTGCGGGTCCTTTCGTAGAAGTATTGCGCAATCCTCTCAGCCTGGTCAGGCGATGCCTGCAACACACGCAGAACCTCTCGTTGGTCACGTTGGCTCTCTGCATCGTTGTTCGACGCAAGGAAGAACCTGTGATATGGTTCACTCAGCAAGAACGATACTCGGTTTGCCAAACCAACGTACCCTTCACCGGAGACAACTCGCGCAGCTTTGTCGCCATAAGAAGGACGACACTGACTGCTGCCCAAGATTTGTCGGACGTCATTGTATTGACGGGCGATGGCGGTGACGGGCGGATCACCGGGACGATTGTAGGAATAGAGATCAGCAGTGCCCAGGTTTCCAAGGAAAACTTTCATCGACTCGGGAGTCTGGAGCGGGAACCAGGCGTAGGTACTATTGTCAGTAAACTCTCCTGGCAGGCCGCGAAGGATGAGACGACCAAGCATGCTTCCATGTCCTGGGGTGGTCGCGTCACGCTTGCTGTCTGCGAAGCCCCACGCGGTGAGATTGTACGGGGTATAATCCGCAGTGAAATAGCGGTCGCCACGCGTCAAGGCCATTGCATCACTGAGAATAGCGCGGCTGATGGTGTATCCTGCGAGGAGAGCAAGTTGAGACTACGATAATAACCGGAGACACGAACGCACCAGGGCAGAGACCAGCACCTTCGACGACAGGCTTCGTCTCTTCAGCTTGCAGGCCAACATAAAGTTCGAGATTGTCAATATGACCATACAGGCGCTCGGCAGCCTCCGCGATCTCCGGTCTAGGGTTCCATTCCGAGAAACTCGAGTAAGCTGCAGGACAAGAATGGGTACGGTTAACTTGACAGCGAACACGCATACTCACCCTTGAGGCCAAGGAACTACGGCGAAAGTTTGAGGTTAGATGATGGTCAGGGGAAAAAAAATGAGACGAATACTTTGCGGAACTCATTCAACGAGCAGACCCCCCAGCGCCGAGCAGACTCAATTCCCATGATCTCATGCACCCTCATGATATGGGGCGTGCCGCGAGCGCCGAAAGAGGCGGCCGGATGTTCGATCCTGCATATTATTGGTCCGACTATCGCACAAAAGCTGGGAGTGTTACATACGCATTCTTGATGATTGCCGCGAGCTCTGTATCCTTGAATCTTCCATCTGGTCCACGTTTCAAACTACATGTGACATGAGTATCGAAACTAGAAAACGCCTCTGATCAGGGGACTCACTTTCCAAAAGTCAAATGAGAGAGCCCTGCCTCCTTTTCCTGGATCCTCTTGATGGCGGCAAAGAAGTCCTCGGTGGTGAGCTATCGGCCATAGTGAGTAATACGCCGACGTGTACCCGGAGCCATGACTTACGTCTTCCACCGCCCTGCCAGGGAAAATGTCGCCCATCAAGTGCTCGACCCACTTCTCATCAGTTTGGGACGTGGTCGCATGCCACCGGTACAAACAATTGAACTGCAGCAGCAAGGTCTGTCACAAGTCACGGCCGACGTAAAGAGGTACTTTCCTCAACGCTGCACACATTGCCACGGCCACGTTCGGAGAGCTTGTGATCCAAGTCACGGATTTCCTGAGGGCGAGCAGTCAGCTGAAGTGGCATGGAATCAGAAGAGTTGCCCACGCACTGCAAAGGGATTCAAGCTCCATGCGCTACCTTGGCGATGGAGGCCAAGGATACTACTAAAGTAATCGGAAAAGATTGCACTTCCAAACCAAGAGCAATTGATGAGACGCGCTGTCTGGAAGATGTCCTCTTCCTGTTCGGCGATCTGCTTTACGCGTAGGGGATCGTCCAAGGGGATTTGATGTGGGTTCTTATAGGTACCACGCTCGTTGATCTCTAGTAGTTTGTTGGCAATGTACTAAGCATAAGGATCATTAACTGAGGAAAGGCCGTTAGAAAAGCAAAAACGTACGTTGTGGTTACGACTAAACAAGACGAGCAAGGTGCAGACAGCCGGTGGAAGCAAGAGAAGACGATCTTCGGCGAACGCATCTGGAAGGAGGAGCCCTCGGCCATCACGTACCCGAATCTGGTTCAACGTCTCCTCGTTGTTGCCGTAAAGTGGTGCGAGGTCAACATACGAAGACGTTTCATTGATGCTGACGTCCCTGTGGGACGTTCGGAAAACGCTTTCCGAAGAGTTGATGATCAGTATGCGTCAACATGAAACGCGAGCAAGCTTACGTATGGATGACAAGCGCTGCGAAAGAAAACATGAAGCTGGAAAGTCCGGCAGGGTGCCTGACGAACTAAAACCATACACGTCAGCGGGCTGTGGATGAAAATGCCAGACGGCAAAGGGTCGTGAACCTTTTCACGCTTGAGGAGCGCATCAAAGACAAGGCCAGGGTCGGGGAGCATGTTGTTTGGGAGAGCGTGCTGCTGCTGCACGCTGCGCGCATACGGCTCCTCAGCCTTGCCCATGGTCGGATCGGATATGTTGTTATAGGAGCCATCTGGCATGCGGTGGGCATATTTGGTTCCAAGGTACGTCGCGGGCGGATGGGATAGGTCGTCATAAACTGTGGCAGGCGGCACACACACGGTCAGGCAAGGCATACGCGTATACAAGAAGACAGGGAGTAACGTACGGAGCTCTACGAGCTTATTCTGGAGGTCCAGAACTTTGTCCTTGAGGATGCCGTCTGCATGTTTGGAGAGGAAAGCAATGACTTGTTCGAGCTGCGCGACGTGACCAACTCGTCACGTGACCAAGCATATGAGGACTTACGGCCATCTTACGGTCATCGACCGAGTTGATGTGCTTGAACGCATCGATAGCTGCCGCCTATTTCCACGCTATCACAGAGTGAACGAGCATCCGACGTGATGGCACTCACAAACGCGGAGGGTTCACGGAACGATGCAAGGCTCTTCTTGAACTGTCGAACGAATCATTCGCGGATGTTGAACGAAAGCACATGCACGACGGCGTGGGAGAAGTAGTATGGGTGAAGGTTGCTCACCGAAGCCTGAAACTCTTTCACGGAAGACTCATTGTCGGCGGAGGGAGCAGCACTCGTAGCCTTGGTCGCGTTGAGAGTCTGGCCAGTGGTTGTGAGCAGATAGTGTAGAGATGATCGATGAAAGGACGAACCGAGGCGCGGGAGAAGAACTTCGAGGACGGTCTGGAGGACATGTCGCAGGGGAGGGTGAAGAGATAGATGTGGGGAGAAGGGCGGGGACCAGGTCATGAGCCTCGTGGATCGAAAGGGCTTTAAGGGGGGGGCTGGCCCAAGACGGGGAAGCGTAATTGAGACAGCAGATCGCGCCAATTCGTCAACGATCATTCATGAAGACTGATCCAACTCCACCCGGTTAGCCATCCCTTTCTCGAGCCCGTCATGCGACCATTCCTCGCCCGTGGTCTCGTGCAAAGCCGGATTTCGCACGGAAGGAGAAACGCACCGGAAGAAGTAGAAGTGCGTGTGGCGGCATGGGCGGCACTAGACTAGTACTGGGGCGTAATACAGTGCGCGAGTTTCCTGTAAAGGCAGCTTCCCTGCGTCGGGGCTGTCTAATAGGTCGAGCTGAATGCTGTCAAACCTTTGACAGCAAGTCAATTTCCCAATTTGGTCATATCATTTTCACCACTCCGGGTCCTCGGGCAACTTTGTCGGCTATGTGTCACCCCTTCGACGCCTTCCCTTCTTAACATCGGCTACATTACAAAGCCAGCAGAAAAAAAACTGGCTGTGGGTATGGAGATGAACGTCTCGGATGGTAGCAGGATCTCATATCACACCAACCGCCAAAACTGGTTGTTTGACCCGAACGTCGAGGAGCACGAAATGTCTGTTTGGCGCCGTCAGCTAAACTGCGCAGCGCTCAGTGCCAAATTGAATGGAACTCCGAAGTTCCAATTTTGGACAGGCGTGAGATCTGGTGAGAAACGGATCGAATTTGGTCATTTGAACAAGAAACTGCAGGCTCGGATATTCAGTCGAATGGCCGATGTCATTTGTTGTCAGTGTAGCGCATCTTCCACTGGGACAATACGGTGCGCATATATATAGTGCAAGTAGTGCGGTTGCTGTATCACAACGTGCAAGACGCCGCGGAGAGAGATCTAGAATCAGCCAGCTTTTGAACCGCCTCAATGCCATACGGCAATCATTTGGGTCGCATCAATCACTGACCCCACTTTATTTACGCGGGGCACGGCGATAACGTACTGTATGTATGAGATCCACCAACGAATTCCTCTAACGTGCTCATGCCAGCGACCGCGCGCAGTGGCGGCAGCGTAAGGCGGCGTGCCATAGTACTGTGAAACTTCACCACTGCGTGCGTGCCGCAATTATGCTAATTGTACTGGTGATACAGTACTGCTCCTGCTCTTCCAACCTTGGACAGCCGGCCCGAAACTCAACTCACATCACGTCCGGCTCCCTTGTCGAGTCTGTCCACCTTCAATCGAAGCATAGGTCACGCATGACATGCCATCCGAAAGTGCTTCGGCAAAAGAATGAAGCGTGTATGGGTGCAGAGGCCCGCTGCATGGGGCTCTCATTGTAGTCAATTTGACGTTTCTGTAATGGGGCTCGGGCCACCCTCGTCCCGTTGGACGGGATGGCGGTCAAGAAGGGAAGCTGCTTGAGTTTGGGGCAAGAACCCGGATTGACTCGGACTCCCTGCCGACATCGAGCAAAATGAAATAAAAGACGGACATCATCGTGCAAGAGAGAATCGGAGAATTAAGATTCGGACGGTGCGAGTTTTTCATCTTCGCGCACGCCCAGCGATGGACAACGCCTCCCTGTCTGTCTCGGTACAGTATTCATATTCGCATACATAGTACCTGTCCAGTCCAGCTGACGCGTTGACGAGTTGTGTCTGCTGCAAAAAGTCCGCGGCCTACGCTGCAATAAAGTAACGATACAGTAATGGGACGACGCCCTGTGCGTCGAAGGAAGCAAAGAAGACACCATAGGTTCCCCCACGGAGAGCAAGACACCTGGCACACACGCGCGCGGGAGCATGCAGCGTTTCATCTTCACCCACATCCCGCACGCTACAGTGCCCAGCGACAGGCGACCGTGCAAAGAAAACGTACAATTACACGCGATCGCCATCCGCGACACACACCTCGGCGCACCACGGTCCCCCACGTCGGTGCACGACCCAGGGGAGCGCGAGTGCCGTGCCTAGAAGGGGCAGCCCACGCAAAAAATAGCATACAGTAAAGTATGTTCAGGTTCCCGACTTCCCGTGCATCCATGGACATGATTGCGGCGCGCCACGTGTCCAGAAGAAAGCGGGATTTGCCGATCGCGTCGTCGTCGAGGGTTCCACGTTCCCCGTCCGCGGAGAGCTCCGCGGAGCGCCCATCTAGCGTACAAGTACTTGTAAAGTTACGTGCGCGAATTCAGCCGCGCAAACCCGCAAAAGGCT
>Ga0137397_10000650_pt1 | contig 23989 bp, 29 predicted proteins | sample czorhiz116metaG_FD_106658 | JGI IMG/M metagenome (GOLD analysis project Ga0137397, IMG submission 106658) | Vadose zone soil microbial communities from Angelo Coast Range Reserve, California, USA - czorhiz1.16 metaG | ecosystem: Environmental > Terrestrial > Soil > Vadose zone | place: USA... | reverse complement strand
GAATCTCGTTCCCGTTTAGTATCATTTATTACGCCCACAAGCGACCGGTAGCGTAGCGATGTGCGCAGGCGCCCAAGACAGCGCCATCACGCGCAAAACACATGCAAACTGACGAAAAAGTCCTCCAATCGTGGGAAGGGAAAAAGGGAATGAAAGAGGTGGTTAAATGGAGAGATGATTAGATGAAATCAAAAGAGTTACGTTGACTCTGCGACGATTCTTACGATGTTCGTTCGCCTTGTTTTTATCGATCCAAAAGGGACGTATATATTTCCCCAGATCAACAGATGGCAGAAATAACGGCGGTCAAGAGCCGCCTAGAAAGGTCCAGCCCTGACAGTGCGACATAGATACTGTACAGATGTACATACACCGCCCTGAATTGGAGGGCGTCCCCTTGACAAGGGCGCAGGCGCCAGGGGGAACAGGGCGCATTAATCCGAGTTCTATACTGGTGCATGCAGTCTAGCGTCCGATGGATAAAGCAAATGTAAGGTAAGACGAGGGTGGGAGATGTCAGTCAATCAGTCCGCGACCGCCCGATTGAGTTCTTCCGTGATGGCGTCCACAACGGCCTGCGCGTCCAACTCCAAGTCATCGAATGACGATGACTCCGAGACCTCTGGCATATCATTGCCAGCATACTTCCTAACCATACGAGTGTGTCAGAAACCCACCGTTCATCAGGGCGGGAAAAAGACTCTTAGAGACGTACCGTTTTCCCTGCCAAGCGACGTAGCGGATGCCCATCGACCGCACGACGGTCTCCCAATTGCGATTGAACTCGCCAGACGGGAAAACCTCCATGAAGGTGCTCCGCGCCGAGCGCTTCATGAACACCGCGTCCGCGAGGTGATCGCCAAACACGCTCAGCACGACCGTCGACTGCGCGAGCGCCCGCATGCGTTCCGTCCACGTCGCGTACTCGTCCAGCACGTACACCCTCACGCCCGTCCTAGCCAAGTTCTCCAACGCGCCCAGCAGCGCCGCGTGGTCTGCCGCGCGCAGCCGCGAGCCCTCTTCCCCGCCCTGCCTGGAGAGGTAAGTGACGGTGTGTGTCGCCGCCGCCGCCGCCGCCGCAGGCGCAGGCGCGTTGCCGGTGGAGTCGGCGCTCGTCCCGGTGCCAGCGGAATTCTCGTCCTCGCCCAGAATGCATTCTGATAACGACTTCCGCATCGGCTCGAACCAGTCTTCCGACGCACGGAGCCTGGTGAACGGCACCGTCCACGCGGGCGTGTCCCGCGGGAGCCCGCCGCGCCGTGCCGCACCGCGGTCAGCGATGACGACGCGATCAAGCAGGACGGGCAAGCCGATGCCGGTAAAGTCAGCAAAGTCTTCTGCAAACTGGGCCCCGGCTAGACTGGGGTAGGCCGCCTTGAGTGTCTCTGGGGCCATGCCGATGTTTGCCCGCTGTCGCGGGATGCTCTCCTCTGGGTCTGGTCGAGGATCGGTGAATGTGGGGACGGAGGGGAAGAAGACGCGGTGGGGAAGAGAAAGCGAATGAGGCGAAGAGACATTGAGCGTGCTGTAGAGACGCATGAGGGAGAGCAAGGTGTGCGAGTCTATTGCGGGTGCGCTGTCGGATGATATGAAGGTGACGCCGTGTATCCTGCCGTTATAGAACAAAGTGTGTGATGGATGAATGGTGCTTGTCAGTGAACCGAAGTCTGCTTTGACGAAAGGAATGAAGCTCGCACCGTCCCCCATGTGAGCCAAATTGGCTCGGTGCGTCTCGGGCGGGGAAAATCTGCCAATTTATATCTCGCGATGGGTTATTGTGATTCACCCTCGACGACCCGATGACTTCGGCGGAGGGCATGGACGTCGGGTCATTGACGACGATGTAAAACGTGCCCAAGTACATTATGACGTTATCAAGAATTGTGAAACCTGAGGGCAGTTATGCGGTGTTCACCCCAAGCGCAAGCGAGGGGGGCAAATAATGAGGGCGTACCAGGGACATGCTGTACGAGCTCGGTGCGTGGCACGTCTTCTCCCCAGCGCACAAAGTCATCATTCACGCTCGTCGGACCCAATTCGACCTCTCCTCGATCATAGCGACCGTCTCCCAGACCTCGCAGCCACATCGCCTGTTTTCCACTCCGGCCCTCGCCGCACAAATACGCGTCCGGATGGCCGTACGACCTTCCGTGCAACAAGCGCGTCGACTCGGCCTCCTTAATCCCCGCGATGCGGCCGGGCTCCCACTCCCACTCGCCGAATATTTCAGCTTCCAAGCGATCGCGGTGTCCCTCGAGTCTGCGACCATCCGAGCCTATTGGCGCGGGGTGGGATGAGAAGGGGATGAAGGTGGAAGAGTCGAGCCCGATGAGACGGAAGGATGAGCTGGCATTGAACGCGAGGATGAAGAGGGTCGCGCAGAAGAGAAGGAGAGTCAGCTCGCGCCTCGTCGGGGGCGAGATCCAACCATTCATGGTACGGGTTCACACGATTTGGAAACAGTAAAAGAAAGGCCAGACGTGGGAAGAGGGAGCGGGAGCTGAATGGTTTTTTTCGTTGGAGGTACCGTAGGTCGTAAGCGAGATGGAACAGGAGTCGAAGTCGTGAGTGTTGGGTGTCCGTGGCGTGGTGGCCGGGGGTCGCCGGTAACTGGCGGCCGGCGGTTACTGCACTCCATCATTCATTGCCCTACGCTACAGCATATATATACGATGTAAAAGCGCCTACGCCCTTGCCGCTCTTGACCGCCTTATAATGACGGCTCTGCAAGGCTGAGACGAGGTCACTTCACTGGCGCTTTCCGCACGACACATTCCCCTTTCACCTTTCACCATGTGGTGCCCCAGTGGGCCATGCGTTTGCACAGAACGAAGTGCAGAACAAAGTGAAGTGGAACGCCGAACATGCAGAGACTGAGGGCTTCTCCAAAGCTTATTTACAATCATCGATATGTTATTTCAGGGGTTAGTCCTGGGACCGTCATATCGTCATTGAATTGAACCACAAGGTCTGCATTCCCACTCAGTGAGGGCCTCGCGACAGAGATTCTCTTTTCTGTGAAGAAGCGTGGGTCCAGGCGCTTCGCTTGAACGCACAGCATGGCCAACTTGGACCGCTTTTCTTCCCCATGGGAAACTGGAGCGCGCGGGGATTCAGATCAGGGCGGTAATACCGTATGTGGATGCCAAAATGGACGGTTTCTTCAGAATCGGAAGCAATTGGGCGCGCGATGCCAGGATGCCAAGAGCCAAGAGTCGGCCTGGGCTGCGATTGCACTTCCAGGCCAGGACTTGAACAGACGAGCAGCAGTCAGTGACTCCAGTAAGGGCTGGCAAAGAAAGGACTGGGACCAGGCTAGACAGTATCGCTCACACGAGAAAAGATTACCCGCGACTGTACCCGTCTTTTGTGCCTTTCATTTCACGTTCACCGTACGTTCACCGCCTAAAAACAAACGGAATTGGCCGACTATTGAATTGGGGCACAAACGAGTGTCTTCCCACGCATTTACCGTGACACGTGGGGCGGCTTCTTTTCCGTCGTGGCTCCAAACCCGTGCCCGGTCGCTCTTCGGAGCCATCAACGCGTCAACGTGTCAACTGGTACGCCGCGCTTACAAGGACCCGATCTCATCATACTACTGTCTCCTCATACTGTAGGCGATGAGCTGGGGTGCGGTCGAATACTACTCGTATAATCGCACGGCCACTAGATCTCGTTGCCTCTAAGTTCGTCCCTGGAACTAACGGAACAGCATGAACCTACAGTATCTCTTTAGTTCCCGCCAGTAGGGGCCTTAAATTTCAACTAAATAGCGCTTGCGTTATCCGTCCCCCGCTTAGGGTGTGCCATCGAACGGAGAAAAGGAAGCAAGGTGGCACCCCCAATCTTGCCCCTGGTTGGCGCTCTCGTTCACACTAAACCACTCTTTGCATCCGCTAACATAAAATTTTACGGCGTGCTCTCGTATCCCAGGGGACCGCAGGTGACGCCGCACTGGGTGGGCGCGCACCTGACGGGATTCATACAAAGCAACCGATGGGACCAAAGTAGCCCTCTTTCCTCTTAGCCTCGCACTTTCGGAGGACTCTTGCTCCTTTCCTTTGACTCCCGTTCCCCCACCTCCTGACTCGCCGTGTGTCATGCCCACCGAGGCTGAGGTTTACAGTAAGTCTGAGGGAGCCTCGTTCTTAGCCGTTGATCTCGTTTACGATTACAATCTCTCTGTCCCCCAGGCCACCTTATCAAGGTCATCCATTTATTCAACGGTGTCTTTCTGTGCGCTTCGATTTTGCTACTCAGCATGGTCCGTGCGATGTTGACGGCCGCTTACCACAGATGGGAGTTCTTCACCACCCTCGACTTTGAGTGGGAGGTGTTCACCGGCAGACGGCCGTGGAAGTGGTCATTCGCCGTGTATTTCATTGCAAGGCTAATGGCCATGGCGTCAACTATCCTCACCTTTATAGGATTCAACGTTACTGCCGAGATGAATTGCATTGTCTGTGGCTACTCGAGTGCCTTCGTTGGATACCCATGGAACTGACTTTGTACAGGCGTGGCTTCGTGCCACCCTCGTTACCTCGTGGTTCTCTGTCGCAATTGCCTCGTTCCTTCTCGTGCTTCGTAGGTACGTGATCCATCAAACCTTTCCACCGAGGATATTGTCGGCTGATAGTATTGATTTGATTGATATCTAGTATCGCCATTTGGGGCCGAGACAGAGTTATTATACTAATAGCAGTGGGAATTTGGTCTACGAACATCGCAATGTCGTTCTGGAGTGGGTTTTATCAGTTTCTTCCTTTTGTTTTCGATTCCAGCTGAAACCAAATCTATCTAGGTTCAGTACAGGTAAGCGCTTCGCTCGGCTCGCAGCAAACGAAGCCGAATTCTTGGTTTTTACTTGCGTCCCTTGTAGGGTAATTCTGTGTGGAGCCCTGTCGCACGCACATGTGCTATCACCGGGACCAACATTTTCCGCTGGAGCATACTTGTTAATCTCATAGTGGACCTGTCGCTCCTCGGCATCATGTTTATTGGCGTGCTGCAAAAGAAGAATGCGACGTATCTTTGGCGGATGCTCTATCTCCAGGGTATTTTCTGGATTTTGACCGCCATCGCAACCGAGGTGCCTTCTGTGGTGAGTCATCGTTATCATACTGCGCACCTTTTGTCGCATTCGGTAACCTGATCCTTTCAAGGTTCTGCCTTTCATGAACATGAATGGTGTGTAGGGCTTACTATGACCAGCCTTGACCTACTTACTTAGTCTCGTCGGTTACATTAGATGCGTGGAATCTAGTGAGTAAAAGATGAGCGTATCTATTCCGTAGGACAGCTCACGAACTTGCCTGCACAGATGTTCCAAGTGCCGCACAGTTCGTACATCATCCATGCTTGTTTCGTCATTTCCTGATTATGTGCCTTCTCTTCAATCATAGTGGTTCTCATGTTCGTTCGCACTCTTCCATTCTTGACGGGCAGTTTGCTGACTTTGGTTTCGCTTAGGGTCATAATGTCAACGCGTCTTTATCGCGATCTATTCCAGTACATTACAAAGTACGCCTCCCAGACTGACAACTCGGGCTATCTTCTCTCAACTGTCCTTTTAAGTGACCATGACCCGTTTGGTCGTCGTCGCGCCCATGTGTGGCCCCATCAAAACGTACAGGTTGCTGTACACAAGACCGTGGAGGTTGACGTAGATCTTACGCCCATTGATGAAGAGAGACCCCTACCTCATGACGAGTACAAACAAACGGTGACAGTGCGGTCTAAAGCAGAAATGGAGTTAATTACTGCCGAACTCCAGATGAAGAAGGACTTGCATATTTGAGGTGAGTGGTATACAGTGTGGATCGGAAACCGTCCTGACAGAGGGTTGGCAGCCAATCTACACCTACGGCGCGTCGTGGGAAGATGGTATATAGATATTGCTCCCGCGCCAACTTCGGGTTAGACTCGCTTCAAGTCGTATGTAATTATTAAGATTGGCGGGATAGACATGGCTGGTTCCAACTTCCACGCACGCCGGACCCATTCATCTTTTGCGTTCCGTGCATGTGTTTGCACTCACCTGTCTTTGGTCGGCGGCTGGCGAAGGGAATGTACGTCAGGCGGGTTCCCACGTACACGTCAATGGCACTATTTGCTCAGAAGATACCGAATTTACGATTGGGGTACCGCAGTTGACCACCCGCCATGAGTTTACTTGGGCCACGTGCCACTCACCACTGGGGGTGCTCGCTGGAGGTGTAAATGGGAACCCAGCACATCTGCTTTGTCTCGGGATCTCTTGCTCGTGTGTAGATATTTTTTGTTACACTGAGCGGGTCACTTACGTCATCACCGTCTTTGGACGCGATGATCGCAATGGTTTGTTTCCACCCCTCATCGCGGGTCTTTTTCGCGTAGTAATCTTTGGCAAAGCTGGTGAGTGCGTTAGTTACGTTCTGGTGGCGCAGAGCACTTGGTTGTGGCTTCTGGTTTTCCTGATGGCCCGCAGCAGCTCTGCCACTGTCATTCGATTTAGACTAAGGGATGTCGCCAGTAGATCGACTTTTATTAAGAGCCGGAATGACCGCCACGATCGCGCAGTCCGGCTAGTTCAGTCGCCTGCGGGTGCACGATATGTTCAGTTGCCGTTCGGGGGTAACCCGCGACTTTTCAATTTAAAATATTTAACCCGAGAGCGGTCGCAACTCCAACCACATATGGACCCTGATTTGTTTGCTGATGGCGAGAGTTTTCTTCCAAGAGGGGATGTCAATATGTCAATGATTATGACAGATCGCATTTTGGGCCGCTCCGCCGCGGAATTCATTTTCGCGCATAACCCTTCGCCCGGAGCCTTGGGATGGTTACGACACGTAGCCGTAAACGGGGGGGGGCACACCTGCCCGTCGGTGCCATCACATAGCGCCCGTATTCAAAGAGCATGAACCTCGACCCTTTTTCTTTTCCAAACCGCCGCCCAAGCTCTGATCGTGGTTTTCCCTTTCCTTCATTACCTCCCGCCCTCTCCCAAAGCGGTCACCCCTTCATCCTCCCGGCCGTGGCATCCCGTGTTAAACAATGGACTCGTCCGAGGCATACGCATTGGAGATACTCGGTATGTGCCAGACCTTTTTCTTCCTTGCAGCATGGACTGAAATGTCCCCACTCCTCTCACAAGGTCATGTATTGAAAGTAGTGCATGTTTGTGCTGGGATTTTCCTGTAAGCTTCCCCACGTCGTCGAGATCGCCTCCGCTTATTATATCTGGGATAAGATGGGAGTTTGTTACCACACTCAGTTTCGAGTGGGAGGTCTACACGGGACGGCGGCCATGGCGATGGTCGTTTATCGTGTATGTCGCCGCAAGGCTGCTTGCCCTCATCTGCATCGTTATCAGTCTTGTGGGTTTCAACCTTACCCGAGAATTCGGTTGTAACGTGTGTCTACCTATTGTTTGCCGTAACGTGAAGCGCACACTCACGCAGCTAACCGTTTACAGGCTTGGATACGCTGCGTGCTCGTACGCTCGATTGATTCCCTCCCTTGCGCTTTGAAGCTCATCGACCGCTGTCCGTTCCCAGTTTACAGCGTGGTTTGCGGCAGCTTCCGCATCATTCCTCCTCGTGTTACGAGGGTAAGCGCGTTCGCGTCTTCCCCGCTGTACCCTGTGTGAACGTCGTCACTGTTTGATGATCAGGGTTGCGATATGGGGACGAGACACGAGAATCATCACAGTCACAGGCGTGTTCTGGCTGGCTAATTTGGGTGGGGCCATCTATGGTACGGGTTTCCCATCACACCCGTTCTACGATCAACGGCTGATTTTGATGTTTCACAGCTCTCACAAAGGTTATACACCTTCCCCTCCAATACAATTCGGTAGCGCTGATGCGACGCGTTTTGCTCAGGGTCAATCCGAATGGTCCCCGGCTCTGAAGGGCTGCGGCATCGCCCGCACGGACGAGTTCCGGTGGAGCATTATGATCAACTTTATTTCAGATTTTGTTTTGTTGGGGGTCATGATTTTGGGTGTGCTTCAAAAGCGGAACGCGACTTATCTGTGGAACATGTTGTATTTCCAAGCCTTATTCTGGATTCTTGCGGCCACTATGACCGAGTTGCCGTCAGTGGTATGTCTTTCTTACTTTCGAGGTGTTCACCACGTCGACTCATCGGATATCTTTGCCCAGGCACTGTCTTTCAAGAATATCAATGGTGAGTCCGTTCTCCATTCTAGGCGCACATGAATTGTCGTTGATCGTGTGACACCTACAGATCCTTGGAATATGGTCAGTGATACTCGGTATTTCTGTGTCTCGTTGCTAATACCGTTCCCAAATAGATGTTCCAGTATCCCCATCGTATGTCCCAGTCACTGCTCCGTTAGCCCGACTAACTTCTTACGCTCGGCCGCTCGCACCCAGTCACCCTCGTGTACGCTTCTCGTCTTGTTTTCTGTCGGGATTTCGCTCAACTGTGTTCAGGGTAATCACGTCCTCCCGGGCATATCGAGATCTGTTCCAGTACATTACGAGGTAAGACTCACCCTTGGTACTGTTGTCGCAGGCGATCTCATCCACCTCGTTAATAGTGACCAGGACTCTTACGCTTTACGTCGTGGGCGTAAGCCCCAGGGAATGCGAGCACGATCGGGTCGAGACGTACAGGTCACCGTAACAAAGACGATCGAGTTCGACGTGGAACTTCGTCTGGGTGAGGGCCGACCGGGCTTACAGGAGAGGAAGGAAGACGAAGAGAGCGGTTCCTATTCGCCAGAGCTTACAAGAGAGGAGCAGCAGATTCGGACGTTGGAACTTCAAATGAAGCACGATTTGGAGATATAAAAAAAGTGCGCCATCCCCAAACACGATCGCCTAATTCCTATATACAAAGCTGATGGCTGCATTTTTTTTTGGGGGGAGGCCCGTCATTTTTATGTATCCATACCCTGACCATTTTTTATGTCGCCTCGACTGGACGACGACGACGACGACGCTCGCTTGTCTCTAATATTGGTAGATTCCCTGTGGGACTGTTTGATGACAGCATTCATACATACTCTGTACCATCTCGCGACTCGTACACTGACAACACAGAATCTTTATTTCTCACGTATTACTTCGGTCCTCCTCCTCTCCCCTTTTGACAATCGTGGCTTGCGGCTCCCAGCATCGTCATGAGGTCGTGATACCCCACGAGAGGGGCCGCTTACCGTACCTCGACCTCATGGCCAGAGTCCCCTTGGGCTGCAAATTGGTATCGAGGCGCAATGTGGCGGTTTGGCAATACTGCTCTGCTGCCGTCACGACCGATTACAGCTATACGTACCCACCACTGATGGCTCGCACGTCGCACTCCTGGTCCGAGGGGAAAAGGACTGTTCTTTGTGGAAAAGACATGTGTTGTCATGTCATGTATTCGCAAAGCAGCATTTCTAGGGGTAAGTTTTTTGAAAAGGGGAAATGCCGTGTGGGTGCGGGTTGCCAGGCTCGGCGCCTTCCCGAGGCAGAGAGGCAACTGTCAAATGATGACCTGAACTTGAAGCGCTGACGAAAAACGCCGATATGCCATGAAAAACCTCGGTAGTCGGCCACCTCAGTTGCCAAGCCCCGACCGAGGGGGAAGCGCGAGCTCATTTTTTTCGTTATTTGTGTGGGCACTTGCGTTATTTCAGGCCATCGCCAGCCAATGATTGTCGCAACAAATGTTCTGAGTTCTGGCAGATATGATCCCTGCCGGATAAGTTCCGTAGCGTTCCCGTAGCAGCCTGGAAGAACCGAATGGTCTTTGATTGGACTGAGATTTGGATCGCGTTTATAGGCACCGACTACCTTACAGTACAGTATGATTTTCTAGAGCGTGAAGGGAAACAGTATTTATTCCCACTCCTGGCTGAACTGTTTTTGTTGTGCTAGTGATGGGACCGGCTCTAATATCTTTTCCCTTGATGCCCATCTGTTTTGTGGTCCTTCGAAGGTTCTGGTCGAAATGCCCAGCTTTGGCATACTACATACATAACACGCTGACCTTTGAATGAAGTCATTTGAATGACATGGGCCATTTTCACACACACATCCTCCCCCACTTTGATCGACGTTACGGCCCGGGAGACCCGGCTTGGTTACTGTATCACATGTCGGTCGAGACAGGCTGGTGGATGAGGATGATTGCGAAGAGCCATGTGCATGGCAGAATGAGACGCAAACGTGAAGTAGAATACAAGTAAAAGTAATAGTCGCTACAACGCAAAACAGTAAGATAAGGATGTCCAACGCGCAATTAGACTTCTTGGCTTGCACTCTCCTTCTTGCCAGTCCTATAGGGTATTGAATAAGAAAGAAAGGAGACGTAGACAAGATAACCCACTTTGATTTGCTAGGGAGCAGTTCGGGATTGATGAAAGGCACAACACCTCCCTGACTAATCACCACGTCTCCCAAGAGTTTGTTCAACCTATGTGACAGTAGTTGAGAGCCATCTCGGCATGTGTAACAGAAAGGCAACTGACTCCTCATCATTACGGATGGCAAGTTGCAGATGTCGTGGAACGATACGTTGCTTTTTGTTGTCGCGTGCAGCATTACCGGCCAACTCGAGGATTTCGGCAGCCAAATATTCCAAAACGGCAGCAAGATAGACTAAGGACAGAGCATGAGTCTTGCTGATCAGAGAACCCTTGACACCAACATCACGTACCAGGAGCGCCGGCACCAACACGCTGAGCATAGTTCCCTCGCTTCAAAAGACGATGCACACGACCAACAGGGAACTGAAGTCCGGCCTTGGCAGAGCGCGACTGTACCTTGCTATCTGCGCTCGCCTTGCCGCCAGAGGATGACTTTCCAGCTTTGCCTGCGACCCAAATGCGTGGTCAACAACAATTTCGGGGCCCATCCCTGGCAACATACCTTTTCCACTCTAGACCCGGTCATCGATTAGAAAAGGTATGCCACAAGTTTGCACCACAGTACACACCATGTTTACTCGTTGAATGCACTTTTATAGAGGACACGTCAGTGATGGTAGGGGTTGTAGAGCAAGAGCAAGTGCGCGTCTGAAGCGGCGCACTGGTACTTATATAACCCATATGCACGTGATCTCACTTGTTGATTGACGCGTGCCGTGCGACGCAATAGCACTAGTACTGCTTCCGCGTCATGCTGTCCTTGGTAGTCCGTTTCTGTGTGTCGAGCCAAGGAGCTTGTCGCTTGTCCCGAAGGTGTTACAGCACTCAAACACCAGACAAAGTGGGGGTGATCAAGACTGCAGAAGCCGAAAAAATTTCGGATGATGCACCTGCAATATTGCCGCTCCGAAGGCCGCTCGGCGTGCCAGATGTGCCAACAACAAAGACCAAGACGCTTTCGGAGAGGAGCGCAGACTTTCTGGACCAGGAGAAGCAGCTCGAGAAGCGACGTCATCTGTGCGTTGCCCTTTTCTGCTTCTTGGAATGCCGTTGATCGTCTCGTGCCGCTCTAGCGTGAAGGAGGCGTCGACCGGGTACTTCTACGACCTGCACATGACCCGTGTGCACGGAGGAAAGACTTGGATGGCACCCCAAGTCCTCATTCGGGAGGATGTGCGTCCCCTAAGATTGATCCTTAGCTAATTAACCCACAGGTTTGCATGTCTGCCTAGAAAGCATTGTATTTTCCGAACATCTTCGGAAGTCGTCTGGATAATGGTGTCAAGGAACACACTACGCACATGTGCGCTGGCAAAGTGTCTGTCATAGCCATGCTGTCAACACGAATATCCGAGGTGCGTTGTGACACTCCCCGGGCATGCGAGACATTGAGGTCGTGTACAATTCCAGATACATGCAACGTCGTATTCAAAATCGCTTAACGGCCTATATCATAATCATCCCGTGTATCAATACATTCAGATCAACCTTCAAGAGAACATACTGAAATCTATCCTCGTTAATATCTTTCTGTCCTCGCTACGTTCAAAGATTCCACCGGATCAACATACGCGATACCTTGTCTCTCGGCAAAACATGGTCCGTATCTCACCTAGTCTTGGTTAACCTCACCACTCACACCGTGTATGGGTACTCAGGAGTACGTGCGGGAACCACTTGGAATGACCAACAGCCGCATCGGTTACGTTTATCTTGTGGATGAAAATCTCAAGATCAGGTGGGCAGCTTGTGCGGATGCGAAGAAAGAGGAGGAGGAAGCACTCATCCGGTGCACCGGCGTTCTACTCAACCGTCATAAACGACATTCTTCTAAACGGACATCCCACCCTCCAGAACAACCACGTAAAACAGAGGAAAAGTAGATATTTCGGTCAATGAAAAAGGGTTATATAACATGTCGAAGATCGCCGACGTTGACCACACTGTATTCTGTAATGACTTTCTTCGTCATTCTTCACTTTTCTGCTAATAGAGGGGCATCAAGATCGACCCTGGCCATCATCAGTCCTGGCGTGCATGTCCCTTCGGCACCCAAGCCCACATAACAATGAGTAACGCCATCATGGAAACTAGTCTACTCTTCACATCAGCCCGTATTACAGGGATCTGGTAGAGTGAGAAGCTTACAGCGGCTGCAGACTCTTGATGCCGGTCTTACTCGCTATGGCTCCAGTCATGAAAGGCAGCACGGCAGATCCTGTCTGCCCAAATCCTGCGATCCAGCCGATACACCCTGTGAGGAGCCAGCGTGGGAGGACGCGTCTGGCCTCATTCATGACGATGGGATAGATCGGACCAAGCAGAACGCCAACGAGCGAAACGGCCACCGCACCACCTATAAGAGAAGGAACGAGCCACACGACTAGCTCGAGACTACGGTAGGTAAGCGTATCAGCTGGCAACAAACGTCCCGAAAGAAGCACACCCTATGGCGAGGACCACGTAAATGAATATCGCGAGCCGCTCGCCGATCTATGTGATAAGATTTTCATCAGTTAGGCGTCGGTGAGTTGCTCAGAGAGATACCACACCTTTTCGTTTGCCCACAGGAGCACAACTCGACCTGCGGTCAAGCCTTGGGTGCAGATTGAACCCCGATTGCATCGACATCATGAGAGTAGGCTTACCCCCGAAAAATCCAGACGATATGTAACCGGACGATGGCCCGCCATGGCGGACTTGGATGACGTAGGTCACGATCCACCCTGCAGCGCAGACCGTATTGTTGTAGAGAACTTGAAAGTGCAAAGGTGTGTGGGGCTTACCACCGATTGTGACTTCTACGCCGACGTAAACCATGATGAACAATGCGAGGAGATGAAGGGCCTTCAGTTTGAACATTTCCTTGTACCTGCTACCCGTAACCGTCTCTTTCTCCTCGGTGCCCTCACCGATCTGGGTCAAACATTCTGAACCATCCGGCTCATCGTGAGACTTGACATTCTCCGAGAAGAAAAGCACGTTAGACTTGCCATCCTGAGTCTTGAACCGGAAGACACAGACAAGAAGAGCGGTGTTCAGCGTCGCAAGTGCAAGCGAGACGAGGTAGTAAAGTGGCCATCTATGAAGCTGGGAAAATTGTGTCGCAACGAGGGGAGCTGCCAAAGCCCCGGCGCCTTGACAATGCGTGGTATAAAATATGCCACGGACACGGCGGATATGCGCGCTTACCGTAGGCAGCGTGTAAAATCCCCATCTTCACCGAGGCATTATCTTCATAGCTCGCGACAAAGCCGTTAGCTTGCGCATCCTCCAGTGATCCGCCAAAGCCGTTGATAGCATAAGTAATCACAAAAACGGGGAAGGAGGGTGCGGATGCCTGGATGCAGAAAGCAACCATTTGCGCAACCGATCCAAGAGCAATAACCTAAAGGGCTTTGGCGATGACAGTCAGAGGTCGGGACGATCACGCACTTTCCCAAATCCTAACTTATCGGTCAGCACAATGTTTGCGGTCGAGCCTGTGACAAAGCCCTGCCATCCCGGTCAATGCAATGGTACCTCTTGAGTCAAAATACTTTTCCGCGCACAAGGCAATTTGCTATGAAAACAAGGGAGACAACGGCAAAGCCAACCTGACGAGAAGAACATTTGTTCATCATCGGATCTCAAGCAGGGAGAGATCACAGTACATGATAGTCACTTTGAATTCTGGGGAGCAACGGACCCGTAGAGCCATCGCTCCATCCTGCCAAGAAGATGGTCCAGCAGAGGGAAAAGAACTGAATCCTCGCTCGCAAGGTAAACGGTTTGCTTGTTTTGGACACGTCTAGTACCTCCACGACGCTTCCTTTCTGCTGCTCGGGCGGCATAGGCCGAGCGTTCGCCTCCGAGAGTTCGATTTCTTCGGCTTGGACACTTTCCTGTACATACTGTATAGAATGCACATGTGTATGCGCTAGCGCACTGCCCAGAGCCAGAGAGCTATTCGGTACATCCACCGAAGACATCAGTGATGGGAAGACGAGACCTAACCTCAAATGAGGGTTTCGGGATCGTGAGAACGCGACGTGTTGGGTCTGGTCTCGTGTCAAAATCCAATATACTCTTCTCTCCTTCCATCTATTGACTTCTTCAAAGTCCCCATGGCAGACCCCAATGAACAACTTCCTCCAGGATGGACGGCCGAGTGGCATGTCAAAATTTATTTTCAGTGCCTTTTTTTCCCTGATTGTCTTTTTCAGGGAACCTGATAATCAGCGGTACCTTTTCGTTGGTTCGTCCCAACCCTCGTGGTGTTGCACATTTATCCAGATCATCTGAATGTTGCACAGAGACCGCCACCGGCCGCGCCCAGTGGGAGCATCCGGGCACAGGTGCTGTACCCGATTCAGCTGTTCCCGTGAGCTCCCCTTCGCCACAACCGACGCAGCATGCCAAGCGCCGTCAATATGCTACTGGTCAAACACAAGCTTACTATGGAGGAAGCGACGCTGCTCCGGCTCCCGCTTATGGTGGCATGGGCGCACAGCCTCCGAATCCCAGTGGCGGGCAACTTTTTACCCCCGGGCTCACACCGGAAAACCAAAACCAATACGCCAATCAGCCGTCACCATCCGGCCCTTCATATCACGGCCAACAGCAGGGGGAGCCCGAGTACATAAATGCGCCTGGGTATGGTCAACCCCCCGTAGCTGGCTACGGTGCAGGTGGGATAGGCCAACTTACCGATCAGTTTGGCCAAATGGGTATCAATGGCGGTCAGAAACCTTTCCAGATGTATACCACGAACCTGCTCACTTCCCCTCCCGACCCGCGGGACCTTGAGTTGCCCCCACCACCTATCCGGCTCCCCCCGGGCTCTTGCTTGACGAATGCGCCTTTTGCAAATGCGCACCACTCATACCAGCGATGTACCGCTAACGCCATCCCCAACTCAAGTTCTATTGTTGGCAAATCAAAGATCCCGCTGGGCCTCGTCATTACGCCATACCGTTCTGTCAAGGAAGGGGAGGAACCCGTCCCTGTTGTATCGGATACTATCATTGCTCGCTGTAGGCGATGCCGAACGTATATCAATCCTTACGTGCAGTTCATTGACGGGGGTAATCGGTGCGTTCGTTCAATTCTTCTTTGTGACACGAGACGATAGTCCTGTCTAGTTGGCGCTGTTGTATGTGTGGCATGTCGAACGAGGTCCCACAATTGTTTGATTGGGACCAGACCCGGAACCAGCCCGGGGACCGCTGGGCGCGTGCTGAGCTGACCCATGCTGTCGTTGAGTTCGTAGCACCGACCGAATACATGGTCCGCCCCCCGCAGCCGGCTGTCTATATCTTTCTCATCGACGTGAGCCACAGTGCTATTCAGTCCGGTACGTATCCTATTTTTCCAGGCATTTTCCCGTCCGCTTATGTAAAGGAAGGTATGGTGGCCACTGCAACGCGAACGATTCTTGAGAACCTGGATCGACTGCCTAATGAGGACCAGCGTACCAAAGTTGCAATCATTGCCTACGATACATCTGTCTACTTCTTTTCGATGTCGGTGAGTTTGTTCGACTTCTTCCGCATCCTGGGGCCATAACAGTGTGTAGGCCGAATCAGCAGATTGTACTATGCTCGTCATGTCCGATGTCGATGACGTGTTCTTGCCGAAACCTAATGACTTGCTTGTGAATCTCACCGAATGCAGGACAGCGATGGAGTCTCTCCTTGGCAGACTTAATGACATGTTCACCGATAACCACACCATCGGCAGCGCACTCGGCCCGGCGCTACAATCTGGTTTCAAGTTGATCGTATGTTCCCTTGTGTCGACAATGGGGTCTGTCTTGATTCATGGTCTCCCATTGTCAGAGTCCTATTGGCGGTAAACTCGTCGTTTTGTCCTCTAGTCTACCGAGCGTTGGCGCTGGTGCTCTCAAGAACAGGGAGGATCCAAAAATACTGGGCACGCCTAAGGTCGGTATGCGTTTATTTCCTTAAGGCTGTTACTCAACTCCGCACAGGAATCCGGTCTGCTACAAACAGCTTCACCATTCTACAAGTCCTTCGCCATTGAGTGCTCACGTGCCCAGGTTTCTGTCGATATGTTCCTGTTCAGTGCTGCCTACCAAGACGTCGCCACCCTAGGTAATATCGCGTTTCTCGGTTCTGGCACAGCTGACTAAACAAAGCGCTTAGCTTGCCTTCCTCATTACACCTCGGGACAGACATATTTCTACCCTGCTTTCAATGCTGCGCGCACTGAGGATGCAGTGAAGTTTGCGCACGAGTTCGGCGAGGTCCTTGCTATGTCTATAATGCTCGAAGCGGTCATGCGCGTGCGTGCCACGCGCGGTATTCGAATGTCTTCCTTCCACGGCAACTTCTTTGTACGCTCAACCGACCTGCTTGCGATGCCCGCTGTGCCGCAAGACACATCCTATGCGATTGAGATACAAATTGAAGAGACGATCACATCGCCATTCGTCGTGTTCCAAACGGCAATCCTGCATACGACCTGCTACGGTTAGTTTTTGTATTCGGTGTATATCGCCGTACGTGGTCTAAATCTGTTGATAGGTGAACGTCGCATTCGGGTCATTACGACAGCTTATCCGACAACTTCGAACCTGTCTGAGGTCTTTGCATCTGCCGATCAGGTGGCTATTGCCACACTACTCGCAAACAAGGCTGTGGAACGCACAATTACGCATAAGCTCGAAGATGCGCGTGATGCGGTCCAGGGCAAGCTTGTAGAGATTTTGCAGGCCTACAAGACGAGCATGACGGCCGCGGGTGCAGGAGCGAGCGCCCAACTGGCTATCTGCGAGAATTTGAGGATGTTGCCTGTGCTTGTGCTGGGCCTCCTAAAGAACGTTGGTATTCGGCAAAGCGCACAGATTCCGCCAGATTTGAGGGCCTACGCTCAAGCATTACTCACGTCATTTCCGTCGCAACTCCTGATTCCTTACATCCACCCTGCTTTCTACTCATTGCATAGCATGCCACCAGAGGTAATATTCGCCTAGGTGATGAGGCTGGCGTACTGATCTCTTATAGGCCGGAACTGTTGGCGAGCACGGTATCATCATGCCACCACCGCTGCCTCTTACATCGGAAAGATTAGAGAGACACGGCCTCTTTTTGATCGAAGATGGGCAGACGATATTCCTCTGGGTCGGACGCGACGCAGTTCCTCAGTTGATCATCGATGTGTTCGACTTGCCGAATTATGAGACGCTTCGCGGCGGAAAGGTATTCGTTTTTGGCATGTCAATATCAGAGCGCCATTCAGCTAACCCGGTTGGGTTGTAGACGACACTTCCACTCCTTGAAAATCCTTTCTCGCAGCGCGTGAACGCGGTCATTCAAAAGACACGCGAAATGCGTCGCGGGGTGTACCACCCACATTTATACGTTGTCAAAGAGGATGGCGAACCGCCGCTGCGCTTGTGGGCTCTATCAGGGCTCATTCAGGACCGTGCGGACGTGTTACCCAGTTACCAGCAATTCATTGGACAATTGAAGGACAAGGTGCGCCCCCTTGGCGGCGGTCGCTGTTCCACGCTCGACTGATTATCATCATGTCGACCGTTAGGTGAATGGCTCAAGCTATTGATTAGATTTGAAACCACGCGGAGGGGATTGTGGGTCGACTGTGACTTATTCTATGTCTTTGATAAGTAGGGTATGGTATACGTTATACGTAGACACGAAACGACTATAGGTTGAATGTCACGTGCTCACTCGATGTTTTGTGTCACGTGGAGCGTGCTGTGTTAACTTCGCACGACTTCGAGGCGAGGCGTGAACTGAGACAATACTTTCTCATGGACATAGTCAGTCTTCGTTTCTTAAGCTGCTGATAGATCTTCCCGTCTGATGCGCCGCACAGGACTCAACGGAGCCTGTTGCAGGCAACCTCATGGCACTCTTTGACCTCTCTCCAGACGGGTTTCCTTGGCGCGCGCCCCGACCACACGAAATCGAGATGCGGAGAGCCCAGTTGTCAGACTTACTCATCTTCGACATTCTCCTTTCGTCCGGGGGTGTACGGCAACCAGACACGTTTTGGCCTCCCACCGATCCGGAGTCCCTGCACCGGCTGCTCGACGCCATCGAAGGGTCGACGTACGACGCGCTGAAAAAGGACTGCCTCGTCTACTTTCTACTCAAGTGGCACCAGGACGGAAGAGAGGACAGGTTTAGAGAGTACAGGTGTATACCGCCGCAGTTTGCCATGCTCTCCGATGCATACTGGCACCTCGATTCGGGTATCTTGATGGAGGTGCGTCAGTCACATACCCTTCCTACCCTGTTTCTTGCACGTTTTGAGTTATGCTGTTTCTCGACAGAGAGCTGTGTCTCTGCTGTCCGACGTTCGTCTCAACCGGGATTATACCTCCAAGATCATGCAGGCGATCTCCTTGTCGGATACCTCCTCGCGTCTCCTTCTGCAGTTCCTGCGCACTGCGAAGCCAATGTTGACAGAACCAGATGACATGGACACGTGCATCTTGACCTTGGCGGAAGATAGTTTTATTGATGCCTGGCAATATCAAAGAACATTCCCGGAAAAGAGCGAGATACGATCCCGCCTGGCCAAGAAGGTCCTCGAGTGGTGCTTCACACGTATGCTTTCGTTCTTGCCTCGATGATTTAGACCCATGAGCTCATTCGTCATAGCAAAGCCACGTTCCGAACACCTCAAACAACTAATTTCCTTCCCGCTCTCTTCCTTTGAACAATATCTCTTACACAACTTTGCCCTCGAACCGCCAGCATCCTTCCCGCTGTCTTCCGTTCCCGTACTGCAGGATCTCGTATGTGTACGGCTTGTTCAGTCGGGACAATACCTGGAGGCCATCAAGCTCGACCAACAATGCGCAAGCACCCGACTCGGACGTGGGGCTCAGGCACAACAAGCAGCGGAACGACGTCGAAAACTGATCGAAGATGTGATCGCTGCACTTCCATCTATCGAGCGTCAAGAAATCGAAGAAAAGTTACATGCGGTCGGACAGCGCAAACCGGGCGCAGTAGCAAAGCCTGCGCAGGGTAAGGCCCCCGCCGCGGATTTGAGCATGTCCTGGGAAGAAATACCGCCTCCGCCTCCTCGCGTACCTCTCATCACGTCTGGTGCACCCAGATTCGTACTAGGAAGGCCCGCTTACGGTCACAACCCCCCGAAAGCTGTTGGGGCCCCCGTGATAGAGGGCCCCTCCGTGCAGTCCGTCCGTCCGTTGCTTGCTCCGGCGCGCCCACAGGGAACCGAAAGCGCTGCTCCACCCGGTTTGAACGGTGCAACTCACGCGCGCAATTATGCGCCCACTCTTCCGCTGCCGTCTTCCCGGGCTGGCCCCAGGGTCGGATTATTCGGGCCTGGACCTCAAACAATTAAACCTTCTTCTGCTTCTGGATCAGGAGGTCATAGACCTTCACCACTTTTCCCCTCAAACGCTTCTCGAGTAGACAACCAAACCGTGCCTTTACGTCAAGGGCCCTCCGAGGGACCCCATATCAAAGACTCGTCCATACAAAGCAACATCGTATCGCAATTTGGTGCAGAGACAAGATCGGATGGTGTAGACAAGCGCGATGGCCGTGCCCAGCCACCTGGACCCGTGCCGGTGATAGAATTTTCAGAGCCCGTCTTTCTAAGCTCACGCCCTGCGTCTCGCCCTCCTGGGCCTGCTCCCTACGCAAGGGAAACCACGGAGCCACCGCTCCCTGGGGCATTCCACGCGGAACCTGAGATAGCTCGACCGAAGCCAACTCCAGTCGCCCATTCTCCGCCTTCACCCCCCAAACAGCTGCGTCCGATGAAGTCACGAAGAACCGCACGGACATCGGTTCCTGGGGGCTTCGACGAGGACGCAAGCGGAGAAGAAGATAACGTCCCGCCGCTCCCGGATGTTTCTCCCGTCAAGCGGGCGATGCGTCGACGGGTCTCGCGAGCAAGTTCGAACGATGCAGAGGATGAAAACGCGCCTGCGAAGCCCAGGCGTAGCTCGCGCTTGAGCGCCCCGTCGTCCTCATCTGAGCCCTCACCACAGAAGACCAGCGCACCCAAGGCGACGAGGAAGACACGAGGTTCCGCCGGGAGCTCGGCAACGACTGGTATTGCGTCTTCGACCAGGTCGTCGACCAGGAAGAGACGCTGAGACGTTGGTAACTTCTGTGGTAGATAGACCGTTTGGATCAATTATGGTCTTTTTTTGAGCCCGTTCCATTGTTTCCGTGGGTAATCGCTGAACTCATATCATATCGCCGGAAACGTAGTGATCGGTACCATCCTGCCATTTGACTCGATAACCTGCAAGCACGAGTGCTCTGGTCCTAATCCGCAATATAGCACACTGTCCTTGGGATTCGTGTTGCGATGCAAATTGATTGCATCGGTTGCGCGACAGCCTGAGTCTCGCAATTATGGTGCACATTCGTCCTCCCACGGTGTTTTTCAAACACGACTCATTACTTTGACGTGCATGGTTTCTGGCTGTGTCCTCGAGATGTGTTCACCCGTCTCCTGGCAACATCTCTTGACGACATGACTTAGAGCCACGCGGTACTGGGCGCTTAACTTCGGACCGCACTGAGTGCGACTACCAGAAGCTTCAAGTTAGCTACGTAGGTGCATAACGGGGAAAAGCCGAGGCAATACGATGCGACGGATCTGATACCGGCTGTGCATCCGGGGCACCCCGCACTCTGGCCGTGCATTTATCCACAAGTGTCCACGAGCACTGCCTCTGCTACCGCATGTAACTTCAAAGCTCTCGCGCACCAGGAAATATCCTCTTTGCCTCTTATCTGTCTCCTCCCCCCCTCCCCCCTCACTTCGTTGACGATCTCGAAGAAGGACAAACTGATGGAATCTAGCTCATATCAATATTCTGATATCCCCCTACTAACCGTACCCGGAAGTAAGAAACGCGTCGCGTCTCGGATCTCACTGAACCTGCGTCACTATGCTGCAGGTGGTGTGGAGAAGATCGTTCATTACCTGGGTGGTATATTCATGTAAGCCCGAATAAATGCGTTCTGCCCGCTCGTGGCCGGTGCTCAACCAACCCCACATTGCAGATGGGAGTTTTTCTCGACGATCTGGTTCGAGTGGGGCTTCATCACGCGGAAGCGGCCTTACCGGTGGTCAATCTGGGTGAGTTCGACCTCGCCCTTTTGAATACGGATATATATACTGTATCTCAAACTGCAACATGCGTAACACACAGATCTATTCGGCGATACGCCTAGTCACCCTGGTGAACGTGTTCGCCGACATAGTCAGGGCTCAGGTATTAGATCCGTTGGGCTGTCAGGTATTTCCTGGTCTCTATTGTGGTCGGTTGCACTTTCGCTGATCCTCCGCTGATCCTCGACTCGCGAATATGATAGGGCTGGTTCAATTTCGAATTAGTGAGCCATGGCTGAGGCCGTCACAGATCATGCGGGTTTATCGTAATCCGTTTTCAGGCCACGGTTTATCTGTCGTTCATACTGGGCGAACTCCTCATGATCCTTAAGATGTGAGCGCTTTCAAACCAGGGGCATATGACAGTCCCATCACCCATGTCTTGGAATCAGATCCGCAGTATGGTGTAGAAATAAATGGGTCCTGGCGGTATCAGTATGCGCATGGCTGACGAACATAGCTTTCGTTATCCACTGTACGAGGATACTACATGTTATCGTACCCACTGAGCTAGCTTGCTTAGAGAATTTCTTTGCATTTCACAGGTATCGTCACAGTACGCATGGATTATTTTCTACCCTCTGCTCTCCATCTCTCAACCTTGACAGTCCTCCGCACACCGGGAGCAATACGTTGGGGTGTGTGTTGTCCTTAGCGGCTCGGCAGCACGAGATACCACTCTGGCGACACTCTCCACGGAAACGTTCCTGCTCCTTGTCATGCTCATGGGACTTTTGCGTGAGCGGGACCACTACCTCGGGCGCTTTCTCTTCAATCGGGTTATTACTCTTTCTCGATAGCTTCGTGACCTTTGCCGACAAGCTGACCTATCGCGACAGGGTTTGGTCTGGTTGCTCGTGGCTATATTTGCGCAAGTTCCGCTGATTGTGAGTGCTTCTATGCATAACATCGAGCTTATTCGCACACTCAACATCCTTAGTTGCTCTTATCCTACAATCTCCAAGGTGAGATGACTCTCCATCTTCAAATGAATGCTGCCCATGCTCACCCTCTCGGTCCGGTGAAAGAACTTGGGTTTGTGGTGGGTAGCCCCATCAGGTTTGACTGTCATCGCGTCATCCCTCTAACAGCGTTTGCCCCTTGAAGGTACTTCATTCAGTATCATGTCAGCATTCTTTCTTGTATTAAATCAGCGAACCGGCTAACTTCTCGACCTTGTCAAAAGTGCTTAGCATGTAAGTAGCTCAGGTTCATCTAGATGGCATATCCATTCACTTGTGGTACGACTCGGACAGGGCCATATGTGTGACACGCATATACCGTGGGCTTGGCACAGTCAACGACTGTCGATGGTGAGCCCCTTCGTCGATCGGCGTGGTCACATTTTTCTGTTCCTCAATCGCGCGCTATTTAAGTAACAAAGCGAGCCTGAACATAGGCACCACTTGCCCGGCCGGAGCGTCGCCCATGGTGTTCGCATCTTGCCACTCGGATCGTAGACCGAGCACCATACAAACACAGGCGACGGAGCCCATCGCCATATCCGTGTCGGAAGAGGGACAGGACGATGAAACCGAGGACACTCCACTTGAACCGAAGTTCCCTACGACGGCTGCTCCCCGAGGACACGACGCTGTATGATGACGACAACTGTACTATAGATACTCGAACATGCTACTTTAGTGGACACTTCAGCACATTGGTGACATTTGCTTAGTTTAGTTCCATTCATGATACCTTAGCCGTCACTCATATACTCATGGGTAGTTGTCCTTTTGCCCTCACTGGCAGTTGTTGTGCTTACTCGCACGCTCCTGAGGGTGAGTAGTTTACAATAAGTATACCCTAGTCGTTGTGCTTACCCGTGCTCGTTTCCGGTCCAATTCGACCTTTAGGTTTGCTACATATTGTTCATTCGCTCTTTGGTTTGTATATTTGTCGGTTCGTTCTAACGCTATAGGAGTTTCGCGTTAATACTGGTCCCGAGAGTAAAAGCGCATGCGTGCGCAGAACCCGGTCACACTACGTGCATCTCTCCCCTCCCCTCTTTTCTCCCTTTACCATATGTCACCCACTTTAGTTGGCTGTCCGGACCTTTTTTCTTTGCCCTACATTCGCTGACTGTGATATGTAAAAGTTTGTGATAACTTCCCCATACAATGTTGTACGCTCGCTTTGAAGTCGCGGCCTGTAACCACACCTATCTGCAAATCTCGCTCTATGTTCCCCCGCCATTTCCGGCCCCTTGCTCCATGTCTGTAAGCGCACTAGGTATTCCAATGTACATCTATCACGGAATCATGCACGATTTACTACTTGGCAGTCGGCTGCTGCGCAGCTCCCCTCTCTTTGAGTCGATCAACCAGCGACGCGTCAGCGGTATTCGCCGCAGGGACTTCGAGCTTGTTGGTGCCTTCCTTCCGTATTATTCTGGTCTCGCCCTTGAAGCCGATGTAGTATATTCGAGTACTCTCCTCGCCTACGGACTCGCTCTGCTCGTTCAATTCGTCAGGACAGGGG
>Ga0137397_10000648_pt1 | contig 24031 bp, 30 predicted proteins | sample czorhiz116metaG_FD_106658 | JGI IMG/M metagenome (GOLD analysis project Ga0137397, IMG submission 106658) | Vadose zone soil microbial communities from Angelo Coast Range Reserve, California, USA - czorhiz1.16 metaG | ecosystem: Environmental > Terrestrial > Soil > Vadose zone | place: USA... | reverse complement strand
AATACCGCGAACTTGAACTGGCAGCAGCCGACAAAACAGGGTGGCCATATTTCTGCCCCAGCATCAGTCGCCTTCACTACGATCGCCCTCGTCTGAAGGTGGGCCACCCGGCAACTGCAGCGCGCCAAATCTTGTCTGGTCGTGTTTGTTTGAAGGGGATCTCTACTAAGTGACTGTTAAACGCTGAGCCACGGTTGTACGGCCAGGATCTGTACCAGCACTTTGCCTCGCACCCGCCGTGCTCAAATATCCACACCGGCTACTCTCACTGCTGGGAACCTCGGAGTTGTCTATTCGGGTCCTACGCAAGACACGTCATTTCTAGGTGCCACTGTCGACACCGGCATCACTCTGATGATACTTCGACGGCCAGGCGCTCCCACCCCAATGCACAGCCCCACGACCTCCACATCCTCTCCACGACCCGGATTTTCTCGTCTCGGCCTAGCCGAGGATCTTCTAGATCCCCGACGTCGTCCAAGAATCCCTCCCTGAGCCGACTCCTCAACGGCAGGCATGTCTCTGCGTACTGCCGGAGGGACGACACGGAGAGGAGCAGCAGGCCAGCAGTCAAGTGTGGGATTGTGCCCGTTGTGTCGTCGGCGTCCTGAGATTCCGCCTGGGTGTGAGTATGGTGACGCTCATGGCGGTGTGTGCCTGGCTGTGTGATGAGGAGACGCTCTATGCGGCGCATGGCCAGCCATGCCGCCATACGCCGCCTCTTGCCACCCATACGGCCATGCCTGGACGCGAAGAACCTGCCCATGTTACCACCTACAATGTACACGATTGACAGTGCAGGTGCCACGCCAACAAAGGCGAATGTGAGCTCTTGGGACTTGAGAAGCTTATCGATCCCTGCTAGCGCCTGGTCGAGGTCCACCTGAGAGGATAAGTGTTGTAAGTAAGAATCGCAGACGCGGATAAACGGTGGACCTTAGCCTTATGGATTTGGATGAAGGCGGACCGCAGAAGTGTTCCAGCAACAGCAGATCGGATCGGAGTCTTGATGTCTTCTTCATAAATCTCGAGAATAGGCGTGAGGTCTCCAACGCGTAATTTGTTAGAGAGATCCTCAAGTTGTGCAGGGCTGTAGCTCAGCTTGTCCCTGGCCAGTGACAACGCCATACGCTCTAGCGACTGCAGGGCTTGGTCAGGTGAGAAATTCTGCAGATGGCAGATACGTACTTGTAAGTCGGCATGGATGCTTCCTTTCTGAACAATGATGCTACCTTCTCCGCCGGCGCGAACTGTTTTTGCAATGTCGGCAAGGGGCTCTACTAGCCAACCCCGCCAGAACCCCTTCAGCATCTCCCATGCATCGTTAGCGAGAGAAAATAGAGAATCTTGTGATGCGCTGATTCGTTGGACAGCGTATAGCGTCAGTGGCGGAAGGAAAAGGAGGCGCGGCCAGATTCTGACGAGTCGACTCGGGCGAAGCAGAGAACAGGCGCGGAGGTCTTCCTTATGTAGAGACACGTGTATAGGCAAAACCCTTGATGATGTCGTAACCAACGCATCCAGAAGAGACGCAGGACTTCCAAACTGCGCCATGTCTACGTGTTTGCCAACAAGCACCTGATTTATTACCTCCAGAAATGCGGCCCGCTCATTCAGGTCCTTTCGTAGTGTACGCAAGAGATTGTCGTGCTTGCTCGTAAGTTCACCGAGGGCTTCGGCGCGCTCATCGCGAATACGCTCAAGTTCCAAGCGCTTGGAGTGGATCTCTTGACTTGTGAGTTGGAGGGGTAAAGTGATATAATGCCAGAGATACCGGGCAATGAGGGAAGAGATGTGCAAGAGCGGCTGACAGACCGAGGTAACGAACTTGAAAGGGGAAGTTGATGACGAATGGGGAAACGAAGAGTACGAGAAGTTCAAAAGTGGTGCAAGTGGTGGCGGGACGAGGCTAGGGTGCGTACGAAGATGAGGGAAAATGCGAACTGCGATAGAATCGCGCCGCCTGGTATCCCTCTGAAGAATGGCACGGATTGACGAGAGCTTGAATGCCGAAAACGAGATGGGCTGGTTATGGGATTGCAGTATGCGAAGCACATCATTGAAGAGTCGGGAAATGCGGAGGGGCAACGCTGAAAGCACAGTGGGAAGGATAAACGACGAGACGTGAACGACGGCGTACTTTGGATGAGATAGTGCGCTACCCCCAATCTGGATCGCTCAAGATCAGCCCACCATTCGGCCTCTACCTCTGCCATGATCGCCTCTGCCAGGAGGGTGTCTAGTGCCTCTGCATAAATCCCGGCAACCAGTCTACCAAGGACAGCATCCTTCAGAGCTTGCTCTTCGTCATCGATACTACGCGAGGCGAATCCTCCCACGGGCTTGTCATCACCCTCTAGTCTTTGGAAATTCTCGATGACATCTCTAGCGCGTTTTGGGGAAATGGGGGGAGAGAGGGACAGGAAAAGGGAACGAAGAACATCCTTTGACGGGTCGACGGAGGAAGAAAGGGAGTGTTCGGTTGAGAGTTTCCACTCAAGCGGGGATGAACTGTAGATGAGTTTGTTTGTTATATGAGATACGGACATCATTCAGCGTCCTCTTCCACCTCGTGCAGTACTAAGTACAGTGAACGCGCTCAACGCGTGACGTCATCCACGTGCCACGTGCACTCACACACCGTCGTCCCTCCAAGCGACTCGCCCGACGGTCCACTGATCACCCCACATCACCCGCTTGTGATACGTCTTCCGCAACTCACGAAACTCTTTCACAAACTCGTCCACTTCCTTTCCTGTCGCTGGTGTCGCCGCGGGCTCAGAAGACGTAGATCGCACAAAGCTGGACGCGAGCGCCTCGGAGACGTCATCCTGCGCTGTCGTTGCGTGCCGGAGGCGCATGAGGAGGAATTGAGGTGTGAATCGCTGTAGTTTGTCATCGGTACAGTATATATGACTTGGAGAATACCGTGCGATGGCGGCGCACCTGGTAGACCTCTTTCTGTTCACGTTGTAACTCTGCCCACCTAGCTTCTAATGTCTTCGCCTCATCAAAGGCATCCTTTGTCTGTGAGCGTAATCTATATAGCTCATCCTGAAGGGCGAGATTCTGATCTGGTGTCTCCATTGAAGATCCATAGGACCAATGTGTTGGATGTCGACGCACTCGCAATCGTTTCGTTCGCAAGCCCGAATTCAGCTTGGCTCTGATACAGCCCTTTTATTTTTGAAAGAGAATGAAAGATGGCTTCGAAGTAGGCCGGATCCGCCAGGATGTCTTCCAGGTCCTCGCGTCTAGATGTACGTGATGCCGTAAGCAATGGGAAACCTTCTGCATCATCGGCATAGAATGCACGTTAAGTGGGATAGTTCGGGAAATTCTGTAGTTAGTGCGGTTTGGATCGACATGGTACGGTAGAGACACAGACAGAGAAGGGCGTTGGGCGAGCGGAAGAGAGATGTGTTACGGCTGCCGCCCCGCGACCCGGATCTCACGAACTGGTTACGGTCGTTGGACTCGTCACTCTTCACCCCCTTCCACATGCCTGTCGTCCTTCCTGGTGAGATAATACAGACCCAACACAAAACTTTGAAGTTGGGTCCGGGGCTCCAACAAATCGCTGACTCTCAAGGAAGAGCATCCATCGTCGTAACGCGCGCTGGGACCTTGGAGCAGAACCCTAAAGGCAACAAATTTTGGGTCGAGGGGAATTCGCGTCGCGTGAGTTCTGCCCGTTGCTCATCTCTCACTTTTACATTATCTTATGATCTGGACAAAAGTATGTGCCCGCGGCACAAGAGCCTGTTGTCGGCATCGTGAGTGCTCGACAGGGGGAGGGTTGGAGAGTGGATATTGGCGCTGCTCATCAAGCATCCCTCGACGGACTTGCCTTCGAGGGGGCGAGTAGACGAAATCGACCGAATCTAAAAGTGCGTTCGTCATATATCGAGCAAGTCCCTAATGCTAATATCAACCAGATCAATGCGCTCGTTTATGCTCGTGTTTCTCTCGCCCATAAAGATATGGAACCTGAGCTAGAATGTTTCGATGCGCAGACACGTAAGACCGAAGGTTTTGGAGAGCTCAAGGGAGGCTTCTTAGTACGCTGCAGTCTTAAAATGTCCCGAAAGTGCGTGATATTATCCATTACTACTGCCCTAGCTCATAGAGAGTATCGCAGCCTGCTGGATCCAAACTACTTCTTCCTGCCTCTGCTTGGATCCCGCTTTCCTCTAGATGCAGCAGTCGGTACGAATGGGAGGGTCTGGATTAGTGCCAAAGAGGTTAAGCAAACGATCGCCGCTGCTCGGTGTATCGAAGCTGCTGACCCAGACGGCGGCGGTATGGACCAAAATGCTCTCAAGAAGTTTATCGGCACCCTTGACCTATAACATACCGAAACTCGGAGAACCCTCGTCGAGGGTAGCGCGATTGCAAACGGAAGCATGTAACAACACAATGTCCTAATAAATACGGGGGAATACAGTTCATCCCTTAGGCAGGCCGGATGAGCAGGTCATGCGAACGAGGACAGGTTCAACTCACAGAAAATGTCGACCAGCCGAAGACTCAATCATCGTCGGCGACACGAACCCGTTTAATGGGTCGTCTACTGCCCGCGGTGCTGCCCTCATCGTCACTCGCAGACCCGACACTTCGACGGTTAGCGGCGGCTCTTTTTTTTCGCTGGTACTCTCGATCACGGTTCTTCTTAAGTTGAGCAGCGGTCAGCTCGGGTACACGAGGTGCGGGAGGCAGGACGACGGTGGTAAGTCCAGAGGTTTGTTGCTTGAAATCGTCCGCGTTGGCGGCAGATTCTTCTCCTTCTCCAGATAGTTCCAACGACTACGCATGGTTAGCCCACGTTGATAATTTAGATATACGATCAATATGCGAATCATACCCTTTGATACGTTAAACTACTCGTTGAGAAGAGCCTGTCTGCATCGCTCAACTCGTACCGCTTCTTTGTCGCTTGATTTTTCAGATATCCTTCGAAACCATGAATAATGTTCCCGCCGCTGTGTGCTGAAGTTTCTACAAGGTATTGTCCTTCGAGAGTGTGTATTTGGACTTCTAATTGAGCCTAGGAAGCGTCAAACTCAGAAAAAGTAGCCAAACACGATGTAACGCACCAATTGTTTATCGAGAGCGCGCCTTTTCATCAAAGCCTGTATCAACTCCTTTTTCGCCATCATTATGCGAATTTTTTCTTCCGCCGTTGGGATTGGTCCTTCTGTGGCCGCCATGCTGAGCAGGAAATGCCAGGCGTGTACAGCAGACGGCGGAGGCCAACGCGATGCCGGAATCCGGCCCGCTCACATATACGCCTCCACGTGATCCCCCATTAGGTAAACGGGACGCGCGTTCGACAACTTGAGCCTTGTAGTTTGCCAATATCATCACCATGTCCACCCCCCCTCCTGCAGAACAGCCAAATCCCAATGACCAAGGAGGCGACGCGAATGAGCAAGGCCCCGCAGAACCAGCGAGTGCACAACCGGAAGTCGCTGAAATGGACACAACACCGGACCAGCCACCAGAGGAGACTTGGGATGACATCCCCGAAGAAATCATGGAGCTAGATACCGACGACATTCTGACGCGTATTCGCCTGATCGATAATGACATCAAGGTGCGTCTTCTTTCTCGTCGCTGTTGAATTGAGATGAACTTTGAAACCAGGTCATGCGTTCAGAGCAGTTGCGGTTAGGCCACGAGCAGAGTGTCATGAAAGAGAAAATCAGAGACAATGGCGAGAAAATAAAGCAAAATAAAGTGCTCCCTTATCTTGTGGCGAATGTTGTCGAGGTGCGTTCGCGTCCTCGTCAGTGACGCGCGTCTTCATAAACCCTGCACTAAGATCTTAAACGTCGACCCCGAAGGACAAGAGGATGGTGCGAACCAGGATCTTGACTCTATGCGCAAGGGAAAAACAGCAGTCATTAAGACGTCCACCCGCCAAACTGTATTCCTCCCGCTCATTGGCCTCGTCCCCCCAGAGCAGCTGGAGCCACAAGACCTGATTGGCGTCAACAAGGACTCATACCTTGTCCTTGACACCCTACCCGCAGAGTATGACTCACGCGTGAAGGCCATGGAAGTCGACGAGCGACCGACTGAGACGTACACGGATATCGGAGGCTTAGAAAAGCAGATAGAAGAGCTGGTTGAAGCTATTGTTCTACCGATGGAACAAGCGGACAAGTTCAAGACAATTGGTATTAAACCGCCAAAGGGTTGTTTGATGTATGGCCCACCAGGTGAGCATTTAGTTGTATGCTGTCTACTTTGGGTGTTCACTCCACAAAGGGACCGGAAAAACCCTTCTTGCTCGAGCCTGCGCCGCGCAGACAAATGCTTGTTACCTCAAACTTGCCGGTCCCTCATTGGTACAAATGTTCATTGGTGATGGCGCCAAGCTGGTCCGCGATGCTTTCAAGCTCGCAAAAGAGAAAGCACCAGCCATCATTTTCATCGACGAACTTGATGCAATAGGTACCAAGCGGTTCGACTCGGATAAGAGTGGCGATAGGGAAGTGCAGCGCACGATGCTTGAGCTCCTTAACCAGCTCGACGGCTTCAGCAGTGATGAAAGAATCAAGGTGCGTCGGCGCGCTTCGCCTACTGCCCTGCATCGACATTCCTTACAGGTCATCGCTGCAACAAATCGCATCGACATCCTCGACCCGGCGCTTCTTCGTTCAGGTCGACTAGACCGTAAGATCGAGTTCCCTCTGCCCGGTGAAACTGCTCGCGCACGTATTCTTGAAATTCATTCCCGGAAAATGTCCACCGGTCCCGACGTCAACTTTGAGGAGCTCGCTCGTAGCACGGATGAATTCAATGGCGCGCAATTGAAGGCGGTGTGCGTGGAGGCTGGCATGATTGCGTTACGTGAAGGTGCGACGAGGCTGGGACATGAACACTTCATCAGTGGTATTGCAGAGGGTGAGTCGTTCGAGTCCATGTATTCAACTAGTAGCACTGACCCCCCTTCTCCAAAACCAGTACAAAGCAAGAAGAAGAATGACCTCATGTACTTTGCTTAATACCCCCCTAGATTCTCCCAGCTTTTCCTGGCCCCCCACACATATTGTACACTCGCAAATGTTTAAGGATTTATCTCTTGGCCGGTACAGTCGGATACGCGCCTCTGGCAGTTGTCTCCAGGGAAAGCGCTCTTATCTGACAGCGCGAGAATGGACTCACTTGCCACGGACTGTGTAGGCCGAGTCTTCTGACGACGTCGGTAGGCCCTTATATGATAGTCTCAACGCTCGCCGACGCTGTGGGATGATTGATATCTCTCTAACTTTTCCAACATCGAATGGCTTTTCCCCGTGCTAGGAGAACATCATGGCGCAATTGACATAGACGTCGGGGAAAGACTTTGTTTCTCATATCCGAAGTCTGCTCGTCAGAAGCATATCACTATTTGACTTTAAGCGCGCTAGGCCTTGACTCTCAACATGGATGTACGACAGGTCATCCCCTGCTCATTACACCCTATTGTAGCAGAGTCGGACTTGGACGTAAGGACGTAAATCCTAGTTACTTTCATGCAGGAGCTATTCGCCGCGCTCTATTGATCTGCATTCCGCACACCAGATTGTGTAGTCCAATGTCATCGCAAGCTATAAGTCACAGCAAGTACGGCAAACATGACGCTGGGAAGTGTCTCGAGTATACTGGGATCGAGTCCACCGCGGCCGGAAGACTCAGAATCTTTGGGGATTAACGATTAACGATATCGACCATTGATCAATAATTAAAGCATTATTTACAGTACAACCTTCATTTTCAGGGCACCCCCAAGCACTTGGTCCCTCTTACTACCACCACCACTGGCATATCTAGAACGAGTCCCGGTATTTTTGTCCTGAAGTATCGGCGGAGAGGTTGGCTTTCGTCGCGAGCAATGCACCACTTACCAAGTGCGTTCCCTCTCAGGCTGTCGTCCGCCCCGCGTCGTCCACACACCGTGACTCACTAACTTTGCATGGGGGTTTGATCGTGCCTGCGCTCCAGGATGCCCTTGCGGTTGCGCGAACCAGTTTCAAATCGTTGAAAGACGTCCCTGCGGAGGAAATTGTCCTTGTGGGGCACTACCGCGACTCGAACATGCTAGGGTTTGAACTCTCTGATACAACTGGGATATTGGGGCCCTTGATTACGACGTGACAGCTGTTCTCAAAGCGGGTACGTCCTAAGTAGCCTCTTCAGAAGACACTTCAGCGGACATTGATAGGCACTTCTCATCAGATAGAGAGGGGCTCGAAGATTTCAAATCCAATTGACGTGATGGTTTGACAAGTGCCAGTGACTTATACAATAGTGTGCGCTTCTCTGTCGCCTATCATCACCGTACAATTTGGAACTTCGAATCCACGATAGAGCCTGAGATCGCATGTTCCGTTCGAAAGTGGAAAAGATTTGAGACTTAGAATATAGAAGTAGGTGTCGAGAGTAGAGTGAGGATCTGGCAGTTGTCCTGGGGAAAGCGCCATTATCTGGCTTGGGTGACAGCGTGAGAAAATAATCCCAAGGAAAACCTGCGCTGTAGGACAACCACCATCTCGAATACCACTGCGCAGGTGGCATAGACGTCGGGAAAGACGCCATTTCTCATACAAATACCGCACTTAGAGGGATATCTCCGCTTGGCCTCACGTACGCCAGGCTTATCTCTGACGTGCATTTTTTTAATCAAGTTACGTCCCCACTAATAGGATTCCCAGTCAGCTGGTGCCACACAAGGGTACAGCACATAGGATCAGTCTCGCACCGCAATCCCCGGCAATTTCACGCGTCTTCAGTCCCTTTTAAATCTCCTTGCAACAGCATTGTGATTTGCTAGGAATGATACAATTTTACCCCGAGTTCCCCGCGATGTCAAGTTCCGAGTCCTCATGATTGGAAGAGCAAATGCAGGCAAGAGTCCATCCCTGTAGGAGTTCCAGAGATCTACAGGCGTGATCGACGGGGAATCTGAGTTAAGTTGAGTTTGAATTTTTCGAGCCTATAGGCGTTGTTTTGCCAATTTCGAGCTTCCCTGAGCGCTTGCCCTGGCGTGTGCAACTTGCTCCCTCTTACTGCCATCACTGGCATATCTAGCATGAATTCCACTGTTTTTGTCTTGCAGTATCAAAATAGAACTGTTGGCGTGAGTCGCGAGCAATGCATCACTTACCAAGTGCGTTGCCTCTGTCGTTCGCCCCGCGCCGTCCACACACCATGGCTCACTAGTAACTTTGCATGGGGGTTTGATCGTGCCCGCGCTCCAGGATACCCTTGCGGTTGCGCGAACCCTTTTCAAATCGCTGCAAGACATCCCTATGGAGGGAATTGTCCTTGTGGGGAACTACCTTGACACGATAGGATTTGAACTCTCAGAGACAACCTGGGATAGTAGGCACCTTGATTACATCGTGACGGTTGTTCTCAAAGCGGGTACGTCCTAAGCAGCCTCAGTAGACGCTTCAGCGGACATTGATGGGCACGTCTCATCAGATAGAGAGGCTCTCGAGAATAAATAGGTCAAATCCAATCGACCGTGATCGTGTGCCAGTAACAAGTGACTCATACTGCATACAATAGTGTGTGCTTCGTTGCCTCCTATCATCACCGTATAATTTGAAACTTCGAATCCACGATAGAGATCACGTGGTCGAAGGTGGAAAAGAGATGAGACTTAGAATACAGAACTAGTGTCGACGAGAGACGGCGAGTCGACTGAGTCTCTACTGGGTCAAGGCGACGCTTGAATATAGCTTGAATTATATATCAATGACATATGGTGTTGGCAATATGAACAGCACAGATCGACCGTTGTCACGGTGGGACAGAGTAGCAAGGCGCCGTTATCAGGATGGTGAGTAAGATTCGGTATCTAGGGCATGAAAATGCACGGGCTGCACTGGCAGTACAGCCTGATATAATCGCATTCTAGATCTGCCGACCAAACACCACGTTTAAAAATGGACGATCTGCCGGTGCAGAGCTGGGGCGGCTACCGTTTTGTTGAACTCGCTGTATTCCTGCTTGATCCGATCGTCTCTCCGCGACGCATAGATACTGATAGACGACCTAGAGATAATGACGCCGACAGCCTGAGAGTATAACAGCCACTGTAGTCGTGGAAATGTGGCGTCGTTTTTCCAATTCGAGCTCTTTCAAGGCAGAGGAGCCCTAGCCTAGCCCTGCCTACTACGTCTCCCTCCCATCATCATGCCTGAAAGCCCTGAAAGATCCAAAATCATTGTCATGAATTTCAAAGACAGGCGTGTTGCCGTGCTTCGCGAGCAATGCTCCACTTACCAAGTGGGTTACCTCTACCGTCCGCCCCGTGCCGTCTATACTTTCACTAGTAGCTCTGCATGTGGGACTGATCGCGCCGGCGCTTCAGGGTATCCTTGCGTCTGTGCGATCCGCTTTCAAATCATTGAAAGACGTCCCTGTCGAGGAAATTGTCATCCTGTCGAACTACCCTTCCTGTTGGCTGAATGTTGAATATTCGGAGGCAACCTGGGAACATGCCTGGGCCTTTGTGTCCAGCGTGACAGTGGTTCTGAAAGCAGGTGAGTCCTCAGTAGCCTCACGAGGCGCTTCAGCGGTTGTTGACTGGCTCCTCTCATCAGACAGAGAGGCCCTCGAGAATGAATAGGTCAATCCTAGTCGACCGTGGTCATTTTGACGGGTATCGTCGCAGGATTTTTACTGCCTACAACCGTGTGTTAGTACATCTCTGTACAGTGTAAACTTCAAAGTCACATTGGATATCGCATGTTGGAAAGTGCAAGAGAAATAAGGTGTAAAGTACAGAGTCAAAGTCAACGACAGAGAGCGGAAGATCTGAGAGAATGCAATGCTCTGCAATATGAACCACGCAGACTATTGTCACGGTGGCGCAGTGTGCCAAGATGCAATCAGAGTGGGGTGAGATTCTGAGTTCGGTGTCGAGGTTGCTGGCGGATGAACACCGCGGTCACGGGACTAACTTCGCGCTGCGGCGTCTGGTTAGGGTCAACGCGATCCCATAGAAAACCACGCGACCGCTACCATCCTGTCGCCGGTGCGCGTCCCAAAAAGTCGTGATGTCGAACCTCCCGAGTTGGAAGAGATCGTTCGCAGAGGGAATAGAGAACTTCCGACTTCAAGACCTAGATGGAGCTCTCAACGCCTTTGACGAGGTACTGAACTTTCCTCTCCTTCGTTTCCTTATTCGAGGCGTGACTTCTCTCCATAATTTTCAGGCTATTCGCCTTGCAGATGGCGCATCTTATGTGTTATATGACTCCCGCGCTTCCGTCTACGAAAAACAGAATCGTTTCAAAGACGCGCTGCGTGACGCGAAGAAGACCATTGACATCGCTCCGGCCCAGTGGCACGGCTTCTTTCGCTCTGCGCGCCTCTTTGCCTCCCTCAACAGGTCTTCTGCAGCCCTGCGCATGTGTTCGCTCGCGCTTGAGCGATTCGGCGATGACGCCAAACACGAAGGACGTCGACGCGAGCTGACAACTTTACGTTGCCAGTTGGAAGCACAGAGCAAGAGCCCGATCGCGGGCATGCCAGTCGAACTGCTCTTGATGGTGTTCGACTTTGCGTGCAGGCCCGTCGCCCTCTCCCACGTCTGTCGTCGATGGCGCGAGGTCGCGCTTGCGCATCCCACGCTCTGGCACTCCTTGGTGCTCACGGAACCGCCGAAGAAGGCACTTCACAAGGTGCGAGAGTGGCGCACACGCCGCGGGCAGGTCGCCGAGCTCACCATCCGTAAATCGCTCGGAGGCGTCATCTTGAAACCGTCGGAGGCCGACCAAATGGCGCATCCTGATGACCTTGCGATGCGCGACGAAATCTTGGCCGAACTGCGTCGACTGGATTTGACGTATGTCAGGGCGTGCCACTTGGAGGACGTGGATGTACCATGGTTCCTAAACTCACTGTGGGGTAGCACATGCTCGCCCAGCCCGCAGCGATTGGAAACCCTTTCTATATCACAGTCGTCTCTCGGGTGTGGGGTGCCCTTAGGGAAGACCGAGCACACTGTTCCGTCGTGGGCAAACCTACGCGCGTTCAGAATCATTAATATGGAGTGCCACTGGCCAGCGTTCACGGTATTCGTTCGTGGGTTAACATCATTTGAGTACAAGATATCGGGCTTCCCCATCAATTTCGATCCTATCCGCACCATCATGCAAGCCAACCCCACCCTGGAAAAAGTCGTTATCGAAAGTAGCAGCCCCTCTCTACCAAATGTGCCTGTTACCCCAGAAACCTTGATAATGCCACATCTACGGCACTTCGAACTCAACGGTGTCGCTCTCTCACCTCGGTCCACTCAAAATCTGACCCTTCCTTCACTTCAAGTACTTCGACTATCCGGGCTCCCAGCTCTGGCAAAGGTGCTAGAGCGGCTTGTTGATAACCCAGACACGTCCCTTGCGGAACTCGTCGAATTGACGATAACGAATTGTTTCTTCCGGACCACAGCTCTTACCTTGGCATTACACCGTTCTCCCAAGCTCAAAATTTTGCAGCTCCGAAGCGACTTTGACGCTAATGTCATTGCACAGTCCTTATCCAAGCCTCCTGGTTCGGAGCTCCCCCCCGTTCTTGCATTCGAATGCAGAGGGCTTATCCCCACCGGACTCCCCATCTTATGCCCTTCCCTCGAAGTATTGGACCTTTCTGGGTCGCCGAATCTGAGGACTGGCCCAGTTATGCATGTAGTCAAAGAAAGACTTGGCCTGGCCGCATCCCAGGATGGCGGGACATACCGGTTACCCGGAGAGGAGAGCGACCGGAATGTTTCGTGCATTCAAACACTCAAAGTCGATGAATGCCCTCACATCGAGGCAGATATCCTGCCCTGGTTCCGGAAGAATGTGCCAAAATTTAGTTGTCGGTACGCGACGACGAAAGAGAGGTGGAGAATGGCATGACGTCATACGATTGACTGCTCGATCCCTGTACAGAGATTCGCTATTTCCTCTGTACTTCGTCTTTCCATGTCTACAGAAAACAAGCGGAGCAGTTCACTTTACGTTCCCCATTTTACTCCTGCCGACTATGGCAGCTTCTTTCTGGCAGGTCAGATACCGTACACTTTTCCTAAGTTACCTGAACGTTCAGACCTGCTCCCTCAGGAGCACTATGTGCTACGTGCGCTCATGCAGTACTGGCAGAAGTCACAGCCTGTTCTCACTTCTTTCTCTTTAAAGAATAACGCATGGCGCTATGACCCGTAAGTGCCTCGCTTGCCTGACTAGTACCGTGACCCTCGATGTTCATGCCTAGCCACCCACAGCAATTGATGTCGTCAAAACACGCATTCAAGTAGATCCCGCACTTACTCGCCACGGCCTGTTCTCCGGTGGGCGTCTCATCGTCGCGAAAGAGGGACCATCCGCTCTCTTGACCGGCTTTGGGCCCACCGCCGTCGGCTATTTCATCCAGGGCGGAGCCAAATTTGCTGGTTATGAGCTTTGGAAGAAGCAATTCGTCACTCTCGCTGGCGACAAGGACACTGCGGTCAGGTATCGCACCGCGATATACCTCGGCGCCGCGAGCGTCGGAGAGTCTGTTTTTTGTTCTTACCTAATCTTTCGAGCTTTGCGCGCTAATCTCCTATGGCCGCGCTTGCGTCGCGATTAGATTCTTCGCAGACATACTCCTGACGCCTCTGGAGGCGACTCGCATCCGGTTGGTTTCGCAACAAGGCTACGCGACCGGGTTAGTCTCCGGCTTCGCACGCCTTCTGCGCGAAGGCGGCCTGCGCGATCTCTACGCTGGTTTCATCCCAATCCTGTTCAAGTAGGGCCCTGTCCTCTAGCCCTTTCGTGCCTGTGGTTTACGCATATATCCCGTGCAGGCAGATTCCATACGCGATCGGTCAGTTCACGGTTAATGAGTTGTGTCACGAGGTTGCATTTCGGAGCATGTCCAAGGAGACACGCGCCAAGCTCTCCCTTCCCGACAGACTTTCGATCTCGCTCGGTAGTGGGGTTGTCGCTGGTTTCGCCGCGGCATTCCTCTCCCAACCCGCAGACACCCTGTTGTCCCAAATAAACAAGGGCCATGGGCCCCAAGGCGCAATACTCTATCGCCTCGGTGTTCTCGCGAAACAAACTGGATTCAGGGGGCTGTTTGCGGGTCTTGGTCCGCGTATGGTGATGACCGCGGGCCTTGTGTCTGGCCAATTCTTGATATATGGGGCCATCAAGGAGGGTGCGCGTATCTCGGGGTCCATTCTCAGGCATCTACTGATCGATGTGCAATGAACAGGGATGGGTGCCCCTCCAGGTGTGGAGATTCACAAGGAATCAAAAAAGTACTAGACCCCAACAGACTAGTATTTGTTACACAACGTTGTATGATAGTGTGCGCCATGAACTTGACACTTTACTGCAGGCCAACGTTTGGATAGTATTTCATGATTGACGTATGTGTTGTCCATGGTTATGCCATGATCTGTCTCCTGTATCTGACGCAATATCGACCGCCGCACCCGGGCCCCACTGGCAGCGAGCGAGGCAACTTGAAGTTTCTGGTCGCCCGTCACGGGTGACGCCAGGATCGAATAGCGTAAGGGGACTCGGATCAGCATCAACGTTTCGCCAGCACCCGCCCATCCCCGCCATTGTACCCATTCTTGCCAGCCTCACCACATGTGCTTTATGCGGCATATACCACGAGTCGTACGCATTCTCCATAATTCTTCTCAGCATCCTTGCCAGGGGATTGCCCTGCCTTCAATTTTCATTGGCTCTTGGGAAATGATTTTTGAGCACCCGGGCCCAAGCCTGCAAGTGGGACCACGGATCTCGTGTCCGACCAGTTCCTGGCATATAAGGCCATCCATCAAGCGTGTACCTTATAATTAGGATCCCTTCATACTTTACTGTAATCCGACGATTGGGTATTATTTCATGATGGACGGTCATTTTCCGCCAACAGCTGACCTTGGTCACGTTACCGCACCATATTTCATTCGTCTTCGGAATGGTCCATGCCACGGCCCAACACTTGTGCTAGTCTCGTCCTGACTTCCCCCATTGACGCTCCCTGGCTCCCCAAGTCCCATTCAAGTAACCGTTGACACACGGCCTCCGCGAGATCCATGTCCAGTTGTTCTTCCTCCGATATCGCTTCGTCCAAAAGCCTCGGAAGTTCGTGCGCGGAAAGTAACTCCCTGCCAACAGCAAGAGCAAGAACAAGGTCGAGTTAATCATCGTCAAGGAATCTTTCTTATCCTCCCGCGGAGGACGTACGTGACGTATTGTGCGCGCTGGACGACGTGGGTCGGGACGCCAAATAACTGCGCGCAGCGCGCCGCGTGCGACTCGAGCGAGAGCCCATTCACGGCCCTGTCTCATGGCACGCATCAGCAGAGTCCCTCGCCAGATATAACGCGCCAGGGTATCAGAAAACCAACCTATAGAGAAACGTGATTTCGTCGCTCTTGGTTACCGTAGACGACCTGTCGTTCACAACCTCGCCGTTATCCGTGGCAAACATGATTTTCATGTGCATGAAAGTGATGGGCAACTTTTGCGGCTCGAGGGCCCCCGTGGAAAACAGCTCGTGAAAGTGAGTCGTGGCTATTACCTTTGGGCAGTCTGAACCGCGCGAGAGCAGATGTTGTAAGACTCCAGCGAAGATGCCCGCACCGTCTGGTGTTCGAATTTAAGCCCCAGGCATATAAAAAGGAGGGTGTTTTGCAGAGCACGGCAAAGACGAGTCGATTACTAAGGCAAGACCGCGGTCCAGGGAGATAACAACACGAGCCTGCAGCTGCCGTTCCCTTTCCGAACTCGTCAAGCAGAATTAGAGAGCGCGCCGTAGAGTTTCGCAGGGCCAGAGACACCTGGTTGAGGTCGATCAGAAAGGCTGATTGCACCTAGATGGGGGGCGAACGACGGAGTTCAATCAATTAGCAGTATGTCCACGTTTGAGAATATACGATTTTGAGTCTGATTACTTTGGAGACCGACTCGCGGGTTTGAATGCGGGTGAAGACTGGGGCCCATCGGAATCAGAAAGCCAAGCTGCACTCTAGTCATTGCACCAACCACGCACTCTTATCTACGATGCCGAGCGTCGCGGATTCGGCAGGAACAAAACTTGCGGCATACCATATGGGCCTCGCGGAAAGAGGAAACTTCGACGTGTACACGCACCAGCCAATCTGAGAGCGTTGTTTCAACGGGGCGTGATATAACGGGGAAATGAAAGGCCTACTTGTGCCATTAATTGTATCAGCGCTGTCTTTGATCCCAGGATTGCAAATCGGGGTCCAAATTTTTTTTTTCAGAGGACACGCCAATAAAACGCACCTGTTTGAGATAGACACTCTGAGTTTGCAAAATGTTTAGTCGTACTTCTGGCAAGAGAATCCCGAGGCTTCTTTACCTTCCCGCATGCGTTGGCACCGGTACATATGACAACGCTATTTCCAACTACACTTCCATCAGACACGTGGTCGTCACCTTCAACGTGAACAGCCGGGCATGAACCAATTCCCGCTCCGCCGACAATGAGGATGTCATTTGGCACAAATGTATCGACGGTTTGCTCCTGTAGCGGGTGCCTGTAGAAAGCAATGAGCTTCTCTCCCATTATTGTGAGTCGCCGCGAAATAAGACTTACCGGCCCTGCTCAATGTTAATCACATTTTCTTCGCTCATCTGGGGTCTTCTATAATTGTACTGATTCGTCGCCTCCGCAAAGCAAAGGAGACAGTCGAGCTCTGCGCAAATATCGCAAGCTGCGCTTATGGCTTCCGCAAAAGGAAGGACTCTCTCCGCCAGTTCATGTATGATCTCCAGTTCTCTGTCTTTTTATCCCCCTTTAGGCCGCGCTCCCTATGAATCGTTGAAATTTGAAACATACCGATGATCGAGGGATAGAGGTCTCCCAAATGCTTGTCCAGGTCTTGTAGCATGGTCAAACGTAAAATCCAGCACACCCGATTTATTGGGAAACTTGCCGTGCATTTTGTCATTTTTAAAATAAACGTGTGATCTAATAAAAGTCAATGTCGGACATGTTGGACATTTCGGGGAATAGGCCAACTGACTCTGATGAGAACTGTGAAAAAGGACATGAAGTCCATAATTGGATTGGTAAATAAACGATATACCTGGAACGTCCAGCCATCAAGGACTTCTATGCCATCTCCGCATCGCCATTCTTCAAGCATAGGCACGCAGACCAGGAAACCTATTTCATAAGAGAAGAGCCAAGAACCCAAGACAGCAGGAACTATGCCTCACCTAACTGAGGAAAATAAACAACGTTTAGAGAAGTCGCGTAATCCTGCGGAACCGTGGGGCTGATTCCTTCCGCAACTTTTGACTATTGCCGCATTAACGCAGCGTCGGAATATGGCCCTGATCCGACAATCTCGATCCACTCACAAGGACCGCATCAATGCCGTTGTAGACATGCTTGCGATTATCCAGTTCTTCATCGATATGCGGGCGGACGCACACGCGTTGCAGTAACGTGGATTCTTCCCAGTCAATCTACACCAAATCGTAGGCTGGGCATCCGGATATACAATAAGGCGGGTGCCATACAGTTTCATTTACTGTCTTGCCGACTTCTCTGAAGGCCGAAATGTCCAAAGCGGTGATCAGCTGGACATGAAATTAGTTAATGTGCGATGAGCATGGACGTAGCGGCCCAGTCAGGTACCTTCTTGACAATTTCGACGTCTCCACCAATGCTGAGTTCTCCGAGCTTGTCCCGGAGCATCGCAGTGTGGAAAGTGAACTTTCACGTTCGGATCGTTGGTACTGTCACAATGCGGCCCACCCATCCGGATTGGAGTCTTACCTTGACGAGGCCTTGCCAATTTGCGAGGTTAGCTTTCCCCGTTCTCAAGGCGGAGAGAATCCGCGGAACATTCTTAATTCCCGCCAATTGACTGTGCATTATGTTCGCGATGTCGAAGTTTTCGGAGCGCGTGAAACACTCTACGGCATCGTGGCGGGCATTTATGACCTTGATGGAGAGTGAGGGTCGTAGAAGCCATGTCCGAAGGAGCGACCGCCCAAGTGTTGTCCTGGTATTATCCAGTGTACCTGAAGGCATCCCGTTATAAGAGGCCACAGTGATACTAGAGGAGGGTAAAACGCGGACCGAATAGTGACAATCCCTCCTTTGTTCTCGTTGAGTGGATCGACGCATGACTTTCGTTTTCGAATACTTGCAGTGAGCTTATAACAAAGGGCGTCATGAACGGCTTTTTGAAGAAAACAATAGTCTCACAACAAAGCATCGGCATTAATTTGCATGGTCTTGTCCCTTCGTGACGAACGTGGAATGAGGGTCGCCGCCCAGAACGAGAAACACTGCTGGCTCACAGGGACAAATTCGCTATCCCGCGGATGTCTAGGCCTCTCAGGCCTTCAGGTTTTAAATCACCTAGTGCTTTCTCTCTAATGAGATGATCGAGCAAAGCACCGATCGAACCGAGCTAGATGGTCGTGGTTCATACAAACGCCCCAAGGTGGGATCAAGGTTGCATGGAACACACCGCGAACGGGGACGCATCAAGAGTGGCGAAATTGGATATACGAATCGAGGCATTCCACCGCCTCAAGGTGGGGTCACCGTCGGGGTTTTGTTTTCGTTGCATCATAAATTCGTACGCATTCCTCGGCTCTGTGGGTGCACCGAGGTCAGGTGGATCAGGAATCTCTTCGGGAAGGTCGGAGAGGAGCCCCAGAGACAAGACATTGTTGCGCCCTCTCTCCGGTCTGAAATCTTTCTGGGGTCGTATCTGAAAGAAGCCTCCAGAAGCAGCCACTGCAAAGCGAGATAAGTACCAGAGCGCGCATATACGACGCGCCCATGGATAAAAAAGTTCATACTAGAATCACTGCACAGATCGATGAACCTGTCATCGGCCTTTGAACTGACGAGGCAAACGTCAGGGGCAACCTGATCCAAAACTGCGCGCGCCAAGGCCGCCGCCAATTGAGCACATATCAGAAAACTCAAAAATCTATACGTAGGACTTAACGTGTCCTGGTCACGTCGAAGTGGACCGTCTCTTGCGTGTCTTCGAGCACGTAAATGAGAAAATTCACTGGGTCGTAATACGCGCAACCGATTCGTTCCCTTCAAACAAGGATGACATGGTAAGGGCACCGTATATATGCGTATTGAAGTTCGCCTTACGCCGAGTACGTGGCGGCTAGACAAATCTGCGAGCCCGCCGCAGCGCGTGGGGTGTCAAGTGACAAGGAAATGTTGACATTAATGGATGAGGATGACCCACTTTGTGGTCGTAGGTGCTCTCTTCCGAGTCACCCTGTTTGTCGCCCTCCACGAGGCTGTCCGAGTTCCACCGTACTTTCTTCCTGCTTCTGTCATCTGGGTCTGGAGTGTCGTTATCTGTGCGCGCAAGTGGCTCCTGTGATGTTCCCGGTAGGGTCCGAGACATGGAACGAGTCGAAGTGATGATGACAATTACAGGCCTGGATCTTGGATGACGCGATGTAGCGACACGCGACACAGATTAACTGACCACGTGCGCGTGATTGGCGCCCTCCACGGCCCCCGCGCCAAGGCGCGGTAAATTGGGGAGTGCAGCATCTGCGGGCATCAGCCCACTTCCGTGCATATCCTTACGCCCCTGAGAAGACATCGGGCGCTGACGATCCGTAGAACAGGATCTGTAGCTAACAAGGCCATTTGCTTTGACTAGAAATCGATAATATTTGAACGCAGATGCATACGACAGCCCAGGCTCGACGCTCTACTATTTGTTCTACTTTTTAGTTTTGAGCTCCTTCGTGTCGTCGCTCATTACTATGAAAGAGAAACAACATATCAGCCTTCCCTTCAAAATTGCTTTTCACTATGGTAGCCTACCGTTCAAAAGGAGCGATTGTGCGTCGAGCATGACCTTGTTCCCGGACGCGGAAAGTAAGGTCGCGATATCCCGTGCGGCCTCCAATCTTCGCAATTGCAAGAATCCCTTGTTGCTCCGCATAGCATCCCCAATCAGCTCAGCGCTCCGCGCCTCACCCTGCGCCCGCACAATAATGGACTGCAAGAGAGGGGCAATCAGCTTGACCTTGACAGCGTGTCAATGATGACAAATCCGATTACCTGCTTCTCTTGAATAGCTTGATCCACAAGGAATGCGGCTCGAAGAGCGGTTTGTTGCGCAATCTTGGGAACGTATTAGGGTGTATTTCTATAGATGGAGTGGCGCTTGTCCGTACCTGCTTCGCTTCCACTGCATGTGTGAACTCAGGGGAGAACGCGACGTGGGTGATCGATACATCGTCCAAAACGAGATTGAATCGGAGCGCGCGGTTTGTGAGGTTCTCCCGCACAAGCCGCGAGACCTGCATCGCACTGTTTAGCGATTGGATTACGACATATGGATGGAAAGTATGACCATTTCACGTTGCGTAATGAGTTGGCTGGCATTGAACTGCGCCACTACGCTTTTCAAAACCTCGTTCACTATCGAAGGTAGTACGCGCTCGTCGAAATCCTGGCCAAGCTCGCGGTAGATTGTTGGAAGCGCCTGTGGGGATGGCCGAGACAAAACACGACATGTGATATTAACCATTTGTAGGTCTAGAGTTTGTCTGAGAATCAAACAGGTCGCTAGTGAAGGTCTCTGCCGAACCTTTCGTGCCTGTCAAGCTCGCGATACTTCTGGGTTTCGCTCGAATGTCAAACACGATGGGTGTCTCGAACCATGGAATCTAGAGTGATGAAATATGTGATAGAGAAACCGAAGAGCTCCGAGAGACATACCCTAAGATGGGTGCCTTCTCCATACACATTCTCTGTCACACCATCCAGCCTGCAAACCTCCATCAGAGACTGTGGCGCAGAACGACGCCCCCCCCCCAACTCACGTACCTGGTATATTTGATGGCGCGGTGACCACCATCAACTGAATATCAACCAATTAGCTCGTTGTGAAGGAAACATAATAGAGGTATGGCATTCGTACCGTTGAACAGGCTTGCATTCAATGCCAGACCTCCGGCAATGAGAGCCACGACCAAGCCACCGCCTGTATATAGGCCTCGTGGTGAACCTCCTTGGAAGCCTCCACCACCTTGGCTGGCGCGCTGCAACTGCTGGGCAAACCTGCGGAATGCCTCTTGTTGGCTATTCATGGCAACAGGAAAAGCGTGGTTTTGATACGCGGACGCGGCCCGTTGGCGGCAACTGGAAAACGGCGGCTGTCTCGGGCGGCGATTGCCGTGCCGCAAAAGGGAAGCAAACGATCGTGGTGAGTCGGGAGGGAAGAGATCCTTCGTTTTCAACAACGCAAAACGCAAAAAAAAACATAGAAGGGGTCCAAGTGAGGGCCATCGATGCTCTTGGAATACGACTGCTACTTTCAACAATCCATTCTTCATATTGCCATCAACCATGACCCATCTCACCGATGCACTGAGCGGCATTGTACGTCAATTTTACATCGATCCCGCATGCTTTCCTGACAGGTGGATTGTCGTTGGCTCACAGCTTGGCTGGATCTCCATTGCAACATGGTAAGCTGAATGCCTTGAATGCCTTGTCCGGGTTAGCTTTCAATTTCCACCCACGCACGTAGGGTCGTAGTGTATTCGCCTCAAATCTACGAAAATTTCAGGTTGAAATCGGGGGAAGGCCTCAGCATCGCCTTTGTTGTCATTTGGCTTTCCGGTGACCTTTGCAATTTTATAGGAGCAAGCATGGCTGGTCTTTTGCCGACGGTTATCATACTCGCTGGATATGTGCGTCTTTCATCGCCTCACTCGTTCTTGGATCAGGCTTTGATGGCTTACGTGACAGTATACCCTTTGCGACGCCATCCTTCTCATTCAAATATACTATTATCGCTGGGTGAATACGGGCACGCTGGCGCGCCAAGAAGTGCAAGGCGTTGGAAGTGGAGGGGAATCAACGCCGCTGCTTACTTCAGGTAATGATGTAGAAGAAATGGAAAAGGAACGTTCCCTGAAACGCCACGTATTGGAATACGTCGGCATAATCCACTGCCTCGTTGTGGCCGGCATTGTGGCCTGGGCCATCAGTAAAAAAGTTCAGGGGATTGATGACGAAGGACGGCCCGAAGAGATCGTGGAGTGGAAGAGTCAAATGATGGGTTACGCCAGTGCGATGCTGTACTGTGAGCCTTTTTTTTCGCACATTGAACTGGATATCGTACTAATTGGATTCCGCAAGTGAGCTCACGTATACCCCAAATATGTGAGTGGTTATTTGGCAGGACCGCCGGAGAGGGGAGTTTACGACCAAGACATGATCAGTGAAAAACTTTGACACCCAATGTCGTGGCCTTTCTCCCGGGCTGTTTATCTTTGGAATCATGGGAAATTTGACGTATGCGTTGTCCATATGCGTGTCGTCGATGGAGATGGATCATCTGATCGCAAATGCGAGTTGGCTGGCAGGTAAGAGCTAGGATATCTGTCCCCGGTATTTCGGATATGCTGAGCTGGGCGTGGACGACGAAGGAAGCGTGTTGACGATATTTCTCGATATGATGGTGAGTTGGAGCAGAGATGGTGTTTCAGGCTATTTTTGCCAACACATGCCAGGTGCTCGGACAATTTGTATACTATAGACGAGCAGAGTAGGACGGAGAGGGCGTCTAAGGGAGAGGGCCGAGGGAATCGAAGGCGACCGGATATCGAAACTTTGTTCTAATCTGCCTCGTTGAGGGCCTCGTGTTCGCCCTGTCTCCGTCCTTTTTGCCGCGACGGTCCACGTTGCAGGTCACCCTCGCGCGCCGCCCCCCGAACCTGGGCACGCTGTCCGCCTCGTGCGTGTCATAATCACTACATGCCCAAGGCCATTCACCGCCATTTATCATCGTGCGAGAGATGCCAACCGATCTCTTAAAACCCTTCCCCCGCTATCCCCTCTCCGCTCTCTCCACAAATCATGTCTGCCCCTGCCACATTCTAAACCGTCCCCTTTCCGTCCTCCTTCCTCCTTGTTATACCAACCCAACCCCTTCCCATCCCACTCGTGTTTCAAACCCACGCCCTCGAACAACACCGCCCCCCTCCACCATTCTTCATACGTTCCATCCACTACCATGCCTCGCTCGCCCGTAATTTATCCTTCATTGTCCTCAACCATGGATCCTGCATTCGCCCCCGCGCCACGGGAAGACCTAGCGCCGCCAGTGACGTCTAAGCTTTCGGCGTCTCACGCAACTCCGATTGACCCATTATTCTCTCTATCCGTCCACACACCCCGCCGAATGAGGGTTCCGGCTGATTTTTTTACCAGACCGCCGGGCACCGCGAGCGTGTCATTGGGCAGAGGGTCCGGTGCAGCCGTAGCGCGCGAACTTGCTGCTTCCTATAACATCCAGCCTCCCCTATCGAGCCAGACGCGCGGTGCTACCGCACCGGAGGCCTCCATCCCGGATCTCCGTGAGGCGCTCTCCACACTCGAATCCAAAATGGCATCCCTCATGAGCGAACGCGAGCGGCTCGAACGAAGTCTCGAACAGGCCGTGCGCCTCCAGGCCCCCATCCAGCGCCTACCGAGCGAACTTTTGGCATCCATCTTCACCATTGGCGTCTTGGGTGCGGAGGAGGAGGACACCCTCATGCTTTCCAACGTCGTGTTGGTGTGTCGATATTGGGCCGACGTCGCGTTCAATGCCCCCGTCCTCTGGTCCCGCATCGTAGTGAGCAATCACGTTTCCCTGGACAAAGCCCGGCGGCGGTTGTCGCGCTCGAAATCGGTACCACTTCATGTCGAGATCAATTTCAACCCGCAAATGGATGGCAGGGGTGGGACGACAGAGACGATCATCCATGCCATGGACATTTTATATCCATCGATCTGGCGGTGGAAATTCTTCCATTTGTCAGTTCCAACCCGACCTCAGGCGCACGCCGCGTTATCACGTTGCAAGGAGAAGGCGCCTATGCTCCAAGTCCTGCAGGCCCGCGACTGCAACTCAATGCAAGATGACCACTCCGCTCCTCCACCGCTCCCGCTATTCGAAGGTCCCACCCCGCGGCTGGAAGTGTGTTCGTTCAATTCGTTCAACTTT
>Ga0137397_10000646_pt1 | contig 24033 bp, 34 predicted proteins | sample czorhiz116metaG_FD_106658 | JGI IMG/M metagenome (GOLD analysis project Ga0137397, IMG submission 106658) | Vadose zone soil microbial communities from Angelo Coast Range Reserve, California, USA - czorhiz1.16 metaG | ecosystem: Environmental > Terrestrial > Soil > Vadose zone | place: USA... | reverse complement strand
TTTGCTCTGGGCGATCGGCTTCGTCTGGGGCAGCATCGTCTTTATGACCCCAGCATTGAAGACGGTCGCGGCAATTCCTTACGTCTCCAGCAATCCGGCTATCAGTTTCCCCATTCTAATCAGTTGGCTCATCGTCACTTATCTTCTGGCAAAGAGTTATCTGAAGGCGGCGGGTGATAAAGCTGCCGAAGGGCTCAAGCTGGGTATCATGTTTTCGGTCGTGAACCTCGCGCTGGACTTATTGGCATTGGTGCTTCTGTTGAAGGCTGGCTTCGGCTACTTTGTCTCTCTGACAGTCTGGCTAGGTTATTTCATGCTGTTCATAATTCCCTGGATAGCTGGACGTTCTTTGAAAAGGCCAGGTGCATAGCGCGGCTGCGCCGAACAAGTCATTGGACCGGAGCGCGAGTCAGCGGGCTTCTCATCCACAACTCGCGCCTATCGAGGTTACGTGCGCGCCCGGTCAATTCCAACGTTATGCGGCATCACCATGACTATCGACGTCATTGCTAAGAAACCAAGTGACTGTTCCCCCACGGAACTCGAGGATTTCGAACGCCTCGTGCTTGCGGGTGGTGAGGTTACGGCTGCTGGTCTCAACGCACGGATCAAAAATGCGGCGATCCTCATTTACGTTTCGCAAAGCAATTACGTGACGGGCATCGCGGCGCTGAAGCAGCCCCAAGAACAGTACAAGAAGGGTGTGTTCCAAAAGGCCGGCGCAACAGCACAACCAAACGAATTCCCGCTGGAACTCGGTTGGATATTCGTCGTGCCAGCATCACGCGGCGCAGGCCTGTCACACAAACTCGTCGAGGTGGCACTCGACGCCAGCAATGGTCGCGGCATATTTGCTACGTCGCGCGCGGATAACGCCGCCATGCACTGCGTGCTAAAAGCTCACGGGTTTTCTATTCACGGGCACGCATATGCGTCCGACCGTAACGATCACGAACTTGTATTGTTTCTTTGGAATGCCGCATAACAAATCGTTGGACGCGAGCGGCGGGAGCGTGTTTCGCATCATGACTGGTCCGGCGATGCTTGAATGAAATCGCGCCGCCGCGTCAACTCAAACGTTGGGCGGCAATTTGTAATCATGACTCGTAAACAGACCCAGAGACTCATTTTCATGCTATACGCGGCCTTCGCAATTGTTGCTTTGGCTGGCATCGTTTTGCTCTTCACAGATGGTGGGCAGCAACCCCAGCAGACACCCACAGAGGTTGAAGTCCAGGCACCAAAGATAATCGTCAAGGCCAAGGGGCGCTCTGAGGGCCTCATACCCATTGCTTTGGGAATGTCTGGGCTTATCCTTCTCACCATTAAGGTGCCAGTTCGATGGGTCTCATACCGTCGCCGCGCAATGGACATCGACAACAGATTCACGATGGACGCCGCATTAGGTGGGCGGGAAAAAGATTTCTCCGAGGTTGAGAAAATCCCGCTACTAGTTTGGTGGCTCATCAAGGGACGCGCATCGCTAGTGCGTGCAAAATCGTGATGCCGCCCAACAAATCGTTGGACGCGAGCGGCGGGAACGTGTTTCTCAACTTGCGTGGTGCGGCGGCGGGTGCTTTGATTCGCGCCGCCGCGTCAACTCCACCGTTCGATGCCTTATTAATACACCGATGTTGATGCGAATGTTCGAATTCATACTTACTTTGTTGGTCGTCGGCGGCATCGGACTACTTGTGACCATCTGGGACCCTCAGAATGCGCAAGTTGCTCCTTACATCGGATTCACAGCACTGTTCGCCGGCCTCGGCGCCTTTTCATTGTCTTTGTTATTTACTCTCATCGGCTTCCAATTGCCGAACCCCGAAACCGTCGCGGGTGTTGGTTTCTTTTGGGGGTACATTTTGGGCATGCTCGGCGGTGCTGCTCTCGGTTTCATGCTCGCGCGTCGTCGACACTGGCGAATCAAATCCGCCCCACACGAGTAACCTGAACAAACGGCGGCATCGAACAAATCGTTGGACGCGAGCGGCGGGAGCGTGTTTCGTAACATCAAAGATGCGGCGATGGTTGAATGAAATCGCGCCGCCGCGTCAACTCCACCGTTCGGCAGCCTTCGGTATTCACATGAAGACACTTCTCACCTTTGTTTTGTTCGCACTCTGCGCAACTCCAACGTTCGCGCAACAAGCTCTCGCCAACAAACCACCCAAGGTATTCGGCCCCGTCAAGACCATTCGATACGAATACCGGTCGTTCAACTTCAGCCGCGACAAAAGGCGAATCGAAGAAGTCCTCCCCAATGAACGCACACTGGTTTGGTCTTTAACGCCAGAAGGCAAAATCATCAAGGCAGAAGTCTTTGAAAAGGATGGTCGCACCTCGGGAATCAAATCTCTTTACAGCTACGATCGCACAGGTCGGCTCGCATCAATCGTTCATTATCCGTTGGGCCGGTCCAGCTTTACAGAAACCTTTGCTTATCCCGACGCGCGCCACGTGAAAATCACACGAATCTTCGCATTCGACAAACACTCAACTGTCGAAATTGATGAATATGACGAAAAGGGCAACATTACGAAGGCGACTCTTCGTGACACCGAAGGCGTCGAAACTGAGTTCTACAAATGGGACGACAAAGGATATCCCACGGAGTTCGTAACGTATGATGGTGCAGGGAAACTAATCATCAAAGAAATATACGAGTATGATTTTGATTCCCACGGGAACTGGACGACGGAGCGTGATCGAACTTGGGCCGATCCTCGACTCGGTATCGCGCCAACAGCTACGATCACGCGGACAATTGTTTATTATTAACGGCGGCTGCCGAACAAATCGTTGGACGCGAGCGGCGGGAGCGTGCTTAGCAACTTGTTTCGTACGGTGGAGGGTGCTTTGATTCGCGCCGCCGCGTCAACTCCGCCGTTCGGCGGCTCAATGCTCCTTTTGCTCTTGAGGTGAAAAATGAAAAGAGAAATACATGAACTATCCCGACGAGAAATGCTCGAGGTCATGGCCGTATCTACGCTCGGCGGAATTGCGGCGACAGCGATGACCAAAAAAGCAGCCGCCTCCCGCTCCTCTAATTCCACGAAGAGCAGGCTTATCAAGATCGATGCGAAGCCGGCACCGATCGCGATTGATACGGCAAAGACAGCGGTGATCGTCGTCGATATGGAGAACGACTTTGGCAGCAAAGGCGGTATGTTCGATCTTGCCGGAATCGACATTTCAATGATTCAAAAGGCGGTCGGCCCAACCGCGAAGGTTCTCGCGGCTGCACGCAACGCGAACATCAAGATCGTATATCTTAAGATGGGTTTTCATCCCGACCTCTCCGACCTTGGCGCTCCCGACTCTGTGAGCCGGACGCGGCATCTGCAAAGAATGCATGTCGGAAAAACGGTTCAGGCACCTGATGGCAGCGCGAGTAGGATTCTCATACGCGACACGTGGGGTACGGACATAGTCCCACAGCTCAAACCCCAGGCCGAGGATGTCGTGATGTATAAGACGCGATTCAGCGGCTTCTATCAAACGGATCTGGACAACGTCCTCAAAAAACTTGGAATCAAGCACCTCATCTTCACCGGATGTACAACGAGCGTTTGCGTGGACTCAACGATCAGAGATGCGATGTTCCGTGACTATCAACCCCTCTTGCTTGCAGACTGCACGGGTGAGCCGATCGGAAATGGACTATCAAGAAGTAATCACGAAGCTACTCTATTAACTATCGAGGTACTGTTAGGCTGGGTATCAAGCTCGGACGAATTCATAAAGGCACTCGGCGTTGCTTAATTCTCCCGCCGCGCCGCCGAACAAATCGTTGGACGCGAGCGGCGGGAGCGTGTTTCTCGACTTGATTCGTCCGGCGATGCTTGAACGAGATCGCGCCGCCGCCTCAACTCAGACGTTGGGCCGCAACTAAAGATACGTCGTGCGAAAGCAATATTTCTTTCGACAATCTGATCGCGGCCTCTTGGCGTGGGACGTGGACCGCTTGGTCGAACTCACAAGCCACCTGGCGCGCAAGCGCATCCCACTCAGGACGATTCGAGAATTGGACGAGGACTGGTCCGGCGAAGACGAACGACCAACGTGGCGAGCGATGCTTGAGCACGTACGGTTGATGGAGGAAGCAGATTTGTCATACCCGATCATCCTTTCTGCGACCGGGGCAGTGATGGATGGGATGCACCGCATTGCCAAGGCTACGCTCCAGGGTCGCCACGAAATAGAAGCAGTGCAGTTCGATGAGGATCCGCCACCAGACCACGTCGGCCGCGGGCCTAATGATTTGCCTTATTAGTGCTGCGGCCCAACAATTCGTTGGACGCGAGCGGCGGGGGCGTGTTTTGTAACTTGATTGATCCGGCGATGCTTGATCGAATTCGCGCCGCCGCGTCAACTCAACCGTTATGTTTCTTATCCGATCAAAACCGCGCAGTTTTCTTTTGACGCTAGTATCGTTGCTTGCGTTCGTGGATGCAGCGCCGTCACAAACTCAGATGATCGCGTCGCCTCGTGCTGTCGTCAGGTCGTTCTATCGGTTTCATTTTTCTCATGACCATAATTTTATCGAAAGCAATCTTTACCGCAGGCGAAAGTGGCTAACACCGACGCTGTTTCAGCTCTTGACCAACGAATTTCGTCGGGACGAAGAATATGCTAGGGCGCACCCGAATGAATCATATGTTCCGTACATGGAGGGCGACCCGTTCACAAACGCGTCCGAGTTTCCAACGTCTTTTCGCTTTGGACAAACCTCCGTGTCGGGCGATCGCGCGACCGTCAAGGTTCTTCTCCTCTGGAACGCCCGCAGTAGCCGTGGAACCGATCAAAGGAATCTTGAAGTCCGACTGGTCAAGGTGCGTGGTAACTGGCGGATAGATGACATCGTTGACACCGACCACAATGATGACCTAGTTACTGTTTTGAAACGGGAAAAATATTTTCCGTAGGACGAAACATAACAAATCGTTGGACGCGAGCGGCGGGAGCGCGTTTCGTAACTAGCTTGGTGCGGCGGAGGGCGCTTTGATGCGCGCCGCCGCGTCAATTCAACCGTTAGATTGCTTCGCTTCCGGCTTTAGATGAACTATTCCCAATACGGTTGCGAGTGTTCATCCAAGCGTTAACAACCGATAGTCTGGAGATCCACACTATGAAGAGACTGGCAATGATTGTCGTATTGTTCCTGCTATTTCGCGGTGTCTGCTTGCCTACTTTTATTGCGCAAGGACAGAAGCCGGCAGATAGTGACAAATCGGCGGCCTCTTACGCAATTTCAGGTCGTTACGAAGGGTTAGTCAAAGGTCCGTCCGTAGGCGACTTGTACATCACGATGGAGATCAAGAATGATGCCGGAAATATTACGGGTGTAATTTTCGCTTCTGGAAGCACCATAAAGATAATTAGCGGCAACTATGCGTTGAATCGACTTTCCGTCAAGTTCCAGGTGGGAGGAAGTGATATCGTCATCTCCGCTGTTTATAAAGATAGCAAGCTTGTCGGAAACTACACTCTGGCCGGCGAGACCGGTACGGTTGAGCTGACGCGAATAGCGAATGCGGGAGACGCTTCGACGGCTATCAACCGTCTAACGGCGAAAGAGTGGTGGGAGGATTTGCATTACCTCGCCACGGAACTGCCGAAGCGACACAAGAACGCTTTTCATCACACCACCCGAGAACAGTTTGAGCAGAAGGTTGCCAACCTTGCTGCAGCGATCCCTTCACTTCAACCAGATCAAATCATTATCGGAATGCTTGAGATCACTGCCACAGTTGGCGACGCTCACACCTACGTTCATCTTCCGCACAGCTTTCATCGTTACCCTTTCTCACTCTACTGGTTCGGTAATGAACTGCGCGTAACCAGGACGACAGCACCGTATCAGCGTGCACTCGGCGCGCGTGTGGCGCGCGTGGGTGAGATGAACATCAGAGATGTAAGCACGCGGATCCGGCGCGTGATCTCACAAGCCGAGACCGAATGGTTTGTCCTGCGGGACAGCCCGGATTACATCGTCATACCAGAGGTGCTTCATTCGCTCGGCATCGCGCCGAATATTACTTCGGCGCCGTTTACGTTCGTGGATGACCAGGGCAAACAGTTTACCCTCAACCTGGAAGCTGTCGTCCGGGGTGCGAAGCTCGATTGGCTTTCAGTTCCGACCAAACTACCTCTCTATCTGCAAAGACCTGATGAACAATTCTGGTTTACATATCTACCGGATGCGAAAACTATTTATGTTAATTTCAGAGGTTACGATTCGTTGATTGAAAATGCTCAGCAGCTCTTCACATTCATCGATCAGCATCAACCTGAGCGCCTGGTGATAGACATGCGCGAGAATGGAGGCGGAGATTTCACCTTGGTCCGAGAACACTTGCTTCCAGGTTTGAAGCAGCGCTCCGCTATCAATCGGACCGGGCACTTGTTTGTGGTGATCGGACGCGACACGTTCTCTGCGGCGATGAGCAACGCCACAGATTTCAGAAAAGAGACGAAGGCAATTCTGGTCGGTGAGCCGATTGGCGAAAGGCCAAACAGTTACCAGGAGAATCGACAGCTCGTGCTTCCGAATTCACTTCTGACGGTGTCTTATTCAACTCAGTATTACAAATTCCTGGATGGTGTCTCGGAAGTAACGCCCGACAAGCGGATTAATCCAAACTGGCTTAGTTACAGATTGGGGCGAGATCCGGTGATGGAGTGGATTCTAGCTTATCCACCTAAGAGGAATAGACATCAACTGAGGCGAAACGCAATCTAACAAATCGTTGGACGCGAGCGGCGGTTGCGCCTCTCGCAACTAGCTTGGTGCGGCGAAAGGTGCTTTGATTCGCGCCGCCGAGTCAACTCGAACGTTGGGCGGCTTCGCCTTAGCTGGCAGGCTCGACGCATCTTTTCGCCGGAAGTATTATGTGACGTATGCCGAATCTATCTTATATTTCTCCGAAGGCTATCGTTAAAAAAAGTCCGATTCATGGAAAGGGTCTGTTTGCCGTCGAATCAATTGCTCAAGGCGAGATTGTCTGTATCAAAGGCGGCTCCATCATCAATCGTAAAACACTTGAATCAATGCCGGGCTGGTTTCGCGCGGCTGAAATTCAAATTGCCGACGATTTCTTCATCGCTCCGGTCAAAGAAGAAGAACGCGACGGGAGCATGATTTTCAGCAATCATTCATGCGAACCAAACATCGGCGTGCAAGGTCAAATCGTTTATGTGGCAATGCGTGACATCGCAACCGGAGAAGAATTAACGCACGACTGGGCGATGACCGACGATGATGAAAACGAACATCAGTGCAACTGCGGCGCAGTAGCTTGCCGAAAAGTCATCACGGGACAAGATTGGCGGAGAGAGGATTTGAAGGAAAAGTACAAGGGCTATATGTCATGGTATTTGGTCGAGAAGTCAAAGCAAGTGCGTTAATCACAAGTTGGGCGGCTTCCCTATCATGATCTAACATGACTGCACAGACCCGATTGGAGATTGATGGGGCGATCATCCGCCGATTCATTGACCAAGAATCAGATAATCAGGTACATGAAAGCTACTGAAGATTTGGATTTAGAGAAGATCATCATCTCATCTCCGGTCACCAAGGTAATCACTTATAGTTTGATGGATGCTTACCGAATCATAATCACACAGGAGAAAAGACATCTCCTTCAAGCAATGAGGGTGTCAGAGATGGATGGCTTTCCGACGCGCGGTGAGGCCGTCAGGACATCGTCATGAATTGCCGCGCTCAGAAGCTTGACGTAGGATTCGTTGCGTTGATTGAAGGTACGTCAGTGGAATACGGCGGCGTGCTTGAACTGTACCGTTCGGCGTTTCGAACACTTCAATCCGACAAATTGCGAAGAGGAACGATGCAATGGAATTTCGTGTTCGACTATCGAATTTCAGTGTCTTGATCTTCCTTCTCTCGCTGGCCACACAGGTCGGCGCCCAACACGTCAGGAAGAACAAGATTGCTCGAAAGTCTTCACCGCGTCCTCCAAAGGTTCGCTTCATCTCCGGAAACAGTTCGCTCAAAATACCGTTCGAGTTATCCAACAATTTAATCCTGGTGCAAGCCAGAATGAACGATTCCGCCCCGCTGTGGTTCATCGTGGATACGGGTGCCAGCATCACGGTTCTCGACTCTCAGTTGGCCAAAGCTTTCCGCCTAAAGCCTAGCGGTCGACTCGTCGAGACGGGCGGAGCAGGCACAGCGACCGCGCTGACTTTCAGAGGAAACTCTTTAAAGCTTCCGAATGTCGAAGCAACGAATCTGACGGTATACGGCCTTCCGATAGACTTTCTCTCGGCTCCGCTCGCCCGCAAAATCAGCGGCGTGCTCGGCAACGACATTCTCAAGCGGCTGGTGGTTGAAGTTGACTATGCTTCTCAGGTCATCAACCTTTATGAACCCGAGAGCTATCAGTATTCACGCTCAGGCGAAGTTATCCCGGTTACGTTAGAAGGCGATTTGCCGTTTGCTAGTGCGCGTGTCGCCCTCGCCGGGCGTCCTGCCATCAGAGGCAAGTTCGAGCTTGACTCGGGATCAACCGGAGCAGTCTTGTTTAATACTCCTTTCATCGACAGGAATAAGCTCCTGGACTCAATTTCCAGGAAAAGTCAGATCCGCACGGGTGGCGCGGGCGGCACCGCGCAGGCTTTCTCCGGCCGTCTCAAGTACATAAGATTGGGAAGCTTTCAGTTGGAGAATCCAGTCGCTCGATTTTCTCGGGCCAGACGCGGCGATAATGCCAGCTCCAGATACGATGGGCTGATTGGAGGCGAAATCTTTCGTCGCTTCAAAGTGGTTTTCGACCTTTCTCGTCGGCGAATGATTCTTGAACCCAATGCGCAGTTTTCCGAACCCTATGAAGTAGATATGAGCGGACTGGACATGGCGGCCGAGGGCCAGGATTTTTCTGTCGTAGTGGTTAACGAGGTAGAGAAAGGCAGTCCGGCGGCAGAGGCCGGGATCCAGGAGGAGGACGTGATTACGGCCATCGATGGTCATCCGACGAAAGAATTCACGTTGACACAGATTCGCCGGATGTTCATGCAAGATGCCAAAGAATATTTGATAAGTCTCAAGCGTGGTCAAAAAAACCTGCAAACAAAACTCAAGCTGAGGAGATTGATATGACGCCGCGCCCGCCAATTCATTGCAGGTGAGCGCGGTATGGCGTGCCTCTCAACTAGCTTCATCCGGCGCGGTTGTGTGCCGCCGCCCGCGCCACCTGAACTCTGCGGTTATGTCCCATTTCGTTCCCTATGAAGAAGTATTCGAGCGGGAGCAGTTACATTTCGCTGCTCAGGACGGCGACGTTGAAGAGGTCGAAAGACTTCTGAACGTTGGCTATCAACCTAACGTATTCGACGAACTCGGGAAGACTCCACTTCATTACGCTGCGGAGCGTGGCCATCTTGATGTTCTGCGGAGCCTGCTCGCTTCGGGCGCCGACGTGAATGCGCATGACGAACGGGTCATTGGTAACACGCCGCTCCGAGAGGTTGCTGACAACTGTTCATACGACGTAGCGAAGATCCTAATAGAGGCCGGAGCAGACCCGACGATTCCCGGCTGGATGCAAATTACGGCCCTGCAAAAAGCACGCGAGCGAACGCAACCCGAGGGCTTGCTGGTTCGTCAGTTATTGGAGCAGGCCGCTCAGCGATTACCCAAGACTGGGACATAACAACTCGTTGACCGGAGCGCGGGTAGTCTCTTCAACTTGATTGTTGAATCACGGTTGAATGTAATCGCTGCGCAGCTGCATGCGCGGCCAACTGAACCTCAATCGTTGGACATCTTCTCTCTTGCGGGAAGCAGCTAATGGCAACCGCTCTCTCACGAACTCTTTCACCGACGGTGTTGCTCTATTCATTCTCTGTAATCACTCAATTCGCGGACGGTCTTTATCTCGGGCAGCAACTCGAAGCGCCTGGCGTATACACGCTGCTGCATTGGGCGGGACAGCTCTGGATTTTCGGTTGGTGGTTGCGCACAGACAGTCGGAAGCGTGGCGTCGTATGGGTTTACGACATGGGTTTTTTTCTTTGCATCGCGTGGCCGTTAGTTATGCCTTATTATCTCGTCAAGACCAGAGGCGCTAAGGGACTTCTCATTATCTTGGGTTTCGTTGGCGCTTACCTGGGGGCTTCTATTCTTGGAATTATCTTTTCGGTGTTGGTTACTACGTTGCGCGCGTGACTCATCGTCGCGAGGTGATGTTCTACACATCGTTGGACCGGACGCGGATACGTCTTTCTCAACTTGATGGTTTGATTTGCCGGTTGGATGTAATCGCGCGCCCGGTCACTTTGAACTCGATGCTTCTGCGTTCCAGCAGGCTGGAGCTTTTTAGGGACATTCTTAGTCATATGTCGGACAAGTGATGCTCGAAAAAGACGACGCCATGGAAATAAGGGATCACGCTCTGAAAGCAATTCGGGAGCTAATGGAACTCTTGCATATCTCAAAGGACAAATGTGAGCCGGAGCAATACGACCACATAAAGAGAGGCGTTGGTTTGTCCATTGGTAGGATCCAGATGGAGATCCTTGAGGTCATAAACACCGCATACCCGGAGCTTGACGATCTGATTGAACACCCGGACGATGCGTGACTGATCATAGCCAAGTAGTAACGGTCAATATCTCGATACAAAGGAGTGAGCACGGATGACTAAAGCGATCCCGCAGGGTTGGCATAGCGTGACGCCTCGGCTCGTGGTCCACGACACGGCCATGTTAGTCGAATTTCTCAGGCAAGCGTTCAGCGCGACCGGAGACTTCCACACGGATCGTCCGTCAGTGATCAAAATTGGGGACTCGCTCGTTATGGTAAGCAGCGTTGGCCCACGCGACGCGATGCCTGCATTTCTCTACCTCTATGTCGACGACATCGACACAACCTATCTGCGTGCACTGAAGGCAGGCGCCGTGTCGCTCGAAGAGCCCCGGGACACGCCGTATGGCGACCGCCGCGGAATGGTCCAAGATCCGTGCGGCAATGTCTGGCAAATCGCGACCTACAAAGCACCGCTCCCATAACGGTACGCCGAACAATTCATTGCAAACGGAACGCACGTGCTTCACAACTAACTCTATCCCGGCAGTGCTTGAATGGCGTTCACCCGCACTCGGTGACTTCAATCGTGGGCCGCTCACCGGGCACAACGAACCTCCAGCAATGACGAGTGCGCAACTTCGTATGTATCATTGGTCAGCGTTCGCCTGGGCGGCCCTGGCAAGCATTACGATGGGGGTGCTAGTGGAACTCGCGGAACGCATCAGCGGTAACGGTCACTGCCGCTTGCGAGATCTAATTCCCGACGCTGTCGGGATCATGCTTGGGTCTGGCATTGTATTTCTCTGGTATAGAATACGCAGAACACCGCAGCCGACTTAGGCCACAGCCAACACGTCGTTGGATCGGAGCCCGGGGGCGCCCGGTCAACTCGGACCTCAGGCACCAGGAGAGATCAATGAGCATTAATGTTCCCAGTGAGCTAACCGCTGAAGCAAACCGGGGAAAGTCCGATGGTAGGTTCCCTGGCGTCCTGCGCGCGGTGGCTCTAACCGCGGGGTTGGCCGGGGCCGCGGGCTCGCTCGGTTTGATGCTCTGGGTAGGTCATCGTAACCCTTCTCGTCTCCTGTTGGCTCTTTTCGTAGTCTGGGATCTTTCCCCGTTCATGGCCCTCCTATTGGCCGACCTGGTTTCGAAGCGTTGGTCGGTTGTTACTCGATCGACGCTTCATATCGTGATGCTGGTTGTCGCGCTGAGCTCTTTGGCCCTTTACGGGGACGTTGTCTTGAGGCCCAGGTCCCAGGCGGCTTTCATGTTCCTTGTCGTTCCCCTGGGCTCATGGCTGCTTATGGCGATAGTTGTCCCGATAGCCGCGTTAGTATCAGGCAGGCGGTCGCGTCGTTGACGCAGCCTAACGACTCCTTGCACTGGAGCGCGGGGAGTCGACGTCGTTGCTAATTGCCGCGCCGGTGAATTCGATCGTTGGGGCGGCACGAGTACATCATGCTAGATCTCGATCGTCAGCTCGGTTATTGGAACCGGATAGGTCCCGGCAAATCATTCGGTCACCCGGTTAACTTTGAGCGCTTAAGTGAATGGTTGTCTCCCGGCAGCCGGATACTCGACGTGGGTTGTGGCTACGGCCGGGCGCTGGGTCTCCTGTTTGACCGTAGCTATCGCAATCTAATCGGCTGTGATCTTGCTCCGGCGATGGTCGCCATGGCCCGCGAGCGTTTTCCAGCCATTACCTTTGCCGAGATTACCTGCCCGCCACAACTTCCCCTGGCCGATCTTTCGGTGGACGCGACCCTGTTGTTCACGGTCCTTACATGCGTGCCAACCAACCAGGGCCAACGGGCTATAGTTGAAGAAGTCGGTCGTGTCTTACGGCCTGGTGGTCTTTTCTACGTAAGCGATCTTTGGCTGCAAACCGACCAGCGAAACCGGGAGCGATACGTGCGCGACGAGCCAAAGTATGGGACGTACGGAGTATTCGACCTGCCCGAAGGAGTCACGGTTCGACATCATGACCCCCGTTGGATCGAAACGCTCACGCAGGACTTTGACACACTCGCGCTGGATCACATCGATGTCCAAACCATGAACGGCCATCCAGCGAAAGGCTTTCAGTGGTTTGGATTGAAGCGAAGTGATTTGGAAAACGCCGCAGAATAATTCGTTTGGCTCAGAGTGCGGATACCTCTCTCTCAACTTGATTGTTTGATCCGAGAGTAGTAACTAATCGCCGCGCCGGTTAGATCTGACGGGAGATTTTTCTCCTATACATGAAAGGACACACCTCTATGAGACAGCTCGTCATATTTGCCTTGTTGGTAGCTGCAACTTCATCGGCGGCATCAAGTAATCAACTCAGGCAGAAAAGCACTAATCAGAATATTCGGAAATTCGATCTCAAAAGCGTCGCTTACCGAGAAGCAGCTAAAACACTGAGGCAAGATTGGGCAGAAGCAGTAAAATTCATAAAGGAGAATGGAGACGATGATTGGGTTCAGGCAAAGTACATTGTAGATTTTGAGGCTAAGCCCACCTATGGTGACATAACAGGTGATGGGAGCGACGAGGCTGCTGTTAATGTTCAATATAACTTAAAGGCCAGCAACAGTACATTTACTGGTGTCTTTGTTTATGCATTAAAAAATGGAAGCCCGAGCTTACTTGCAAGGATTAAAGGTGGTGATCGCGCGCATGGCTCAATTGAAAGCGTGAAAATATTAAATGGTCAGCTAATCGTGGGGCGCTATAGACCAACAGCAGATGATTGTAATGCTTGCTATGGTTACATCGAAACAACGAAGTACAAATGGCTTGGGAGCAGGCTTGTTAAGGCAGGTGTTCAAGTAAAGAAATATACCGGCCCAAGCTAATAGCACTCAACGGCGAACCCGACGCCTCGCATTCCGTACCGGCGCCGTTTGTTGGCATACCGCTTAAAATGATTAGCAGGAGAATGCGATGGCTACAAATACAGTAACGACAGTGATTCTCATCCGTCATGCGAACAGGGACGTTCCCCCGGCGGGTACTCCCGATGATCCCGGCCCTTCTCTGAACGACAAGGGGATGGCGCGTTCGAGAAAGCTAATCCATGTATTAAGCACGGCGGGGATACAAGCCGTCTATACATCTCATTTCACACGCGCAAAAATGACGGCAAAACCTTTTCTGGTCGCGCATTCCGACCTCCCGACTGTGCGGTTGGACGCGGCCATCGAACTCAAGGATCATATTTTGACGCATCACGCCGGGAAAACCGTATTGGTCGTCGGACACAGCAACACAGTTCCCGAATTGATAAAGCTGCTTGGCGGGCCATCTCTGCCTATCATTGATGATTGTGAATTCGATAATTTGTTCGTTCTCGTCAAGCACAGCGCCACGAAGGCGAGTGTGTCAAAGTTAAAATATGGAGAGCCGACTTCGGCTCCGTGTTAATCCAAACTATCTCAACCTGAGATTTTGCGGGTTAGGAGTTCATCAGTTTGAGGAAACGGTTAACTTGAATGCTTGATTAGTTGTCGCCCGGCCGTTAGCAGCCTAGGCGGCTTTCACTTCCATATGCGCGTGCAGTTTGAGTTCACACGAGACGACCTGATTGACGCGTCAAAGCGGTTTTCCGCGCGCTCGAAGGTTGTGCGCTCGTGGAAATGGAATGGCATGTTTTATGCCGCATTAATGGCGTGGCTACTCGTATTCGCTTTCTTTTACCAAACTCCCTTCAAAGGGGCTCTCATCGGTCTAGTTGCCGCTCTCGTAAGCGCGCTCATTTATCCCGCCTTCCATAAGCGTGGAACGGAGAAAAGACTGCGCAAACTTCATCAGGAGATACTGGGTGATGAAAATTCATTTGTGTGTGAAGTCGAGTTAACACCGGACGGATTCTCGGTCACTCAAATAAACCGCCAGATCAAGTATGATTGGCAAACGGTGGCGGAGATTAAAGAAACCAGAGACTCTGTCGATATCTTCACGCGAGATGGTGGCGGCGTAATCGTTCGGAATCGCGCTTTTCAATCCGCCGCTGATCGCATCAGATTTGTCGAGCTGGCAACGTCGTTTTTTAACCAAACCCGCAGCTAATGCCTAATTCCTGGATCTTGCATTTTCAATTCCGTGGTATGACCTTTCGGCTTCTTCACGATCAATCCGCGAATGACCTTGCGATGCAGGCTTTTGAGAGTTATAAGGTCGTTCCAGCACGTGCTAAAGAAACAGGATTGTCCCGAAAAGAACTAATGAAGTCGCCCCAATCCGACACTCGTTGGATCGGAGCGCCGGCAACTGGTTCTTTTGACTGTGGTGTTGAATTCAACCTACTACGGATATCTGAATACTATCGCGACGTTCTCGGCTTATTCTCGATCACCAAAAACTCTTCGGTCAAAGGAGGACGAGACTAATGAGAGGCATAGGCAACATCGTCGTCGGCGTTGTGTTCATAATCGGAGGTCTTTCAGGGAAGCTCGTTCTGATAGGCACTAACAGCGGCGAGCTACTTGCTGTGGTTGGAGTGGGCCTGATCGTTTGGGGCGTTATCAAAATGGCCAAAGGTGGTGGGTCAACAACGGAGCGCCCAAAGATAACAGCAGGTAAGCAGGCAGTTGTGAATCAAGAAGCAGTTGTGTATACAGATAAGGACTCACTTTCAGCGCCAATCACAAAGCTTGCTCCGGGAAGCAAAGTAGAGATTGTCGCCTCCTCAGAGACCAATGATGTGCTCTGGGTAACCGTCAAGTTATCTGACGGCCGGCAGGGCTACATGCTGGGCCATACCATCGGGCAGCAATAAGAAGCGAGCAAGATGCAGAACCTGAAGAGAACCGACGAGATTTGCGACCTGTGGCGAAAGTCAGATAGTTGAGCGACGATCTTGATGGTTCTGGAAACGCACAGATTGCGCCTGCGCCGGCTGTCTGTCGATGACGCCGGCTTTATTCTGAGGCTGCTGAATGAGCCTTCCTTCATCCAAAATATCGGCGACCGGAATGTTCGCACTATTGAAGAAGCACGGGCGTATATTCTGAACGGACCGGTGGCGAGTTATGAAAAGCACGGCTTTGGGCTTTGGCTGGTCGAGACGAAAGACGCGGGAACGCACATCGGCATTTGCGGTTTGCTGAAGCGTGAAGTGCTGGAAGACGTCGATATCGGATATGCTTTGCTGCCCGAGTTCTGGTTAAGGGGATATGCGATGGAATCTGCGTCCGGGGTATTGTCTTTTGCGCGTGAAAAGTTGGGACTGAAACGAGTGGTAGCAGTGGTCAACCCGGAGAACCAAAGCTCGATTCGCTTGCTGGAAAAACTTGGTTTCCAGTTCGAGAAGATGGTGAGATTGTCAGAGGACGCCGCTGAGATTAAGCTGTTCGCGGCCAATATCTAAGCTCGAGTTCCAAAATGAATCCCGACAAGGAACGCAATCTGGATCGTAGTTGGGCTTTGCTGTTCGCGCGACTTGTCGTTGGACTGATCTTTTTCATGGCCGGTGTTTGGAAGGTTTTTCAGTTGGGTCCGCTCGAGCACGCGCGAAAATATTTCCTACCCTTTGCCGACACCTTCCTACCCGTGTGGTCGCTCTGGGCCGTTGGCGTCGTCATTCCTTTCATCGAGTTGATCGCCGGAGGGCTGGTAATTCTGGGGCTGCGCACTCGTGAGGCGCTGGTAGCGCTGGGTCTCGTCCTGGCTATTGTAACCTTTGGCCATCTGCTGAAAGAACCGCTCTACGAATTTCACACCCATGTGATTCCGCGTCTGGCTCTGGTCTTATTTGTTTTGTTGCTGCCGCGCAGAGACGATCACTTCTCCCTCGATTATCTCCTGACGCGATGGCGGAACCGAACCGGCTGAATCGAACTTCGAAAGTCAATAGCGCGAACCGCTTCATTCTCAGGCATCGTGAAAATCCAGGAAGCCTACAACCATTGGTCAGCAACCTATGACCGCGATCGAAACCTGACCCGCGACCTGGATCAGACTATTAGCAGAAATATGCTGGCAAATCTCCGGTGCAAATCCGTCTTAGAAATTGGCTGCGGAACGGGCAAGAACACTGCTCTGCTGGCGGAGATCGGCGAGTATGTTTACGCGTTCGATTTTTCTGAAGCGATGATCGAGAAGGCGAGACAAAAATTGCAGGCCGGTAATGTGAGCTTTGTCGTAGCCGATCTTACGCAAAGGTGGCCTTGCAAAGAGCGGGCTGTGGATCTAATAGCTTGCAACCTGGTGCTCGAACATATCCGCGATCTTTCTTTCATCTTTGCCGAAGCGGATCGCGTCCTCGGCCGCGGAGGGAGGTTCTTCATTTCCGAGCTGCACCCGTTCCGGCAGTACCAGGGCACCAAAGCCAATTTCCAGCGCGAACAGCAAACGACGGAAATCGAGGCATTTGTGCATCACCTCTCTGATTTCACCGGCGCCGCTGCGCACAGCGGCTTCTCGCTGACAAACATGAACGAGTGGTGGCATGAAGAGGATCATAACAAACCGCCCAGAGTGGTTTCTTTCATGTTTGCGAAGCAGGATGAAATTCAGAGCCTCGGAAGCATCACAAATCAGAGGGTGGAAGACTGAACGAAATGTTACTCAAGAATTTCAGAGCACTCATTCTTACTCTCCTGATTATTTTGCTCTTTGGTTGGTTCGCCGGCCCGGCGGTATTCGCGCAAGAGCGCGATTGGCAGCCACAAAGAACCTGGGTTTTCATCGTTGGCACGCTGAAATGGAAACACCCCGATGTTTTCAATTCGTTCCCGCAAAAAAATCGCCGGGATGCGCAGTTGGTTGATTTCTTCCGGCAGCAGGGTGTACCCGCGGATCAGCTTGTCTACCTCCAGGACGCGCGGGCTACGACTCGCCAGGTTAAATCGAGCTTTTCAGCCTTTCTGTCACAGGCCAGGGAGGGAGACCTTCTTTTCTTTTACTACTGCGGCCACGGTTATAAATCGGACGACGGGCGCACGACGTATTTCGCGACGTACGACGCCAGCAATGACGTGCCGGGTTGGTCGACCGACTCAATCGTCAGAGACATCGAGAAATATTTCAAAGGATCGCGAGCTTTTCTCGCAGCGGACTCGTGCTACTCCGGCAGTCTGGCTGAGCAGGCGCGGAGGATGCGTCACCAGATCGCGTACGCGTCGCTGACGTCTGCTTCCGCGAGCGAACTGTCTACGGAAAATTGGACGTTCACGGAAATGTTATTGGCCGGCCTCAGGGGCAAAGCCTTCGCGGATATCAATCGAGACGGGCGAGTGACGCTGGGAGAACTGGCTGAGGATGTTAACGCGGACATGGTATTTGCCGAAGAGCAACAGTCAGCGTTCGTCGCTACTGGTAAGTTTCTGCCCGATACTGTCATGGCTGTCGCCCCACAAAGATCCAACCCGGAAATAAGCCGGCGAGTCGAAGTGAAATCAGAAGGCGCCTGGTACAAGGCGCGAATCATTGACGCTCGGGCCGGCCGTTTCCGTGTCCACTACTTCGGCTGGGAAGACGCGGATGACGAGTGGGTGCTTCCGAATCAGATTCGAAAGATGAGCCGCCTGGAGTACGGTGTCGGGACGATGGTGGAACTGAACTGGCAAGGTCAATGGTATTCGGCGCGGGTCCTGCAACTTGATCGCGGTGAGCACCTGATTCATTACGTCGGCTACGATGGCTCGTGGGACGAAGGGGTGAATTCAAAAAGAATGCGCAGACCTTAACTCATCACGCGCCGCGATCTGATCCTATTCAAAGGTTCCGCTACGCATACACGCGAGCAGGTGATTAACGCTTTGCAATAAGGCACGCGCGTTCCTTTCCATTCGATCCACGGCGTCGCGCTGCATCGGTGAGAGAGGGCTCTTGCGATCGCGCTCCAGCAGTTGGCACAACCCGATGATCACGTTCAGCGGCGTGCGTAATTCGTGTGTCATTGATCGGGTAAAATCCGTTGCGGCATGGTCACTATGCAGCATTCCATCCTCGAGTCTCACGCGGCGATGAGGAATTTCGATAACCTCACTTCTTTCCGGCTCATTCACGCCCTCACCATCCTTCCGGCGTTCCCCAAAAGCTTCGCGCCAATTTATTTTCATCCAAGGCCGGCGTCCTAAGTATCAATTCATGTGCCGATTGTTAATGTTCACACTTAACCGGCGGAGAGGTCTGCGGTCGTTCGGATTTGCCGTGTGATCGGGCACACCTCCGCGCGATTACAATACAGGACTGAATCCATTAAAGTTGAGGGCGCGAACTAGTTATGTCTTCCCGGGAGCAGCCGACTGAGCAACGAACTTAGCTGGTCGAAATCGATTGGCTTGGTGACATATTCGTCGCATCCGGCCTCCAACGCCTCGGTCCGTGTCCCGGGCGAATCGTGTGCGGAAACCGCTACGATAGGAACCTCTCTCAGGCCTCGATGCTGCCGAATTCTCCTGGTCGCGGCCAGCCCGTCCAGCTTTGGCAGACTCAAATCCATGAGGATCAGCTCCGGCTGCTCAGCCACGGCCAACTCAATCGCTTCCTCGCCGTCGGTCGCTTCCACCACCTTGTAGCCGGCCATTTCGAGGAGCTGCCTCATCATGAAACGACTGTCCTCAAAGTCTTCTACCACCAAAAAAAGTCGCTTGGGTCTCGCCATCGGATCTCTCTTTGCTGCAATCATCGCGCACATTGGTTCTTTGCTTAGGACAATCGACTTTTCGGCCGCATTAGTAGCATACGTTCGCCAGGGTCTGCTATCATGTCGCATCGAAACGCGACACAAAAAGGTGACCTTATTGAGCCCAATTCGTACACTTCTCCCTCTACTGTGCAAGGATTCGTAGAACCAATGAAACCTGCGGTAGCCAAGGCAAAAGATGTGAACCCGCTCGAAGATTTGGGCCGGGCGACTCTGCAAGTCGTTCATGATCTCAAGAACCAACTTAACGGACTCAAATTGTACGCCACGTTTTTGCGCAAGCGCCTTGAACGCGACGATCAGGCGGAAGAACGCGAAACGCTCGCAAAATTAATCGCCGGGCTGGATCGGGCGGCCAGGGACATGACGGCTTTGGTCCGCTATTCGCGCCCGCTGGAGTTGCACCGGCAAAAATACGATCTGCGAAAGATTATCGCGGGTGTTGCTCGCGTACCGGGGACTCGGAATTCCGGAGATCTGGCACTGAAGGATCTGCGCTGCGAGATTGAAGACCGTCAGTTCTATGGCCGGTTCGATCCGACAGCTTTGTCAGAGGCTTTTGAGGCGATAACTGAGGAGGCAATTGGCAGCAATCCAAAACGTGACGTGAACCAGGTTTCGCTGCACGTTAGTCTGGCCGGCACGCCTGGCTCATCGAGTGTCCTGGTCGAATGGCGTGGGGTTGGATCCGTTACTCGCCACCAAACGTTTGCGTCGGTCCACGACCAGGCTACGGTTTACATGGCCCTGGCCGCAAAAATCATCGAAGCTCATGAAGGCCGGATTGAACATAACGCCAACGCGATTCGCATTTGGCTGCCGCTGGCTGAATAAAGTTGAAGAGCTGAAGACAAGTTGAAGCTTGAACTCTGAGCAAATATTTTTGACTGATGACTAAGAGCAAAGCAAAAGATATTCGCATCCTGGTGGTTGACGACGATTCCGATACAACTCACGGATTGCGCCTGCATTTGAGCGAAGAGGGTTACGCCGTGGATACGGCAACGAACGGAGCAGAGGCACTCGATCTCTTTGACGGCGGGGCGCATCACCTGGCGATTTGCGATTTGCAACTCCCGGACATAGACGGTCTCACCTTGCTGCGCCACATGAAAGACGCCAAGCCGGCAACGGAAGTCATCGTAGTCACCGGGCACGGTTTAGGCGTCCCGACGGCGGTCGAGGCAATGAAAGCCGGCGCTTTTTATTTCGTCGAGAAGCCGCTTGATCCGGAAGAACTGCTGCTGCTCGTCGAGAGAGCTCTCGAACGACGCGAGTTGATGGCCGAGACGGCGAATATGCGCCGTCAGCTATCCACTCGCGCTGAGTACTTCAACATTATCGGCTCATCGAAACAGATGCAGACCATCTATGAGACGATCGAGAGTGTGGCCAAGTCTGATGCGAACGTGCTGGTCGTCGGTGAATCGGGCACCGGCAAAGAACTGATTGCCAACGCTATTCACTACAATTCTCTACGCGCGAAAAAACCCTTCGTCAAAGTGAACTGCGCCGCCCTGCCCAAGGAACTAATCGAATCGGAACTCTTCGGCCATGCCAAGGGCGCGTTTACGGGAGCGCATGCAGACAAGGAAGGTCTGGTACAGCACGCCGCCGGCGGTTCGCTGATGCTGGACGAAATCGCCGAAATGCCCGTTGAATTGCAGCCGAAACTCCTGCGCGTGCTGCAAGAGAGAACTTGCCGCAAGATCGGCTCGGAAAAAAGTTATCCCGTAGATTTTCGTTTGATCACCTCAACCAATCGCATGCCGGCCGATGCTATCCGCGACGGCCTGCTGCGCGATGACCTCTTCTATCGCATTTCTACGATTACTATTCATGTGCCGCCTTTGCGCGAGCGCATGGAAGATATTCAATTACTCACCGATCATTTCCTCAAGCTGTACGCCGAAAAATATGAACGGCCGATCGCCGGGGTTTCGCAGTCGGCTTATCAAAGGTTGTTTTCTCATCCCTGGCCCGGCAACGTGCGCGAGTTGCAGAACGTGATCGAGCGCGCAGTGCTGCTGGCCAAAGGCGAACACCTCGAACCGGTGGATTTGCCGTTTGACAACGGCGGAGCCGCCAATGCCGCTTCGCCCGCCCTGGCCTGGGATGTTCCACCCAATATGACGCTCGAAGATATCGAGAAGTTTGTCATCGAGCGGACTCTGCAACGCACTGGCGGAAACAAGCAGAAGGCCGCCAACATGCTCGGTATTTATCGGCCACGCCTTTACAGTAAAATTAAGAAATACAAGATCGAAACCGTCAGCCAAAACTAAAACAAGAAAAAAGGGGGTCCCCCGACTGTGCCTTCGAACTACGAAGACCGTCGTCAGTCTCCGAGACTTGATGCCAACCTGGAAGCGCGCCTGGAATTCAGCGTGCTCTTGCGCGAAGCGGAAACCAGTGCAGGTGGCGTGCAGCACCTGCGTGCCGTTGCCGGACACACGGTGAATATTAGCGAGGCCGGATTGGCGGTGATGTTGTACGCTCAGAACATCGATGAGCAGTATTTGCTCGGCACCGAAGGTTCAATGGCTATCGAGCTGGACTTGCCAAACGGCCTTTCGATTGAAATCCAGGCCACGCCCGTGCGCTATGAGAAGCGTGATGAAGGGTATTTGATTGGGGCGCGGATCAGCGAGATGACTGAGCGCGACCGGGGACTATTTCAAGAGTATTTGGGAGAACTGGGCGGGAGCTAAGCTATCCACAGATTACGCGATTCCACAGATATTGCTGAAACTGGCCGGACGTTACCAGTCGCGAGGCTTTTCCGTTCTTGAATCTCTGGTAATCTACGAAATCTGTGGATGCGATTAGTCAATCAACCTGGTAGGTAGCGACACTGGTCGGTGTTTCAAAGCACCGAACTTTGTAAATCTTCACCCGGTCGTCATCGATCCTCGCCGCCAGCCGCTCCAGAACAAATCGCGCTACGTTCTCGGCCGATGGGTTTTGTTCCTGGATAAACGGCTCGAGCTCGTTGAGATTCTTGTGATCGAGATAAGTCACCAGATCATCGGCGGCCTCTTTTAGTTCGACAAAATCCACCAGCAGTCCGATATTGTTCAGCTCGCGGCCGCGGGCATAGATTTCTATCTTGTAGTTGTGGCCGTGCAAGTTCTCACACTTTCCCTTATAGCCGCGCAGTTGATGCGCGCTGGAAAAGTTGCGCTCGATCATTACTTCAAATTGTCCGGGCATGGTACGTCGAAAGTCTAGAGTCGAATGTCGCAAGTCGCAAGTCGACACGAACAAGGTTCAGTTTTGGCTTTGATAGAGGGCAGGAACAGAAGATTAAACGCAAAGGGACGCAGAGGATTCCGCAAAGGGCGCAGAGGAAACTCTTCGCGGTCCTTTGCGGTTAACTTTGCGTTCCTTTGCGTTTAAGGAACTTTCGTAATCACGCTCCGGTCGATTGCACGGAAACGCCTGATTCAAAAACCCGCGCCAGCTCATCAATGTTGGAAGTCACACGGCACGGCGGCAAACTCTGCAAAAATGTCTGTCCATACATCTTCGTTCGCAGACGAGGATCCAAAACCGCTAACACGCCGCGGTCCGTAGTGCTGCGAATCAAGCGCCCCAGGCCCTGCTTCAAACTTATGATGGCCTGCGGCACGCTGTACTCGTAGAAGCTGGATCCGCCCTGATCTTCAATGTAACGCTGGCGCGCTGCCACCACTGGATCGCTGGGCACCGCGAACGGAAGTTTATCGATGATCACGCAGGAAAGTTGCTCGCCGCGGACATCGACGCCTTGCCAGAAACTCGACGTGGCAAACAGAACCGCATTCGGCGTGCTGCGAAATTTATTTAGCAGGGCGCCTTTCGATGCGCTGCCCTGCACAAAGCAGGGATAATCAAGTTCGGGCGACGCGCGCTCGAACAAATCATTCATTCCTGAAAGACTGGTTGAAAGCACGAAGGCGCGACCTTCAGTGGCGTTCACGATTTTGATGACTTCCCGGGCCGCGGCGCTGGCCCATTCGGGCGAGCGCGGATCGGGCATCGACCGTGGCAAATAGAGCACCGCCTGGTTGGCAAAATCGAAAATCGATTCGGCGATCATCTCTTCCGCGTCGTCGAGCCCCAGTCGTTCGCGAATAAAGTTGAAGTTGCCGGCGCTGGAAAGCGTTGCTGAAGTCAGAATTACTGTGGGCACTTTTTCAAAGAGCTTGTCTTGCAGCAAGCCGGACACATCTATTGGCGACGCTCGCAGGAAAACACCACGGCTGCGCCGCTCGAGCCAGTAAACGAACTTCTTGTCTTCGCCTTTGATAATGAAGTTTAGATCGAACCGCAGTTGTCGCGTGCGCCGCAGAATGCTCTCGGTATCGGCGGGCGCATCTTTCAAAACATCCAGGGTGGTTTCCAGACGATTCAACGCATTGTCGAGTGAGTGATAAGCGTCGGTCAATACATTTGCTGGGAGCGCGGACGTCTCGTCCGCTTCTGAGCCCTCCCTAACGGTCGGGCTAATGCCCCGCGGCGCCAGCGAAAACCTTCCTTCCAATCCGCGCCCCTCGCGAAACGAAATCCAGAACATGTCGGCGTATCGTTGGACGCGCGCGCTGATTCGGGTCAGCTCCCGGTTCGTTTCGTTGTCTTCAATCTTCAATCCACCGAGATCATTGAGCAGATCGTCGATCTGATAGTTCGAAACCTGGGAGCCGAAATATTCCGACGCCACGTCTTCAATCTGATGCGCCTCGTCCAGGATCACCGCCGCGTAATCCGGCAGCACCGCGCCATAAGCGCCGTTGCGCAACGCGAGGTCAGCGAAAAACAAATGATGATTGACCACCACGATGTCGGCATCGATCGCGCGCTGGCG
>Ga0137397_10000645_pt1 | contig 24033 bp, 30 predicted proteins | sample czorhiz116metaG_FD_106658 | JGI IMG/M metagenome (GOLD analysis project Ga0137397, IMG submission 106658) | Vadose zone soil microbial communities from Angelo Coast Range Reserve, California, USA - czorhiz1.16 metaG | ecosystem: Environmental > Terrestrial > Soil > Vadose zone | place: USA... | reverse complement strand
GCAGGAGGGGCAACGCGAGGGGCACGTGCACTCTCTGGCGGCGACTCCACGGAAACAGGATTTTGCCAATAACTGCCGCGGTCACCCGAGGTCGATCGCAAACCAGGAGGAACTGCTCGAGGGGACCTCGGCTGGAGTTGAGCGGGTTGAGCAGGTCTTGAGTCCCAATAACTGCGTGATGGATGTGCTGACATAGGGGAGGTTTGTGATGGGCTCCGCATACGAGGTGAAAGGGCTCGAGGCGGTGGAGACGGCCCATGGTGATAGGTTGACCCAACATGCCGCCGACTCGACTCCCTACCCCGTTCCCACTCACGACGGTCCCAACCTGCTTCTCGATCGCTCGGCGGACCATTACCACTTGGCTCCCGGGGGTATGCATGAGGAGAGCGGTGGGTACTTGCGGGGCCTGTGGAAACAGGAGCCCTGCTCTGGGGATAATGATAGGTTGGTGAACGAGGCCTACTAGTATGAACGGGGGGCGAGGGAGGCATGGATCCAGGGCGAGAAGGACGAGTGTAATACGAGTCATGGGGAGGCGCGCCACGTATTCCTTCCGTATCGCGTGGGTGAGGATCTGAAGTAAGACGAGGTGGTGGCCGAGTGTCACGGGTAGGAGGAGGGTGTGAATAGGGTGCATCCCTATGAGGGATATGATCGACATCCATTGGAGCCAGTTGCGCATGGGAAGGGCCGTGACGACTTTCGTCGATGACAACAGGGGGTGGAGGTCCTCCTCTGAACGGAGCAGGGGATGTTTCTACACCACTGAGATGCGGAGGGTGATGCGGGACGTCGCCTCCTGGACCACGGGATTCAGGGCGATGGACGGGACGTCCGCTGTTGCTTACGTGCAAGAGCGGAAGTCCACCTAGTCCAGGTGTCGAGGCTACACTTGCGTATGCAGTAGGATGAACGTCCTGCGGAGCTGGAGCAGCAGGTAGCTGGGCACCCGTGGCCTGTGAATGCTTGAGCAAATGCAGTCGCTGGGTGATTGCGCCGTTTCCTGGGTCGAGCTCGGCAGCCCGTGCATAGGCGTCGATGGCATCTCCTATTTGGTTATTGCAACTCTCGTAGAGGCTGCCGAGATCAAACCAGACTTCCGGAATGTAGGGGTTGATGCGGATTGCCCGTGAGTAAGCGTCTAGGGCATCGCGATACTGATTAATTTGAAAGTCTAAGACGCCGATGGAACACCGGAGTGTCGGGTTGCGGCCGTCTCGATAAACAGCTTGCTGGTATGCCTCATACGCCTTGTTGTATTTTTGGCCAGCCATATAGGCACGTCCCAGCAGATACCAACTTTGCGCATCCGAGGGATCTGACAAGATTTCAGAACAAGCAGACATTTCAAATGGAAATGTCTTACCAGCTTCTAAACTCTTCGTCAGATATTGTATGGCCAGGTCTTGATTTTGGAATGACGGCCCATCTTGGTGATACAACCAGCCAAGCTGCTGCAAAACCTTGGCATGTACTGGATTTTCTGCGACGACACGCTCGTAGGCTTCCCGAGCACGAACATGCTATATAGATATTAGATACCACCGAGGCACAGTAAACGGGCACCTACGTCGCCTTGCTGCTCGTATACGTGGCCAATTTGGAACCAAATGTCAGCATTGGCAAGAGGACTCGGGGGGTTGCGCAAGATGCGATCAAAGCACCGAAGGCTTTCTTCGTACTTGGTTTGCTGCTTGTAGATGATCCCCAATCTGAAAAGTACCTCGTTGGATTTGTCGAAGTCTAGTATTGATTACACCCAGTGAGATGGGAATCAGAAACGAGCCCGTGCGAGCGTACCCTTGTCCATCCTTAGGACCGACGAGAAAGCTTCTTCTGCATTGTCCAAGGACCCATACCGGTCGTAAAGGATTCCGATCCCATACCACAATTTCGGGTTTTCCTGTTTGACAGTAAGCACGATTCTCGCACAACGTAGGCATGATTGGCTACCTTGGGGTTCGGGAGGGAGTACAAAGCGTGTTGATAAGCAGAATAGGCTTTCTGCAGATCATCCTGCATAAGGTAGCAATGACCTAGATGGTTGTGAGCGACGGGCTGGATGCATGACGGATCAGACGAACCGAGAGCACTCCAGATCTCTCCATTGTCTTGCTGCAAAGAAAGCACGCGTTGGAAGTATTCGACAGCCTGGGAAAGTATTAGTCAGCATGATCGAACCTCTAAATTACGAAGGGAGAAAAAGATCTGACCATCGGATAATTTTCCTTGATCCGAGCGATGCCAGCGACTTGGGTCAGGCCAGGTATTGACATGGGATTATGGCGCAATGCGTTTTCATAAGCGGTTGCAGCATGCTCGAGATCACCCATTTGCTCGGCGACGCTACCTATTCGGAGAATAAGCGACCCGCGGCCCAAAGGGGAAAAGGGTGAAACCGACCTATCACGAGCCACGTCTGTTCATTTGCGTCGACCAACTTTTGTATCGAGGGCGGGAGAAGTCCGCTGCCACTGGGTGCTCCCTTTGGAGAGACGTGGGAAGAAGGGTGCGGATGCGGTGCGCCATTTGGAATGGACGCAGGGGTACCCGGGACGACACCATTGCCGTTGAGATGGGGTATTGGTGGAGGAGGGGGAGGGGGAGGACCATGGTGAGGGGGAGGATGGAGGGCATGGGGCTCATGGAGACGAAGGTCTCTACTGGACTGACGGGGTGTGTGTCTAATCGAGGACATGGGGAGAGGAGGAAGAGGAGGGGGTGAGGTGAAGGGACACGTGAAGGGGGGAAGGGGGTGGAAACGGGGAGGAAGGCGAAAAGATGAATTGAGGCGGACGAAAGGTGATATATAAGTGGGAGGGTACTTGATCAGGGCGGTCAGCCCCAGCCAACCCTCGCACGATCACAGACGATCGGCCAGAGAAAGATCCCATCCAACGTACGGAAGCGTCACTTACCTTGTCATCAGATTCAATCCCGGGTTTGAATCCCGCTTCTTCTCCTTCCCAACCTCGTGCCTCTTTCACTATATCCGCCAATTTCATCCTCCCGTCTTCCGCTACAATCGAGATCCATCGGTTGATTAGTCATAAGTTTAAGAGCTTAATGGGTATCCACTCCCGCTCTTTCCCCTCATCTCGCCAAACAGATCGATGATGCTGGCAAAAAAAAAAATGGAAAAAGATGACAACAACAATAAAGCGCGCGGACCGCTTCGCCTATATCAAATGAGATGTGCCAGGACATTGCCATTGACGCGAAAAAGCCTGTTAACTGTGGTCAGGTGGTCACTGCCGTCGGCACCGTTAGATGTCAAAAGCCTCACGTTTTGGGTCCTCAGGCAGAGCCAGGCATGTGGCTGTAGCCTATAGGCTTGCGTTATCTGGGTGACGCACCCAGATCTAGGCCGGTCTTGTGTTGGGAAATCGAAGAAGCTTCCGTCTTAGCATAGCCTCGTGTACGGACCAAATGCACCAGACTACTTCCGAACTCCGCGCGTCACCGCGTCACCACCCTTCCAGGCACTTTCCCCTGTGGGGTCGGCGGTTCTTGGCAACACACCCATTTCTGTACCAAGCAACTGATTAAGTTGCTTCCACGTCAAACTTGGCGACGGCGCTTTTTTTTTATGACAGGGATACTCGCTGGGACGTCCCGTTTGGGAGCACCCGATATGGACTAGACTCGCTTGTCAAATTCATGTCCACCTGTCCACCTTCCCTTGCCTCTTTTTGCTGCATAGCCGCCCGAGCGAGGCACCCATACATCATACATCAACACCGCGCAAGTGGCAAAATTCATATTCCTGTGCCACGCAAAAATTGTCATCGAGATCCAGATCTCAGATCCCGTTCCGGAAATAACCGCACCGGACTGAGAGAAATGAGCCGTGGAATGGATACGTAACCCTTGACACAGCGTTGGAGCGAATCTTCGGACTATGTGGCCATATCGGATGAAGCTAGACGGACCCAATCCTGCACGTAAGACGCAGAGAATCACCCGTGACCATGAGGCCGGTGGGCACGACGATCCTAGGACTTATCGTCGAGTCTATCAGTCACAGGACTGGTTTATCGTCTGAAGCCAAAGAAAATTTTCCATATGCTCCAATGCCCGACCATCAAACGTTTGTGGTTCGTGAGATCGTGCGAAACGCGTATAAGGTCAAATGGAAACTCGCCCCATGCCGGGCCTTTGCCGAGCTGAGTCTCGGCGCTGACGTCAACTCTTCCAACTTCCAGGAAGCATTGAGGCCTGTCTCAGTGTCAGGCCATGTGCAGGACAGGACCCACGATCAATTTTTGGATCGGATCACCAAAGGCTAATATAAAAAGGTTACAAGAACCCTGGTTCAGATCAGGCAAGCCGTGACAGTGTCCGCGTCACGCTTGCGAAAATCTTGTCACGCTGTTCTTCGACTCGACACATCTTGACGCACGCCGACAACATCGACAACGATCATGACTCGTGAGCACTTGTACGTTGTGTCCACAGAGGCAGTACTCATTTTTGTTGATTGATTAGGTGGAAACCAGAGAGAGAATGACCGCCTCAAGGCGCAGAAGAAGGCGGCCGCGAACAAAACCAAGCCCAAGGAGAGCGCTAGCAGTCTGGCGAAGCGCAAGGAAGGGTAGGTGATAGGGGATTCACCTGTGTCATATGTTCGTTAGCGGTGACCATCCTGTGTGACCGTAGTGATGCCGAAGCTCTCAGAGCTAAACAGAAGGTGTGCTCGGATCACTCTTTTCATGAAACGACATCTGTCTGATTCATGATCCAGAACAAAGAAGAGGAAAAGTCGGCCGCCGCAGTGGCTGGGGCAACAGAGGGAACCGCAGCGGCAGGCAAACGCAAGAATTAGCCCTATGATCGCTGGATTGGCGCAGCAACAGGGCCGATCTGGCAGTTATCGATTGGCGCATCGTTTCCTAGCAAGACCGTGACGTGTCACGACGCCGTAGCCTATTCCAGTCGGTGGATTCGTTGCGTCGGCGCCGACATGTTTTCTATGAACCCCGATGATTGTTCCGCCCCAAGCTATCTACGACATATCATATATATCATCCCTCGTATTGGCACGCCTAAGGAATTAGAGTTCATAGGAGTGGAGTAAATGCCGTAAAGGCACAGCCATGTTTGCCTCTGGTCGGATCATGCGCGCGATGAAGCTCGATGAAGTACAGTACCACCAGCTACGAGCTTAGGGAGTCAAGTAGGGAAGGCGGGACCCGCATGCCAGCGCTAACACAATCAGGGCCACAGGGCCAGTACTCGGTTGCCATTGTTTTATAATGAGTGTGTGTGTGTGCATTGTGGACATGCTGAAAAATGCCTCTCTCGAAGCGTTTAACTCCGCGGAAGAGCAGTGTCCGACCGACACGTTTAACGGGTGGCACTCGTACATCGAGATGATCGGACACCGGTCTTTTTCTTTAACCTGCTGAGACCTTGAGAGGTGTAACACGAGGTTGATGATCACGTCAACCAGGCCAGGGACATGGGGAGTCATTTGATGATATGAAACCATACTAAAAACAAACAACGCCCGCAATGTCGAGGAGGCAGGGGGTGCCATGGGAAGGCTAGACCAGAATAGGGCATGGAGCAAGAAAATTGCGGGCAGATGCGTCAGTGGCACGTCGTCTGCCCCGCGCACGACTGCGCATCCCGAGCCCGAGATCAAACTGGAACTGCTGCCGGGCTGTCCTCGGAGAAACCGATGTTTCGTCTCCGACGCGAAGAAATCCGAAGCGCCGCCCCTGTTATAGGTTGATAAGGCCACCCGATCTGGCCCGATCTGCGCCATTCCGGTCACCCCGTGGGAAAGTGTAAACTGAAAATACAAATACGTATTTGAACCGTTTAGTCGTTCTCTCCCTTTATGAAGGGGTTTGGGGAGGGAGGGGAGTGGTTCGCGGCCCAGGTCCCCTAACCTGGGCCCCCCCCTGACGACGTATACAACGGACGGATTGCCAGCAGGGGCTTTTCAAACGGCACAGATACGTTAACTTTATGACATGATGGTCTCACGTTGCCCTTCGATTCTGATCTTCGAATCCCATAGAGGGAGGGGGTCTCCTCGCGGCACGTCAATTAAGGCTCCTCAAGGGGGCAAAGGGGAAAAACTGCGGTGGGGATCTTCCCGTTTCCCTCGTGCCTAAAAAGGGGGGGGGGGGGGGGTGCAAGATGGCCCTGGGAACGAATCTTACTTGTGGTCGGAGTCACGACAAACCCACATAGACACAAAAATGCGTTCTACACGGTGTTCCAAAGAACGCTGGCAGATGGGCGCCGAGGGGAAGCAGAAGCAGAATGCGCCGCCGTGTACGATATATACCATACATATACACACATCCATACAATACAAGCTGCTGCGCTCAGCGGTCGGCGCAATCAGCCTGACAGAACCGGGAAATGGCTGAGCCGCCTCGCCGGAACTTGGGTGGTTGCAAGTCGCAACAATGGACCGGCAGTTGCGAAGAAAATAAATACATAAAAGAGGTCTGACACTCTGCCCGTCTTCCAGGAAAGTCGCTGACTGGTTTGTGCTACGATTGAGAGGGGGACGGGAAGGGGAAGGCTTTTGTAACTCGGCGGGCGAATCCGGCAGGCCCCAGGGCCAAGGTCGCCGAGGAAAACATTGTTATCGGATCTGTCAATCTCAGTTCGATTTGCGGCGTCGTATGTGTCTCTCTTCTGGTGAGGAACAAAAAAGAGCGTGGTCGACCTTCGCTTCTTGCCCAGTTTGGAACCTTTCACAGATGCGCACCCCTCGCACGATCAAGCTAGGACACACCAAGTAGGCTCTCTGACCTCGCCATTGGGCGGCACTTGACCCTTCTTCCGTCTCCCACGGCGGTGCCCCATGTGGAAAAGAAGCACCGAGTTCTAGAAGGACACGCAACTGGTGCAAGTGAGGGGCGCCGATACCATGAGGACACTAATGCCGATAGGTGGGAGGTGCAGGACAGACAGCACCACAACCCCTCGGCTCGGCTACTTAGCGCCGTGAATGTCTCCATGACACTCCATAATAGAGGCACGGACTGTGACTCGTATGCCCACTGCCAGTGGTTCATGGCCGTTGGATGCTCAAACAAGATTATGACTCCCGGAGACTGCTTAGAAAGCTGTGACGTGATTGATAGAAGGGTCATATGATGGCCACGATTCGGAGATGGGTTATGATAGCGAGTTGGTCTGCCAGGCACGAGAGACTGTATGGAAGGATCTGACAAGTTTGGAAACGACCCGCCCAAGATTGCTGTACCCGACAGACGCAGCACCCCAAGGTTTGACCCTTCAAATCATATAAAATGATGGTATTTTTGGCAAGGCGCTATCCATCCCTACGAAACCTTGGCCGCCGCTCCATTTTCCAAACGCCTTCTCCGGCTAGGCGTCTGGAAGGACCCATCCTCCCACGAGTCCGGACGCCATCCAGGATCACGAGACAGCTGCGGGGGGTAGAGTGGCGGTGGCGGAAGTGGATATAGCTGTTGTGTCTGGGCCGGCGCCTGCTCTGGAGATGAAAGTCTCGAACGGAAGAGGGAAAGTAGCGAATTGACAAAAATTGTCAAGAAAGCCAAGGAGGACAACGTAAATGCCTGGAAGGGAGACGAATTGGTCATTGCGTTTAGGCGCCCCAGTCAACGTCAACGATCACGAGAATAGACGGGCGACAAACCAAGGTTTTCCAGCTAATAGGCTCAACGAACCCATTGATGACCTCAGCAATCAGTTCAGCCCCCACTTTGGCACGCCCAACCACAGTCGGATCTCGATTCATGCATGTCTCCCATGCACCGCACTGACGAAGCATGGCAGGGACGGGATTAGTCCCGCACAAGTTCGCCTTATATTGTGCTGCACAGTTCGATATCTCCTGCACGATGTCTACAAGTGACCGTCAACGACCTTTGCACGCGTCGAAAGGATCAAGGTTCTCACCCATCGAGTACTCAGAGATTCGTTGCTCCACATCCCGCTGCACCGTCAAGATGAATTGCACCAACAGATAGAGAAACAGGAGGACCAAAGCTGAATTGAAGAAAAATTGAAGATACCTACCGTACATAGCTCTGAACAAGCGATCGTCCGGTATAAACTGCGACTCACCCAAGAAGGAGATAGGGTCTATCTGCATTTAAAGGTGCAGGCGACGGCATGTTCAGTGTGTAATGGTGCGAGAGCTTCTGAACGTGGGGCAGACGTGATTTGAAATGTTCATCGTCGCTTCCATCATCACTGGCGGAAGACTCGCCACTATTCTCTTCGACGGCGTGTGCTCTGCTTCTGGTCTTCTGCCGAGACTTGAACACTCTCCGAATTGCACCGAGTGCAATGGTGCGACGGCCATCCGTGCCCGCTTCCTGGGCCTTTGGTGGGCTCGGTTCTCCCATATCTACATCCTTTATCTCCTCTTGCGGGAAGGCCTTCTCTGGGGAGAAGTTCTCCGGCGGGGCCCAAGCGGGTACATAGGGCGATTTCGGCGGTGGTGATTGGAAAATAAACGGAACGCTTGGATTGGTTCCGAAAGTGGGGACCGAAGATGGCGTTAAGGGTGGATTCATGTCAGTATGTGTACCTGTGCGCGGGCGCGAAGGAGCATTTGGGGGGAATGGGATGTAGGGGGTTAGTCTCAGTCGGTTCCGTACGTTTGCCGTGAAGCATGCTCACGTTTCAAAGGCGTGGCCGGTGTTTTCCAAACAGGAACGAAGTCCACACTTGGACGCGAGGTGAACTGGAAATCCATAGGAGCCTCGGTAGACCGTTCTGATCTTGGGCGTTGGGCCATGTTATCGCGGCAGGCAAGGCGGTTTTGAAAACACGCGTCGAAGAGGTCGTTTCCTGATGGGATTGAGCCCCTTCGGGACCAACTATTATCATCATCACACACCTTTTCAACGCGAGGCTAGGTGCCCTGTCGTGATGGTTGAGACCTGAAGATTAAGAAGCCAGGTTAAGCTTCGGCTCGTCTCTTCAGAGTTTGGTTTAGATCCAAGAAGTACCCAGTCACGAACCACCAACGCGATTGTCACGTGGTGCCAGAAACCAGCGAGAAACGCGCGCCACCACGCGAAAGGCCAAGGATCTCATGTTGCGCTCTTGTTCAGCTCTTTCCAGGGCCCTCGGCCGCTCAGCGTATCCGACACGCGCACCCCTTCACAATTTACACACGCGCACATCGCAAGCTCCTTACTCCCTTTCTCACTGGTCAGAGCCTACCGGCGATGGGCTAGTCCCGATCGTCGTCGAGCAAACGGTGCGTGTGGGGTGTGTGTATGCCCCCTACGCCGTCGCTTTGCAGGCTTGTTTCTGACTGAACCTAACTTTTTGCACGCACTCGCAGGGAAGAGGTGAACGCGCATATGACATTTTCTCTCGACTTCTTCGAGAGCGTGTCATCATGCTCTATGGGCCCGTCCGTAGACCACGTATCGATACAATTTCCTCTCGGCTAAACTGCGATGGTTATAGATTCGCGACACGGACGCAGCGCTGATCGTTGCGCAACTCCTGTTTCTCGAGGCTGAAGAGACATCAAAACCTATACACCTCTACATCAATTCACCCGGGGGGAGCGTCACGGCCGGTTTAGCCATATATGATACGGTGAGTGCCCTTGCTGTGCTTGATGACCGCGCAGGCGAACGGTTTTTAACGCTGATGTTGTAGATGCAGGTCAGACCCTTGCCACTCTTCCTGTGATCCTAGTAATCCCTCACGTAAACGTCATCTTCCAGTACGTTTCGTCACCAATACACACCTATTGTGTAGGCCAAGCAGCGTCCATGGGTTCTCTCCTTCTCGCCGCTGGTCCGTAACGTGCTTCGAGCGCTAAGGACTTAATGATGATTCCGATCACTCGCACAGGAGAAAAGGGGAAAAGGCATTGCCTTCCCAATGCCAGCATCATGATACATCGTGAGCTAACCTTCCCCATCGCCGCTTTGTCCCCAATTTGAATGCTCGTGGTGCCATCACAGAACCTTCCGGGGGTGCATCCGGACAGGCTTCTGATATTGCCATTCACGCAAAGGAAATTCTACGCATCCGTAAGCTCCTCACAGGAATCTATCAACGGCACTGCGGTCAACCCGGAGAGTTGCAAGAACAGGGCTTGCACCGCTTCGGTAAGCGCGTCGGTGTTTGGGTGGATGACCTGTCTAACTTAAATATTTTGCCTTCTTCGCTGTTCCGACAGAGACGGCACTCGAGCGTGATTATTTCATGACTGGTCCGTTCCTTCTTCCGTGGTCGCCGAGGCGCCTGACTCAACATCTCGCCCGCAGCACAAGAAGCTCTAGAATTTGGTATTGTCGACGGCATACTCGAAAGGAGACCAAAGTTCGACGCCGAGAGTTCCTGATACAGAGAGTAGCATCCTTAAATAACCGTGATATCATCCAGAACATAGTGGGCGCCGCAAATTCGTAGAGGTAGCGGTCCTACGTACTATCCCCAACGACCTTTCCTCCCACTTGAGCGTCCTCCAGCAGCATATGGCCCTGTAAATGAATATGGTACAGAATTTGGTTCCCGGCCGACGTCGCTGGGTATCCTCTCCATCAACGGTGGCCCATAGTCCGGGAAACGCGTGCCCTTTCGCTTGCGATAATTGCAACAACAGCCTATATTAGGATACCCCGTCAATGACCGCTTGAACCCTAACCGAGCGAGGCTTACTTATAGTACCCCAAAGTACGGTGATGGCAAATAAGGCTGCAGCGACTGTGACCGGAATCGAGATTTGCAAGTTTGCCACATACCAGGCCTGTGAAATTGCCCGAGCCCGGCGGCGCAAGGCGTAGATCAGTGAGTGATCGCCTCAGGTCCCTCTGAAAATAAAATGGGGCATTACCTTAGCAGTATCAAGAAGGCTTCCTCTTTGGCACGTTCCATTTGAGCATGAGCCGCCGTAACCTGTCCAGAAAAGAGCATCGCCTCAGGAGAATGAAGGCACAAAGAAATAACGTAAACGGACCGCAGGGAGAGCCGTCGATAAGCAGGGTGTCCAGTTGGACACACTGATTTGACGTTGTAGGGTCCTGACACGAGACCCTGCACGAGACATCGTTTCGACCCGGGCACGCGGCCTGCAGACCCAACGATGCTCCCAACTGTTGGCATTGTACTGTTGAAACCACATGCCGTCAGTTCCTGTCAGAAATTTTCCAAAAAAAAAAAAGGCATCGCTCACGCGTCATGGAGGTACACTGCCCCGCCGCACACGCCAGGCCGTTGGGCCCACAGCTCTTCCCGTTTGGCGCAAACACATCTGCTGGGCAGGTGGACGAATTCCCAGTACACATCTCCGCCGTGTCGCAATTCGGATCTTTGGCTGCTCGACAGATCTGTGTCGCTGGCGCGAATTGACATTGGGCATTGCAACACGGCGAGCTGCTGGGATCACACACGGCACTACCGAGGAACTTGCAAGTGCTGGAGTTGCAGCACGTCGAGTTGGAACCTTTGCCTGGGTCGCAATCTTCTCCATTTTCCACGATACCGTTTCCACACATCTGGAGCGTGATTGTCTGGCGACTCGGGTCCGGATTAGAGAGACAACTGGTATTCACACTGCCTGCGACTGTGCCCTGCATCAGCGAACCTGGCAGAGGGTTTAGCAAGAGCACGGATAGGAAGGCGAAATTTCGATGGCGTACAGATATTCCCGATTGAACATTGCGAGAATTCCATCTCTCCGCTTGACGCGACTGGGCTCATCAAAAACTTGGCGTTAGCGTCGCAAGTGTTGGTGGTTAGTGGGCAGCAAGCGCTTGTATTGTTGCATCCGTTTGCACACTATCAACCCAAACTGTCAGTAATTGTGAACTGGAAGTGGATTCGATACGGTACGCACATCATGCTAAAAAATCGGCCGTGTATATTCGTAAGAGAAACCGTCATTGACAAGAGGTAAACGGACGCACGATAGCCCCAAAGTTGTGACCCATCTCATGGGCAATGACTTGCCATTCTGTCAGCCCTGCTGTTGACACTGCGGTACCCGAGATGACGGAGGAACCGGAAGTTGCTGCGTTGACCTGGCACAGCGTACCAAGCCAGGCGATCCCAACCTCGGAACCGGTGGGGCAGTTGCTCATCATGTGCCAAAGTCCAGCACCATCTTTACCTTTATCCCCGCGCCATCGAGAGAAGAGTGAGAGTCGGTCATCCAAGTTTACATTTGGACTGCTGCAATTGACATTCCAGGGTATAGTAGGGTCTGCCACAGTGGGGCATCTAATGGCGTCGTGTTAAGGGAGGTTGTAACTTCATAATAGGTGAGTTGGCTCACGTAGTATTTTGAATTTGAAGCTCGACGATCCCGAGGCTGACGTTGAAGTTGTCCTAGTCTAGGTGAGGACTGGGTGACAAGACATAGGAGATATATTTCTCATACTTTGTATAAAACACTCGCAGTGTTCCATATGGTCAAGATCTGCTGTGTTGCGTTGGCTTGCGACCCGTAAAGGCTCACATACTCGCAGTCAGCAGCTACACCCATATAAATCTAAACGTTGTGAGGCCATGGTCGAAATGCCAACGCGGGGGTAAGGCCATTCTCTCACGTACCACTTTTTGCTCCGCCGGACAACCATTCGTTCGTCCGATAACGTTCGCAAAACTGTGATGTAGTCGGTAAGAAACCCAACCAACGAAACATCCCGACGCAATGAGATCGCTCACTTGGTATTCATGCCGGGTCCAGCGATATCGTCGCGCTTCTTCAAGAGTTCCCCCAACGAGCCCGCACCATTGAGACCGAATGCGCCATACCATGAACTAGTGCTCGGTGGGCGCCGCAGTACCGGATTCGACAGCGGATCCGAGTTCCACGGCAAGGCGTCAATGGCGCACCGCGCCGGCTCGGGGTCAGGTTCGTCAGGCGTCCAAGACCGCCGCTGCTCGCGCGCATAGTCCCTCCGTGCCGCACGTTCCTCCGACGGATCCATGATGTCCGAATCGCGCCAAATCACGAGACCGCCGTCAGCCTCGGACAGGCTGTGCTGCGCAGCAGAAGATCGCGAATGGAGATGCGGGTCGAGCGGGCCCCGGTTGCGGAAGTAGTTGTCGCGCGTCGTGACGTGGTGGGTGACGCCTCGGACAGAAAATGCACCCTCGAAGACGGGAGGGCGGCCTGTTTGAGCGTCGCCCTGGTCGTGCACGGTGATGCGTGCCCACCCGATAACGTCGCCAGGGTAGTGAGGAGCGCGGGCGGCATCGGCACGCATGCGCTCTGATGAGACCTGGGCCGGGACAACCTCTCCCCAGTACGCTCTAACGGATGACAGAAGGAGAGGTTCCGTGTGTGAAACCACGCTCTGACCGGCAGGGTTGGTGTCGTAGTAAACGATGCGCGCGGATGGGTGTACGAGGTGATCATTTGGGCGTAGATGGAGGTGATAAGTTTCGCCAAAGGCAGAGAGAGTCAGTCGGAAAGAGTCGGTATGATGTAGGGTGGTGGAATCAGGGGCTATGTCACGGGCATGATGGGATGATGAAGGATGCTGCGTTCGAGGGTAAATTTCTATGGCCAAAGTAGTCGGGTGATGTATGCGCTTCAGTGGACGTTGAGCCCTCGAAGCTGGGAGCACAGAATGAAAGTCAGCCCATCGAAAGAGCGAGAAAAGAAGTAAAATAAAACGGTTGCTGGGGTTCCCCCTACCTGATGTGAAAGTCGTGAAGCAGATCACGAGAAAGAGAGTGGCCAGCACATGAGAAGAAGGGAGGGAACGGAATCGGAGGAGCATCTGTGGGGAATGAAGGAGAGGACCACCAGACCTAGAAAGAAAACGACGAAAGGTTGATAGGAAAGGGGCGACGGTAGCCACCAGCGGCCGACCAGCTACGCCCATCAAGTGTGAGCGCGGGTGGCGGGCGCCAAAAGCAGCGCCATCTAAGCCTTGGCATCACTTTTCTTTCACAAACAACGCCCGTCGTCATGAGTTCTTTCAACTGTTTCTCACAAGTACAGTCAACTCTGTCCAGCCAATCTCCCAACGCATGATAAGTTCTGCCGAGCACCCCCATTTGGTAGACCATCACTTGTACCATATATTTTTTTGATGAAAGACCTGTCATATGTCGCATCGCTGTCATCTGACTGGCCGAGCAATCTTCACAAATCACACATCACGTCCGATGAAGGATCCTAACTTGCCCAATACTTGAATTGCGATGAAGCCTAGCTCAATCTACGCAACGCAACGGTATAGTAATGTACAACACGCCCAAAGGCAAAATGAACACGAGAACGAAGACCCGGGTGTATCTAGTTGTCTCCCAGATCAGAAGTCACGCCCGAAGAAGCGCGAGTTTCCATTCCTGTTCCTGTTGTTGCCATTCCGGTTTCGGTTGTTGCCATTCCGGTTCCGGTTGTTACCGTTCCGGTTCTTCCTGTTGTTGCCATTCCTGTTCTTCCCGTTCTTCCCGCCGTTACCTGCCGCTGCCGCTGCGCTCGACGCCGCAGGAGCAGCAGACGATGCACCCGACGCCGCAGGAGCAACAGCACTCGATGCTGCAGGAGCAACAGCACTCGACGCTGCAGGGGCAGCAGACGAGGCGGCAGCGCTTCCGGTGCCGTTTCCTGCATTACCCGCATTTCCGGCAGCAGTCCCATTAGCCGCAGCTGCACCATTGCCGAAGGGATTATTATTACCGGCATTGCCGATGGAGAACTACGAAGGAAATCAGACGAAATGAAGCACATCGAAAGGAGACTACTCACGTAAACGCAGTCATCCAGGGTACCGTGCTGTGCAACAGCAACAAGACATGGCATATGGTTCGCATCAGTGTTGATAGAACAGACACGATAAACGCCATCAGGGAGACCATTCGCGACCGACTCGGATACGACACCGTTGACTGCAGCACCGTTAACGCCCTTGAAGAATGCGAAAACATTGGGGTCCTGGGGTGTTGTAGACGTGAAGGAGCCAACGTCCTGGACAGTGAAATGGGTGTGGCCGATGATGGTACCCTGGGCGTTAACCTGTTGGGGACCAGCGTAGTAGTTGGTCTTAGCGTTGACAAAATTGCCGGTCTCGAGGTTGTTGACCGCCATGGAGATGGTGAAAGCGGTGTTGGCCTGGATGTTCTGACCGTTCACGGGTGACACGAACTTGGACGATGGCATGTTCGTAGTCGCAGCGATGACACCCATTGGCGCGGGGTTGCAAGAACCGGTCTTGATCTGCTGACCATTCGTGATCGGTAAATTGGGAACGGTAAGGCAGAAATTGATGAAATTGTTGGTAGAGGTGAGGGAGGCAATCTGGCCGGCAACAGGCGGGTTCTGGCCGTCGTTTGCGAAACCCTGTGCAATAACACCCGGATCGAGAGCTAATCGTTGAGAGAAGAAGAAGAAAAAATAGAATAAGAACTCGGATCATCGCTGAGAGAGAACGGGGTAATACGCACTCAGCGACGTTTGGGGATCGCCATTGTTGGCGGCGGCGTTGGCGGCAGTGGTGTTGGCGGCGGCATTGGCGGCAGCGGCAGCGGTGTTGGCGGCGGCAGCGGCAGCGGTGTTGGCGGCGGCAGCGGCGCTGGCGGTGTTGGCAGCGGCGCTATCGACAGCAGCAGCGCTACTGACAGCGGCAGCGGCGCTATTGACAGCAGCAGCGCTACTGACAGCGGCAGCGGCGCTACTGACGGCGGCGCTGCTGACGGCGTTGTTGTTTTTATTGCCACCATTGTTGCCCCCATTGCCGTTCTTGTTGTTGTTTTGCGCCCGGCGGTAGGGAGCAGCACCGAGGACCTCACCAGCGAACAAAGGAACGAGAAGGATAAGAGATGTCAAGGCACGTGAGAACTTCATTGCGTTGTGTAGAGCGTAGAGCAAAACCGAATTAAAAGAGAGGGTCGACGAAAGGCTTCACAGAAGTCACGAATGGGCAAGATGGTGGGAATAGGACCCTAGACTTGAGGAAAAGATCAGCAAAGGGAGAACGCATGTCGAGTGCGATGGGAACTCACAGGGGGAAAGGAGCAGCACTGCTGCTACGGAACCAAAAGAAAGAAGGTGGGATGCGAGTAGGGGGACTGGGGAAAGAAGCAGGGATCGGGGGTTGCTTATAAGGAACTGAGGTGAGCATGCCGGGAGTCGCTAGGGAAACCGGATTAGGCTCATTCGTTGTAAACTCCCTTCGTGATTCAAAAAAATTTAATTTAAAATCAGATCACGGCGCCCGTTACTGTTGCCGTGTGATGAAAAAATTGGAGATCAGAGGACAGCGGTCCATCTTCATAGAAACCAATGGATGCAAAACTCACCCCTCCCCTTGACAGCGCACATAAATGACGCCAGACTGTCAACCTCCTTGACGACTTGACTTTCAAAGTGACGTTGCGCGACGTTGGCCAACACGCTCTGCACCTCTGCAACATCCGCCAACACTGGCGTTCGTACCCGGCCTTCTTCTTCCAACAACCGTGAGCTCCTCCGACGGCTTTGCTCTCTCGCCTCGCGGCGGGGTCGATTGGCCAGCGTGTGAGTGCTTACGGCAAGCGGACTCGGCCCACGTGATGGTTCCATCGGTGGATCCAACAACGAGGGCGGCGCTGGCGGATCATGCGCACTCAGCGGTGATGGACGCACAGCCGGAATGAGGTCGTATTGGACCAGATACCGGTGCAAGGCTTCGACCGGCAAAGTTGAGAAATCCATCTGTCGCAGAACGGTGATTAGGTCCTATGGGTTCGCGACACTAACATTTGCCCCCTTGCTGACAGATGGGTGATTCGGCGGCTGTGTCCCAGGGGAAACACCGCCTCGGGTGGGCAGCACACGGCAATAAAAATAGATACATACCACTGGTAGTTCATCATTCTGCCTTTCTTGTGGCTTGTCCACCCTATGTCCGAGTTGTGAAGAGGTTTGTAGCGTGGGCTCCACTACCCTTTTTCTCTTGTTTCGCGGTTCACCTTCTATTCGCTCCATCGCCTGTCTCTTCACCGAGGTGACCGATGTGGTGCTGGTGGAGAACCACGCGGGGTCGTTTGGTTGTTTCCGCGCTGCAAGCGGCCTTGTTGACCTGGGCGAACTGGGAATCGGCGCGGGGAGGGACATGGACATGGTGGTCAACTCGGCAGAGTCACACAAACGAGCCACGCAGCGTGGGAGATACAGTTACACCCAACCAATTAACCCCTGCCGAGATAACACCGCCGTCTGTACCGCACTGTACTGTGAGCACTACCTAGAAAACACGATGGAAAGGTTGTACATAATCATCGGAGACTAGTTAGCGAATCAGTTTGAAACATCCGCCCATCGCGGCGCATGGCTTGCAGCTTTGGTCATTCCTCGGCTTCATCCCGTTCAAAAGTGCGATCGCTCAGCTCCCTGCTGCCGCACGTTCCCTCTTTCTGTTTTATCATCATGTCGACCTTTGGTACTCTTTTCCGCGTCACTACCTACGGCGAGAGCCATTGTGCCTCCGTGGGCGCAATCATCGATGGCTGTCCTCCGGTATGTATACCACCCGCTCTGTCTCGTCTCACAATCACCGATCTCTGATGATCACCAGGGACTGCAACTTTCTGCCGAAGATGTCCAAACGCAACTCAGTCGTCGCAGGCCAGGGCAAAGCAACTTGACGACACCGGTCGGATGCAACCCTTGTCTCTTATTCATAACCATCTGAGACTTATGCCTGATAAAAATAGCGCGACGAGAAGGACCTTGTACACCTTCAATCAGGAATCGAACACGGCGTCACCCTAGGCACACCGATTGGGCTTCTCGTCAAGAACGAGGACCACCGCCCCAAAGATTATTCAGAGACGGATTTGTACCCACGCCCGAGCCATGCCGACTATACTTACCTCCAAAAGTATGGTATCAAAGCTAGCAGCGGGGGCGGTAGGAGTAGCGCCCGTGAAACGATTGGTCAGCCATCTCTCTAGTGACCCTGTTCTAAACTTAGCTTTGTTGGTTGCCTAGGTCGTGTTGCCGCCGGCGCCATAGCTGAGAAGTATCTCAAACAGGCTTATGACATCAAGATCGTCGCCTTTGTCTCCTCAGTGGGAAAGGTCTGCTTGCCTTCGTCCGTCGTACTTCCCTCCCATGCCGCCGCCACAGAGGCGGACGAAGATAATGACGAAATCGAGGATGCGCTCTCTCCTGAGTTTCGCAACTTGCTGGCGACCGTGACACGAGAGGAGGTAGACAAATACCCGACTCGTTGCCCGCACACTGAGACATCAGAACGCATGATCAAGGTTCGCATATGTTTCTCAGTACCCGGTCTCTCAGTGCATCTTTTGTGAACATGCATTCGTCAGCGCATCATCCGGGCCAAAGACGCTCAGGACTCGATAGGTGGGACTGTCACATGCGTCATTCGCAACGTCCCTGCTGGACTTGGTGAACCCGTCTTTGACAAGTTCGAAGCCAAGCTCGCACACGCAATGCTATCCATCCCGGCAACGAAGGCCTTCGAAATCGGTTCGGGCTTCCGTGGGACGGAGGTCCCCGGGAGTAAGCACAATGACACTTTCGTAGGCAAGGAAGACGGCAACCTCAGTACGATAACCAACTGGAGCGGTGGGGTGCAAGGCGGAATAACCAATGGCGAGGACATCTACTTCCGGTGAATAGCACTATTTTTAGCTGCACTATGGCAGTTGACAACTTTATTCAGGATCGGGTTCAAATCCCCTGCTACCATTTCTCAGTCGCAGGAGACAGCCCAGTATGATGGGACACCAGGCACACTGGCGGCTCGTGGACGGCATGATCCATGTGTTGTCCCTCGTGCTGTCCCCATAGTTGAGGCTATGGCAGCGCTTGTCGTCATGGATGGATTACTCATCCAGAATGCGAGGAAGTCTACTGCATCACTACTCCCGCCAGTCACTACATTGCCACTGACGATGGTCCTTCCAACCCGAAAGTAAGAGACTCATCGTAATTCGTGTATGGGATAGAGGTACTGTATGTCCTGCCTGTACGAATGATACTGGTTACACCAATGGGAAGATACAAAATACATCAGTATAATATAACATAACAACTTGTGTGGGGGTTTTCCCTGACCCTAGCCGCTGGGAATGCGACGTGAATCTACAGCATACGGTATACGTTTCAATCATTCACCAGTGTCCGACTCATCGGAACAACAGCAACGCAACGTTGATTCGATCTGTAACTTCCACCACTGAGCGGAATAACAATCAGCCCCGAATCACTGTGTAAAAAGCGACTGTCACTCACACGCCCATTCAGCGCTCGCCATGGCCATCTTCCGACCGCAATGTCATCTTCATCACGGGGTTCGTCGCTGTCCGCATCAACACGATCGTTCGCAGAGTGCCCGTACTGAGCCGCACCGTACGTAGCGGGCACCCTCGCGGCGCCAAAAAGCGGCGCATACCCGTCGTTCCTCGCCCGAAACTGAGGCACGGTCGACGATGCGGCCGCGGCCGCGGCCGCCCTGCGCTTCTGGAGCGTCTTCGCGGCAAGGCGGGATACGCGCTCGGCCACCGGCATGCGCGGCATTGAGTCGCGAGAGCGGAAACGCAGCGGCGCGGAGATGGACGAGGAGGGGGAGTCGGAGTCTGAGGAGTCGTCGAGTGCGCGGGTTCCGTGCGAGTGACGGAGGCCGCTGGTGATGCGCACGCGCGAGTGGAAGTGTACGTGGGCGACGAACGGGCCGGGCGCTGGCGCTGGCGCGGGCTGTAATTGTTGTTGTTGTTGTTGTTGTTGCTTCTGATGCTCGGGTGGCAGCTGTTGGATGGGTTGTCGTCGTGTGGGAAGAGGGGTTGGGCTGTGTTCGCGCTCGCGCTCTGGTTCGACGTGGTCGTCCTCTTGCTCGTCATCACCATAATGATCGTAGGCATCGTCATCGAGTTGGTGGTGTTGCGGTTGGGAGACGGGCGCGGGCGCGAGTTTGGGCGTGGGCGTGGACGTAGGCGTGGGCACAGATTCGGTGCAGGGGTTTTCGGGCTCAGGAGCCCGGGTCGGACGAGGTCGGGGGGTATTGCCGGTGTCGTCCTCGGGCATATTTTATGCCGTGCGGCGATACGGGGGGGGGACAGAGACGCACTCGTGAAGGGGCCGCCTGGGGAGTCGTGCGCCAGTTGCGAGCGAATGCATTTCAATCCGTGTCGTTTTCGCTTGTTTCATGCGCACGCGGGATGTCCGTCGAGCTTATCATCAATCCACAGGACGTAAGTAAACTACTTCGCAGAAGACACTTTGTCCAGTAAAGAGCCGCTCAGCGCTCAGCTTATCCGAGTCCAACACGTGTTCACCCTCATTCTCATGATACTCTCGTTACCCGTCGAAATTCAGGAGTATATCGTTGAGTTTGCTTGTGCCTTTCCCGATGTCACTAATGCTTTGTCCCCGCAATATTCCTCATACCCCGAGCATGCCCTCCCGTTACCGGACATAAAATTGTCCACCCGATCTCTATTCTCATTCGCCCTTGTCTGCAAGCATTGGAATACAATCTGCACTCCCAGACTGTACAGATGCCTGGCCATCGTCGACACCACAGCCATGGACGCGTTATTACGCACCCTCGAACAATCACAGATCACGAAGGCCGTCCTGGGTAGATTTGCGCCCCTGGGATCCCTCACACGCCATTTGATAATCGCGCTATCCGATTGCCCCGCACATGAGAACGAGACAGAGCGTTTCGAGATTAGAGTCGGGCGGCGGTTTGGAAACCTCGGCCGATTGGCTCGTTGCCTCCCTTCTCTCCAAATCCTGTCCATCTCCATATTCATCCGGGATATGTGGGGCCTTCCCATGCCACATTATGGGAAGAATTTTGCGGCCATAATCATGCAAACTTCTGCTCATTCTTTGCGCAAGTTATACCTACACCACTACCCCACGGTTCTCTTTAGCCGTCCAGAACTTCGCAAGTTACTAGAGGCCGCCCCCAATCTCCTCGCCATTACCGGCGCTGCCGTTGGCAGTCATATCGGTTGCCCCGCCGCCCTCCCATACCTCCCGAAGCTTAAATATCTAGCCGTCAACAGTGAGACGGGACTATGTACCTGTGTCGGGCACAAAGATAACCAAACACCTTCCCTCGATCATGTCCATCTTCGACCGAGCCGGTCTTCTAACTTTTGGGTGCATTTACTATCCGCGCAGGGCACAAGGCTCACATCTGTCACGCTCGACTTCCGTTTGACGGGCGACTCTGAGAGCGGTTTTGAATGTCTGTCAATGCTTACCAACATCTGCCACGATCTTTCATACCTCGAGATCTGCGCCGACAGCTTGCGTTCCTTTCCCCGACTCGACCTGCTCCCACCCGTTGAACATCTTGGCATTAGTGTCCAAGTAGGCAACTTCGACGTGCTTTCCATATGCGAAACTCTCGCAACCATTCAGTCATCATCTGTCAAGGTCGTCCATCTCAAGGATACATATATGTTCGAATGGTTCCAATCTCCTCTCTCGGACAACGTGGAGAGCGCTTGGAGTCCTTTGGTCAATCATACTTTCCGCGTCGTGGATTGTCATGGACGAGAATTGGGTCCTCCTGGGCGCTCATCTTACGTTCACAGGCACGTTGACCCTCGCCCTTTCTCCGCAATTACTCGTCTCCCAAATTGACCTCATACAGGTTGCCTTGATGCGACGAAAATACATGGTCGTCCCTGTTTTGCTGTCCTTGTATCTTCCCATTCCCAACTCTCCTCTAGCAGAATCCCCTCATGCAATACGTCCCATTTCAAATTTTAACACTAATCCTCTAACCATTTCTTGGTTGCACTGATAGTAGACTCATCTCCATCCCTTCATTCACAATCGATCATTTCCCCGTTTCATCTTTATAGCCTCCCGGAACATGTGAAATGCTATGTAACAATTGCTGTACCCACTCTCCTCAGCTCCGAGGTGTCTAGACATCATTGGAATAAAAATTTACTATACGTCACAAAGTAGTGAAGAGAGCGCAGTAAAACCTGGCCTCACATGCTAGTTGAAGATACTCTTCTAATATACGATTACTGCTGACTGCTTGGATGGCATCCGCTCAACTACTATCCTGTCTTCGCCTTCATCTCCTTCCACAGGGTCAAGAACATCAACCCCCCGATTCCAAGGAGAGCAATTTGCAGCCCCAGGTAGCGCGTCATGCCCACGTCTACCCCAGCACCACCCCAAACCGCGCCGGACACACGACCGGAATAGTTGCTGTATTGAATGAGCAGGCTGATCTTCCCGTTCCACGCATGCGGCATCTGCTTTGACAATAAGCTGAGCGTGACAGTGCTGGCGAGGTTGAACCCGAGCGCGACGAAGAACCACGACCCGAATACGCTGCCGAGCGTCGCGCGGCCCGCGCCGACGACGGCGATCGCGACGAGCAGGCCGAGAAGGCCCAGCGCACAGCCAGCCGCGAGGATGTACCGGTCCTGCACGCGGCGCGCGAGCACCACGTTGGCGAACATGAACGGGAAGGTGCACGCACCGCCGAGCGCGATCAGGTTCCCGGCCCCGAAGGGCGATGTGCCGAAGGCGCGCCCGACGAAGATCGGGATGTTCGCTTCCCACGCGCCCAGCACGAAGAAGCACGTCATCGCGAACCAGCACATCGTCGCCGTGACGGCCCACTGCCGCGCCGAGATGTGTTGCAGCTCTGGCGGCACGTCATCCGGAGAGGGAGTGTCTTGCGCTGATTCAGCGGGTAGGGCGGTTGCCTCTCGCCCTGTCGCCGTCGCCGCCTCCTCCACCATTTCGCCGCGTGAGGACGGGGTGAGGGTCGTCATCTTTGGACGTCCGTCGGTGCGAGAACGCGGCGGCGACGGCACATCCTCAAACGAGAGCGCGATCACGGCCCAGAAGACGAGCCAGACGGCGGCCATGATCCACCCGGGGCTCGTGTATCCATTAAAGATGGCGTCCCCAAATCCGACCTTGTACAGCAAGCCGCCGATGAATGGACCGACGGTAAAGCCTGCGCTCTGGCCGACGACGAGCCATCCGGCCAAGGTCGTCCGGCGCCGCACGCCGACGATGCGCGGATCCGAGCAGTAGCGTTTGGTGTACAGGAACTGCGTGAAGGACACGCCCATCACGATCCGGCCGATGAGGATGAGGTAGAGGAAGTGCGCTCGGTACGCCGACGCGTAAAGGACGCTCCCGATCAGCGCCGTCGCGCAGCACAAATGCAGCGCGAATTTGTACGCTCCTTGTCACGAGGCGGTTTTCGGCTCGTCAATACAATATACAATGGCAAGGGCAGCGAGGGAGGATACAAAAGGGTGGGACTACCTACCTCCGTCCCGCCTGACGAGCGGTACCAGCGTCATCCCGGAAATGACGGTCGGGATACCGATGACGAGTCCGGAAAACGTCGAGCTGCCACCGAGGTACTCGGCATATTTGCTGCCAGAGGAGACGATGATGAAGAACGTTGTCTGTGCGGTGGATTAGTGCGTGTTAGAGGGCGACATGGTCATCGGACGCCGCCACAAGCGACGCACTTGTAGGAGAACGTTGGTACAGATCATGATAATCAACGACCGCATTTTGGGAAGCTTGAGCTCGCAACCGTCATCGGGCTCCTCTATGAGCAGAACCCCTCGCGTGCTCTGTTCACCGAGATCCATGGCAGCACCTTGCGTCCCTAGCACCACAGAAGAGTGAGAGTCGGAGCTGCCAGTGCCGGACGACGCATTCTGTAGACGACTACATGGCTCTGTCCATGGAGGCACTGTGGTATGATCACCAGTGAAGTTCAGAACAGTCGGAACCAAAGGAGAGGCCATGAGGAAATACGGAGCAGATATGCGCTATTTCTGACTCAAACCCGGGTAATTATATAGCCCGCGGCCATGAGTCGTTTTATAATATCGTGATGACGGGGATACGAGGATGTGCTGTGCATCTCAAGGAATCACATTCCTCCCGTTTTCCAGAAACATCGTGAGTCAAACGAGACAGGTGGACTAATACGAATGATTGTTGTACACTGTTATTAATACATGATATCATACAGCGCTCGAGAGTCAATAGGCAATGGGCTTCAGTTGTCGATAACGATAGCCAACGAACCAAATGCAGGCAACTACCAT
>Ga0137397_10000644_pt1 | contig 24039 bp, 27 predicted proteins | sample czorhiz116metaG_FD_106658 | JGI IMG/M metagenome (GOLD analysis project Ga0137397, IMG submission 106658) | Vadose zone soil microbial communities from Angelo Coast Range Reserve, California, USA - czorhiz1.16 metaG | ecosystem: Environmental > Terrestrial > Soil > Vadose zone | place: USA... | reverse complement strand
GGTGACCTCGCCGCGCGGCTCCATCTCGACGCCGGCGAGGAGGCGCGCGGCCACCGCCGCCGTCTCCGCGCGCGTCTCGGCCAGGTAACGGCTCCAGAGGGTGCCGCGATCCGGCCGATCCACGCGAGTGAGAAAGGCGGGAATGACCTTGCGCAGCTCGGTGAGCAGGAGCGCGGCGTGCTCGCGGACCTCCTGGAGCGGGTGCGCGCGCATCCTCAAGAGAAGCGCCTCGTACCCTTGTCCGGTGCCGAAGATGCCGACATTGGAGCGCGTGGCGGCGGGCAGGAGCCCGCGCAGGCTGTCGAGGGCCTTGGCGCGAATGGTCGAGCGCCAGACGACGTCGCTGTCGCCCGCGGGCCTGGAGAGCCGGGCCTCCCAGAACGCGCGCATGGGGTCGATCCAGCGCGCATAGGTCTCGAAGGCCTGGTCGAGGGTCTCCACGTAGCGCGCGCGGAGGGGATGCCCGTCGAGTTCCGCGGGGACGTGATACTTCCAGAGGCCGCCCGGGCGGTCCGTGTACGGGACATAGCGCGTGGACTGCTCGAGATAGGCCATGAGCCGTCCCCACTCGAGCACCTTGGTCAGGATATTGGACGCCCCCTCGCAGGCGATGTGCACGCCGCCCAGCTGGGCCACCGAGTCGTCGCCGTACTCCGAGAGCATGCGCTCGTAGAGCTGTTCGGCGCGCGTGGTCCCCACGGGACGGGCGCTGCCGCCGACCTCGAGACCCTCGCCCAGGAACTCGTCGAGGAAAAGGCGACGGAGCGACTTGGCGGAGCGGGAGTAGCGGGCGAAGAGCGCGCCCTTGACCACTTCGGGCAGATTGACGAGGGCGAAGACGGGCCCGTCCAGATTGGTGAAGTAGGGCTCGAGGGCCGCCCGCTCCGCAGGAGAGAACGTCTCCACGGGACTATCCTAGCATGCGTATCTCGTCACGACAGACCCCCGGTCCGTCCAGGCCAGGCGGCTCAAAAGGGTCCAGATGCGAGGCAGATGGGCCCTCTTCACCTGCCTGCGTTGACCGGTCCGAACGCCGCGTGTGATAATCGACGCATGCGCCCGCCACGCATGGTGACTCTCCTTGCCGTCGTCCCCTTTACGGCCGGGTGCTTCGCGGTGTCGTTCGGCCGCGAGTTCCCTTCTCCCGAGACGCGTACCATCGCCATAGGCCGGACGGACAAGGTGACGCTCCAGCGCGCGTTCGGCGAGCCCTATCAGGTGGGCTTCGACAGCGGCGACCCGACGTGGCGCTGGTTTTTCGGCCGGCGCGCCTCCGGCACCGAAGTGACCAAGGATCTCTCCGTTCGCTTCGGCGCCGACGGCACCGTCAAGTCCTACTCGTTCACCTCGAACTTTCCCGAGGACATGAAGCGCCTCCGGTAAGAAGGAGCCCCCATGCCCAACATCACCGTGCAGTGGTACGCCGGCCGCACCGATGAGCAGAAGCGCGAGATCACCGCCGCCATGACCGAGGCGATGGTCAAGATCGGCAAGACCACCGCCGATCAGGTGCACATCGTCTTCCAGGACATCGAGAAGTCGAACTGGGGCGTGAACGGAAAGCTGGCGAGCGACAAGTAGCCACCCGTCGATGGGTAAGCTGAAGGTCGGGTTCATCCCCATCGAGGGCGGCCACTTCTACAAGGACGCCCTCGAAGAGGTCGTCCGCGCCGAGGACCTCGGCTTCGACTCCGTGTGGATGGAGGAGCACCACTCCGTCGTCAACCACTACTGGCCCTCGCCGCTGCCCGTGCTCGCGGGCTTTGCCACCCGGACCTCGCGCGTGCTCCTGGGCACCGATATCCTCGTGGCGCCGTTCTACCACCCCGTGCGGCTCGCCGAGGACGCGGCCATGATCGACGTCATGTCCGCGGGCCGGTTCGTGCTCGGCGCGGCCATCGGCTACAAGCCGGACGAGTTTGCCCTCTACGGCGCCGAGCTCGAGAAGCGCGGGGCCCGCTTCGAGGAGCAGCTGGCCATCATCAAGGGGCTGTGGACCCAGGAGTCCCTCGCCTTCAAGGGCCGGTACTACCATGTGGAGGGCACGCTCGAGCCCAAGCCCGTGGCCAAGCCTCACCCACCGATCTGGATCGGCGGCTGGGGCGATCTCACGCTCAAGCGCGCGGCCACCCTCGCCGACAACTGGATCCCGGGGCCGACGGCAGATCTGCCGCGGCTTCTCAAGGGCAAGAAGCAATTCCTCGCGGAGCGGGCGGCGGCCGGGCGCACCGCGCCCATCACCGACTGGCCGCTCACGCGCGACGTCATCATCGCGGAGACCGACCAGGAAGCCCGCGCGCTGGCCGAGAAGCACATCATGGTCTCCTATCGCAAGGAGTACGCGGGCGGGTGGAAGCACCCCTTCATCGACGCGTCGATCGCCACCGACCTCGACGGCCTCATGAAGCACCGCTTCCTGATCGGCGGTCCGGACCAGGTGCGGAAGGCCCTCGAGCCGTTCGTGACCGAGTACGGACTCACGCACCTCATCTGCCGCCTCTTCTTCCCCGGCATGGCGCACCGCCACATCATGCGCGAGCTCGAGCTCATCACCAAAGAGGTCATCCCAGCATTCCTGTAAGGCTCTCGCTCAAGTCCGCCTCGTTCCACATCCGGAACCTCGAGACGAGGCTGCCCTTCCGGTACGGGATCGTCACGCTCACGCGCTTTCCCCTGCTCCACGTGGGCGTGGAGGTCGAGGCGGCGGACGGCCGGCGGGCCAAGGGCTACGCCGCCGACAATCTCCTGCCGAAGTGGTTCGACAAGGATCCCGCCCGGAGCTTCCGCGAGAACGTGCGGGACCAGCTCGTGGCCATCCGCATCGCCCATCAGGCCTTCGTGGAGGAGGCCAAGGTTCCCCGGTCCATCTTCCAGATCTGGCTGGACGCCTTCGCCGAATGCCGGCGCAAGGGTCCCGGACGGAACCTCAACGCCCTCACCATCGCCTTCGGCTCGTCCTTCTTCGAGCGCGCCCTCGCCGATGCCGCGGCCCGGCTCGCGGGGGCGGACGCCGTCGCCCTCCTCCGCCATGACCTCCTGGAGATCCGGCCCGGGGCCATCCATCGCGAGCTCGAGCAGGAAGACCTCGTGCGCTGGACCCGCGAGACGGCGCCCACCACCCTGGCCGTGCGCCACACCGTCGGCCTCCTCGATCCCATCTCGGCCGCCGACGTGCCCGCCGACGGCTGGCTCGGCGACGGGCTGCCCCAGACGCTCGAGGAGTGCATCACCACGTACGGGCTCCGGTACTTCAAGATCAAGGTGAACGGTCGCCTCGACGAGGACGTCGCACGCCTGAGCTCGGTCGCCTCCACCCTCGACCGCCTGATCGCGGAGCCGTACGTGGTCACCCTGGACGGCAACGAGCAGTACAAGACGCTCGCCGACCTCCGGCGACTCCTCGAGACCCTGGGGAAGACCTCCGGGCTCTCACGCTTCCGCAAGGCCATCGCCTTCGTCGAGCAGCCCCTCGAGCGGTCCTTCGCCCTCGACCCCGCCGCCCTCGACGGTATGCCCAAGCTCGGCGTGCCCCTCGTCATCGACGAGAGCGACGCCGAGGTGGAATCGTTCAAGCTGGCCGTCTCCCTCGGGTACCGGGGCGTCAGTACCAAGAACTGCAAGGGCATCTTCAAGTCGTTCCTGAACCGCACGCTGATCGAGCGGTGGAATAGGCGACGCAAGCCCGAAACGGCCCTCTTCATGAGCGCGGAGGACCTCACGAACCTGCCCATGGTGCCGCTCCAGCAGGACCTGGCCACCGTGCGCGCCCTCGGCATCACCCATGTCGAGCGCAACGGCCACCACTATGTCAGGGGCCTCGCCCACTGCTCCCGGCGAGAGCGCTATCAGGCCACCCGTCTCCACCGCGACCTCTATCTCGGCGGCGAGGCTCAGGCGAGGCTCCGAATCGAGGGGGGTGTCCTGAATGTGGCCTCGCTGGGGACGCTGGGCTATGGCGGAGCCTTCGAGCCCGATCTGCCGTCCATGGTGCCGCTCGAGAAGTGGAGCTTCGACTCGCTGGAGGCAGAGTCCTGATCGCCTACCGCCTCAATCGCTCCTTCGCCTGGAACGCAGCCCATCCCCCCCGGCTGCCGCCGAGGCCGCGTCAGCTGCCTCCCGCCACCGTCAACCTCTTCGATCGGACGCTCGAGGGCCCCGTGGGAATCGCCGCCGGCCCGCTGCCGAACGCGAAGTGGATCGCCGCCTATGCTCGACTCGGCTACGGTCTCCTGACCTACTCGACGGTGCGGAGCCGGGAGCACCCGGCCCACCGGGCGCCCAATCTCGCCTTCTGTCGCCTGGGCGATCCGACGACGGTCGAGCCCACCCCGCGGCGCCTCGATCCCGCCACCGTCACCTGGGTCTACTCCTTCGGCCTGCCTTCCGCCAAGCCGGACGTCTGGCGGGCGGACGTCAAGCGCGCGCGCGCCGCCCTCGGGCCAAAGCAGCTGCTCGTCGTCAGCGTGGTCGGCACGCCCGCGCCCGATGGCGATGGCGAGCAGCTCGCCACCGACTATGCCTCGTGCGCGCGGTGGGCGGCCGAGGCCGGCGCCGACGTCGTCGAGGTGCACCTCTCCGCTCCCGATACGGCGGCGGAGCGCGCGCAAATGGTCTACGAGGACGTGGCCCTGTCGACCCACATCGTGCAGCGGGTGCGGCGCGCCGTCGGCCTCAAGCCGGTCGTGGCCAAGCTCGGGGCGGCAAGGAGCCCCCGGGCCTTGCACGACCTCGCCACGGCGACGGCTCGCTGGCTCGACGGCTTCACGGTCGTCAATGGCCTGCAGCGACGCGTGGTGAAACCCGACGGCTCGCCCGCCCTCACGGGTCCTGGGCGCGAGCTGGCCGGGGTGTCCGGAGCCGAGGTCTGGGAGCACTGTCGCGTGCAGGTCGCCGAGCTCTGCGCGTGGCGCAAAGCGGGGGCCTGGGACCGGGTGGTCTTCGCGGTGGGGGGCATCACGACCGTCGAGCGCGCGCGCGCGAGCCTGGAATCCGGCGCCAACGCTGCCCTCGTGGCCACGGCGGCGCTCGTGGATCCGCTGCTCGCCGCCCGCTTCCGCAGCGCCCGCGCCGCGGCCGAGGTCGCGCGGCGGCCGCGGCGCTAGCGGATCCTTCGTGGAGGCGAGCCCTCCACCTTGAACTCGTCCTTCTCCTCGAGGGAGATCCCGACCGCGGCGAGCTCGCTCTTCTTCTTCTCGCCTATGCGCTCGGCGGCGCGCCGGACGAGCTCCTCCCGGCTGGGGGGCCTGAACGCTGCGTCACTCTCCCGGACTCTGCGCCCGCAGCGGTCGAGAAGGTCTGTCAGCTCGACAAGCGCATCGGCACCATTGCCCGCCCTGACGGCATCCCAGGTCCTGAGCTTGTCGGCTCCCGCTCCCGTCTTGCGGATCTGTCTCGTCGAGTCCTGAAGGCCGATCAAGCTGCCCGCGAGATCGAGCGCCTCGCCCAGCCAAGCATCGTAGTGCGCCCGGGCCGTTGGGCAGTCACGCCGCGAGAACTGCTGCGCCGCGTCCTTCAGATCCTTGAGTCGCTCGGTGGCCTTTTCGACCTTCTGGTCCGCCGGCCACTGCCATGGATCGTCCTGGGCCACCGCCTCGGCGAGGGGCCACACGGCGGCAGGGCCAAGCGAGAGGAAGATCTGGACAGCGGCCAGACCAATCGAGAGGCGGGGGAGAGCGCGGCAACGAGTCACGAAGCTCCTTTCTCGCACGGCGCCGAACAGGCCCGTCCGCGCGGCGAATTTTCCGATCACTCGTACCGTACGGGCGCCCCGGCGCGGTGTCAAGGTCTCGCGGCTCACGACCTCGCGGGCATTCGCCCGTCTGGTGGCTGTGCTAGGCTCGCCGCATGCGATGGCTCATCGTGCTGCCCTTCGATCGACCGGAGCACATGGGGGTGGATTTTCGGGACGAGCTCGTGGCCATGGGCCACGAGGTGCGTACCTTTGCCTACCGGCGCAACAACCCCCTCTACAAGAACCGCGGCACCAAGGCCGCCTATCAGCTCTGGATCCTCAGACGGCTCGAGCGGATCTGCCTCGACTGGGAGCCGTCGCTGGTGCTCGTCATCAAGGGCGGGCCCATCACCCCCGGGCTGATCCGTCGGGTCAAGCGGAGCCGGGACGTGCTCTTCCTCAACTTTTTCCCCGACAACCCCCTCTGGATGATGCCCTTCGACGCCATCGAGGCCTATGACGTCTTCTTCACCAAGGAGCGCTACGCGCTCGACTCGCTCGAGCACGTGGGCCTGCGCAATCTCCACTATCTGCCCATGTACTGCGTGCCCGCCATGCATCACCCCGTGACGCTCACGGCGGAGGAGCAGCTCCTCTACTCGAGGCAGATCAGCTTCGTGGGCAGTCGCTATTCCTATCGCGAGCGACTCATCAAGGAGCTCCCGGCCTTCCCCATCAAGCTTTGGGGGGCGGGCTGGTCGCGGACGGAATCCCTGGAGATCCGGGCCCTCGTGGCGGGCGGACCCGTGTGGGGGCGCGCCAAGCTCGCCGTGTACTCCGGTTCGACGCTGTCGCTGAACCATCACCATCCCATGAACGACATCGTGGGCGTCAACACGCGCGCCTTCGAGCTGGCAGCGAGCGGCGCCTGCCAGGTCGTGGATCTCAAGGGCGAGCTGCCGGGGCTCTTCACCCCCGGGGAGGAGGTCGTGGTCTACCGAGATCTCGACGAGCTCAAGAACCAGCTCGGCTACTACCTCGCCCATCCCGACGAAGCGCGCGCCATCGGCGGCAACGCCATGAAGCGCGCGCTCCAGGAGCATACCCTCCGTCACCGGATCGAGGAGATCCTCACCGTCGTCGAGCAGCGCTTCGGAAAGAGATGACGTGCTGCTGCCGTAGGCACGAGCATGACGAGGCGAGTTTCCAGATGAGGCGCGACCCGAGGCATGGCCGAGCGGCCCTGGGTACGAGCCCCGCCGCCGCGAGCTGCGTCATCCTGGGCGAGACCGGGCTCAAGACGGAGGCCGCGCCGCCCAGCCGTCCCGCCATCGCCTTCGCCGCTCTGCCGAGGAGACTCGCGCAGGAAAAACCGAAGCGAAGCTAGTCCCGCGCGCGCGTCATGCCCAGGCGACGCGCGGTGAGCTCGGCCATGCGCGGATCGCGCTCGACCCCTATCCACTCGCGCCCCAGGCCAAGGGCCACGCGGCCCACGGTCCCCGCGCCGCAGAACGGATCGAGGACAGGTCCGCGGCGACGGCTCTGCAGAATGAGCGCGCGCAGCACCGGCTCGGGCGTGGCATCCCAGATGCTGACCGGATGCGTCCTCGGCAGGGGCAGCATCCAGCACAGGGTGGCCGCGGTCGGGCGCACGCGCCGTCCGGCCCTGGTGAAGCGCAGAAGGTGATTGATCCGGTTGTCCCACCGCTCGCGCGAGCCCGTCTCCGCCCAGATGCCCTTGGACTGAAGTCGCCAGCCCGTGCGCCTGAGCCAGCCCGCGATGAGGCCATCGAACCCTACCCATTCCCTGCCGTTGTGGCGATCGCCCAAGACCAGCCAGAGGTCTCCGTCGGGGACAAGCACGCGCCGCCACTCGCGCCCGAACCCGACGGCGAGCTGTCGCGCATAGAGCTCGGCCGCCTGGCGTCCGCGATTGCTGACCCAGTACGGCGGCGAGGTCAGGATGACGCCGACGCTGGCGGACGGGATCTGCCCCAGATCGCGGCTGTCCGCCTGGAAGAGCCGCGCCCGCCCGTCCGGACGGGCCCAGGCCCGCTTCGCCGTGGCCGTCACAGCGTGTAGGGCACGAGCTCGCGCGCGACCTCGACCTCGCCGGAGAAGTGCTGGCGCGCCTCTTCGACGAGCGCCTCGAGCTCGCCGTGATGCCCGGCGTCGATATGGGCGAGGAGGAGTCGGCGCACCCCCGCGCGCGCCGCGACCTCGCCCGCCTGCGCGGCCGTGGAGTGAGCCCCGAAGCGCGCCGCGCGCCGCTCGGAGAAGGTCGCCTCGTGGATGAGGGTGTCCGCGGCGCGGGCGAGCGTCTCGACGGCGCCGCAGGGCTCGGTGTCGGAGGAATAGACCACCGCCACCCCGGAGGCCGACGACTGGAAGCGCACGGCGAGATTCGGCATGCTCCCGTGCGCGTTGGGTGAGGCCGTGACGGTGAGGCCGTCCGCGGCGTCGAGGCGGTAACCCTCCCGCGGCGGCACCGGCTCCCACACCAGGGGAAACATCCCGGGCCGCTCCAGGAGCTGGAAGAGACGGAGCAGCGAGCGGAGCGCCGCCTCGTGCTCTTCCCGGCACGCGATCCGGAGAGGCGCCCTCCGGCCCGTGAGGAACAGGGTCTGGATCAACGAGGGCAGTCCGTAGGCATGGTCGGGATGGATGTGGGTCACGATGACACGCCCGAGGGAGACCGGATCGACGCCCGCCCGCATGAGCTTCTGGGCCGGGCTGCCCCCGCAGTCCACGAGCACGGGCGGGGCGCCGGCTTCCTCGAACACGATGAACGTGGTGTCGCGGTCAGGTCCCGGCACGGCGCCCGACGTGCCGAGGAAGACGAAGCGCACGGGGAATCAGGCCGAGGCGTGGGCTCGGCGGAGCAGGAGCGGAACGCCGACCACGGCCAGCCCGACGCCGACGAGGCTCGCCAGCTGGGCCACGCGCAGCGGCCCCAGCATCAGGGCGTCGGTGCGCAAGGCCTCGGTCAGGAAGCGGCCGACGGAGTACAGGCCGAGATAGGTCAGGAAGAGCGCGCCGGGGGCCCGCTCAAGACGCTTCCGGAACACGGCGGCGAGCACGATGAAGACGAGAAAGTCCCAGACTGATTCATAGAGAAACGTCGGATGAAAGAATTCCTCCTGGGCGAACTGGAGCGGGCGGTGGGGCGGCGAGATGTAAAGCTTCCACGGCAGATCCGTCGGGGTGCCGAACGCCTCCTCGTTGAAGAAATTGCCCCAGCGTCCCACGGCCTGCCCAAGGGCAAGGCTCGGCGCGGCGATGTCCATGTAGGTGATGGCGGGCAGCCCCTTCCACAGGGCATACCCGCCGCCCACGAGCAGGCCCCCGAGGACACCACCGTGGATGGCGAGCCCGCCCTCCCAGACCGCGATGATCTTGGAGGGAAAGCGGCTGTAGTAATCGAGGTTGAAGGCGACGTAGTAGAGGCGCGCGCCGATGAGGCCGCCGATGAGGGCCAGCTCCGATGCCTTGAGCAGGTTGTCGGGATCGAGGCCACGACGCTGGGCCTCGTGGTGGGCGAGCCAGAGGCCGAGCGCCATCGCGCCCGCCATGAGAATGCCGTACCAGCGGAAGGTCAGGGGGCCGAACTGGAAGGCTATGGCCCCCGGAGAGTGGAACATACGGCCCTGGTTATACGGCCGGGGACCGATGCTGTCAAATAAATCGCGGCTTTGTCGGCAAATTCGTTGACACCCTCGGAAGGGCTCCGGTATCATCGAAGTGCGTCTACACCTCACTCACAGTCCACAAAAGGAGTCCCGATTGCCAGGTACCGCGGGCCTGTCCACGAGCGTTCTCGACCCGATCCTCTCGGCCGGTCCCCTCGCGCGTTTCGTCCTGGGAGTCCTGCTCTTCTTCTCGGTCATCTGCTGGGCGCTCATCGTCGAGAAATTCTGGGAGTTCCGCGCCATCAAGCGCGAGTCGCGGGCCTTCACGAAGGCCTTTCGCGAGAGCCGCCGCTTCTCGCTGCTCTACACCGCGGCCAAGCGCTTCCGGTGGAGCCCGCTCGCCGCGCTCTACACGGCGGCCGGCCATGAATTGGCCAGCGTGTACGGCGGCGTGGAGGCGGTGGATGCGGCGCTCGATGAGGGCGAGGGACTGCCGCGGGAGACGCTGGACGCCGTCCATCGGGCGATGCGACGGGCGAGCGACGCGGAAGTGGGGCGCATGGAGCGCTATCTGCCCTTCCTCGCCACCACGGCGAGCGCCGCGCCCTTCATCGGTCTCTTCGGCACGGTCGTCGGCATCATGAACGCCTTTCACAACATCGGCCAGCAGGGCTCCGCCAACCTCGCCGTGGTCGCCCCGGGCATCTCCGAGGCCTTGATCGCCACCGCGGCGGGCCTCGGCGCGGCCATCCCGGCCGTCATGGCCTATAACTTCTTCGTCAACCGGAGCAAGCGCTGGGCCACGGAGATGGACGGCTTCATGCTCGAGCTCCTCAACGTCCTGGCCAGGCCCACGCCGCACAAGGCCGTCACGCGCTAGCGATGGCTTTCAACCTCGACAGCAGCGAGAGCGAGGGCGGACGGCGTCGGGTCGGGACGACCCTCAGCGAGATCAACATCATCCCCCTCGTGGACGTCGTCCTGGTCCTCCTGCTCATCTTCATGCTCACGGCGCCCCTCATGTACCGGGGCATCGACGTCAACCTGCCCAAGACCGCGGGCAAGCCGACGGTGACCGAGGAACGGATGGAGCTGACCCTGACCAGGGAGCAGCAGCTCTACTTGAACGGCAAGCCCCTGCCTCTGGGCTCCCTCGAGCAGGCGCTGCGTGACGTCTTCAAGAACCGCACGGACAAGACCCTCTACCTCAAGGCCGACCAGGCGCTGCAGTACGGTTTCGTGATCGAGACCATGGACAAGGTCCGCCGCTCCGGCATCGAGAAGCTCGGCATGGTCACCGAGCCCGCGCCGAGGTCGTGAGCGCGGTGAGCGTGGCCCAGGGCTTGCCAATGGGCTCTCCGTTCGGATCCGCTCGCTGGCGGACGCCGCCGACGCCGGCGCTCCAGAGACCGCGGCTGCCCACCTCCGCCCTCGTGGTGTCGGTGGTCGCCCACGCCGCCCTCGTCGGATCCCTCGTGGCGCTGTCGTTCTGGGGTCCCTCCTGGCGGGAGTCGAGGGTGCAGGTGGTCAACCTCGTTCCCGCCGTGGCCGCCGTCGGCAATCCGGCCGGCCATCCCGCTGCCCAGCTACCCACGCGCACGCTTCCGAAGCCCGCGTCACGCTCCGTCGAGCCCGAGCCCGAGCCGCGCGCCCGCGAGGCGCCCAAGGCCGCGGAGCCCGCGCTTCCCGCGCGGGCGATGAACCCCCGCGTGGGGGACCGGGAGCTGCCGACGATGCCCGCGGATCGCCGTCCGCGGGCGGTGGGCGAGTCGGCATCGAAGCCTCAGCCGGCGACGGCGCTCGGCCAGGCCACGGGATCGACGGCCGGGGTCGGCTCGCTCACCGTCGACGTCACCGACTTTCCCCACGCCTGGTACCTGCGACAGGTCCTGGCCAAGGTGCAGGAGCGCTGGCAGAGCCAGAAGCGCGCGAGCGAGCCCGAGCAGAAGCCGCTCGTTTGGGTCGAGATCAATCGGGACGGCAGCATCACGACTCCCAGGATCGAGCGGAGCTCCGGCAACACGTTCTACGATCAGGCCGCTCTGCGCGCCATCGTCGAGGCGAGCCCCTTCCCGCAGCTTCCCGCGGACTGGACGAAGCCGTCGCTCCGCATCCTCTTCAACTTCGAGCTGAGGCGCGGATGATGCGGCCACGTCCGGCCCAATCACTGCCCGCGCTGGCATGTCTCGTGGCCCTCCTGGCCATCGTGGTGGGCCTGGCGGGACCGCCGGTGGCTCGCTCCCAGCAAAACGCCGATGTGTGGCTCAACGTCATCGCGAGCGGAGCCAAGAAAGTCAACATCGCCGTGCCTGACTTCGCGCTCGTGGGTGGCGCCGACCCGCAGAACTGGGCCAAGCGCCTGGCCGAAGTTACGGGTGGCGATCTCACCTTCTCGGCGCTGTTCAGCGTGGTGTCTGGACAGCCGGCCTTGCCCACGACAACCGACGGCATCAAGCCCAGGCTCCAGGAGTTCGCGGCGGCGGGAGCGCACGAGGCACTCCAGGGCATCCTGAGCGTGCGGAGCGACCGGCTCGAGGGCGAGATGCGGCTCTACGATCTCACCTCGCCCGACTTCCGCCTCATCGGGACGAAGAAGATCCAGGTCCACCCGACCGAGCCGCGCCGGCTCGCCCACAAGATCGCCGACGAGGTCGTGCTCCTCGTCACCGGCGAGGCGGGCGTCGCCGACACCAAGATCGCGTATACGAGCACGCGTTCGGGCGTCAAGGAGCTGTGGGTGATGGACTACGACGGCCAGGGCGCCACCGCCGTCACCGCCAACCGGTCCATCAACATGTCGCCGAACTGGAACCCCGACGCGCGCTCGCTCGCCTTCACGTCGTACATGAACGGCTACCCGTTCCTCTATCGTCTCTTCCCCTTCGAGCGGCGCCCCGTGCAGCTTCTCTCGGGGCACATGGGGCTCAACACCTCGCCGTCGTGGAGCCCGGACGGCCGGCAGGTGGCCATGACCCTCTCCAAGGACGGCAACCCGGAGATCTATCTGCTCAACGTCCAGACAGGCGCCTTTCGCCGGCTGACCACCCACACCGCGATCGACACGGAGCCCACGTGGTCGCCCACGGGGCGCGAGATCGCCTTCGTCTCCGATCGGTCCGGCGCGGCGCAGATCTACGTGATGGACGACCAGGGCACCAATGTCCGGCGCATCACCTCGAGCGGCTTCAACACCCAGCCTCGCTGGTCGCCCAAGGGCGACACCATCGTGTTCACCTCGCGCCAGGGCAACCACGACCTCTGGGCCGTGAGCCCGGACGGCTCGAATCTCCGCCGCCTGACAGCCGGCCCCGGAGAAAACGAGAGCGCGACGTGGTCCCCCAATGGCCGGCACCTTACGTTCCACTCGAACCGTCTCGGAGGCACGCAGGTCTTCACGATGCTCGCCGACGGCTCGGAGCAGCAGGTGGTCACGGGGGGACCGGGACAGTCTTCGAGTCCGGCATGGTCGCCGCGTCTTCCGTGATAGGATTAAGCTGTTTTTCCAGAGAGAGTTCACCAAGAGCTTGCCAAGGAGGAAGTGACGCTATGGTGCAACGACGCGGTCCCGCGTTTTTGGTGGTGCCACTGCTCCTTCTCACCCTCTTCCTTGCGGGGTGTCCGAAGCGACCCGCCACCACGGGCGCCGTCGCCCCGGCTCCCACCGCGCCCACAGCAGCTCCGGCAGCGCCCGCGCCCGCCCCCGCTCCGATGCAGCCGGCCCCCGCCCAGCCGGCTCCGGCCGCGGTCCCGAGGCCGTCGGAATTCGCGCTGAACGCCAACCTCAAGACCATCTATTTCGACTTCGACAAGTACGATATCCGACCCAATGACGCCAAGGTGCTCGACGGGAATGCGGTGTGGCTCAAGTCCAACGGCGACAACCTGCTCCTGATCGAGGGGCACTGCGACGAGCGGGGGACCAACGAGTACAACCTGGCCCTCGGCGAGAAGCGGGCCAAGGCGGCCATGAACTACCTCGTCGCCCAGGGTATCCAGGCAAGCCGGATCACCATCATCTCCTACGGCAAGGAGCGCCCGGTCTGCACGGAAAAGACCGAGGATTGCTGGGCGAAGAACCGGCGCGATATGTTCCTGACGAAGGGCAAGTAAACCCGGACGGACAGCGCGTGCACCGACGCATCAGGCCAGCGGGGAGCCTCGGGCTCCCCGCTGTTGTTTTCTGGGTCGTTCTGCTCTCGGGCTGCGCGAGCGACGACTCCGCGCAGCACGACATCGCGCAGCTCCGCCAGGATCTCAATGCCGTCAACCTGGCCGTGCACCGGAGCAAGGGCGAGACGGAGACGGTGGTGGGCCAGCTCGATCGGCGCACCCGCGAGCAGGCCGCCGAGAACACCAAGCAGCTCCAGACGCTCTCGGCTCGGCTCGACAGCCTGACCGCCGAGCTCAACAGCCTCTCGGCTCGCCTCGATGAGCTCGCCCAGCGCCTGGACACTCTCTCGCGGCCGGCGGGCGGCGGGTCCCCGCCCCGCCCGAGCCCGCCTCCCGCGCCCACTCCGTCTCCCTCCGGCGGGGGGCGATCGAGCGGCGGACCGAGCGCGGAGGAAAGCTACAAGGCGGCGTATCTCGACTTCTCAAAGGGTAACTACAGCCTGGCCATCGCGAGCTTCCGCGAATTCGTGCGGCGATTCCCCGACGCCCCGCAGGCCGACGGCGCCCAGTACTGGATCGGCGAGTCCTATGTCGCCTCGGCGCGTGCGGCGGCGACCCAGGGCCAGGCCGACAAGGCAAAGGAGGCTCTCCAGCAGGCGGTCCAGGAGTATCGCAAGGTCTTCGTCAACTATCCTCGCGGGGCGCAGGTCCCGACGGCGCTCTACAAGGAGGCGCTCGCCCTCGAGGAGCTCAAGCAGATCAAGCTGGCGCAGGCCCGGCTGCAGTACCTGGTGGACAACTTTCCGCAGTCGCAGGAAGCGCCCCTGGCCCGCGAGCGCCTGAAGAGCCTAGGCGAGTAGCCGCCTCACGGGGCATCACCCTCTGGGTCATAGCCCTGGTTCGAGCCGAAGACCCAGATGACCGTGACGCCTTCCTTCCGATTCGAATAGACCATCACGCTGCGATCCGCGTCCTCGGTGGTGACATCCTGCACCGTGACCGAGGAAGCGAAGGCGGCATCGTCGGCGGGCCACAGGGAGAACCCCACTATCAGGACGGCGAGCAAGGCGCTACCAAAGGCCAGGCGCGGATGGCCCCAGACCGGCTTCCAGTAGGGCAGCCACCACGACTCACGCAGGGGCTTGGGATCTTCTCGCAGGATGCGCGCATGGACGGCGGGCCAGAAACCATCCCAGGCGGGCTCGGACGTGGCTGTCGCGGCCTGGCGAATCAGGGCCTTGAGCGTCACCGCCCTATCGCGGATGGCCTGGCACTCGGCGCAGCGACCCAGGTGAGCCGCCACGATGCGGGCCGCCTGCCCCTCGAGAGCGCCGTCAGCGCCACGCTCGACTCGAGGCCGGACCCACAGACACAGGAAGCTTCGCATGATCGGCAGTATACCTCTCCCGTTTGGACGGCAGCCAGCCTTGCATATTCCCTTGCCCGGCCATAAGGTCGGGGCGTGGAAACCCCCGTCGTCGTGGAGGTTCCGGGTGGTCCGACGCTGGAGGCCCACCTGGATTTCCCCGATTCGGCCGCGGCCGGCCTCGTCCTGTGCCACCCTCACCCGCTCTATGGGGGCGACATGGACAATCCCGTGATCATCAGGGCGGCCGAGGTCGCCCAGTGGCTGGGAGTGAGCACCCTGCGCTTCAATTTCCGCGGGGTGGGGCGCTCGACCGGCGTGCACGATGAGGGCGGGGGCGAGCAGGACGACTGCAGCGCTGCGCTCGCCTCGCTGCGAAGCCGCCTGGCGCCGACGAGCCCGCTGGGTCTTTTGGGCTATTCCTTTGGCGCCCGCATCGCGGCGCAGGTGGGCGAAGGCCGTGCCGACCTCGACGGTCTCGCGCTGGTGGCTCCTCCCCTGGCCATGTACAGCTTCGATGGCCTGCCCGCGGGGCGCCCCCTCTTGCTCGTGGCGGGCAGCCGCGATCCCTACTGCCCCGTCCAGGACCTCGTGAAGCTCGCCGAGCGGGTGGGCACCGAGCCACGCATCATCGAGGGCGCGGACCACTTCTTCTTCGGCAAGCTCTTTCCGCTGGGTACGGCGGTCGAGGGCTGGCTACGCGGCTGGGTACCCGGCCGCGCGAGCTGATCACATCCGGTCGCGAGGCAGGCGCGCCGGCGTGGCCGTGCCGGCGGAGAGGATGATGCGGATGCCCTCCTCGACGGTGAGCCCCGTCGTGATGATCTCCTCCCGCGGCAGCACGATCACGTCGCCCAGGTAGAGATTGTTGGTGGGCACGAAGACGGTGGCCATCTCGCGCTTGCCGTCGGGGGTCTCCACGAGCACCTCCGAGGTGACGAAGCCGAAGACGAACGCGCCCTTGCGCGGGTGCTCGGCGAGCACCACCGACTTGAACGCCTGACGCTTCTCCGGGGAGAAAGCCTCGAGCAGCTGCTTGATGGACGGATAGATATTGCGGAAGATGGGCACCCGGATGAAGAGGCGCTCGACGCGGGCGAGGATGCGACGGCCCAGGACATTGGTGGCCACCGTGCCCATGAAGAGGATGAGGAGCACCGCGGTCAGGAAGCCCAGGCCGGGGACGCGCTGACCGAAAAGGCGCTCGTAGCCCGGCGAGAAGAACTTGTCGATGGCGTCCCAGAACACGTACAGGAGCCAGGCGGTGGCGACGGCGGGGACGGTGACGAAGAAACCAGTGATGAAACGCACCTTGATCCAGTTGCGGAGCGTACCAGACATGGTCAAGTCATGACACCACAGGGGTGGAAACAAGTCAAACCATCGCCCCGAAAGTCCGCGCTGGTGACGGGAGGCGCCGTCCGTCTCGGCCGCGCCATCGCGCTCGAGCTGGCGCGCGGCGGCTTCGACATCGCCGTCAACTACCACCGCTCGGCCGCCGCAGCCCGCGAGACGGTGGCCGACATCGAGAGGCTGGGTGCGCGCGCCGTGCGCATCCAGGCCGACGTGGCAAGGCCGACGGAGGCGCGACGCCTCGTCGGGGAGACGGTGCGCCGGCTCGGCCGGCTCGACCTCCTGGTCAACAATGCGGGAATATTCCGCCGGACGCCGTGGAGCACGGTCACCCCGGCGGAATTCGATCGCTTCCTCGCCGTGAACGTGAAAGGCGCCTTCTTCTGCGCTCAGGCGGCGGCCCGGGTCATGGGCCGGCGCGGGGGGCGGATCATCAACCTGGCCGACGTGGGCGGCCGCCGGGCCTGGGCCGGCTATATCCCCTACGGCGTCTCCAAGGCGGGGGTGATCATGCTCACGCGCGGACTCGCGGCGGCCCTCGCCCCGCGCATCCAGGTCAACGCCGTGGCTCCGGGCGCCGTGCTCCTTCCGGACGGCTTCCCGAAGGAGACCCAGGCGCGGCTCGAGGCCAAGATCCCGATGGGACGGCTGGGCGACCCTGCGGATGTCGCGGCGGCCGTGCGCTTCTTCGCCACCTGCCCCGACTACATCACCGGCCAGGTCCTCTACGTCGACGGCGGCGCCACGGCGGTCTAGGCTCCATGCCTTCGCGAGTGGGAATGCTCCATTTCGAGCGCCGGCTTCGCCGGCGCAATCTGTTCAGGGGGAGGCTTCGGAACGGGGGCGGAGCCCCCCTCCGAGCTATCTAGCGGACGCGCCTGCGCTCATGGCACGGCTCCGGCTCGAAACCTGGATCGCGGCCCCCGCGGAGCGCGTTTTCGACCTCGCGCGCGATCTGGACTTGCACCAGCGTTCCCTCGCCCACACCCACGAGGAGGCGGTGGCCGGGAAGACCTCCGGCCTCATCGAGCTGGGTGACGAGGTGGAATGGCGCGCCCGGCACCTGGGCTTCTGGCGGTTGCGCAGTCGTGTCACCGTCATGGATCGGCCGAAGCATTTCGCGGATGTCCAGGTGACCGGGCCCTTTGATCGATTCGAGCATCACCACCGCTTCCTTCCTGCCGGGCGGGGGACGCTGATGGTCGACGAGTGGGCGCACACGGCGCCGCTCGGATTGCTTGGGCGCCTGGCCGACCGGCTCTTCCTCGAGCGCTACATGCGGGCCCTCCTCGAGACGAGGAGCCGGGCCCTCAAGGAGGCCGCGGAGACCGTCTGAGACTACCGCGCCATGACCCGCAAGAACTCCGTCATGGAGGGGAAGCGCATCATGGGATTGTGGCGCTTCTCGTCCCCGATGGTGGTGACGGTGCCGCCGTAGTTGTGGCCGGGGAAGACGACCGTCTCGTCGGGAAGGCCGCCCAGCCGCTGGGTCAGCGAGGTGTACATCTCCCCGGGGTCGCTGCCGGGCAGATCGGTGCGGCCGCAGGAGCGGATGAAGAGGGTGTCGCCAGAGATGAGGCGCCCATCCACGAGGAAGCACTGCGACCCAGGGGTGTGGCCCGGAGTGTGCACGAAGGTGATCTTCATGCGCCCCACGTCCAGGCTCTCGCCGCCCTCGACCTTGACCAGATCCGAGCCGAAGCCCTTGAGAAATTCCCGCTCCGCCTTGTGGACATAGATCCTGGCGGCGGCCTTGCCCAGAAGATCGGCGATGCCCGGGATGTCGTGGCCGAAGAGATGGCCCCCGACATGATCCTGGTGCGTGTGGGTGACGAGGACGCCCTTGAGCCGCATGTCGTCGGAGGCGATCTGGTCCAGGATCGTGTCGATCTCCCAGGCGGGGTCCACGGCCACGCACTCCCGCGTCTCCGGGTCCCCGATCAGGTACACGAAGTTCTGCATGGGGCCGAGCTCCATCTGCCGGAGGTAGAGGGACGGTGACGGCGCGGTCATGAGGAAGCCTCCCGCCTAGCCGGGGATATCGGTGGGCGCCTTGCGGATCTCATCGAGTGTCGTGGGGTCGACCACGTAGACGCCGGGCGCGGACTTGCTCTGGACGTAGGCGGCCTTGCCTTCGGAGCGCCCGATGGCGAGCTTGGCCATCTCCGTGCCGTCGCTCTTGAGCACGGTCACCTCCACCTCGGGCTTGTCGAGGCCGAACTTCTGCCCCTGGGAGTCATCTGGCGCCGCGATGTCTTTCCAGCGCAGGGCGCGCAGGGCCAGGAGGAGACCCGTGACCTTGAAGTCCTTGGCCGCGCCCTTGCCGCCTTCCACCACGCGCCAGCTGTCCTCGCCCCGCTTCTCGACCACCAGCCGCTTGTCGCCCGCGACCACGCGGACGCGCTTGACTTCTTTCATGTCGAACGAGGCGACGACGGTCTTGTCGCGCAGGTCGGTGGCCGTCTTCTCGAGGTCGGTCACCGCCTTGGCCTCTACCATGACCACGGGCCCCTGTCCCGCCGTGGCCGCCACGCCCGTCGTATCGCCGGCCTTGAGGTCCTTGGACAGAGCGAGCAGGAAGGTGCGCGGCTCCTTGGCGCCTTCCTCCCAGATGCGGACGGTGACGGCGGGCTTGGCGAGATAGCGGGCGATGCCGGAGGCGGTTTCGTCGAGGAAGCCCGAGGCGCGCAGATCACGCAGGCGCCACAGGAGCCCGTTGACCACCCCCGTGTCGGCGGCGAGGGCCTCGGGCGCCGTGATCTTCCAGGTGATGCCGTCGCGCTCGAGCGTCACCTTGCCGCGGGCATGGTCGAGCTCGACGCGGCTCACCTTGTCATAGGCATAGGTGAAGACGATCTTGTCGCGAGCGGCCGCGACCGTGCGGGGCAGCTTGTCCCAGACCTCTTCGGCCGTCATGAGCACTTCCGGCTCGCCCTGGCGCTCGACGTAGACGCCCTTCTTCGCCTTGTCCACCTTGCCGAAGAGCAGGGTCTTCGACGTGCGGTCCTTGTCCTTGCCGAGCCAGATGGTGACGCTCGATGGCTTGTCGAGGCCATAAGGTCCGAGCGGGCTCGGCTGGCCCACGAACTCCTTGACCTTGGCGTTGGCGAGCTTGTCGAGCGCGTCCGCGACGATGTCGGCGTCGGCGGGATACGGCCCGGGCTTGGCGATCTTCCACTTGCCGCCTTCCTGGGCCTCGAGCGTCATCTTGGAGCCGTCGACATCGAGATCGACGGCAGTGACGCTCTTCCGGTCGAAGGCAAACACCGTCTTGTCCCTGAAGTCGGAGACGGGACGTGCGGTGTCGCGGAACACCGATTCACCCAGGGCGACCACGGCGGGCTTGCTGCCTTCACGCGCATAGACCCAGACGCCCGTCGGGTTCTTGCCGCCCACGGAGAGGGTCAGGGGCGCCTTGCCACCCTTGACCTCCAGCGTGACCTCGGCCGCGGGCGGCTCGAGCCCGAAGTCGGAGAGCTTGGCGGGGTTGGGATCGATCTCGCGATCGGACCGCAAGGTGGCCAGGCTCGTCACCACCTCGTCCACGGCGCCCCGGTCGCCTCGCGCCTTCACGGGCTCGAGCATGTCCCAACCGTCGGCTGCCCGCTTGAGGCGGATGGTCTCGCTCTGGCGCTTGATGGTGACCGTCTCCACGTCCTTGGGCTCGATGGTCCACAGGCGGCCCTTCGCGCCCTCGCTCTTCTCGCGCTTGGGAACCAGCCAGTAGTTGTCCACCACGAGGAAGCCGCCGAGACCCGCCGCGACGACGGCCAGGATGACCAGGGTTTTCCAGCTCATGATCGGAAACTACTTCTGACGACGACGGCTCACCACGACGAAGATGCCGCAGACCATCACCGCGCCGGGCAGCACGAGCAGGGACAGCCAGAGGACGGCCTGGGACTGCGCTTCGCTGATGAAGATGGGGTTCTGCCGCGTATCCCGGGGGCGCACGGCGACCTGGTCCGCCTCGTCGGCCAGCCACGACACCACGTTCAGGAAGAAATCGCGGTTGCCCTGGGCGCCCAGGAACTGGTTGGTGGCGAGGTTCGAGGTGCCGACGACGACGATGCGAGCCTTGGCGGGCATCTTGTCCTCGGCCTTGGCGCCGGCATCCGTGGCGCCCTCGCTCTTGGCGCCAGCTCCCGGCAGCACGTCCAGCGTCACCACCGCCGCGACGGGAACGGGGCCCGGCGTGTCGTTGGCGTCAGGCTTGACCTCCCCCCGCTGGAGCCCGGCGCGGTCCGTCTCGCCCCACGATTGCTGGCTCGATCGCGCCAGCACCTGCGGCGCGACGCCCCTGACCTGGGCCTTGGACAGCTGGACCGAGCGGGTGATCGGGAAGAGCGTCATCACGCCCCCCAGGTCCTTGGTGATCGGGTGCTGCTCGTACTGGTTGATTACCGGCACCTCGGGCCCCACGCCGAAGAGACGGCCGATCGGACTGAGCTCGATGACCACGTCATTGCCCAGGGTGATCCCGTACTTGGTCAGGTACTTGGCGAGCCCCTCGGCCTGGAAGGGATCGGCCATGAAAAAGACCTTGCCCCCCCTGGAGAGGTAGGCGTCGACGGCCTCGAGCTCCTGGGGGAAGAGGTCCGTGCGCGGTCCCGCGATGATCAGCACCGAGGCGTCGGCGGGAACCTTGGGATCGCGCGCGAGCACGAGGTCCTTCACCTCGTAGTTGACCTTCTCCAGCTCGTCCTTGGCGCGGCTCAGGCCGGGGCGCTCGGTGTTGCCGATCTCGCGCTCACCATGCCCCTTGAGCATGTAGACGACGCGCTTGCCCGAGCGCGTGACCTTGACGAGGGCATTGGTGAGTCGCTCCTCCTCGGCGTCGAGCACCTTCTCGGATTTCTCGCCGCTCTGGAGCACGAGCGTGCCGTAGCTCTCGACGCCGAGCCGCTTGGCGAGGCCGGGCGACCGGTCCGGATCCTCCATGCGATAGGTCAGCTTGCCCTTCGACGCCGAGGCGTACTGCTTCAGCAGCTCCTCGGCCACGCGCTTGCCCGGCTGGTCCGCGCGGAAGAAGGCAATGACCTCCACGGGCGTCTTGAGCCCCTGGAGCACCTTCACGGTCTGGGAGGCAAGGCTGTGCCGCTTGTTCTCGGTCAGATCCCATCGGGCGCTGTAGCGGACGGAGACGGCATTGGCCATGACCACGATGCCCAGCGCGAGCACGACGAGGAGGGCGGCGCTCGCGCCGTAGCGCGTGCCGCGACGGCCCAGGAACGAAGCGCCCTCGCGCCAGTTGGCGGCAGCCGTGGCAATGATGAGCATCCCGGCGGCGATCACGAGGGCCCACCGCAGCCTGGTCAGCCACGGCACGAAGAGAGCCAGGGCCGCCGCGGCGAGCAGGCACACGACGGCGGCCGACATGCCCCAGCGCTTGAGCAGGCTCATCGCGCTATCCCCGCCACCGATGGGAGTCGAGGGAGCGCAGGGCCAGGAAAAGCGCGAACCCGATCACCGACACGTAGTACACGATGTCCTTGGTCTCGAGGACGCCCTTGGCGAAGCTGTCCATGTGCTCGATGATGCCGGCCTGCTGGACGACCGTGCGGAGTGCTCCCTGGGTGGTGTCCGAGAACCAGCCGAGGAGCCAGAGTCCGAGGAGCACCCCGAAGGTGCCGAACCCGGCGACGATCTGATTCTCCGTCGTGGAGGACACGAAGAGCCCGACGGCCAGGAAGGCGGCGCCGATGAGCAGGAGCCCCAGGTAGCCGGTGGCGACCGCGCCCCATTCCAGCCGGGTGAACCAGGCGACGGTGGCCGGGTAGAAGAGGGTGAGGGCCAGGATGAGCATGTAGAGGACGAGAGCGGCGAGAAATTTGCCCAGCAAGATCTCGCCATCCCGCAGCGGATAGGTCAAGAGGAGCTCCATGTTGCCCGCCCGCCGCTCCTCGGCGATGAGGCGCATGGTCACCATCGGGATGAAGAAGAGCAGGACCACCGCCATGTTGTAGATGAGCGGCCGGAGAATGCTCTCGGTGGCGTTCAGGTTCCCGCCCATCTGTGGCTGCATGGCCGCCCGCATCGACAGATCGGCGAAGCCGCGGAACGCGGGTACGAAGAAAAAGGCCGTCACGAAGAGGAAGAAGGTCGCCACGGCATAGGCCACGGGCGAGCCGAAATACAGACGCATCTCCTTCTTGAAGACGGGCAGCCAGCCCATCACTGCGCCTCCTCCACCACGGCTTCCTCGATCTGGGGCGCATGGTCCTCGCCCGCCACCACCCGGATGAAGACTTCCTCGAGAGAGAGACCGGTCTGATGCAGCTCGAGCAGCCCCCAGCCCTGTCCCGTCACCAGGCGGACCAGCTCTCCGCGGACGTCACGCTCGCGCGGCGACTCGATCAGGAAGCGCGGCGCGCCGTCGCGGGTGTCCAGCGCCTCGACCGCGGTGACTCCGGGCAGCCCCTTGAAGGCGCTCGCCACGGCCTCGGTGGGCCCAGCCACCTGCACCTCGAGCCGCGCGGCGGGAAAGACCTGCTGCACCAGCTCGGCCTGGGTCCCCTGGGCCACGATGCGCCCACGATTGATGATGATGACGCTGTCACAGACCATGGAGACTTCCGGCAGGATGTGCGTCGACAGGATGACCGTATGCTGGCCACCCAGCGACTTGATGAGGGCGCGGATCTCGGCGATCTGCCGCGGGTCGAGCCCGATGGTCGGCTCGTCGAGAATCAGCACTTCCGGATCTCCCAGGAGCGCCTGGGCGAGGCCCACCCGCTGGCGATAGCCCTTGGAGAGCTTGCCGATGAGGCGGTGCTGCATGTCCGTGACGAAGCAGCGGTCCATCACGTCGGCGACCTTGGCCCGGCGGGCTCCGCGCGGCACGCCCTTGGCCTCGGCGACGAAGTCGAGATAGGCGGCCACGGGCAGGTCGGCGTAGAGCGGGGCGTTCTCCGGGAGATAGCCGATGCGACGGCGCACCTCGAGCGACTGGGTGAAGACGTCGAAGCCGGCGACCTGGGCCGTGCCGCCCGAGGCGGGCATGAAGCATGAGAGGATTCTCATCGTGGTGGACTTGCCCGCGCCGTTTGGCCCGAGAAAGCCCACGATCTGGCCCTTGCCGACGGTGAAGGAGACGTCCTGGATGGCCGTGACCGGCCCATAGCTCTTCGTGAGATGGTCGACTTGAATCATAGAGATGGCCCGCGACGCTCCCGGACCGTCGCAAAGTATAGCACAGCGTTCAGAAGAGTCCCGTGATGGTGCCGTCCGGCGCGACGTCCACGCCTTCCGCGTTGGGCTTGCGCGGCAGGCCGGGCATGGTCGTGATGTCGCCGGCCAGCGCCACGAGGAAGCCCGCTCCCGCCGAGATCCTCACGTCGTTGATGGTGATCCTGAAGCCCCGGGGCCGGTTGAGCAGGGTGGGGTCGTCGGACAGGGAGCGCTGCGTCTTGGCCACGCACACGGGCAGCTTGCCGTAGCCGAGCGCTTCGGCCTGGGCGATCTGGCGATCCACCTTCTTCGGATACTCGACGCCGTCGGCGCCGTAGATCTGCGTGGCGATGGTCTCGAGCTTGACCTTGATGGAGGCGTCCAGCGGGTAGAGCGGTGTGAAGGCCGAGCGCTCGGAGCCGAGGAGCTTGAGCAAGCCCCTCGCGAGGTCTTCCCCGCCCTCGCCGCCCCGGCCGAAGACGTCGGCGACATAGGCGGAGACGCCGAGCCGCCCGCAGAAGTCCAGCGCCGCCTGGTGCTCGCGGTCGGTATCGGTGGGGTAGCGGTTGAGCCCGACGAGCACGGGCACCTTGAACTGCCGCACGGAGGCGACGTGGGCCTCGAGATTGTCGAGCCCGCGCACGAGGGCCTCGAGGTTTTCCTTGCCCAGCTCCGGCACGGGGATGCCGCCGTGATACTTGAGCGCGCGCGCGGTGGCCACGATCATGGCGCCGTCGGGC
>Ga0137397_10000643_pt1 | contig 24040 bp, 32 predicted proteins | sample czorhiz116metaG_FD_106658 | JGI IMG/M metagenome (GOLD analysis project Ga0137397, IMG submission 106658) | Vadose zone soil microbial communities from Angelo Coast Range Reserve, California, USA - czorhiz1.16 metaG | ecosystem: Environmental > Terrestrial > Soil > Vadose zone | place: USA... | reverse complement strand
TATTGTGGAGACGTTCACATCCGGTGCCATTGGCAAGCTGCAATAAATTTGTGCTGATATACTTGTTTTTCAGTGGCGGGTCCCGACAGACCAATCCCAGAAAAACAAGAGCCCAGCTCTGAGCATATGGGTTACAAGGAATGGGAAGCAGCGTCAAACAAGGCGGGAGCGACGGCCTCATCGGTTGAACGATCTAGAAATAATCTATACGACAGGTTACACGCCACTGTTTCAGAGCGCGGGTGAGTGTTCTCTACTTTTTTTTCGCCTTGGGTATGCTAAATATGGCTTTGCATGGTATCAGGGAAATGCTTGGCAACTTGGAAACGAGTGTCAATTCCTTAGAGCAGGGAAGCAAGAATATGCTGAGCCAAGCGAAGCTTCTAGCAACGAAGCAGACAGCGAAGAGCTGGATGCCGAAGTTCTAGATGTACTGAGGGATTATGGCGAGGGGCCGGGGCACGCGTACTTGAGTAGCGATAAGGATACATAATTGACATTCTGATACGATGTACATGATAGATGGATGTGATAGTGTGTACTTGTATTGATACACCGCATATCGGATCATCACGGTTTGGATATGAACAGGTTCGTGAGAGCTGCGGTCATCCTCTTGCGGTGCTCGTTGAGCATACCGAGAAAGCCATCGTCAGCAGTCGTCTCACGGTTGTGATCCCACTCCTCAGTATGACGGGTTATTTGATTGGCCTCGTTGAGCTGAAGAGTTAGGAGTGAATTGACGACCTGTAATGGAGGGAGGTCAACGTGTGTGATGATAAACCGACATCCTCGAAGTAACCTTAAAGGGGGAAGCTGCTTGGGCGTCGCGGAAATATGCGACATCCTGATCAATAAGAAGTAGGTTGGCAGGCGTTCCAGGCGGGTTCTCCAGCACACGGAGCTTCTGTATGTCGGAGCGGGGGAAGAGCTAAGGTAGTAGAGCGAGATGATACGCTCTCAAGTCAGGTGCGGAGGATGGGGCAGTCACGTGTTGTACGTACCCTTGGAAGTGCATCAAATTGAGCATAAATGGAATCTATCCCGCGCGCAATGCCAATAGGATCGTGAAAGACCGCGTCGTGGGTGTAAATTTCATATGATCGCTGTGAAACCTTAGACTCAGGAACTGAACGTAGATGCGGGCGGCCGAGGCGCACATTTTGGGCCTTGCACGAATACAGCTCGCGTAGAGAACGTATGATACGTGCCTCTGGGCCATCAGGGTCGACGCTACGCTCTGGGAGGGCGCGCGTCTGATCGGGCGTGAGACCCGAGGCATTGGGTTTCTCATGGGAGGCTTTTGTGCCGATGAGAACCGTTTCTTTGGGGGAACAATTGTGATGTATGGGTAGCTTTGCGTTGGATACACGGCGAAGAGTGGCCGTGCGGGTGATCTGGGGGCGAGGTTGAAGTTGACAGAGAACCATGAGTAGTTGGCCTATGAGCTGGGCGGAGCAAGGAGAGAGGAGGATCGGGCGGCTTGGAATAAGATTCGAATCGAATTCCCAACTAGCTTTAAATAACATGGACCGTCATGGCCCTCGTCATTCCGTCATTAATTCAGAATTCTGCGATTTTGCTTCCGGCGGCCTTCGGAATCCCTCAAAGGGATAGCCTAGAAGCCGTCGCTGGACGTCTGCTCACTGATTGCGTGGAAATTTTCTATCAGATGAGAGAGAAGTGCAGTGTCCCTGTAAATAAATCATCTAGATGCCAGCCAGCACATCTTCAATCGCGAAGTTGAAAGGTGACTGCTGGCAGAGCAGTCCCATTATGTAATCATCGCGCTGCTGAAGTTGGCATAAACTACTGCATTTGTCCGTGCTTGTGGCGCAACCCACGTCGTGCGTGTTCCCGTGTCGTGTCCAGCTATCGACCGGAATCTCGCCTCCCAGTAATAATCTCAATATCGATGGCCACCTACGATTCATTACACCGACAATGCAGAACTCTCGAATCGCTATTTGACTCGAAACTCACCTCCTATGCTCGTCTCGCTGCCTCCATCTCCCGCGCGGGAACGAATGATGACCTCGAGGCTGGCCCATCCTGGCGCGAGGCAGAGAGTGAGGTCGAAGACCTGCTCGAAAAGGTGTGTTTGCTATTGTCCGCGTTCCTCGCCCTTGACGAACCTCGAAGACTAACCTGCGAGTTTGGCGACGGGCCAGCTTGGCGAGACGAATTCAGCGTTAAACGCCGTCGCTCAAGATACTGACAATCCTCCTTCGCAATCTATGTTACGTGCCATCCAACGCCACAGAGACGTATACCAAGATTACAGTAGAGAATTCAGGCGGACGAAGGTATTCGCGCTGTTCCACTCCACTCCCCCCCCGTACCCCTCATCTTCGCTTCTCAAAGTCTCATTCATGCTGTTCTGATTCAGGCAAATGTACAAGCCGCCGTCGACCAGGCTAATCTGCTCAGCGGTGTGCGCAATGACATTGAGTCCGTCTTCCCATGTCAGCAGCCTCGTGTCAGGGTTGGGTCACTCAATACCTAAAATCTTGTTCAGTGCATACAAGTCCTCTGCCGCGGAAGCTTTACTCGCGGAACGTGGCCACATTGACAGCTCACACCAGATGGTCGACGCTACGCTAGAGTACGCTTCCAATCGCCGACTTCCTCGTTGCTCCCACTGAAAGAATGTCTGTAGACAAGCTCGTGAAACCCGCACCGAGTTTGCGCGTCAACGGTCCTCACTTGGCACCATACAGACGCGTATGGTCGGCGTGCTTAGTCCGTAGCATTTTTTCTATCCCTCCTTCGGTACGATGCCGAACTAACTGACATCATGTATATCTACTGCACCAGATACCGTGCCAGGCATGAACAAGGTCCTATCCATGATCCATAGTCGCCGGAGGCGGGATACGTACATCATAGGCAGTCTGATCGGCGTATGTTTATTCTTCCTTTTGAACTACATTTTTCGGTAGTTGCATGACATCCTGGGCGAGGTGTGGCTATCTTTATGATGTCTGGATTCCATTAGGCGTTTATAATTGAACTCGCTCTTATTCGCATTGAACGTGCTTGCCATAAAGCACTCGATACTGGCCCTACATCGGAAACCTGAACCTCACCTTTAGTCATCCGTATCACTTTCTGCTAAATCGAGACTGTAATCTCGTCTACGCCGCTCTTTTGCCGTGGGTTTCTTTGCTGGCGCCACATGTCCTCCTTTCACGAATGAATGCCAATTCACCTCGAGTCGCCGGACAACGCCCCATTGGGACAAGTCTAGAGGTGGTGTGTCTTCCCATACATCCTCAATTGGCCACCCGTGCGTATCCGCCACGATACACGCCATGTCCCAAGTGCGTGCCGGCGCATCGCATGCATCATGGTAATCGGACTCGACAAGAATGCGAGTTGGCGCACACGCTCGGATGAGGGCAATGTGACCGGGTGAACGGCAATTGATAGCCGTCGAGAGTGACAAGTATGCATTCGGATGGAGCTTCTATAGTACGCATCAGTAGACGTTCCTCCCTTCGCCTGCGGCGTTGGGGAGGGAAGTGCAACCAGGAGTAGAGGTGGAGGTGGAAAGTGGAGATAGAACGGACGTACCTCGATCCCGAGCCACACCTCCGGACTGAGAGTGCAGCTGTGTACATCCACGCTGATTGCGAACCACGCGGCGCCGTGCATCGCCGCCATTTTGTCGAACAGCTCACGCGTCTGCGCGGACGCCTTGACGCTATGCAAACTCACGTTGCGCCGGAGCTCGACAGCCAGGGCGAGCTGCGCTTCGAGTATGGCCAGCTGGTGCGCAAAGGGCGTAGAGAATGGCGACAACGTGCGACCGTTAGTCCCTCCGACTGACGACGCAGCATCGACAGTCCCTGCCCAGGGTATGCGCGCCGCACGGTCGATGCCGACTTCGCCTAGCATCGCGGTGGGGAACTCAGTCAGGCGCACACGCACGTCAGCGAGGACGTCGGCAAGGGATATCGGTGGCGGTAGGTTAGGGAGCAGACGGGCGAAAGCCTCCTCGAGCTCTGCGCTGGACGACTGCGATGATGAGGACGACTCGGGCAGGAAGAGAGCGCGGTAGTGGGCGGCATAGTCGGGGACGGTACCCGCGGGTGCGCTGAGTGAAATCCTGTGAGCCCACCAGGGGTGGTAGCCAAATCCGGGCACGATACGGTCTGGGCGCGCACGCGCGAGCGCGGCGACCATGCTTTGGTCACCCTCTCGCGACGACATTGCGCAGAGCGTGCATGGGAGGGATTCGATGGTGGATGTCGCGATCACGGGTGCGACCGTTGGATGGCAGTGCACGTCGACGAGATGTGCGAGGATCTCAGGTGTTGGCATCATATACGGCAATGATCTAGCGATATGTTCTGCCGGTCTGTTTTGGAGATACGGGACGACGAGCAAGGCACCACTTCTGCGGTAACTACGGTCCCGCAAGATAAACTGACTGATGCTGATGTACCCTGACTGACACGGTGAACGGGTAACAAAGAACTGCAGCCGAGAAATAGATGGTCGCTTGGATATCGTTGGACGTCGTGTGGCGAGGCGGGCGTCTGTCTACTAGTGGAAAGCGTCGTTGCTTACGTCACAACAATTGCGTGTAAACCAACCATATGCTGCCTTTTCTCTGCTCACGTTCCTTCAAATCCGAATCATTGCGCATTGTATCACGTTATCATCAATCCGTTCGCCTTTCGGGTCCGCATAAGATGCATCGGAAAGTTACCATAGATACATCCCCGCCGCCAGCGCGTTGGATGAAGGATACCCTCGTACGGAGCGCGTTTCATCGGACGGTACCGGTAGTCGCTGTGCGTTTACCCGCGGCCAATGCGGGCATCCTCCTCAAAGCACAGCCTATGCGAGGGTAAGTTGTTCATATCTTTCTCGCCGACAAACCCGATCACGATGGTGTCCCGTCCTGTTGCCTGTCTTGTCAAACTTACGCGGGTATCACCGTTCCCTCTTTGAAGCCTCGTCATCAATCTGCCGAAAATACGTAGCATAGTGGCGGACCCAGAGGACCTGGGTGGTGACAATAGGCTTGTTTTGCTTCGTGTACAGAGTGAAGGTGCGTCCAGAGAGGGTGCTCCCACTCCCCGTCGCCCCATACGACCCTACGAATACGGGCATCTGCCCTCACTGGTACTCATGCACAGCCAAGCGCTTTAGCTGACCTCAACGCGGACGTTCGATCATATCTGGAATCCCAAAATGCATCTCTGACGACGTACAATATCCAGCTTGATTATAGCTATTGGAAGGCTGGTTCGTTCGACGTGCCTCTGCGTGAATGCTTCTCTTAGGTTGTGATACCACCTCTAGATGAAATACTGCACGCAGTTCTTCCGGAGGAACTCCTGGACGGTTCTCCCACGGGGTTTGCCATGATGGGACATCTGGGTAGACCTCGCCCACCTTGTAGACCTTTGCCTTGTGACTTGACTATCATTTTATGTAGCTCACATGAACCTCAACGATGAATACATGCCATACAAGCATATCGTTGGGCAGGTTATCCTCGATGTGGGTACATTCCTTTCAAAATATGTTCTTGTGTCAACCCGCACGATAGAAAAACAAACGTGTGCGGACGGTCGTCAACAAGCTCGATTCGATCGATACGCAATTTCGATTTTTCAAATTGGAGCTCCTCGCCGGGGAGCCAAATTATGTCGTCGAACACGTAGGTTTTCCGTCTTTAGTCTACTTTCTCGTCTCTGAATATGCCGAGTACACAGAGTGAATCCGACTGTCTTTTCAAGTTTGATTTCTCCCGCGTATATTGGAACTCCCGGCTACAGACGGAGCATGCACGTCTTGTGAGCATGTTCCAGCCTGACGATCTGGTTGCGGACGTGTTTGCTGGCGTAGGTCCGTTTGCATTACCAGCGGCGAAGAAGGGCTGCGCCGTATTGGCCAATGACTTGAATCCGGAGAGCTACAAATATCTTACCCTGAATATTAAGAATAACAAGGTCAGCAGAACCCCGATCACATCAACTGATTCGCCAAATGGAATTTGTCCTGTAGGTGTCCGACCGTGTGCGCGCATCATGTGTGGATGGCCGCGAATTCATTCGACATGCGGCGATACGAGTCGCAGCAGACCCTCTACCGGGATATTCGGGACCACCACTTTCACAATCACAACGTCGCGCACTGTCCCGGCAACAATCACGTGGGTTGACTCCTTCCCTCTCGCAGTTACCGCCGCGCCAGCGCATTGCACATTTCGTCATGAATCTCCCTGGTTCTGCCATCACGTTCCTTGATGCCTTTCGTGGCATTCTTGTGCCATCGTCGTCATCGTCACAAGCGAATATTGATCTGACGGCAATTTATGATGTGATGCCGATGGTGCACTGTCACTGTTTCACACGCGAATTGGAGCCTGAGGCTGCCGAGAGGGACATTCGACATGTACGTGCTTCTCTCAGGTTCCTTAGTTAATTGTGCGTGTTGACGCCAGGACCTACACACGCGGCAGCGCGTTGAACAGAAATTGGGATGTGTATTGGGTGCTGAGGACGAGGTTAGCGTGCACTTAGTGCGGTCCGTGGCTCCGAGTAAGGAAATGTATTGTATTAGCTTCCGGCTGCCTCGCGCGACCGCATTTGGAGAGATTCTTCAGCCCACGCAATGCGAATAGACATATTCAAACTTCCTTGCGGTCCGACCTGACCCACGTCTCGAATCCGCTGCCTGGAGCAGTCGCTGTTCCTTTGGTCAATGGCCCACTGCCCGTGAAACCAGGTCTCCGCGCCAAAAGAGAGTTGTGTTTACGTCAGCTGAAAATGTTGTCTTCCCGAAAAGTCAAAATTGACTGGCACGCACCCGCATCTTCCGCTCCCTCCTGCACCGTGACCCTGCACACCGGACTACATTACGCCCCACTAGAATAGTGCCGGCTCGTGCATAGACCTCTACAATCTATAGACGACATAGAGTCCCACAATACCCACTTTTTTTTTCACTCTCAATCAAAACCCATACTATCCTTTCCGCTTTGTTTCGGAACTCGCTGACCTAGAACATATCCAATCCCTTAATTTCGACAATCCATGACCTCCTCCCCCAGCACTTTACCTGTGGTGCACGCAGATTCCGGAAATGCTGACGGGAGTCCTACTTCCCGCGTCGTTCAGACCGTCAAGAGTGCCGTGCGCGTACCAGAATCGGAGATAAAGCGCTGGCGGAGGACCTTCGACGCGAATGCAAAGGCCGTCGTCAATGGCGAAAAGTGCGTCCCCTTCTGATCTTCTCGTCCGAGCCCGAGTGAACCGGCGTGCTTTGGGATTCAGGTTCTTGGACCGCGAACAGTTTGTCAACGCAATCGCGCCCAAGGGCGACCTGACGCGTATCGGTCGTTCGCAGTACGCCACTCTCTTTCGCGTCGCGGACATGGCGAAGCGCAGTCTCCTGTCGTGGGACGACTTTATGGTCTTTCAGACCCTGCTCAAGCGGCCAGACGCGGACTACTACATCGCGTTCCAATACTTCGACGTGTAGGCATACTCTTTTTCTGCGCATGACTCGGGGACAGCTGACATCCAGAACCTGTGTGTGGCGTGCAGCGATGGTTCAGGTACTATCACCTTCGATGAATTCAAAAGCGGTTTCTCGGCTGAAATTGGCCCTGACGCAATCCCATTCAATTTTGACTGGTGCGTTGCTCTCGGTCGTGGAGCGTTGGTACGATGCACTAAACGGACGCATCTAGTGGCTGGGTCAAGCTCCACTTGGGGAAGAAGAGCGGAGCTCACGTCCTTGGCTGTATGCGTTCTCCATGCGGTCTTTAATTGAGGCGTGCTGACAGGCCACACAGACAATGAATTCACGCAACTCATGAAGGGCCTGCAGGGCGAGAGGTTGCGTCAGGCATTCCGCTACTTTGATGAGAACCAGGACGGAGTCATTCGGCCAGACCAGTTCAAACGCATCATACTTGTGCGCCACTCTAGAGACTTTTTCTACCTGGCGGTGATAATAACTTAAGTCCGTCTTAGGAACTGGCAGGGCACAAGCTTTCGGACGCGGTGATCGAGCTCTTGCCGACGATCACTGCCCTCACTCCTGGCGGTCGCATCTCGTATTCCGAAGTCGTCGCGTGCCACAATGTTATTAGAGGTAAGTGCGTGGCACTGATCCTAAGACCAACTACGAATAACGTGAGATCCGCTTGCGTTATCCTGCAGAGATGGACATCATTGAGCGAGTGCTGCACGAAGCTACTGCAAAGTCCAAAGATGGGCGCATTGACCAAACGGAGTTCTTGAACCACGCTGCGTCGAGTTCGCGCTATTCACTCTTCACTCCCATGGAAACATCTATCATCTTCCACTTTGCTGGTCGTGGAGCCGCAGGTAAACGTCTGGCCTTGATCGACTTTGCACAGCTCCTCGACCCGCGCTGGCGCGCCCCGGGCGACATCGATGGTGCAGTGGTGGAAACGACTGCGACCACTGCATCAACCATGTTGTCGAACCTTGCTCAATCGGCGTATAGCTTTGTGCAAGGCGGTGAGCATATCCAGATTTCCAAGAGCGTGACCCTAAAATTCTGTGGAAGGTATCGCTGGTGCGTTTGGGGCGACAATCGTGTACCCGATAGATCTCGGTATGTTACCGTCAGACCGCCTGTTTCCTTCTACCGTGCTCAACCTTTTTGATCTGTTTAAGTGAAGGTATGGTAGCGGTTTCCTCGAACGGGCACTATGACTTACCGAGACCCCCGGCTCCGTATCACCGGCTGTAGACGCGGTACGCACTGATACTGTATCCAGGTCTAAGCCTATTCACCATTCTGCTCTTAGAATGCAAAACCAACGCAGCAGCATTGTCGGACAACTTTTGTACAAGAACAGTTTGGACTGCGTTAAGAAAGTGTTCCGTAATGAAGGCGCCCTTGGTTTTTACCGCGGTCTAGGCCCGCAACTTGTTGTAAGCACCGACTTGGTTGTAACAGGCACGTCGTAGTTCACACTTTTTTTTAGGGTGTCGCGCCAGAAAAGGCCATCAAGCTTACCGTTAACGGCCTGGTTCGCGGCAGGGCGATGGATCCGGAGACGGGCCGGATATCGCTCTTCTGGGAAATGGTTGCGGGTGGGACTGCGGGTGGTTGTCAAGTTGTGAGTGCCAAGCTATCGATCAGTTTTCCCCATGGGAAAAATCTCAAGGTGCACAGGTTTTCACGAACCCGTTGGAAATCGTGTACGTACTATTGCGGGTCTTTGTATGAGCATCACACACACATGAAGGACCTACAGGAAAATCCGATTACAAGTTCAAGGCGAAGCAGCCAAAGTCGAAGGTGCAGTACAACGGGGCGCAGTCCATATCATCCGCCAACTCGGGCTTGTGGGCCTTTATCGGGGCGCCTCGGCATGCCTGCTGCGCGACATCCCGTTTTCGGCGATATATTTCCCGGCGTATTCCCATTTAAAGAAGGACGTCTTTCACGAAGGATATCACGGAAAACAATTATCCTTTTTTGAAACGCTTAGTTCCGCCGCAATAGCGTACGTGATCCCGATGGCTTGGCATTGTTCCCAGGAAGTGTTTCAGAGTTGGCTAACTGACCATCAATGGGTTTGATGCCGTTGATTGACATGCAGTGGTATGCCTGCTGCCTACCTCACAACCCCGGCAGGTACGACGGTTCCCTGCACGCACAGCTTTTATAGAATACAAAGACTGATATCACACCAAACGTATGATAGATGTCGTCAAGACACGGCTTCAAGTGGAGGCTCGTAAAGGCCAGACAACGTACAAGGGGCTAGCCGATGCATTCGCTAAGATCTGTAAGTAAAGTCAGGCTGTTCGGGTTAGTCATTCCTTGATTCAAGACGTGGATAGATCGCGAGGAAGGCTTCAAGGCCCTCTTCAAGGGAGGACCAGCACGCATCATTCGAAGCTCTCCTCAATTCGGGTTCACCCTTGTGGCTTACGAGTATCTCCACAGGGTGAGGATTCATGAGAATATGAACTTGAGCGCGTCACTAATGTTACTTGGCATTACTCATGAAGTTCCTACCGGTAAGCTACCTGTATTATGAGGGTTACATATGGGCGGCGGCCTTAGAGAGTTCTCTCGTTGCAGTATCCCTGGAAAGAAGCGCCGAGAGAAGTGGAGACAGCGCTCACCTCACGGGGGGAAGAGATCGCAAAAACGCGGGCACGGAACGCCCTGAAGATTTTGTTGGACGTCCATGGGGACTTTGGAGGGCGAACATCGTCGAGTGCGTGATGAAGGAGAGCGGGGGATGTCTTAGTTTACCAGTGAGTTCAGTTATAGAGATGACCTTGATCCTGATTGAGGAAAGCATGCGCGTGAGCTTGAACGGAACATGGGCAGATTCAGGGGTGAAGAGGGTGAGAAACCGCAACCGGGGGATAACATTTGAATTGGTTGTTACCCTAGAAACGTCCCACCCATGCGGATGCATCAAATCCCGAGATCGCCAACACCCGGCTTCCTGTGCGCTAGAATTTTTTGATCGACCTAACTCTCTTTCAAACATTCTTACGCTTCAAAAGGATGGCCCGCTTGGCTCCCCTACTGCACTTTTCTCTCCCTCCTTTCTTTCTCACACGCCTTTCATCCTTCGCTTCGAGTTTTCTTCTCTCTTTTTTTTTCGTCCAAGCGGTGAGTTCCTTTACACTTACTCATATTCGGTGCTTACGAGTGACCTCACAGTGCACGCTTCTGCATTTGTTCGTTACTGCGAGACAGTACACCAGCGTAGACCGCTACACTATCTTTTACTGGGGTCACAGTCTTTTATACTTTCAAGGCCTTTTTTGATCACCACTTCAAACATCTACCTATCTTTGCTTCATAATGTTGTCACTGGCACTCGGCCTCACTTTCGCCTCATACGCGACCGCCCAGGTCTTCTCAATGGTGGACATCAACGCAGCTAGCTCTGCTTCGGCGTCTTCCCCCATGAGCGCACCTCCTGCTTCTACCATGCCGTCGTCTTCCTCCATGAATGCGCCTCCTGCTTATTCGATGTCTGCGTCGGACTCTAGTGCTCCTGCCTATTCGCCTCCCCCGTCATACGGCAGTGCACCCCCTTCTTACAACCAGTACACAGCCCCCCCTGCACAGTACACCCCGCCCCCACCTATGCCTTACGAGTCGTTCATGCATGGGGGCTACAAGAGCATGGGATGCGGGTACGGCTATCATAAGGGTGATGACGGAAGCTGCATGACCACGGAGTCTTGGGTGCGTATTTTCGACTGTCAAGACGTCGAGTGCAGTGCCATTGATGCGATATGATCATATACAGTGGTCTACCACGGGTTGCTATCAGCCATATCAGACGTTAGTGCCGCTTCTACAATGGTGTTATTGATCAGATTCTCACTCGTGATTTTTGCAGCTGTTATAATCAACCGCCAATGACAGTCACCGAAACCCAGATGGAAACACAGACGGTCACCATGACGGACTTCAAGACCATGACGGAGACCATGACTTCGGTGCGTTCCCCGTCAGAGCATGCAGAGCCAATTCGAACTTAGCACGCGTAGACCGTCGCTGTTCCCACAACAGTCATTCAGACAATGACGGATTTCATGACGCTGACAGATGTGAAGACCAAGACAGAGATCATGACTTCGACAATGCTTGTGCCGACCACTAAAGTTTGGGTGTCTACCGAGATCATTGATGAGACGATGACGGTTGAACACACTCTCACGGCGACCTCAACGCAGACCTCGATTGCCACCTATGTCCAGACCAACACGCAAACGGTCACGGATACTCAGACCCAACTGTCAGTATCGACCGCAACGGACTTTGTGACCAAGACATACCTTTCCACCGTTGTTGAGCCCACGACCTATTTCAACACACTCGTGAAAACGCAAGTTATCAATAACGTACGTCTCCTTACCCCGTTACTATTGTGGGGATTGTGCTGATTCAAACTTACAGACCATGACTGTGGAGAAGACAGAGACGCAGACCATGGTTGATACAATCACCTACGTCTCAACTGCCACCTCCACCGATTTCATGACTGCGACTGTCACCTCCGTCTATGTCAGCACGGTCATTCAGCCCACGACGTATTTCTCGACTGTTCTGTCCACTTACGTTGTCGACAACGTTAGTATACCATGTCACGCTCCCTTCGACTCGATGCTGATAGGCTCGACTTGCAGACCAAGACCGTCGTTGATACCATGACGGCAACGATTACCCAGGACCATACGCAGTTGCAGACTCTTACGCAAGTTGCGACCCAAACTCAGACCCTGACTGAGACATCCGTGGTGGCCGAAACTGCGCTTGCTGAATGCCTCGGGAAGTGCCAACCGCAGTGGGGTCTTTCGTCCGGCAATGGCGACATGTACAACACATATGCCACCGCCATGCCGTCTTACACACTGACGACCACTGCCGCTGGTTCACATGCGACTCAGAGCCCGCCTTACATGTCGAGTGATGCTATGATGTCCTCGCACATGAATGGTGCTTCCGCCGTGTCCAGTGCATCTCTCGCGTCCAGCGCTCCGCCCGTGTCCAGTGCATCTCTCGCGTCCAGCGCTCCGCCCATGTCTAGTGCCTCTGTCGTGTCCAGCGCTGCTCCCGCTGGAGCCTCCACAACGACTTGCGCCGGCTGCAGTGATTAGACGGTTTTTGATGGTTGGTCGGATGCGAGATGCTTGTGCACATGGACGGTCGTGTAAAACTAAAGAGGCCGCTGTTGATACCAGTTCGATTCATTGATTGATCTATTGATTATCCTGTACGCGCTGTTAATATTTGATGGACTGGTATGCAATGCTCCCGAGTTGATATATGGAGAGTGTCCACGTATCCGTCATTTGACTGAGGAATGATGATTATCTAATCTCCCGTGACACTTGGGGATATGCAGACATTAGGGCGAACGCCGCGTTTTGAGTTGTGTTTCTGCTCTTGATAGTGCCGTAATGCCAATCAATACTGCGCCAAACCCCCTTGAACTTTCCTCCTATGAGGATATCAAAGAGAACTTCGTCATCTTTTATTCCAGCCGTGATGAGAGTGGGAGGATGTGGTGTCCGGTGCGTTAATTTCATTCCTCCAGTTTGATTGAGACACTGCCTCGCCGCTCGCTCAAGCAGCCGGTCAAGCGACGCTTGTGCTGGGCTCATGTTGGAAATTCTGCATACGTATTCATGGCTTCGTTCTCCGCATAAGCTTATCCGCCGGTATCGCCGCCACCAGGATTGCCGTGATGTGGAAGACCTCGTCGCACGCACCTTCTCCCCACTCGATGGCCCATCTGGATTGATCGTCTATGTAGGACAGCGACCAGAGTACGTCACTTCAGTCTGCCCCCTTTCGTCGATCCCGATCAGTCAGGAAAGAGGAAAGAGGGCGGTGTCTGACGCAGCAAAATAACCCCTTCGAGTTCCCCCCCCCCCTCCCCCTTTCGCTCGCTTAACTTACTTCGGCGTTAATTCCCCAGATGGAAAAGGGAAGCGAATGTTTTCCGCTCGGCGCCGTGGCGCATTCAGTCTATACCGACAATCGTTAAGTTGAAGGATGTGCGTATGTTCATTTTATTTCTGGGTTAGTTCGCCTGGGACACGTTCCCTAGTCCCGGCGTTGTGTAGACCCCGGTGCTCACTAGCCACGATAATTCGTAGGCTGTGGAGTCAGGACGACTGGTCGAGGACGAGATCATCAAAGATCTTGCTGCGTTTTCCAAAGAGGCTATTCCTCCCCGCCAATAATCCGGATGCGAGAGATCCACTTATCGGGTTGGCCCTTTTGGTCATGCATTTCATCATTACGCAGGTCCGAGGTACATATGTTGCGTAGCTTCTGGGCTGGACTGACAATAAAAACCGATATCCGGGTCTTCCAAGCTTGGGTGGGGATATTGGCAGCCGGACTGCGCCCGACCAATCTTGTTTGTGAGTTTAATGTGACGTGATGGCGAGCTTGGTCACTATCCTCTTTTGTCGCTCTCTATGTATCCGTCTGCAGGCACCAGGAGTCGTACTCCATCACCCTGACCATGGATCACTGGAGTTTTGCGGTGTTTGCGGTCACGAGCCATACCCTTTAGCTGTTTCTCGGCGATTGTTCCCCAAACTATGCGCCAATCGCACCAAACCAAAGGAGCGTGTTTTGTTTTTCAGATCACATTCTCCCTGATGGCTGTTTCTCTTTAGAAATGAATGTGTTCTAAACAGAGCTCCTTGTACATGCCTTAACCGCTTTAATATTTCCCTAGCGTTGTAAATGAAATGGGGTACGTGTCACAGCCTACATACTTCCCTACAGCGGATCCAAATGATTTCCATGGTTCATTTCGTGTCATGAAGGACTCCGAGTCAGGCACAGGACCGTGTTTTCTATCCCTACCGACAGTGAGGGCTTAATATCCGAATGATTATAGAAACAGTAACAATACTTCACATGATACCGTGAATAGCGAACGGCCGTCGGCCACTAGTCCTGAGGTTTTGGGGGCGTTCCCTTCCGAGGGGAGGGTGGGCGCAATTTCGAATGCAGTTAGGTCAATTTTTAACAATTACTTCGATTTTACCTTTTGCAGGCGTCCCTTCGTGACGTTTGCTTCCGTCAGAAACACTTGCGAGCAGCCTTGAGGTTTGCACAACGGTCGGCCGTCTTACTATGTTTGAACCGGTGGCGTAAAACACAGCATTCAGGTGCAGAATCCTCGATCGTAACGAGGCCACGATGTGATTTCCTTTGGGCACTTTTCCCGTTAGCGAATCATCCCGAGCTCCGGTCCCTAAGTTTCTTCCCATGCATCTACTCGCAGAAGGTATGGCATCAAACTGCGTTCACCGAGACGTGCATTGGGTTAAGCCCATTCGAGTCTTGTCCCTGTCACGTTGTTGGAGTGTCGTCTGATCACTACTATTCTAGGTCACCGCACCAGTTACGCACTCCTGCACAAATACAATAAACGGGGTTCATTTACAGCTTCCCACAGCCACAGCCCACTCGGATGTCCGTCTGGTGCGGTGGCTACAGAAATCAGTAAGTCATTGATGTGCCTCGTTACGACTTTGAATGCGTCCAAATTTCCCCGCATAGTCGCTTATCTCCGATGTTTGCGCTGGTATAGGTATGCGCCGGAAACGACCACTGGAGTACTCACATGGCCTTTCAGGGGTTCTCAGTCGCATGATCGGGTTTGAGCATGCTAAGGAGGGAGCGTCGAGGCTTGCGACAGCATGTATATTCCCACCAGAACGGCAAGACGGCCGGCAGGTGAAGACGGCCCAGAAGTGAACGCGGTCTGGACGGACCATGCTGTACGCAGGATAGCTCTCTTTGACAGAACCGGCCAGCCTTGATCAGAAACCGTACGGTCAGAGGTCATCACCGCCCATCGTAGTCACCGGTTGGAGTCCTTCGTGACCTCCCAACCCTTCCGCCAGCGCCGCCCTCCTGGTTTTTCGCGATGTAAGATATCTCAGTATGCCGTCAACCATCACCCGATCGAGATGTTCTCCCACCATGGGCCCCTAAGTGCAGTCACAAGGACAGCTAGTTCGCATGGAACACATCAGATTATTGTTTGTTTGTTTTTTGAATAAATATAATATGTGTCGGCCAAGGACGTAGTGCAGTGCGGCCGTGTGCCACTGTGCGGGAAACGCCGGGTCGGTAAGGTTAGAATAGAAGAGAACGAGGCGGGCGGCACAAGAGGAAGAATGCAGGATCGGAGAGTGGTCGAGGGCGCAAACTGCCAACTTGAAACAGAAAAAGAGGCAGGATCTCTTCTCGTTCAATCCAATCAAACCTTCTCGACTCGTCCGCCCGCCCGCCCACCCACCGGGGACAGACCCAACAGACAAAAAATGACAAAAAATGACCCATACATAACGTAATCCATTCATTATTGAATTGTAGCGCTTTCCTAATCCGTCGCGCGCTGGCCTGGAAATTTTAGCTACAGCACCCTTTGCCTTTTAATTTCGTCTCCCGGGGGCCCCTCCATAGCTATGTCAATAAGGCCATATGTCCTTTCGCATCCACGCATCCGCAGGGCAGTGAGTGGGAAACCCAAGCTGTCGGTTCCGGAGTGAACTCTGAGTCAAGGACGCATGCGATCAATTCCAAATTTCAAACCACCATTACGCTGTGCTCATAATAACTACACGCATGGAGATCTGACACAGGAAATATGTCTTCCTCAGAGTTCATTGCGCTACCGGTCATGGTTCCAAGACGGGACACGGGGCTAACGATCTCTGTTGTGGCACCGCTCCGTAGTATTTAAGGCCCCCTTCATGTCTACTTGTCATTGCACTTTCGCTCTCCATTCCTACCTTCCCAAGCAGCTCTTGCATCCTCGACTGGTCTTGGATCACTTTAATATGCCCGGCCTTACTCCCGTTCGCTCATCCGCAAACGTTCTTATCGTTCACCACGACTCCTCCGCTCACTTCCTCTCAGCGACCTTCCCGACGCTTCGCCGCTACGAACCATCTGCAAATATCGTGTTTGCGCACGCACTCAAGCTTCTTGGAAGCGAGGCGGCCCTGACAGGATGCAATTTCACGAACGAGTCCGACGTCAGTACGTGGTGGAAACAGGAAACGCACCCACCAACACCCAGTCACGTGGTGGCCGACCCTGCTACTACTGTCAGCAAGGCGACGAGGACGACCAACGGAAATAATGGCCCTTTTTGGCTGACCGTCTGGTCTTCTCCGTCCCCGTTCGTTCCTCCGACGCTTGACATCGTGTTGTCGTGCCTGAGCTGGACGCTGGGCAATTACCCCATATTTCTCTGGACTCCAAAGCACCCTACTTCCCTTTCGTCCTCATGGCTCACCCCGCGCGTCGAGCTTCTTGCGGAACATCTCTTCGACATGGTGCCACCACAGCGCGTCTTCTCCATCTTCGGAATGACTCAGCTCGTGAAGCCGTTCACGAGGTACTGGTCCGACCTCGTCAAGTGCCCCATCGAGCCCGAGCCGTTCTACGCCGCGTACTACTCGTTTTGCAACCAGGAGACGTTCAAGGAATCCAGCGTTCTGCCTCGCGGAGATAGCATCCGCCGAGCTATGATCGAAGATCTCGCGGCGGTCGCTCAGCTCTGTAAGGAGTTCGCGGATGACTCGGTACGTCCCTGTCCTGCCACCGTGTATTCCCGCGGTCCCGTTTGGCCCTATTGAATTTTGTTCCATTTATAGGTATACTTCCCACTCGAAATCGATGCCGCGACAGTCGAAGCCCGGGAACTTATCGCGAATGGCCTTATTTGGATCTACGAGTCCGAGGGAGAAGTAACCTCTATTTGCGCTGTTACCCGTAGCACCCAGAACGTCTCCGCGATTACCAAAGTCTACACGACGCCCAAATGGAGGCGCCGGGGATTTGCAGAACATCTCGTTCGCAATGTAACCAGGCGGTTTGTCACCAGTTCATTTCCTCAGTTTGGACACAAACTCACATACCGTCATCAGCCTTCTGGTCGACTGTGGGAAACACAGCGTGACCCTGTATGTCGGGCATAGCAATAGCGCGCAACGTGTCTATGACCGTGTCGGATTTGTCGGCTTGTGTGGGAAGGAGAAGGTGAATGGTGTAGAAGACTCATTGGAGCTTGGCCTGGTGACTGGTGCACCAAGGGGCCACTGGTGAAGAGCATCAACTTTACTCCCACGGATTAATAATACGAAACTAGTACATGCCACTTTTTTCCCTCAGTCAGCGCGCGTCCCGGGCCTTAATTACATCAATAGACCCATCCTGTTCATACATTCACATATAGCCGTTAGTAAGATACACGGGCATCCCAAAGGCTGTAATAATGATGGCTTCTTCGGAAGAGAAGGAAATGGCCCGAGTTCAAGTTTCCTAAAGTGGCGTAAGGTGAAGATCATCGAGATTGCCATGCATGCACACACGCATACCCGCCATGATCAGGTCTAGTCCTTCTCTTCTTTCCATCCCATTGTCTATGCTCATATCAATCACAACAAGGATTGCATGCTTGAGCCTCGATTGAACCTTGGACGTCCTTAAATTACCGGTGCGCAGGGCAAATCAACTGGCCAGGCCTTCAACACTCTTATGCCTCATGGCTTACGGGAGCTACACCCTCAGTCTGTGAACTCACTCTCCGGTTTTCTCAGATCGCGGTGATGATGCCGATCAGACAATGCATCACGTTAAGCAGCGGATTTGAACATGTTCCAGACTTGCCGCACGTCCAAACGGTCCAATGCCCGTGGGTCCCCGGGCCACGCGGCACGTCAGGGGGGCTTGAAAACAAAAAAGAGAGGGCTCTTCTGGGGCTGCGCGCACAATCACCCTGCAATACTACTACGCCACACGCGCTCTCTTTTTCCCGCGAATCTCGGTCTAGACGAGTCGTCTGCTCCCACCCGGCGGAATGGATCCGAATGGACTGAGATGACGAGGCATCCTGGCATGATCTCGTGCACTGCCGCAGAGAAACTCTGTGGTTGCGCCTCCCGCCGGGCCCTCAGGCTCCGTTCGCCGCGCGGAGGTACCACAATGAATAGGTAGCTCCGGTGGATGATGCCGGGAGGCAGCGCCTCGTTCGGATTTTTTGCCTGTTGTTGGATGAGGACCGAAAGGGTTACAAGGGTAAGGGTGACACCTTGACGACAAGCAGCGGATATTCGTGTGGGTCCCGGATTGGTGTTTCAACGCACCACCACCAGACAGGGCTGGGACCATTGTATAATACAGACGGACGCTGGGTAAGGCGACGTCCTCAAAAGGGTGCGGAGGCTATAGCCGGCCGAAAAGTGACTGATGAATCATGGCAATTGGGATATACTGGGACTTGTCTCGTCTACTTCCGACACGATCGCTCCCCAAGTCCGCGAGCCCTTCCGCCCTCACCTTCCCCGCGATCCACTATATCGTCAAGCTCCGTATCTCACGTACCTTACTATACCTAACAGGAAAATCTCTTACGGAATGTGCAGGTACCCCCGAGAATCTGGGATCTGAGAGACCCCAAAAAGGGACCGTGATGACATTCGGAGGCGAGGCGCGCAAGGACTTGAGATGGCACCTTGGTTTGGTGACCCCGGATCCACACGCACAAGCGAAAGAGGTAATCCGTGCTACTAAGGCTTCAGGATCACGTATACTCGCCACTCACTGTCACAGTCGAAAGGCAGAGCGAGGACGTTCTTCCGTCAACGCACGACAATAGCAGTCAATGCCATAATTATTTTTTAGTTACACCGTTCACATTTTTCTTCTGATCACCTAAATGTTTTTAAAACAGGATCTTGGGATCGTCCATATGATACGGCCTGGACATGCGCTTTTCTGGATGGGCCCCAGGTCTCGATATGTCCCCAGAGGTTGCCGCACATTTTCAACTTCGAGAACCCGAGGGATTCAGTCCGTCTCGATTTCCGCGGGTGCCAGTTAACGCAAGGAGAATATTGCATTCGATGCATCGTGGGCGTTGGGGATTAGATGGGAGATAAACCTGGAATTGGCACCGTCATCAAACCCCCCCAGATAGATCCAGCTCTGTATGTGTTGCATACTAGCCACTGTATTGATCGTCATCTCATACACCCATATGATCACCCTCCGGCGACTTTGCAATATTCTTTTGCCGACTTATCGGCTCTTTTACGGTATCTAAACGCGGATGAGTCGGGATGACTACCGGTACGTCCGTGAGTTTTGTGGAGGCTGGTTGGGTCAATTGGCGCTCTCCCTTGAATCCTAGCCCTAACGCATCCCCGTGAAGATGTACAACTTGTACCCCAAATCACCCATCCTGTGGCCTGTTTCATTTAGCCATGCTGTAAATCAGTGGCAAGCGTGACATCCAAGGAGTCAAGGACCAGGATTCAATATGAATAGAAGGGAAGGTCTACTACCTTGGCCGTGGATGTGAAACATATAGTACGGACATACAGTGCGACTTTGAATTGTGCACAGAAAGTCCAACTGAAGAAGGACTGATGGTGCTGAAACTGATTGTTCCCGGCCCGGCCATCTGGCCGTAAGGTTAGGTTTGGACACGTACCACCCGGGCCGCACAACCCCACGCAGCCCTATGCGACATCTCACTGAGTCGTTGACACAATAATTGCTATCGCCTGCTACAGGCCCTTTCCAATGATTTCAAGATGAAGCGCCCTAATACGGCATCACTTGGCCATGCCCTCATCAACCATTATGAATCCTCGGTGATAACGGCCAACGCTCATCATGCGCCGCCCAATCTTGCCCCTACCGACGACTGCGGCTCCGGAACAGTACGTTTCCGAACAGGTTGCTCGTTGCGAGGAGAACGTTTTATAGAAGCGATGCGGTGCTACCCATTCAATTTTATGCTTGCCATGTGATCGGACCCAGCCACCCGTGCATCGTGCAGGATAGCTTTCCTACTCGAGCTGGTTTTAACTTTCGGTTTCCGACGACTGGCTCTTGAAACCTATCTCATATTACCTCTCCGCACATGACGACATAACATCAATTGGTGGTGGTGGTGGCGGCGGCGCCGTCACTCCGACGGGCCGAATGGCAGGCCCCTTGACTCAGTACTTTTCTGATGGCACAAGGGGGTGGTTCTCCGCACAATTGTGGAGGAATTGTTCTTGCGAGTGTCCCTTCGTCCAAAGCGGGTTGTTTTGGTGATTATTGCGTTTGTACGTACAGCATTCCTCACACTTCCATAGATCTATCTCCTTGCAGTCAATTCAAACTACTGGACCTTGGCACTGATAAATCTATGTTTACTTGCGAGTTATTTTCATCGAGGTGACCCTTCTCGAGCCGGATTTATTATCTTTTCTCAGAGGGTGCGATTGCCCTTCAATAAATCTGCGGACACGGCAGCGTAAAGCCACGGCCCTCACTCAGGGATCAATTCGAGCATTCAACGTTTATCTGTCGTCTTTCCGAGTCGAATGCCCCTTTCTTGATGTTATCTCCCGTCTGGTTAGTGTAATGCGCGAATGGGAATAAGACACTTACCCTAGGTATTATCTTCAGAACCGGAATTACTAGGACTCTCAGTTTTGTAGTAAGCTCTGACCAATTATCGGAGATCCAGTCTCGATAATGGCCCCGAGGAATCTCATGTCGAGCGGTACCCCATTCTTCCTGCTGAGCACTGCACAGTGCACTTTTTTGTCCTTTTCGCTGATATACTAACCGCTCTGCCCGCACCTCTTCCCATACAGCCACAGCTCCGAATTCGCTCGGGCGAACCTCCAAACTATACTTCACATCACAGAAACCCAGTTTCTAATTGCACCGATGCCCGAACGCGATCCCAAAACATTTCTCCGCCGCAACGTGACGGAAGCACAACGAGGAGAAGCACGGTCGCCGTCGTCTTGAATTGGTCACGATTCAAGAACGTGCGACGCATCGTATCTCTTCTTTGTGATCCGGAGTTCGAGCCGACCATGAAGCACGTCCTGGTGTGGGATAACAACCCTAAACCTGTGACCATCAGGTGCGCTATACATCCCCGCCGCGTGACCGTCGCTTCGTTTTCCCAACACCATTGCAAGGACATTATGCCGAATTCCTGTACGGAGGAATAATTAAAAATCATGAACTCAATGGAGAACATGTACTTCCACGCACGATTCTTAGGATCCTCACAGTCGGATGCAGAATACTGTTTTATTCAAGTAATGACTTGCCAAAAGCGGTTGGCTCCGAGTCTTTACTCATCGAGTGCTCCAGGACGGCGACTATCTAATCCTTCCAGAAGTTATTCAGACGCTCCATGCACATATCTCGGAGTTCAAACGGCCGTCCGCTGTGCATCTACTTCGACACGGCACCATGATGCACCGCTCTCTTGCGTCGGAGATCCTTTCACTGATACAGGTTTTGAATTTTTCGAAAGGAGGAAATGAGGATGGCAGATAATTATCTTTCCGCCTAATCCCTGGAGACCTGGTTTGATCAAGGGATCGAATTGGGTGGTGGGCAGGCTTTCACGGTGGGTTCCGAAGGCCCGAGAGAAACAAGAAACACATTGTCAGTCCCCACAACCTTTTTGTGGTATCGAATAATATCTTCTAAGCTCAGAGCAGGCCATTATTTGGACACCCTTCTAGGCGGCGATAGCTCGGTGTGCCACATGCGCGTGACTGATAGGGAGCTTCCATTCGTCTCCCTAGACAAGGGGAGGGGTAGGTCATCTGCCTTGCCCCGTGCACGTGCGGCGTGGTTTAGGCGGCCGTGTCTATTCAAAACCACCGTTGCCCTACTCCCAAGAGACACCAAGTACACGCGCGACCGTGCGCAGGACATGCAGGACTTGGGGGAACAAAATCTGCGAATTCTTGGAGACGACAAGCTGCATGATTTGTCTTCAGCCCCTTCAGTGCCTTCACTTGCTGTCGATGGCAAACCAGAGACATCATTTCGCAGCCTTCTGGGTATATTCCTTCCGTATCATCGGATGTAGCCTTTCTAATCGTAGAACAAATGCAGCCCAGGTGATACCGTGACCTTGGACATGCTGCGAGACGTCTCCGGACTTTACTCTGACATACAGATATCACTTTATTGGTCGATAACGCGACTGAACAAATTCTCCGAGCATGCACGTTCGAGACATCACTGGATGGATATGGCTGGGTGAGTTGGTCTCTATGTACTTAAAAGATTTCAGACTGCTCTGATTGGAAAACTCGCCTGCATTCTGGCCGATTTGGTGGGGATAGGAAATACGCTTCTAGAATCTAGAGTGCAATATTTCAACCAGTCGCCGTGGATCTGAGTTTGGTGCAAGGTGTTTCAAAGTACGTCTCACTGGAGATAGAGAAGAAAGATGGGCTGTATATGAGATGTGGGTGATGATTACTAGTAGACAAATGGAGAACTTGAACTCGAATGTGAAGCGTAGGAAGTTCAGAAGTCGCTGATTATGTCAGACGAATCGAACCGAGACCGAATCGCTGTGGTTACCCCACAGAACATTGGGTCAACATCCCGTAGAGCTCATTTCCTCCGCGACCCTCTGCTCCGAAACTCTCCGTTCACTCTTTTTGACACCTTCGTATACACGCAAAGTCACCATGCTTTCTCATTTAGTTTCCAATGTTCCCCGCCGCGCTATCCCCAACGCACGACGTGCTATTTCTGTACAGGTAGCTGCCTCGTCCCGCGCCAGATCCCGCGCGCTGACAGTATCGGCCGTCCGTGCGCAGTCCATCCTGCATGGCTCGAAGGATGCCAAAGAAGTCGGTGACCTTGAAATCCAGCAGCACTCGCGCATCGTTGCGCGTGGCAAGTATCTCCATGGCATAGAGAGTGCGTCGTGCCGCACATGAAAAGCGCCCAACTCCGTATCCTTAACTGTATTGTTCGCAGTTCATAGAGTCAAGCCGGACAGTGTCAAGGAGTATAAGAAAGCCGCGTAAGTACATGTTCTCCGTGGTTGTGAATGCAGACGTCGCGAATTGCACGTAGAGAGCGTTATTACACGGGCTTGCGGGACGATTCGGGACTTCGGATTAAGCTCTCTGGTAATTTTGAAGCTATCGTTGGGGAACAAGATACATTTTGTGCGCAATCTCGCTTTCCCGCCATGACAATGCCGCTTACTCTCCCTAGACCACATCCTGGAGTACGAGAATCATGCCGGCTTCGACGATGCGTGGAAGAATATTCCGGGTTCAGCTGTTCGTTGCGCGTAACGCGAATCATCTTCCGAGTTCCACTCACTGTCGTTTAGCACGAGGACGCCCATGACGCCCTTAGACCTTTCCTTCAATCTCGGGCCATGCAGCTCGCGCAAGAATTTGCTTTCCTTCCGACTTCTCCTCCCCATAACGAAGGTGGTATCTTCGAGTTACGCGCGTACCAGCTGAACCCCGGTGCGCTGCTCGAGTGGGAGTCTACGTGGTTCGTCTCTCACTCTCGCGTGGCTGATCGCTGTGATGCTGACCACGTTATGCATCAAAGGCGGAGGGGTATCGAGGCTCGCAGGAAATTCGTTCAGCCCGTCGGCGCATGGTTTTCTCAGGTTGGTCGATTGCACCAAGTGTACCATCTCTGGCAATACCCG
>Ga0137397_10000642_pt1 | contig 24068 bp, 22 predicted proteins | sample czorhiz116metaG_FD_106658 | JGI IMG/M metagenome (GOLD analysis project Ga0137397, IMG submission 106658) | Vadose zone soil microbial communities from Angelo Coast Range Reserve, California, USA - czorhiz1.16 metaG | ecosystem: Environmental > Terrestrial > Soil > Vadose zone | place: USA... | reverse complement strand
CGCCCGGCACCATCGTCAACGCCAATCCGCCCGCGCCCTGCGGCGGCATGGTCGAGGTCAAGTACTGCGTGGAGACGGCGGTGATGGGCGCCCTCGCCCAGGCCCTCGGCGGGCGGGTCGCCGGCGACCACAAGGGAGGCGGCAACCACTGCTACGTGGGCGGGCCCGATCCGCGCACGGGCGAGACCTTCATCTTCTACGAGTACCCCGCCGGCGGCACCGGGGGCTTCGAGGGCGGCGACGGCAACAACGCGGTGCGCACGTGGACGGAGAGCGACATGACCACGCTGCAGCCCATCGAGGCGGTGGAGCAGCTCTACCCGCTGCGCGTCGAGCGCACCGCGCTTCGCGACGATTCCGGCGGCGCCGGCCGCTGGCGCGGGGGGCTCGGCCTCGTGCGCGAGGTGCGCATTCACGCGCCGGCCAGCCAGCTCTCCGTGCTCGCGGAAAAGGCCGTCCTCCCGCCCTTCGGCGTCTGCGGGGGCGGCGCGGGGGCGACCAATCGCTTCTGGGTGCGCCGGAATGGCCAGCCCATCCAGCCGTCACCGCTGCCCGGCAAGGTCAGCGGCTTTCCCATCCAGCCGGACGATCTCCTGATCATGGAGAGCTCGGGCGGCGGCGGCTTCGGCGATGCGCTCGACCGGGACCCGGAGGCGGTCGCCCGCGACCTCGCCGAGGGCTACGTCACCGCGGCGGCCGCGGAGGCGAGCTACGGCGTGGTCTTCCGCGAGGGCGCAATCGACTCCGCGGCCAGCGCAGCCCTGCGCGCGTCGCTTCGCGAAGCTCGGATACGCGTTCGCCTCGCTACCGGCCGTGCCCTCGACGAGGGACGCGGCCGCGCCATCCGCCTCGACGCGGACACGGCGGCGCGGCTGGGCGTCGGGCTACAGGCGGTGGTCGAGCTCGTGAATACCCAGGGCGCGCCCCTGCGCGCGTGGGTCACGAGCATCGTACCCGGAACCATGCGCCGCGCCGAGCTCTCCCCTGACGGCCTGCAGATGCTCGCCCTTTCCGACGGCGTCGAAGTGGAGATCCGGGCCGTTCACTCCGGCTTCCTCACCGCATCACGCCAGGCATCCCACGAGCCTCGGTGACTCGTCGGCATGAGCCGGCGGCCACACGTCGGGCACTCCAGCTCGCGAGCCGTCTCGTCCGTCCCCGTGGGCAGGGTGACGGGCTTCATGATGGTGTCGCAGTCGGGGCACTTGCTATCCCCGAAGCCGGGCGTGGGTCCCTGACCCGCCATGTGACCTTCCTCCCTCAGCGGCTTGCCCGCGACGACCACGTCAGTGGCGCGCACGCTTGCGCGGGACCTTCTTGCCCTTCTTGCGGGCCTCCGAGAGTCCGATGGCAATCGCCTGCTTGCGACTCTTCACCTTGCCGCCTTTCCCGCCCTTGCCACTCCGCAACGTGCCGTGCTTCCGTCGACGCATCGCCCGTTCGACGTCCTTGCTCGCGCCTTCGCTGTATCTCCGTCTACCAGATTTTTTCGCCGCCATGTGAGCACCTCTCTCGCTCGGATTCCCATCGTGGACCCTGTCGTCGCGGACCGCCGCGCGTGGGCCACGTCGTCGTCACTCCGCGAGTTATCTGAGGCACATCGCGTGCCAAGCTCGACTGAAGGCGGGAACGGAAATCGACAGGGTTCTGCAAGATCTCGTGGCGGCGGCGCGCTCATCTCGCGCGCGACGGCATTCCCGACTCGGTAAAACATCCCGAGCGGGACATGCCGACCGCCGCCTTGCCCTGAGCCTCCGGTTTGACCTCCCACCCATGCTCTGGCAGGATCGCCCCGGCACACGGATAGCCATTGACCACCTGACGCCCAGGAGCATGTCTCCGCCCAACGAAGGGAGGGATTGACGATGGCCTCGACGCTGCGACTCTTCGCTTCGCTACTCCTGGTGCTGATCTTCGCCGGCCCCGGGCTGGCCCAGACCGTCAACGTCTACACCGCGTGGCCCGAGTCCCTCTCCCAGCCCATCTTCAAGGCGTACACGGCGAAGACGGGCGTCCAGATCAACTTCCTCCGGCTCTCCACGGGTGAGCTGGTCGCCCGCGCCACCGCGGAGAAGAACAATCCGCGCGCCGACGTCATCTGGGGGGCGCCCGGCGACGGCTTCGCGGCCGCGAAGGAGGCGGGGATCATCGAGCCGTACAAGACGGCCAACATCGACAAGATCCCGGCGGAGCTGAGGGACAAGGACGGGTACTACACCGCCGTCAGCAGGAACACGCTCATCTTCATGTCGAACGCGAAGCTCCTCAAGGAGAAGGGCCTCAAGGCGCCGACGTCGTGGAACGATCTCCTCGATCCCGTCTTCAAGGGCCAGATCCAGACAGCCGATGCGCGCACGTCGGGAACCGCCCTCACGCGCATCCTGTCGATCTACTACGCGTTCGGGAAGGACGAGGAGAAGGCGATCGACTACCAGAAGAAGCTGCACAAGAACGTGCAGGTCTACACGAAGAGCGGCGGGGGCTGCACGGTGCCCGCCTCGCTCGGCCAGACCATGGTGTGCATCGCCCACATGCCGGACGCCATGGAAGCGAAGAAGAAGGGCTACGACGTGGTCGTGAGCTTCCCGAAGGAAGGCGTGGCCGCCGTCATCGAAGGGGTCGCCCTCGTGAAGGGCGCCAAGAATCGCGAGGCGGCCGTGAAGTTCATCGAGTGGACGTTCAGCAAGGAGATGCAGGACCTCCTCGACAAGAACGACGTCTACATGCTGCCCACCCTGCCCGGGGCCAGCATCGATGCCGACGTGCAGGCGCTCATGAAGGAAGCGAAGCTCCTGCCCGTCGACCTCGAGTGGGTGGGGAAGAATCGCAAGCGCCTGGTGGACCGCTGGATCAACGAGGTCATCAGAGACTAAGCGGCCCGGTGAACCGCCAGGCCGTCCGCGATCCCGTCCTCCTTCCCACCGCCATGGTGGTGTGGGCGGCCGTCCTCCTCTTCGTGCTCTACCCGCTCGGGCGCCTGCTCGTCCTCGTGTTCTGGAACGAGGGCCCGAGCCTCGATGCCGTGCGCGGGCTCCTCGGCGATTGGACCCACCGCGCCGCGCTCGTGAACAGCCTCGTGCTCGCCGCGCTCGTCGGGGTCGCAGGCACCGTGCTCGGCTTCGCCTTCGCGCTCCTCGCGGTGCGCGGCAGTCTTCCCACGTGGCTCGGCCGCGCCCTGGACGCCGTCGTGCTCCTGCCCCTGATCTCACCGCCCTTCACGGCGGCGATTGCGCTCATCTTTGCCCTCGGGCCGCGGGGGCTGATCTCGTATCACGTGTTCGGGCTGACCAATGTCAGCATCTACGGCCTCTCCGGCACCTTCCTCTCGGAGACCCTGACGTACTTCCCCATCGCGTATCTCACCCTCAAGGCCGTCATCGCCAACATCGACGCGAACCTCGAGGACTCCGCCTTCAGCCTCGGGGCGAGGCGCTGGCGGGTCTTCAGGACGGTCACCGTCCCCCTCGCCATCCCCGGGATCGCCAACGCCTTCCTCCTCGTGTCCGCCGCTTCCCTGGCGGATTTCGCCACGCCGCTGATACTCGCGGGCACCAAGTTCCCCGTGCTGCCCACGCAGGCGTTCCTGCAGATCACCGGACTCTACGACATGCGCGGCGGCGCCGCCCTCTGCTTCCTCCTGCTCGTCCCCGCCCTCGCCATCTTCGTGGGGCAGCGCCGGTGGATCGAGTCGCGCGGCGGCTCGTACGTGACGGTGACGGGCAGGCTCGGAGCCGCCACCCGGATCAAGAGCCTCTCCCCCATCGCCATCACCGGCCTCGGCGTGCTCTGCGGCGCCGTGGCCCTCCTCGTCCTCGTCTGTTACGCGCTCATCGCCGCCGCCTCTCTCGTGAAAGGCCTCGGCGCGGATAACCGCCTGTCCTTCGTGCACTACGCCCATGTCTTCAGCGGGGGGCTCAAGGCGGTGCGCGACACGTTGATCATCGCGGTCCTCTGCATGCCCGTGGGCGGCCTCTTCGCGGTGGTCCTCGGATTCCTCGTTGCGCGCACCGAGTTTCCCGGGCGCCGCGCCCTGGAGTTCGCCGCCATGATGAACTACGCGCTGCCCGGCACCATCGTCGGCATCGCCTACCTGATCGCCTTCAACGACCCGCCCCTCGTCCTCACGGGCACCGCCTTCATCCTCGTCGTCTGCTACGTGTTCCGCTACAGTCTCGCGGGCACCCGCGCCACCATGGCCGTGCTCGCGCAGATCGATCCCTCGCTCGAGGAGGCGTCGGCGAGCCTGGGCGCGCGCCGTGACGTCACCTTCCGGCGTGTCGTCCTGCCCCTCGTCCGGCCCGCCCTCCTCGCCGGCATGACCGTGCTCTTCATCCGCGCCATGACGGCGATCAGCGCGACGATCTTCCTCGTCTCGCTCAGCTGGTCCCTCGTGACCGTGCGCATCCTCGAAGGCATCACGAACCTCGAGCTCGGGCAGGCCTCCGCCTTCTCCATGCTCGTGATTGCCCTCGTCTACCTCGCCGTGGTGCTCGCGAGCCTGGCCATGCGAAAGCTCAACGCGGGCAGCCTCGGCCAGGCCGGCTCGTTGCTCGGCGAATGACCACCGGCACGCGGCTCCGCATCGAGGGGGTATCCAAGCGCTTCCATCGGGAAGGTCAGAGCGACTTTGCCGCGGTGCACGACGTGAGCCTCTCCGTCGAGCCCGGCGAGCTGTTGACGCTGCTCGGGCCGTCGGGATGTGGAAAGACGACCACCCTCAGGATGGTCGCGGGCTTCGAACAGCCCGACCAGGGCCGCATCTACATCGGCGACGAGGACGTCACCCAGCTCATGGTCTACCGGCGGAGCATCGGGTTCGTCTTCCAGAACTACGCCCTCTTTCCCCACCTGACCGTGTTCGAGAACGTCGCCTACGGTCTCCGCGTGCGCCGGATGTCCAGCGCGCAGGTTCACGAGAAGGTCGGAGGCGTGCTCGACCTCGTCGGCCTGCCCGGCTACGAGCGGCGCTTCCCCAACCAGCTCTCGGGCGGCGAGCAACAGCGCGTGGCCGTCGCCCGCGCCGTCGTCGTCGAGCCCCAGCTCCTGCTCTTCGACGAGCCGCTGTCGAACCTCGACGCCAAGCTGCGCGTCCAGATGCGCGCCGAGCTCTCGCGGCTCCAGAAGCAGCTCGCCATCACCACCGTCTACGTCACCCACGACCAGGAGGAGGCCATGGCCATCTCGGATCGCATCGCCGTGATGCGTCAGGGCACCGTGGCCCAGCTCGGCACGGCCGAGGATCTCTATCGCGCCCCGGGCTCGGCCTTCGTGGCCCAGTTCATCGGGCGCGTCAACCTCGTCGAGAGCCGGGTGCTCGGCGTCACGGGCGGCCGGGTCGACGTCGAGGTATGGGGATCGCCGCTGAGCGTGGTCACCGACAACGCGTGCACGAAGGGACAATCCCTCTTCCTCGTCATGCGCCCCGAGTCCCTCACCCTCCTCCCCGAGAACGCGACGCCTCCCGAGGGCGAGGCCATGGCCGCCGGTATCGTACGGAGCCGAACGTTCCTCGGCGAGAAGGTCGAGTACACGGTGGAGGTTGCGGGAACCTCGCTGCACGCGGTGACGTACGATCCCGCCCGCCGGGGCGTCGTGGAGGTAGGATCGCGCGTGCGGGTCAGCTGCGACGCGGCGTCCATCCGACCGCTCGCGGCCGAGCCAGGGAGCTGACCATGCGAACCTTGGGAATTCGCGGCGCGCTCGTCGTGACCGTCCTCCTCGCGGGCCTCGGGCCGGCCGCGGCGCAGGGGTGCCAGGCGCCGCGCGTGCTCGTCGACACCGTGCTCGGCATGAAGTACTGCACGGACCCGGCGTTCAGCGGCGCCGTGGATGCCCTCACGCTGAAACTCCGCCAGGACGCGCGGACCGCGCGGCAGGCGGGGCGCCTCGTGATCTACATGAGCACCCCCATCAGCCCGCGGGGCGGCGGGGTGGAGAAGGTGAACGTCGAGATCGCCGCGGCGGTGAAGGCGCGACTCGAGAAGGTCTACGGCGTGGGCGCGTGGATCCTCGATCCCGGCGCGCATCAAATGCCGAGCATCGGGACCAGGCCGCCCGGCGGGGGCGACTACATGGTGATGTTCACGCGCGTCCTCGCGGGCGACGACGGGGCCGGGCGCGACTTCGACATGGCGCACTTCACGGGCCCGGGCGACATGCGCGCCTTCTTCGGCTGCAGCGGGGACGACATCACGGGCTGTCTCGGCCGGTGGCTGGCCGGGCGCGCCGCCGCCGACGCCGACCTCAAGCGGGTCGCCGACAACCCCGACACGCGCCGCGCCTTCCTGCGCTACTACGCCATGCGCGCCTCCGCCGCGCACTCTGCCGGCGCCCACGACGAGTGGAACATCTTCGTGAGGATCAACCGCAAGCGCACGCTCGGGGACCAGATCTCCATGTTCTTCGACGGCCGCGCCGCCTCGCCCGCGGAGATGGAGACAGAGATTTCCCCGGGCTACGAGGTCCGCTGAGGCCAGGCCAAGAGGTAGGGTCTCGCGCGCTCAGCCACCCATGTGATGCGACCTTTGCGCGCCTCTTCGAACTCCGTGGACAGAGACATCGGGAATCGGTGACCGAGTAGGCGCCGCGCCGTCTGGCAAGTCTTTCCGCCTTGGGCCGCGCAAAGGTCCCTGTGAGTCGATTTCAGCCCAATCCAACGCGGGCACGTCGATTGCAGTCATTCGGTCGACGATTGGCTACGTCAACGAGTCACCGCGTGCACATGCGAGGAGAACGCCATGAGCAAATTGATAGGCATCGCGAGTCTTGCCGGCGCGACCTGCCTGATCTTGGGGTCGGCCCTGGCCCAGAGTCAGAGCGCTCCTGCGCAGAATCCGGTCGAGAAGGAGAGCAGGGAGCCAGACCGCCTCAGCCCACCCATGACTTCACCCATCCCCCGGGGCCCGGGTCCCCGGGTCGTCAAGCCCACGCATCGTGACGTGAACGCCCCACGTGGCAATCAGGACGTGCAAGCACCCCGCGAGAACCAAGAAGCCCAGGCGCCGCGCGGGCGTGGCATGGTCGCGGCACGCGACGTCCGGGCCGCTCAGGAGGCTCTCAAGGCCAAGGGATTCGATCCGGGCGCCGTCGACGGTCGGATGGGGCCACGCACGCAGGCCGCCGTGAGCGACTTCCAGCGAAGCGCGGGCATTCGTGAAACCGGCCGCTTCGACAGCGCGACGCTCGGCCAGCTCGGTGTCGGAAACAGCGGAGTCGAGAGCCGCCGGAGCCCCGCGCGGGGTCGACGGAGCGGGGATCAGCCCGTCGGCTCGCCAGGCACCCAGACCCAGCCGACCAGCCCGTACAACCAGCCGGGCGGCTCGCCCAGCGATCCCAACAGCCCGAGTCAGCCAGGCAACCGGCCGACGGGGCGCTAGGAGCAGCGTTTCCCCGAGTGCGCCACCACCCTGCGAGGGGGCCGACCACCGAGCCCCCTCGCATCGTGTCGCTGAGCTGACCTTCGCGTCACAAGACCCGTTGACACGCCAGGTCGAGGCGCCCATACTCACCGCGCTTTCTCGCAGCGCACCGACCGACAGTTGAGGGAAGCCATGGGGCTCCTTCACGCAGTCCTGAACGACAATGTCTCTCTCCGGTCTGCCTCCGACCCGTCCTGAGGAGGAACGCACATGAGTCACGTCGAGCCGCAACCCCGGTCTCTGGTCTCGATCGATCGTCGCACGTTCCTGCGGGGGGCCGCCGTCGGGGCCGCTGCCACGGCCGGACTCGAAGGCATCCTCGAGGCTCGAAAGGCGCCGGCCTTCGCCCAGGCGACCAAGATCCACCTGCTCCAGTGGGTGGACTTCATCCCCGAGGGTGACACGGAGGTGCGACGGCAGGTCGCGGAGTACGGCAAGCAGACGAAGGTGGAGGTGGTGTTCGAGACCATCAACGCCAATGACCTGCAGGCGCGCATCACCGCGGCCATCCAGTCCGGGGCGGGGCCCGACATCATCATGATGCTTCACAACTGGCCCCATCTCTACGCGGGCGGGCTGGCCGACATCGGGGACCTGTGCGAATGGAAGGCCGGCGAGCAGGGCGGGTACTACCCGCACTCGGACGCCGCCGCGCGACTGGGCAAGCGGTGGCTGGCGCTGCCGTACTTCACCGGCGCGCCCCTGATCGCGTACCGCAAGTCGTGGTTTGCCGAGGTGGGCGCGAACCAGCCCCCGAAGACGCTCGAGGAATACAAGAAGATCGGGATCGCGTTGAAGAAGAAGGGCAAGCCGATCGGCCAGACGCTCGGCCACACCTTCGGCGATGCGCCGGCGTGGACGTACCCGTTCACGTGGACGTTCGGCGGCGCCGAGACCGACCCCAGCGGCAAGAAGGTCGTGCTCAACTCCAAGGGCACGCTGGATGCCGTGGCGTGGATGGTCGACTTCTGGAAGCAGGCATGCGACGAGAGCGCGCTGGCCTGGGACGACACCAACAACAACCGCGCCTTCCACGCCGGCGAGATCAGCGCGACCCTTAACGGCGCCTCCATCTTCATCTTCGCCAAGCGCAACCCGGAGAAGGTCAAGAACGACAAGGGCGAGCCCATGTGGCCCGACATCTCCCACTTCGCGATTCCCGACGGCCCCGGCGGCCGCACGCCACCGTACGCAGTGGCCTTCTCGCACGGACTGATGAAGTATTCCAAGAATCAGAAGGCGGCCAAGGAGTTCCTGAAGTGGTTCCACGGCAAGGACATGTTCGGGAAGTGGTTCGAGATCGAGAACGGATACGCGGTCGGCGCCACCACGTCCTGGGAGAGCAACCCGATGTGGGAGCGGCTCGATGACGCGCTCAAGCCATTCCGCACCTCCCCGCGCGGCACACGGATGCTCGGCCACGCCGGGCCCCCCACCGCCAAGGCCACGGAAGTCTACACGAAGTACATCATCACCGACATGTATGCCAAGGCGGCCCAGGGGACGCCCGCCGCTGACGCGGTGAAGTGGGCGGAGGGGGAGCTGAAGAAGATCTACGAAGCGTAGCGAGCAGACGGAGCGTCATTCGTTCACGAGCGCCGGGTTACTTCCGGCGCTCGTGGCGCTTCAACCGTCAGACGTCATGTCTTGAATCCCCACCCTCCCCCACGACGTCTCTACTGCGTAGGACAGAAGGTGGGAGCCGTCACCCGGTCCGCACGATCGATGGAGAGGAGCAAAAGCCATGAAGAGGCTGGAAGGAAAGGTCGCTGTCGTAACCGGAGGTAACAGCGGGATCGGTCTCGCCACGGCCCGACGCTTTGCCGCCGAGGGCGCCCACGTGTTCATCACGGGCCGCCGGCAGGCCGAGCTCGACGCGGCCGTGAAGCAGATAGGAAATCAGGCCACCGGCGTACAAGGCGACGTTGGGAGTCTCAGGGATCTCGATCGTCTCTACGCCGAGGTGAAGCGGCTGCAAGGTCGCATCGACATTCTCTTTGCCAACGCCGGCAGCGCGGAGCTCGCGCCCCTCGGGGCGATTACCGAGGAGCACTTCGACAAGATCTTCGGCGTCAATGTCAAAGGCCTCCTCTTCACCGTGCAAAAGGCCCTCCCCCTGTTCCGGGACGGCGGCTCCATCATCCTGAACGCCTCCATCGTGGCGTCCAAAGGCTTGGAAGCCTCTAGCGTCTACAGCGCGACCAAGGCGGCCGTGCGGTCGTTCGCCCGGACCTGGACGGTCGATCTGAAGGGCCGCGGGATCCGAGTCAATGCCGTCAGCCCTGGACCGATCGACACGCCGGGCATCAACAACCTGGGGCTGACCGGGGAGCAAATCGAGGAGTTCAAGAAGAACATCGTCGCCGCGGTACCGATGGGCCGCATGGGCGATCCCGACGAGATCGCGAAAGCCGCGCTGTTCCTCGCCTCGGACGACAGCAGCTATGTCACGGGCGTCGAACTGTTCGTCGACGGCGGCATGGCGCAGATCTGAGTCCTCTGCGCAAGTCGACAGCAGCAGTCAGCTCGCGGAGGCCTCGGAGGTGGGAAGCACGTCTCGAACTCGACGAGGCCTGCGCCTGATCAGCAAAGCTGCCTGACGGCCCTCCTCGCCCGGGTCTGTATACGTGATCGCGGGTGTCTCCGCGGTGCCGTAGTAGAACCCGTCCGAGGTGAAAGAATGCGTGAGGCCGGCACCTACGAGGCAGTTCAGGTCGGCGACGTGGAGAAGGTGCCATCCCGAATCGGCTAGCTCGATGGTGTCGGTGCTGCCGTCCATGCGCTGCACGCGGATCTTCATGGCGGCCCCCCAGCGTAGGAATACTGGATGGACGACCAAGCCACCCACCGGGGTCTCGACGCTCAAGAGCGTCAACCCTGAAAGGCCGGAGTGAGGGCGAGCCGGAGTATAGCGCGAACCGCACGCGAAGTTCGTTGCGGTTCGATCACGTATTCGTGAATTTGGGACCTGGTCACTCCTTGAGGGGGGAGCGGCCAAGCGTGAGGGCGGCGGCTTGCACCGCCTTGACGATCCCCTGGTAGCCGGTGCAGCGGCAGAGCACGGCGGAGAGGCCCTGACGGATCTCGGCCTCGGACGGTCGGGAATTGGTCCGGAGCAGGTCGAGCGCCGTGAGCAGCATGCCGGGCGTGCAGAAGCCACACTGAAGGCCGTGGTGCTCGTGAAAGGCCTCCTGGAGCGGATGCGGCGTACCATCCTTGCTCAGCCCCTCGATGGTGAGCACCTCGACCCCGTCCGCCTGAACGGCCAGCATCAGGCACGAGCGGGCCGCCTCTCCGTTCACGAGCACCGTGCAGGCGCCGCAGAGTCCGTGCTCGCAGCCGACGTGCGTTCCCGTCAGCCCCAGATCTTCCCGGAGAAAGTCGACCAGGAGCTTTCGCGTCTCGCAGCGCCCTTCGCGCCCCTGGCCGTTCACCGTCAACCGGACCGCGACAAGATCGGCCACTCAGCCGCCTCCCATTCGCGCGATCGCCCGCCGCAAGGCGCGGCCGGTCAGGACGCGCGTCAGGTTGCGGCGATAGGCGGCCGAGGCGTGAATGTCAGTGTCAGGCTCGACCAGCTCGGCGGCGCGGCGCGCCGCCGCCTCGATGGCGGCCGCCGAGCACCCGCCGCGCTCGAGAATCTCCTCGGCCTCGCGCAGGCGGGTGGGTACCGGCCCCGCCCCCGCCGTCACGAGACGGGCGGCCGTGCAGCGCTCCCCCTGGACAACGAGCACGGCCGCGATGCCCACGATGGCGAAGTCGCCGTGGCGGCGGCTGAACTCCTCGAACGCGAACCCGGCGCCTTCCGGCATGGCGGGGACGCGCACCTCGATGAGCATCTCGTCGGGGTGGAGGTTCGTGGTGAGATAGCTCTCGAAGAGCTCGGAGGCGCGAAGTGTCCGCTCACCGCGCGGTCCCCGCGCCACGACGGTGCCCTCGAGCGCCGTGAGGACCGCCGGGTACTCTGCGGAGGGATCGGCGTGGGCGAGGCTGCCGCCGATGGTCCCGCGCGTACGGATCGGGAGGTGGCCCACGAGCGCGGTCGCCTCGGCCAGGAGGGGCAGCCGCCGTCGGACGACGGGCGAGAACTCGATCGTCCGCTGGCGTGTCATGGCCCCGAACCGGAGGTGCCCGTCGTCCTCGCGGATGTAGGCGAGGCTCGCGATCGCGTTCAGGTCGATGAGCGCGGCGGGCCGGGCCACGCGGAAGTTCATCAGCGGCATCAGGCTCTGGCCGCCGGCCAGGAGCTTGGCCTCGCCCCCGTAGCGCGTGAGCAGGGCGATGGCCTCCTCGACGGTCGCGGGCCGGTGATAGTCGAACCGTACCGGCTTCACGAGCGCGGGACGCCCCCGCTCTGCTTGGCGCGCTCGATGAGCTCCCAGAGCCGTGTGGGCGACATGGGCAGCTCGGTGATCCGCACTCCCAGCGGCCCCAGCGCATCGCTCACGGCATTCGCGATCACGGCGGGGACGGTCATGGAGCTGGACTCGCCGAGCCCCTTGGAGCCCAGCGGGGTCAGCGGCGAGGGGGAAACGACATGCGCAATGTCCATGACGGGCGCCTCCGAGGCCGTGGGCACCAGGTAGTCCATGAAAGAGCCCGTCAGACACTGCCCGTCGTCATCGTACTGCAGCTCCTCGAACAGGGCACCGCCCAGGCCGTGGAGCGCGCCGCCGTAGATCTGGCCCTCCGCGATCATCGGGTTGATGATCGTCCCCGCGTCGTGCACCGAGGCATAGCGCAGGATCTTGATGGCCGCCGTCTCGGGGTCTACCTCGACCGCCATCACCTCGGCGATGAAGCCGTAGGTATTCGACGAGTTGACGCAGTCGTTCTCGTCGACGGCGTCGGACCCCGTGAAGCCGAAGACGGCGGTGGCCTGAAGACCCGGCTCCATGCCCTCGGGCAGCGACTGCGTGTTCCAGTGGGCGCGCCCCGCCAGGTCCTTGACGGAATAGGAGGGCCCCGGGCCGACCTTGGCCCGCACCGCGCCGTCACGGAACGTCAGCTCGGCCGCCGGCCGCTCCATGAGGTGGGCCGCGTACTCGATCAGCTTCGCCTTGAGCTTCCGCGCGGCCAGCGCGGCCGCGCTGGTGCCGACGGAGCCGAAGCGGCTCGAGTACGTGCCGGAGGAGATGGACCAGAAGCGCGTGTAGGTGTCCATCTCGTCGACGACGGTGACGTCCTCGGGGGTGAGCCCGAGCTCGTCGGCCACGATCTGCGAGACGACAGTCTGATGCCCCTGCCCCTGGGGAGTGGTGGCGAGGACGGCGGTGACGCGCCCGAGCGGATCCACCCTGATCGTCGCGGCATCCACGGCGCCCGACTTCGGCAAGTACTCGGGCTTGGCGCGGAGCTGAGGATCGAGCGCGGTCGCCACGTAGCCCATGTTGGACACGGACGGGTCGACGGCCAGTGCCACCCCGATGCCGAAGCAGCGACCGGCGGCGCGCGCCCTCGCCTGCTCAGCCCGCAGCGCCTGATAGCCTGCCAGCTCGAGCGCCTTGTCCAGGGCGGCGGGATAATCGCCGCTGTCGTAGAGGCCACCCGTGGGCGAGCGGTACGGGAATTGCCCGGGCTGGATCAGGTTGCGCCGCCTCACCTCGACGGGATCCAGCTCGAGCCGCTCGGCAAGGAGATCCATCATCCGCTCCGTCTCGAAGTAGAGGTGGCCGCACGCGTATCCGCGGTTGGGCCCCGTCAAGCTCTTGTTGGTCATGACGACGGAGGCGTCGACCTCGAGATCCTGAAAGCGGTACGGGCCGACGAAGTTACCGCTGGGCCGGAAGCTGCATCCAGGCTCCGGGCTCCGGATGTACCCGCCGACGTTGTCGAGCCAGCGGTAGCGCATGCCGAGGATGGTGCCATCCCTCCTGGCCGCGAGCTCGCGATAGGCGACGCGATCGGTGCCGCTCGACGAGGCGAGCAGGTGCTCGCGCCGATCCTCGATCCACTTCACGGGAACCCGCGTGAGCCGGGCCGCGAGCGCCATCAGCGCCATGTACGGGTACAGGCTCGACTTGATCCCGAAACTCCCGCCGATGTCCCCCGGCACGATGAAGCGGAGCTTGTTCTCGGGCACCCCGAGCACGCGGGCGGTGAGGGGATGCATGATGAACGGCCCCATGAAGTTCGACCAGATCGTGTAGGCGCCCTCGAGCGGGCTGAAGATCGCCACCACTCCGTACGTCTCGATGGGGGTCGAGCTGTACTTGGGATAGCGAAAGCGCTCACGGATCACGATCTCCGCCTCCGCGAACGCGCGGTCGGGGTCGCCGTAAACGAGCCGGCGGTTCCCCGCCAGATTGGACCCGACGGCCTCGTGGAGCACGGGCGCGTCGGGCTCGAGGGCGCGCTCGACGTCCACCACGGCGGGGAGCGGCTCGTAGCGGACGACCACCGCCTCCGCCGCGTCCTCGGCGAGGTACCGGTCGCGCGCCACCACCACCGCCACCGGCTCCCCGACGAAGCGCGCCTTGTCGGTGGCGAGAGAGTAGTAGGCCACGGGCGCGGTGACGCCCACGGAGAAGGGCCTGGTCAGCCTCCCCACGTCGTCCCCCGTGATCACTCCGGCCACGCCCTCCATGGCGAGGGCCGCCGACACGTCGTAGCCCAGGATGCGCGCATGGGCATGCGGTGAGCGGACGATGGCCGCGTGGTGCACGTTCGGGCACGGCGTGAGATCGTCGATGAAGCTTCCGCGACCGCTCAGCAGCCGCGCGTCCTCCACGCGCTTCACCGGTTGCCCGATCCAGCCTCGCGCGGCCGCCGTGTGATCGCTCACGCCCCTGGACCGCTCAGCGTCCCGTGTACTTCGGCGGCCGCTTCTCGAGGAACGACGTGACGCCTTCCGCGTAGTCATGGGTGGAGCGCAGCCACGCGTAGGCTTTGCGCTCGAGCTCGAGCGCCGTCTCCAGCGGCGCCTCCGCCCCGCGGTTGATCACCATCTTCAGAGTGCGGAGGGCAAGGGGGGCGCGCTCGGCCAGCTCCCCGGCCAGCGCATCCACCGCCTTGTCCAGGCCGTCGTTGGCCACGGCCATGGTGACGAGCCCCCACGCCTCGGCGCGCTCGGCGGGGATGCGCTGACCCGTCATCATGAAGAGCTTGGCGCGGGTCATCCCCATCAATCGAAGCGCCCGCTGGGTCCCCCCGCTGCCCGGGATCATGCCGAGCCTCACTTCGGGAAAGGCGAACTCCGAGCGGAGCGTGGCCACGCGGAAGTCGCAGGCCACGGCCAGCTCGAGGCCCGCTCCCATGGTGAAGCCGTCGATGGCGGCGATGACGGGCTTCCGGCAGCGCTCGGCCGAGGTCAGCGTGTCGCCCCACCGCTCGAGGTCGGCGGGGGCGAGCGTGAGAAACTCCGCGACGTCACCGCCGGCGCTGAAGGCCTTGCCCCCCGCCCCGCGCACCACGATGACCCGGATGCCGTCGTCGGCCTCGAGCGAACCGAAGATGCCGGGGAACTCATCGCGCATGGCGACCGTCATGGTGTTCATCTTCGCCTGCCGGTCGATCCACACCGTGGCGATGGCGCCCGCGCGCTCCACTCTCAAGAACTCGCTCATTTGGAGACCTCCACGTAGTGTCCATCGCGCAGCAGCCGGCGGAGGATCTTGCCGGAGGCCGTCCTGGGGATCGCCTCCACGAAGACGATCCGCCGCGGCCGTTTGAAGCTGGCAAGGGCCGCGCTGTCGAGACAATAACGATCGAGGGCGTCGGCGGTCAGCCCTGCGTCCACGGGCACCACGAAGGCGACCACGCGCTCACCCCACCTGTCGTCGGGCTCGCCGATGACCGCCACGTCTCGCACGCGCGGATGCCGCGCCACGACCTCTTCCACCTCCACCGGGTGAATGTTCTCGCCCCCGCTGATGATCATGTCGTCGACGCGCCCGGCCACGAAGAGATCGCCCGTCTCGTCGAGGTAGCCCATGTCGCCCGTGAAATACCACCCGTCGCGGAGCGCCTTGGCATCCGCATCCGGGCGCTTCCAGTAGCCGGCAAACGCTTCGTCGGAGTCGAGGCTGGCGATGATCTCACCTTTCTCACCCGGGGGCACGGTCTCGTGGGGGCCCACGCGACGCTCCGCGCTCGCCTCGACCACGCGCAGCTTCGAATGGATTCCCGGGCGCCCCGCGCAACCCGGCTTGGTCTGGGCCGCGGGGCAGACCGAGAACGTGTAGATCTCGGTCGAGCCGTAGTGGTTCACGAACACCTCCGGGCGGAACGCTTTCGCGCACGATTCGGCGAGCGCGGCCAGCATGGGCGCCCCCGCGTACGCGAGCTTCCTCACCGAGGAGACCCTGCTCGTCGGGAATGCCTCGGCATGGACCAGGTCGTGAAAGAGGGTCGGGATGAGGTACAGCGCGGTCACCCGCTCCGCCTCGATGAGCGCCAGCGCTCCTCTCGCGCTCCAGTCCGCCTGGCAGACGAAACACCCGTTGACCGCGGCCATGCTCGTGAGCGAATGGATGCCCATGGTGTGATAGAGCGGCATGACGCCGAGCGTGCGCTCGCCCCACTGGTAGCCGCACTGGATCACGTGGGCGAGGGCGCCGGCGTGGTGATTGCGGTGCGTCCTCGGCACGCCCTTGGGTCGCCCCGTGGTCCCGGACGTGTAGAGGAGGAGCGAGAGATCGCTCTCGCTCACGTGCCGATCGAGCGGCGCGGTGTTCGAGCCCAGGAGCGCCGCGAAGGGGATCGCCTCCGCGGGCGCCTCCTCGCCGACGAACACCAGGCGGCCCTGCCATCCCTTCGTCGCCTCGAGCGTCCCGGCCGCGGTGGCCGATTCGAACAGGGCCACGCGGGCGCCGCAGTCCTCGAGCACATAGCGCAGCTCCTGGGTCGCGAGCCTGAAGTTCACGGACGCGGGGACGCCCCCGATGCCCTGAAGCGCCCAGTACACGAGCGCGTGCTCGAGGCGGTTCTTGAGCGCGATCAGCACACGCTCGCCCTTGGCGACGCCGAGCTCCGCGAGGCCGCGACCGACCGCCGCGGCCTGGCGGGCGAGGTCGGCGTACGTCAGTCGGCGCGCCCCGTCCACCAGAGCGGGAGCCGTCGGGTCCCGCAGGGCCGCGCGATCGAGGAGCTGGGCGAGGGTCACGGCAGCAGCGTTTCCAGCAGCGCGCGCATCTCGGGGCTGTTCCATTCCCGGGCGCCCGCCGCCATGCCGGCGACGTCGCCTCCGGGCTTGACGATGAACGTCGCGGGCAGGCTCGTGACCCGCCACGCCCCGGCCGTCTTGAGCTCGGGGTCGAGCAGGATGGGGAACGTGAGCCGCTGATGCGCAACGTACGGCTCCAGGAGCGCGCGGGGCGCGCCCCGGTCCACGGAGACTCCGAGGACGATCAGACCTCGCGCCCGGTACGCCTGCCACAGCGTCTCGAGCGTCGGCATCTCGAGCGTGCACGGCGCGCACCATGTCGCCCAGAAGTTCAGGATGAGCAGGTTGCCCCTGAACTCCTCGAGCGAGGCCTGGCCCTCGCGGGGAAACGTGCGGAGCCGGAAGGCGGGCCCCTGCTGGCCGGCCTTGAACTCGACGACGCCCGCCTTCTCGAAGGGGTCGAGGGAGACGGCGTGATCGCGGTGATGGCCCCCGTCCACCCCGGGCCGCCGGGTGGGAAGAGTCCACAGCACTGCGGAGAGAAGCGCGACGGCCAGTCCCACGCGCAGCCAGGAGCCGCGGCGGCTTCCCCCCGGTGACGAGCTAGACGCCCAGCTTCTCACGGGTCGTTGGGCTGTCCCGGAGCTCCGCGGAAAGCCCCTCGAACACGATGGACCCCTTCTCCATGATGTAGCCGCGGTCACACACGCTGAGGGCCACGCGCGCGTTCTGCTCCACGAGGAGCACGGTGACGCGGAGCCGCTTCAGCTCGCGGATCATGTCCCGGATGTGGCGGATGAGGGCGGGGGCGAGCCCCTGGGTCGGCTCGTCCATCAGGATGAGGCGCGCGCCCGCCATCATGACGCGCGCGATGGCGAGCATCTGTTGCTCGCCGCCCGACAGCGTCTTGGCATGCTGGTCGATGCGCTCGCTCAGCCGGGGAAAGTGGCCGAACACCTGCTCGAAGCGCTCCCGACGCAGGGCCGCCGAGCGATGGGGCTGAGCCGAAAGACCCAGCTCCAGGTTCTCTCGCACGGTGAGGCCGGGAAAGATCCGCCGGTTCTCCGGCACGAAGCCCACGCCCCGGCGGGCGATCTCGTGCGGCGTCATCCGTGTCAGGTCGCTACCCTCGAACTCGATGGCGCCACGGGTCGGCTTGATGAAGCCCATGGCCGTCTTCATGAGCGTGCTCTTGCCCATCCCGTTCTTGCCGAGGAGGGCCACCGCCTCCCCCTCCTGGACCTCGAGGGATACCCCGAAGAGAATCGGAGTCGCCCCATAGCCCGCGTGGAGATCGTGAATCCTTAGCATTTGGCTCTGGGGGGGAGCGGCGTCGCTCCTCCCCCAGACCCCCCCACCGCATTGATGATTCGCTTGGCGCTCATGAGCTCAGGCCGTCACTCGTCGGCGCCGCCCAGGTAGGCGTCGAGGACCTTCGGGTCGCTACGAATGGCCTCGGGCGACCCTTCGGCGATCTTCTTTTTGAAGTGGAGCACAGCGATCCGATCGGAGATCTTTATCACGACGCTCATGTCGTGCTCGATGAGCAAGACGGTGAGGCGACGGTCGAGCGCGATCCGGCGGATCAGCGCCGTCGCCTCCTTCGTCTCCCCCGGCGTCATCCCCGCCGTCGGCTCGTCGAGAAGCAGGAGGGCGGGGTCGGTGGCGAGGGCGAGGCAGATCTCCAGATAGCGCTGCTCGCCGTGCGAGAGGTTCTGCGCGAGATCGTCCCGCCGCGCGGCCAGGCCGAAGGCGCCCAGGAGCTCCATGACGGGCCCTTCGACGTCCGGAAGCTGCCAGAGCGACGGCAGACGGCCCGAGACGACCATGCGCGACTGCGCAGCCACGCGCACGTTGTCGTACACGGAGATGCCGGGAAAGATGTTCGTGATCTGGAAGGTCTTCGCGAGACCCCGTCGGTTGATGACCTCGGGCCCGAGGCCGGTGACCTCCGTGCCCCGGAAGACGATACGGCCGGCGGTGGGAGCGTGCAGGCCGCTGATGATGTTGAAGAGTGTTGACTTGCCCGCCCCGTTGGGGCCGATGACAGAGAACACCTCGCCCTCCCTGACCATGAGGCTCACGCGGGACAGGGCGGCGAGGGCGCCGAAGCTCTTCGACACGCCCTCGACCTCGAGCATGGGGGTCATCTGGCTGCCTTCCCGGTGGAAGACATCGCCGGCCGGTCGGACTTCTTCGCGCAAGCGCTCATCCGGCTGCCTTCCCGGTGGAAGACATCGCCGGCCGGGCGGGCTTCTTCGCGCAAGCGCTCATCCGACCGCCTCCCCGCGGGGTCGCCCGCGCAGGGCCTGGCGCAGACCCAGGAGCCCGCGCGGCACGAAGAGCACGATCAGGACCAGCACCACGCCGACCACGATGTTGTACCACTGCACGTACGACGAGACCTTCTCCTGGAGCAGGATGAAGAACGCGCCGCCGATGATGGGGCCGACGAGCGTCCCGAGGCCGCCGATCATGACCATGATGAGGAACTCGCCCGAGATGCTCCAGTGCAGGAGATCGGGCGTGGCGTAGGCCGCGCGACCCGGGTAGAGCGCGCCCGCGAGCCCGGTCAGGACGGCCGAGATCAGGCACACGCCCATCTTGTAGCGCTGAACGTTGTAACCGAGGAAGCGCGCCCGGTCCTCGTTCTCGCGGATGGCCACGAGCACCTGGCCGAAGTGCGAGCGGACGATCACACGGCACGCGAGGTACGCGAGCAGGAGATACGTGACGACGAGATAGTAGAGCCGCGCCGGCGCGTCGATGGCGACTCCCGGCAGCACCTGGAAGGCGGGCAGGCCCTGGATGCCGTCGGAGCCGCCGAAGGTCTGCGTGTAGCGGAAGAACGTGTAGACCACCTCGGCGAAGATGAGGGTGAGGAGCGCGAAGTAGATGCCGCGCCGGCCGGTGGCGAAGTAGCTCACGGTGAGCGCGTAGAGCCCGACCACGACGGCCGCGAGCCCCAGGCAGAGCCAGAGAGAGAAGACGCCCCGCTCGAGCAGCACGGCCGTGGCATAGGCACCGAGCCCGAAGAACGCCGCGTGGCCGAAGGAGACCAGGCCCGTGTAGCCCATCAGGAGATCGAGGCTCATGGCCACCGCCCCGAACAGGAGCGCGTCGAAGGCCAGCAGCATGTAGTACTTCGACATCCACGGGGTCAGGGGCAGCGCGGCCAGGGCCGCGAAGACGAGCCACCCCCGCCAGGAGAGGAGGTTACTCAAGGACACCTTCGCGGCCGAAGAAGCCGCGCGGGCGGACGATCAGGACCACGATCATGATCCCGAAGATGGCGATGGCCACGCGCTGCGGGTTCATCCAGAGCGTGAGCAGGCTCTGGGCGATGCCGATCACGAAGGCGGCGACCACCGAGCCGCCCAGTGAGCCCATGCCCCCCAGGATCACGACGATGAAGGCGAGCAGGATCATCTCCACGCCCATCTGCGGATACACGGTGAACACGGGCGCCAGCAACAGGCCCGCGAGAGCGGCGAGGGCCGCCGAGCCGGCGAAGGTCAGCGTGAAGACACGCGGCACGTTGACGCCGAGACCGTCGAGCATCTCGGCGTCCTGGACGGCGGCGCGTACGATGATGCCGGCCCGCGTCCGCGTGAAGAAGAGCCAGATGGCCAGGAGGAGGATCGAGGAAGCGGCGAGCAGGAAGAGCCGGTACTTCGGATAGGTCATGCCCAGGAGCGGAATCGAGCCCTCGATGGGGGGGAGGATCCGGCGCATGTCGCCACCGAAGAGCTGGCGCGCGCCCTCGCGGAAGATCAAGGCCAGGCCGAAGGTGACGATGAGCCCGTAGAGCGGCTCGCGCCGGTAGAGGGGGCGGAGGGTGGCGACCTCGGTGACGGCGCCGACGGCGGCCACGAGAAGCGGCGCCGCCACGAGGGCGACCCAGAACGAGTTCGTCAGTCCGATCACGACGATCCCGGCGTACGCGCCGAACATGTAGAGCTCCCCGTGCGCGAAGTTCATCACGCCGAGGAGCCCGAAGATGACCGTCAGGCCCAGCGCCAGCAGCCCCAGCGCGGCGCCGAAGACCACGCCGTGCAGGAGCTGCGGCAGCAGGATCGCGATCAGATACTCCAACGTTTAGCGACCTTGCCCCCTCACCCTTCCCTCTCCCCCGATGGGGGAGAGGGATCCAAACGGGCCCTGTCCTCCCACGACGAAGCTCCTGAGAACCCCTCTCCCCTGGAGGGGAGAGGGCAGGGTGAGGGGGTGCACAGCACGAGAGCGTTCATGAATGGCTCGGCGCTACTTTTTCTTGATCTCCCAGGTGAAGCCCTCGACAGGATCCTTGCCCACCATCGGCTCGCCGATGGTGTCCTTGCCCTGGAGCACGGCGATGGGCAGGTTCTTGCCGCCCTTCACCTGATAGAGATGCATGTCCATGACGACCTGATGGTCTTCCTTCCTGATGCACTGGCGCCCGATATGGGTGTTCTCGAGGCACATGCCTTCCTGCGCCTCCGCCACCTTGTCGGAGTCGAAGCTCTTCGCTTTCTCCACCGCCGCCGCCCAGAACAGCACCGCGTCGTAGGCCCCGGCCATGATGTTCGCGTCCACGCCGAACTTCTTCTTGAACTTGGCGTTGAACGCCTGCATGTTCGGATCCGGATTGTAGGCGGAGTAGTGCGCGAGCTGGACGAAGCCCTCCATGGGCTCGGCGATCGCCGGCAGATCCTGCTGCAGGAGGAAGCAGTCGATGCCCGCCAGCTTGTACTTCTTGGTCATGCCGAAGGAGTGGAGCTGAGTCATGAGACGGAGCGAGTCCGTGCCCGCGAAGGCCACGAAGAGCACGTCCGGGTTGGTCTGGTTGATCGCGCCGAACCACGGGCTGAAGTCCTTGGTGTCCAGCGGCGCTCCCGCCACGCCGACCACCTCGCCCCCCAGCTTCTCCAGCGCCGTCTTGAACTGCCGGCCGTCGGACTGCCCCATGGCGTAGTCGGTGTAGAAGATGTAGACGCGCTTGCCCATCTTGTCGACGATGTACTTGGCGAGCCCGTTGGCCTGCATGCGCGAATCGGGCTGGTTCGAGAAGTAGTACTTGTGGAACTTGGTGGTCCGCATGAACTCGGCGCAGGAGACGGAGTTCCAGTGGACGACCTTGTGCTTCTTCGTCACGTCCATCACGGCCATGGTGGCGCCGCTGGACACGGCCCCGATGAGGAGCTTGACGTCGTCCTGCAGGATCAGCTTCTCGGCCTTGCGCACGGCGGGGGCGGGCTTGGTCTCATCGTCCTCCGAGATGATCTCGATCTTGTGGCCGAGCACGCCGCCCTTGGCGTTCACCTCTTCGACGGCGAGCTGGATGGCCATGGTCTGGTATTTCCCGTAGCCCTCGAAGACGCCCACCTTCGAGCCGAGGTCGCCGATCTTGACGACCTTCTGGGCGGCCGCCGGTGCGGCCAGCCCTGCGAGCAGGGCAAACGACCCGAGCACTGCGAGAACCGTCCTGTTCCTCATGAGTCTCTCCTTGTGTTGTAAGGCTCGCCTCGCGGCGCGGGGGGCCAAGCCACGGCCCTCCTCGGCTCGCACTACCGCCAGGCTGTGATGGACGCTTCGATCAGCCCCGAGAGGGTCCGCGCCATCCGCTGGACCGGCGCGCGCATCTTCTCGGGGTCGGGTGCCGTCACGGCGCGCGCCGTCACCCCTCTCGCCTCCGGACCCGCACTGCCGCCCCCGGCGGCTTTCCCGCCCTGAGCGTAGCCTTCCGCCTCCTCGAACGCCAGACGCACCGCCACCGCGGCCTTCGGGTCGTACTGGCCGACGGCAAAGTCCACCAGGTTGTAGTACCGCCAGATCGCCTCGAGAAACTTCTGTCCGGCCGCCGCGCGCGCCGCCGGCGCTTCCTTCGTGCCGGCGAGGCGGCGGTCGGCGTCGAGGGCGAGGTCCCGGACGAGCGCGGCGAAGAAGACCATGAGACAGCGTTCGCTCCGAGGCCCATCCCCCGCGACGAGGGCGGCGCGCGTCGCCTCCTCCAGGCCGGCGGGCAGGCGCGCGGCCTGCCCGCGCATCTCGCCGCGGACCGCCCCCGTCTCGAAGAGGCGCAGGGCCACGTCGAATTTCCGGGCCTGGATCGAGAACTTGATCTGCTTGAAGTTCGCCGAGATCTCGTTGTCGCGAGGAACGTACGCGCCCACGTGATGGGCCGCCGCCGGCTCCATGGCGAGGACGACGAGTGCCGCGGCCAGGAGGGCAAGCCACACACGTGGGGCGCAGGAGCGAGGGGGCCACATCAGGCCCGCCGCACCAGGCGCGCGCCGAGCAGCGCGGCGAGCCACCAGGCGGCCACGATCGCCGCCCCTCCGAAGGGAATCCACACGAGCCACTCGGCGACCGTCTTGCCCGTCTGGATGCCGTAGAAGGGAATCAGGGCGCTCCAGAGCAGGTACCCGAAGGGGTACCCGGCGCCGCCCACGGTGAAGAGAGCGATGAGCGCCCGCCGGCCCGCGTCGGAGTGGACCAGCGTGGCGGCGGTCATGGTGGTGGCGATGATGACCAGCCCCATGCCCTCGGCGTGCAGGTGGAAGAGCCGGAGGCCCGCATCGAACTTCACGAGCGCCTCGTCGATGACCTGCTCATCGACGTCGCGCACCCCGACCAGCCCGTGCACCACCGGCCGCGCCAGCATGACGGAGCGCGCCCAGCGAGTCAGATCGAGCTTGAATCTCACCATGGACGCGCCGCCCACCTCGGCGCACGCGATCAGGAGAATGGCCGCGAGGAGCGAGGCGAGAGGCGGCAAGCGCCAGACCTCGGGGCCGGGTCCCGTCACGCCGTCTCCCCTCGACGGCGACCCGCCACCATGAGCACGGCCAGCGCCACGAGCCCGACGATGGCGGCGCTGCCCAGGGGGGTGAGGACGTAGTGCTCCGCGAGCTCGATGCCGGCGTCGCGGCCCCGCTCGAGCACGGCCACGGCGTACGCCAGATATCCCAGCGGGAAGAACGCGCCCAGGGCAAAGAGGGTGTAGAGGGCACCGCGGGCCCATCGCCACCGGACGACGCTGGCCGTGACCGTGCTCGCGAAGATCACGAGGGGACCCAGGCCCTGCGCATGGGTGTGAAAGAACGACAGGCCGGCCTCGGCGGAATAGACCGCCCGGGCCGTGATCTCGAGGTCGTACTCCGCGGAGCCGGCGAGGCCGTGAGGCTTGGGGTTCGCCTCCACGCGCGCCTGCGCGTAGCGCACGATCTGCGGGCGTAGCTGAGATATGACCGCCCCTGCGGTCTCGCCAAGCGCGATGACGAGCAGCGCCACGAACACCACCACCAGCGGGGGGCGCCTCATGCGGGTCCTGCTCGCCTCGGCCAGAAAGAGAGTTGGGCCAACTCGCGCCGAGGGTAGTCGACCCGCCTCGTCGGTGTCAATGCGGTGGACTGGGCGCAGGACGAGCGAGCCGAGGGACTTCGGTGGGCTCGGCCCCGCGCGTATTCGCAATGCCCGGGGGGGTCTGGGGGAGGAGCGGCGCCGCTCCCCCCCAGAACCAACAAGATCAATGTGGTGGGGGGGTCTGGGGGAGGAGCGCCACCGCT
>Ga0137397_10000641_pt1 | contig 24102 bp, 31 predicted proteins | sample czorhiz116metaG_FD_106658 | JGI IMG/M metagenome (GOLD analysis project Ga0137397, IMG submission 106658) | Vadose zone soil microbial communities from Angelo Coast Range Reserve, California, USA - czorhiz1.16 metaG | ecosystem: Environmental > Terrestrial > Soil > Vadose zone | place: USA... | reverse complement strand
CTCTGCCATTGGGTCAGGTGCCCCCACTGCAGCAGGCAGGAGATGTCGCCATGGATCACGGGGGTCAGTCAGACGGTAGTCAGAGTGACGACGAGGACGACGAGGACGACGAAGATGATGAATAGACGCAGTAGCCCGGTCTGTTGACAGTAGATGTATATCAATAATTATCATGACTTTCTTGCCCATTACATAATCTCGCCTACATACTTGTCTCTTCGAACGACCATGTCTTCACTGCGCAACTCCCTCCATCGCAGGAATCATAAAGAGCGTTCCCAGCTCTCTCACCGTGAACGCTTTGGTATCCTTGAAAAACACAAGGACTATGTACTTCGTGCTCGGGACTACCACTCTAAACAGGACAGGATCCAACGCCTGCGGCAGAAGGCCGCCGACAGGAACAAAGATGAGTTCTACTTTGGGATGAACCGAGAAAGGACGGTGGTATGTGAGCCTTGCGTATGCGCCGTGCGGGCGATGACACGGGTGCTGACGCCTAGTCGCATATAGGGAGGCATGCATGTGCAAGATCGGGGGAATGCTAGTCTCCCGGTGGATATGGTGAAGATTTTGAAGACACAGGACGAAAACTACGTCAGGACGACGCGAGCAGCAGGTTTAAAGGTGTGCTTCGTGTGTCCGCCTGACCCGAACATCGCTGCTTACTCTGGAATGGCATAGAAAATTGAGAAGCTTAGAGATCAGCTGAAGGCGCTCGCAGACCTCTTCGCACCAAACCTCACACATGATGTGCGCGAAGGCGAGGACGATGATGTGGGCCTTGATGAAGAAGAGCTTGAGATACTCAAGGATGCGGGCGTTATCGCGATGCCGTCCAAGACCCGTAAACGAAAATCGTCGCGAACTCCTGCGAAGCACATAGTATTCGTTGAGAACGAAGAGGAAGGTATGTATGGAAGATCTACTGGAATTTACTGGCTCAACCATGACGCCATATGCCACGCAGCACGACAATTTGTAACGAAACAAAACGACCTCCCCAAGTCTCGCCCGGAGAGCACAGACACGATCAATGCGATTGACCTCGGTTGGAGAGAACCCAAAAAAGTAAAGAAAGAGAAGAAGAAAGACCACGCCATCGATGCGACAGACAGCACCGACGCCTTGGAGATATTTGAAGCCCCGAAAGTACGCCTTCCTTCCGCTCTGTTGAACATCTTTTGTACTCAGCGAGGACGCAGGCCCATCGAACACGTCTGCTGAAAGAGCTGTCCGCACGCTTGCACAGGGATCGTATGCTACGATACGCGGAACGTGAGCTAGAGATGCAAAGGTTGCTCATGGGTAAGGGTCGTTCTAGGAAATTGAAGGGCGTGGAGAGGGTGGACGAGAAGGACGACGGGTCTGAGGACGAAGATGGTGTGGATGCACGACGGGGTCGAAGTTTGGGGTCGAAGAGAGAGGTGGATGAAAAGCTGTACAGGCCTCGGGTGTACAAATGGCGTGCGGAGCGGAAGCGGTGATGTCATAGGTTGTACATGTCTTCCTTTACCATCGCCAAAGCCAAAGCTGCGGCTGCGTTTTCGAAAGAGAAACCTCGCGTGCGTCGAATCGTCTGTCTGTCGATCTCACAGATCCATTAATACACTCCACAAAAGTCGTCCATCACCGAATGGGTCGACATCCTTACTTCGTCCAGTTACGACGATGAAGTCTATGACGGGTAAATGCGCCAGCTTACATCCAGCGGATACCCGTCCCTGATGTCTCTCGTTCTGACCAAAGTATCCCAGAGTTGATCCATTCCATTGATCTTCAAGCTTCAGGGTCAGTCACCATCCTTCCGCATTGCGCCTCACCTCACCTCAGTCGCAGCCCCGCAGAGGCATCAAGGGCCGTCAGGAAGAAGATAAAGCACGGCAACACTCATCAACAGTACCGCGCTCTCGTGGTCAGCTCATTCACTGTGCCGCGTTTACCGTCTTCTCACCGGACCTTGCAGATCCTCAACGCACTAGTGGAGAATTGTGGCTCCAAATTCCATAGTACGTTTTCGCAATTCTATCCTTCTATTTCGTTCGGTTATCGGATCTAAAATCGCATGTATAGACTCTTTCGCTGATGGACAGCTAACGGACGCATTGAAGCATCTTGCTACCGACTATACCACGGACCCCAAAGTGAGGAAGAAGGTCCTGGCGGTCCTGGCTTCATGGAGTAGGCAGTTCAAGGATGACCGCAGCGCGGCTGGTATCGCGGGCCTTTATCGACAAGTCAAACCAGCCAAATCATCTCGAAAGCCTGAGATCGACCTGGAAACGCTGACAGAGCGTGAACATGAGCGTGAGCGCGAAAGCGAGCAGAGGCGAAGAGATAAGGAGGAGGCCAAGCGGAAAGTTAAAGAGAAACGTCTCAAGGTCGAAGAAAAGCGACGCAAGAAGGCCGCTTCTCAAACCACTCCAGCTCGGAGTGACTTTGATTTCGAACGGGTTCGTTTCCCCGGGTCGTACTTTGCTCTCAAACGACGGGTCTGACCCGCGTCCCTTGCAGGAGAAACCGCAGGTTCTCACCGCAATCGCGAACGCATCGTCTGCCTCAAATAACTTGGTTAATGCCATCACGGTCCGTAGATCGCAACCTTGAAGCCAGCTCGCTTGTTCATATCTGACCGAAGCTCGTCAACACTGAGAATGATAGTTTGCTAACGAATGGCCGGGTTCAAGAATGCTTAGCAAAGGCCAAGCAGACCCGCAAAGTCATCATTCGATATACTCAAGTACGTCGTTGTCGCGTCTCTCCAGACTGCCTTATCTGACCCAAAACACAGCTGGTGGAGGACGAAGAGATCATCGGTACACTCATTGAAACAAATGAGCGCATCATTGCCGCATTAGAGAGCTACGACAAGGTGAGACTCAATTCATAGTTTGCAAATTCAAGTTTCGTACCACTCATTGCCCTTGTTCAGCTCTCCAACCCGAATGTGACGGAGAAAGACGTCGAGGAGGTACAACAGGGTCTGGAGGCTGTACAGATAACTGGCTCCGAAGTGCAAAATCTACAAGAGAAGCAACGTGCTGCAGTGCAGCGCGCGATGCATCAACGCTCCCGAACAGAAGATAGCCCCTCCGGGTCACCCATCCACCCTGATTTGCAAGACCTGAGTTTCGGAGCGCTGGGCCTCGAACAGCGGTACGCTGGTCCTGTTCTCCCACAGCTATCACACTTTGAGACGTCGTGACAGGAATTTGCAACCACCGATCCGGCCAAACGCACTGTCGTCACCCGAAGATCATGAATATAGTCGCGGCTCGCTGTCTGATTTTAGCGACTACGAATCTTCTGATGAGGGGACACATCGAGTTGCGGGAGAGTCGTCGGGCTCTCGCGTACGAAAAGCATACATAAATGTCTCAGATAATGACGACGACGAAGACGAGGCAAGGCGACACGTTGCGGAGGATGAAGATCCGTTCGCAGATCCATTTGCCGACTGATGGTGACAGGAGAAAGAGACGCCCTCACCAGAGGTGAGTTGGGAAGTCGGATTGTTGAATGTTCTCTATATATTACTATAGTTTACCCTATGCAGACATTATAAATGTCATGCCTGTCACACCCATTGTACGGTCTCTCTCCCGCTGTAGCGCACAATCCCTCTGTTGTACCCTTGTGGCCAAAATGGCTTCAGTGCAACGGGCAAATTGATCCCCACAACTTGGCCAGAGTCGTTGAACCTTGCGCCATTTTCGAGAAGAGCGACGATAAGTCGCGGCACCGCTACAGCGGTGCCATTCAACGTGTGGGCGAAAGGCAGGCTCGTGGACGTTTGTGGGGAAGAAGAGGGGGACGTGGGAGGGGCAGGACGATGGCGGATGTGCAAACGGCGAGCTTGGTAGTCGGTGCAGTTGGACAAGGAAGAGATCTCACCCCAGCTGCCTCGTCCAGGCATCCACGCTTCGATGTCATACTTACGATACGCGCTGGCGCCAAGCTCCTCAGTGGGCATGTCGAGAACACTAGTAGATACTTCTGTGAGCGGGACAGACATATCGCAGAGGAGGGGGATCGACGCACCGGAAGGGAAGCCCGAGTCCGTTACAAATCTCGACCTGCACGCGCCGCATCTCCTCCATCACCTCTTCACTCTGGCTTGCCCGCGACACGGCGAACAACTCCAGCTTCGTGAACTGGTGCACGCGGTACAGTCCACGGGTGTCCGCTCCACGCGCGCCGGCTTCTGCGCGGAACGCACGCCCGAGGCCGACGACTTTGAGCGGTAAATCTTCGAGGGGCAAGATCTTGTTCGCGAACATGCCCGCAAGGGGTATCTCCGCTGTACCTGAGAGCACAAGTTCCGGATGCGGATGCGGATGCGAGTCTGCGTCTGCGTCGGCAGCAAGGTGGTACATCTGTGCCGGCGCTGCTGCGTGCGAGTCCGCATTGTTGTCGCGCGGCTGGAAGCCGCACCTCCGTGCGACGTCGGATCGGACGACGTCGGGCGTAGTCACGGGCGTGAAGCCGTGGTTGAGCGCGATGGACAGGCCGTAATTCGTGAGTGCGGTCTCGAGGAGGGCCGCTTCGCGGAGGAGGTAGTACCACGAAGAGCCAGTCACGGTCGCGCCTGCTTCGAGGTCGAGGAGGCCGAGTTGTCGGCTGATCGAGAGGTGGTCGCGGTGCGGGGAGGGCGGGAGGGGTTCGGGCCCGTGTGTGGAGAGGATGACGGCGGCCGATTCGGGGCCTAGGGGCGCGAGAGGGTGCGTGTCGTTGGGCACGGCCGAGGCGAGCGAGAAGAGCTCGTCGTCCACTTGGGAGAGGTCCTGCTCCAGCTGCGAGATGTCCGCTTTGAGTCGCTTCGCCTCCTGTAACGAGGGTCGTCGCGCTTCCTCGTCGGCCTTGCCGATCTGGCGGATGCGCTCGCCGATGAGCGACTGCGCGTGACGTTTCCCGTTTAGGAGGTGAGAGAGCTCTCTGTGCCGGTTGTACAGACGCTCTATGGACTGGATCGCGCCGACGGCGAGGGGCGACTTGCGATTGAAGGCGTTGTGCGATTTGTACACCGCGTTTTCGGATATGGCGCGGTAGTCCAGGCGAGGTTTTGGGAGCGTGGTCGGGGTGGAGTTGGCGGAGGATTTTGCTGAGCGGTGTCGCACGAGGATACGTGCATCGTGGTAGAGGTGAGGATGGAGAGGTGGGCGAGGGTTCAATCTGAGGACGGAAGGCCATTTGAGACGAGCCATTTGGCAAGGCGCGTCGTGTCACATCTCGTCACAAATCTCGGGACGCGTCTCGTCTTCATTTCATGGCGGCAAAGGCCAATGGATCAGATCTACCATACGAACTTCCGTGGTACGTCGTCACCACCCGTCGCAAGTAGCCCAGAGGACTCATCCAGGAAAGGGTCGAGAAGTATCGCCCAAGTGTACTCGATGACGTTGTGGGAAACAGCGACACCATCTCGCGCTTGAAGGTCATCGCAAAGGATGGCAATGTGCCCCATCTCATCATCTCGGTAACAGACATCTCAAGGCATTCCGTTTTTGCTGCCTGATATTGATTATCGAAAGGGGATGCCGGGTATTGGAAAAACAACGAGCATTCATTGTCTAGCACACCAACTGTTGGGAGATGCGTACAAGGAGGGTGTGTTAGAACTGAACGCGTCAGATGAGAGGTGAGCGAACTTGCGTGTTATTTCCCTTGCCGAATGGTTGATGTGGTTATCCAGAGGTATTGATGTCGTTCGAAATAAAATCAAGATCTTTGCGCAGAAGAAAGTGACCTTGCCCGCGGGACGACATAAAATTGTCATTCTAGACGAGGCGGACAGGTAACAAAATACGCCTGCGTAGTGTCTTACACACTCACTTATCACATCGAAGCATGACGGCAGGTGCCCAACAAGCTCTGCGTCGTACAATGGAAATCTATTCCAACACTACCCGCTTCTGCCTCGCCTGTAACATGTCAAACAAAATCATTGAGCCAATACAGAGTCGGTGTGCCATCCTCCGCTACGCCAAACTGTCGGACCGCGAGGTCCTTCAACGATTATTAGAAATCTGTGCTGAGGAGAAAGTGAGCTCGCGACACACTCACCCACCGTGACTTTCCTTGACCTGTAGCTTTCCAGGTCGAATATAATGACGATGGCCTCACGGCCCTTATATTTACTTCTGAGGGCGACATGCGACAAGCAATCAATAATCTTCAATCAACGTGGTCCGGGTTCGGCTTTGTCTCTGGCGACAATGTCTTCAAAGTGTGCGACCAGCCGCACCCCATCATCGTGCAAACCATGATTCGCGCATGCTCCAAGGGCGACATTGAGAATTCCATGATAAAGCTCCAGGAGCTTTGGGGCCAAGGTTATAGTGCCGTGGACATCATTGTGACGATATTTCGCGTCGTAAAGACATTTGACGAGTGAGTTCTACTCAAGGGGTTTTCAAGTCTTGTACCGACCTACTCTTACCAGACTGCCTGAGTACAAGAAATTGGAATATATCAAGGTACCAACTAGCTACTTGATTTCCTCACGTCGGATTCTCATGCTGCATTCAGGAAATCGGCTTTACACACATGAGGATTCTGGAAGGAGTGGGCACGTTGATACAACTAGGCGGGCTCGTGGCTCGCCTCTGTAAGATGGTGAGCGTCGTGCGATTGTTTTCTGTGACAGAGCTCACGCAGATAGGAAGAACATCAATCCCCAGCTGTTTGTTGTGTAGTCCCATTATCGTGCGCCTTGGGTACAACACGTAGCACGGTTACAGACGCATATTGAATCCTTTCTGTGCTCATACTGTCCTCGTTATCGTTATCGGTTCTTCGGTGGCGGTGCGGCGCGGCAAGCTGTCAAAGTGATTGAGTGGATTTTGAACGTGAAATCCCGCCGTCTATTTTGGTCTGTCACCTGTTTCTAAGGGCTCGCGGTCTAGCATCACTCTCCTTCCATGTAAGCTCGGTTTTCCGGATCCCTGCTAGGGTATGGGCGCATTGGTCGTCGTGGCCCGCGTCTATGCAGGTCAAACAATGCCATAACAACCTCACCTTCTTTCTGATATCGATTAAGTCGAACTGATGGTGCGGGGTGTATTACGAAATATATAAGGCAAAGAAGTGATTACCAACGTCATGAATTGACTTCATCTATGGCTGCTGCTGTACAAAACACCCCGGTTTCCAGACGATTAAGCCACATCAAACATATCATCATCGTGTGTTCTGGAAAAGGTGGCGTTGGCAAGTCATCGGTCGCCGCTCAACTTGCCCTCACGTTATATACGTCATTACCCGAGGCCCGCGTCGGGGTCCTCGATGTCGATCTTACGGGCCCTTCGATCCCCCGCATGCTCGGAGTAGATGGCAATGCTGTCCACCAGAGCAGCGATGGGTGGGTGCCCGTATACGCAGATGGAAGCGATGCGCGGCTCGCGTGCATGAGCGTGGGTTTCTTACTAAAGAAGAAGGGAGACTCTGTGGTGTGGAGAGGTCCCAAGAAAAATGCCATGATACGGCAATTTCTGAGTGACGTGTGGTGGGGAGAGCTGGACTACTTGGTCATCGACACGCCCCCAGGTGAGTGGTTTAACTCGACGAAGCGGTGCGCTAACAGACTACGTCATCGCAAAAGGGACGTCGGACGAACAACTTTCGTTGTTGGAGCATCTGAGTCCCGTCCATGACCGATTGTTTGCCGTCATCGTCACGACGCCACAGGCGGTCGCACTGATGGACGCGATGAAATCTCTCTCGTTCACACGCGCGGTCAACCTCCCCGTGCTCGGGATTGTGGAGAATATGAGCGGGTACGTGTGCCCGTGTTGCGGGGAGGTCAGCAACGTGTTCTCGACCGGGGGAGGCGAGGAGATGGCGCGCAAGGAGGGAATACCCTTCCTTGGCGCACTTCCGGTGGACACGGAGCTTGTCACATTGCTGGACGCCGCAGAGGGTACGCCTCGGGAGGGATCTGAGTTTTCGTTGGCGAAGCGATATCAGGAGACGCCATCGGCCAAGCTTTTCGAGCGGGTGTTGGACAGATTACTGGATACCATGCCAGGGATTGGACGACGATCGACCTAATTTACGAACTAAAACCTATGTCGGTGCACAGAACGATACAGTACAGTACACAGCAGCGATGAAGCGATGACGGGAACGGAATCATTTGACCGCATCGCGATGCGGGCCGAATCGCCTCGTTGCACACTTTTTTCCTTTTCAGTCTGCCTCGATGCGTCGTGTAAAGTTGAACATCCTCTTTACAACGTGCTATCATTCCCCCCTCATTCCCCACCCCTTCGTCTTCGTCTTCCCTTCTGCCATGAATTTTTTATCTCTCTGACTTAACTCGCGTCCTTATCATATCTCCCGACAAAGCGAACGCCACAGACTATATATATTGCCACCCTCGATTCTGGTATCATGTTCGACGACGACAACCAACACGAAAGTATCCGCCACAAGAAACACCTCTTCTCCCGTCTTTCCCCTTCTCCGAAACGGAGAGACATGCGGAAGCGGGAATCTGAACGTTTGTGACTTATCCTGGATGCCTTCCCCTGACGAGTTGTAACTCGTATGTAAAGTAGCTCATAGCAAGGAGCCTCTCCGCCTTCTAACGGCAATGCCTATTATCGTCCAATCACCGACACCTACGGACGAAGACGGCGCGCCAAGCACGTCCCTGCGCTCCGTTTCCCGCCGAAAGAGTCGTTTGGATCGATGGATCGACGACCAGCATGCACACACAGACGAGGAGGTCCCGGAGGACGGTTTGGCGCAAGGATCTTCGCAAAATTCTTGCCCATATCTAGCCTACTCTGGCATGCGACGAGCACGTTCTGCCTCGTGCGATGACGATTCTGGCTCCATCTCCGAAAGCTTCGTCCTCGTGGATGCGGCTGACGGGACGGGAAACACGTGCCAAGAGGAATCCAATGTATTCGACGACGAGGTAAGGGGCACCCTCACGTGATGGTGACGGTGAATGATATATCCTCACACACGCTTAGGCACCTCCTCTCTTTGGTTTTGGCACACCCCAGGGCACGCGTAGTTACACGTCTTTGCTTCGCACTCCGCACTCTCTGCGTGCTTTTCGTTTCTCTTTGTCTCCCTCTCGTCGCCCGTTCCTTTCTCCCAACGATTCCTCCCCCAGCCTTGATCACGACTCCTCCTTCTATCGTCATTCACACTCCATGGGTCGCCATGGTCGCACATTCAGCGATGGGTCACTCGCTCCACCTCAGCTGCAAGACAGCTCACAAAAATCACCCTCCGCCACCTCTTCCCCCAGATCCCGCGGACCATGGGCTTTCAAGCGTCCCACCGTGTTGGGGACGTTCAACTCCCCAGGCTCAGATTTGTCCATCGACGATGGGTCTGCGCTCCACTTGTCCCCGCCGCGGCCCAGTTTCTCATCATCTCTCACTTTCTCCTCTGGAACCACAGGAGCATCGACAGACCTAGTTACACCGCATATAGGTTCCCCAAGTTCCGCGTCCTCTTCCCGGTCCAAGGCCCCCAACCATTCTTTATGGTCTTTACCCCCAGACGCTTCTCACCTCCAAGATCCGCCGAATGTAGAGAGTTCTGTTCTTATCAAGCCGGGAACTCTCCGACTCCCATTCTCATTCAAGACACCTGGGAAGGGCTTACGCCACGTCCCCACCATGCTTCCCATATCACGGGAAAAACGAAAGAAGAAGCTGGTCGTGAGTGGCATAGCTAAGGGTGACCAGGCACGGCTGGATGCAGTCCGAAAGTGGTGTGAGGTCCGTCCGCCTCGCATGCTGGGCATGGGAAGCACGCTGACTCATCTCAAATAACAGTCATTCGGGGAAGTGAATCAAATCACCCGCATGCCCAACGGCGACCTCCATATAGATTTTCGAAAAGCTGAGGTGGCCGACACGGTCCGTCTTTCATATTGTCTTGTTCATTGCCTGGGAAAATGTCTCAAGCGATAGTGACAGGTGTGCCGCATCAATGCCCGAGTCCACATAGCCGGAGTCGGGAGTGTTTCACTGTCCTGGTATACAGGGAAAAGACTGTGATATATACCTATTCTTCTTGGTAATGGCGGTGGTTTGTCCCAGCGTGTTATTGTGCTGACCTCCACCTACAGCGCTGGACGATACTCTTCTGTTCTCTTGTATTTTTGGCATTCACGATTATGACACGACATCTATGGCCTTATGACACTTCTCAACGAAAACATGACTAACTGTGAGTCACCAATTTCTTCTGTCTGTGACCATGAGCTGAGATGCATTGTGTTCGTTTCTCAGACCTATGCGGTGTGCAATATTCTGTAACAGACCATCCATATTACCCTGTTTCCCTTGTCCGACGTTCGACACTGTTCATATACCTTAATTCTGATTGACTTTGTGTGGTTCATCCTCACATCTTTTGATACCCCTCATCTTTCTACGCCGGATATTGCACGTCGGCATAAGACGGTAAAAGATTTTGTTTGTTCATGAACATTGGCCTTATTTGATATCTGTCCCGATTTGCGTGTATATTCCGTGCATGGTCTTTGTTGTGGCATACTTGAAACGTTGACGACGAGATTTTGAATGAACCTTGTGGACTTGTACAACATTTCATACATTGGGTCTGAACGGATCATCCGTAATTAGTGTAATTGGTAGGATCGTCCGCACGACCGGATCTACTTGTTATGCGGTCGTAGAGTATACGTAGCCTAGATCTCTGCGAACGTGGTCTCTATGGCACGGGTGCAGACCTCGCTACTCCTCGCCATCACTGCTGTATGGATTCCGCACTCGAGCGGCGAACACAATCAAAATCCCGAAAAAGTTTTAGTTGAGAAACGAAGCAAGAACCCCACACCACCGTATACAAGTAACCCCAAGCAAAACCCACGCACATGCGCTTGCACGATAAATTTCCCATGGGCAGGTGTCGTTCCGTCCGTCGGAATCCGCTCCGGTAAAAAAAAAAAAAAGAACGTCCCGTTCCGATTTTCAGATGAGATGAGATGAGGGATGAGGGGGAAACTCCGCTCCCTTCTCGACAGACACGACCTCACCCTGCCCTGCGCGCCACTGACAATCTAGTCATTCGTTCTCAACAATGGAAGGAAGAAGACCGGAGGGGATAATACAGTTAAACACGAGGGAGTATTTTTTTTGGCAAACCCCACCCCACCCTCCTTTTCGAGTGAACGCCAATCCCACAATCCAACCCACAATCCATCCACTCCACTGGTAATTCCATCATTGACTCCACCACTCGCATCACTCGACTCGTACATGGGGGATCCTCGTCGCCTTTTCGGAATCCCGTCGCACTTTATGACCAGGCCCCACCGCCAAGTGCCCCACGCCCCACGCCCCACGCCCTGTCACCTTGAGCACTTTCGCACAAACCGACGCGCGTACGCCGTAAGAGTTTGGAAATTCGTTTTATCGCACAGTCGCAGAAGCGCGCTGAAATTGTAATATCATGTATCATAGCCGCAACCGGCAATGCACAACTGCGTTGGATATTTAGGTCTCTGCCAAGGTCTCTCTTGCAATGCAATGCACTTGTATATATACATCGGGATGCGCGGGCGGGGCGGGGCGGGCTCATACCACCGCCAAACTTTCCTTGACCGAGCGAGGAACAGATTTCAGGAGCGCGTCCGATAATATCGGTTACTGTAACAAACCACCACCAGCATCACCCAACCCCTGCGCCCCCAAACACTGACAAAGGCCGCCTGGAACTGTCTGTCTGTCTTGTCTGTCTTTGTACCCGATTGCACGCTGCGTCCTCGCCGTCGCTCGCTTCTCTTATCCCTTTCAAAATGCTATATGCGAAAATTTACCAAAAGGAATAAAAAAAGAAAAATTTAGCGCCTCCGATTTCTTCTGCTCTCCCACACCCTGGGCACCCCCGACCTGGAACCACCTGCACGGATCCATCAATCTCAATCAATCATCTGGAAAAAGAACCATCCATTTAATGACGGCATCCACTCAAACTTTGCTGTGCTGTGCGGCTCTTGAACGACAAGACACCTTTCTCACGATGTCACATTTACTAGTACGTATGGGGAGACATCGCTGCGCAGGCATTCAGGTCGGTTTTTCTCAAGGAATTCTGGCCATGAACGTAAACCGGTGAAGTAAACTCGGGCCCCCATCTCACTCTCCGCACGCTCTTCGCAACCAGCGGCGTCGGCCGCCGTGCAACCCCTCGGCCGCCCCACTTCTCCGATACAGTAAAACTTTCCTCTCAATCAATCGCGCGAACAGATACACGCATGCTGCGTGCAGTCGTCGTCTTTCACTTGCGGGTAGTGGATTCACACACCGTGCCGCCTGCCAGTTCGCCATGCCGTTTCGTTAATGTCGACGAGTAGTAAGTCGCAGGCGGGGCACTACAGTACCCGTGTGAATTCCGAGAAGCTGCGGTATCTTGGGGTTACGTCAAGATGATATTCCCCACTGGCATTCTGACTCTTGCGAGATGATGTGCGATCCGAAGTACCTGGACCTGGTCGATATCACTGTCGTCGAGAAACCCGCTCCAGCACTGGCGTTTGGTGATTGATATATTGATTCCTTCTTAGTCAAACTAGACACAAGCACCATCGGCCAGCTATCAGCCCATCGGAGATGCACGCGTGCGGTTCCACAAAAAAGTCCTTTTCTGAATGACAGAATGAAGATACGACAAGCCAACGCGACATGCATGATGTTTGGATTGGATTGGATTGGAAGCGTAGATAATGAATAGTGCTTGGGAAATCATGTGAAATTGCGACGTGAATTACAGAAAGACATAAAGAAGATTGGTGTTTCTTGGAAAATACGAAAGGACAATGGGGTTGACCGTCGTGACAGACACAAGAGGTGAACTTACTTCTAGCTTTACATCTATGCTCCTCGGGTCGGGGATGTCGGCGTCAGATCAAACACGGCAGGTGAAGACGTGCTTGCTCTGACGACCGCGTCGGCAACGATGTCAACGTAGCCTTTTCCTGATTCCACTGTTTCATCCGTGACGGCACTCATAGAGACAGCTCCTGCTGTATGTTTGAAATACCCCCTTCTGCGCGTTGAATGGGTACCAGGGTGGTTGTTGCTCCTGCCTGACCTCGCGAACGTGGAGCCATCATATTGGCCACGGTGCCTAGAAAAGCCGAACCCGCGTTCCCCGTATATTTGGCACCGTGGAGGTTGTCCAGTAGGGGTGCCCTGATACGTCTCAATTGTCTGAGCTGCGGGGGCTCGAGGACCTTCCTGTGGGCGGTATTCGACGTGGGCGGTGTCGCGATACCAGTCAAAGCTAGTTCCTGGAACCAGATTGGGAGCGTTGGAAAACTGGCTTGGCGCGGCCATCATGACTGCACTTCTATCCCCAGCGAATGTTGCGTGGTACTGGGGTGGCGGGTGCATAGCATACGTAGCCTTGGATCTTGTATCCGGAATTGCCTTTGACGTATGCAATACTGAGTGGCTCCCTCCAGGCTCAGGTACGGTTTGGTGTGAATTGGTGCTCGCCATGTACTCGCCGAGCGCTTCAGGGGCATATACCGGAATGAGGCCCTGCTCACTCTCGATGAAGCCGGTTGGTTGGAGAGGTGCACGACGTTCCGGCAGACTTGCCAATTCAATATGCTGCTGCCTCATTGAAGGGATCGGGGGCACTGGAAAAGGGTATACCGAGTAGTGGGGAATTGGCTGTAGAAAATTAGTGATTTGTTGGGGTAGTCGGCAGTTTGAAATCCGGACCTGATACATGTTACCAGGCGGGACAGGGCGACCCGCCTCATTCGCACTGACCACCGACGACGCCAAAGGGATTTGTGAATACCCCGGAACGATATGCGGAGGGGGCACATATGGATAGGGGTGCATGAGCCATGGCGCTGGAGCATAGAACGCAGCAGGTGGAGGTGGAGGGTATGTCATCTGGGGTAACCCGGAAACCATCGTAGATGATGCCTGTGAAGGGATGAATGGCACACAAGTGTTATCTGGTACGTGTCCCCGCGTATCCGGGTGAACAGAAGCTGTGCCATTTGGGGAGTATGTGAGTACAGGACCAGTTTCTTCACAGAGAACTGGAATAGTGGGCCCAACTCCGGTTTGAACGTGAGGGAGCATGCCAACTGGAGAGTTGTGATGTCGTGGACTGAATGGACGTCCATCGCTTGACCTGAACTTAGACTTTGAACCCTGAATCTTCTGCACCGAGCTGTCACGAAGCTGGACACGAATACGTCGACCGTCGTAAACGCGATCGTGCTGTGGAAATTTCGTCAGGAGAGGAGCATTGGGTCAAACACAGGTGATACAACCTCTGCTAGGACAGCTCGGGCTGATGAATTGTTGCTCTTGAACGTCACAAAAGCGAACGCCGACTTCCTGTGGGCTGGAAAGAGTGTTAAATATGCTCGTAGACGTTACCGTCAACATATCACTCACCTGGCCTTACCAGTTTCACCTCGACGATCTCACCATACTGCCCAAATACCCTTTTGAGTCTTTGCTCGTCCCATGTACAACGCCCATGAAGTTCTAGACCCCCAACAAAAATCGCTGTCGGATCGAAAACGTTGCGTAGACTGACACCGGCGTTCTCATCGCATGGCCCTGCGCGCCTCCGTGGTCGTGCTTCCGACCATTGAGGGGCAGGTGGTATAGCGAAGGTATCATAGAAGTCGAGGGCACCGCCAACATGAGGTTTCACAGCCCCGGGGCTCCTCGGGGAAAACGGAGAAGCAAGGTTATCCACGAAAGAGGTGCCCTGCTGATCAACCGGACCTGGAGACGGTGATCGTGTCCCAGCATGAGCAGGGACGTGCAAGGGGGGGCTAGGGACGACAGGCAATCTGAGCCGAGGCTGACAAAGGTCTGATAAGGTTACTTACGCAGGGGATAAAGCTGCGAGCTGGCCCTTTGGGTGTGTTGCGTTATCAGAAACAACCTCCGACAACCCGAGGTGATCGGACGACAAGGGGGAGGGCACCTCATCAATACAAGGAATCTCATCGCCCCCCCTCTCTTGATTGTCCTTCGACTCAAATGGCGCCCCACACAGGTGATCCTGAGAAACCTGCAATTTATTGCCAGTAGAAGCCGCAGTGTCGGGCAAAGTCGGTGGCACATGGAAGTCAGCGTGATTGCCTGGATCTACAATCGTCCAATCGTTTGTAGTAACAGGAAGATCACCGTCATTTGTCGGTGAGAGGTGTTCAGACGAAGACGGCGAGCCAACTGTGACCGTAGCTGTTCTGACTTGATGTTTCCAGGAGCCAAAAGAGGGAATAATTTGGCTTGTTACACTATTTTCGTCGCCATGTCGTGGTTGAACATGTTGTAGGCCTGACGGTCGTTTGGGGACCAGCTGATCCTTAACATGATGACCGCGGTTGAAGAGTCCACTTCGTCTAGGGATAAGCGCATGCTGCTGATTCGGCCAAGTGACAGTGAGGTGCGGGACACTACGGAGCGTCTGCACAAGGAATATCAGGCCAGGCAGTCGGAGTAATGGATTATCACTTGCCGCCAGTGCACTGAGACAGTCATTACGATTCTCCCACTTGATCTCCCAACACCCGGGATCCATACATTCGGATCTATCCGTATTGTGAGGAAACGGGTACATTTGATACTCTGCGATGATTGAACTCAGATAAGAGTGCAATGTCGAACGCTTGCAGCTTACCTGGGATATTTACTGTCGGTTCAGGTTGATGGAGATCAAATGATTCCAAAGGACCGAAGGACGAAGCAATCTGATGTAAGGTCTGCAGTAGCATCCGTCAGTTGGGAATCCCGAGGGGACGCAGGCACACTAACCTGAGAGTCAAATCGTAATGGTGATAGGACCAAGCCCATACCGGTCAAGGCACTGCCCGCGGTGTCCTGCTCTTGTAAAGGAGTATCAGTGTTGCCACCAGGATGAAGGGCCTGAGCATTGTAAAGGATACTGATGCGTCTGAAAGCGCATACATTCAGTACACCGCACGGTTACTTGAACACGGAATTACCTTGATCCCGGAATGCGAGAAATCCTCATTGCCTTTGGAAGGTCGAACTCAACGATACGGCTACTTGAATTGCAGGATGGGACGAATCTGCCATGATCAGGGTCGCAGATTACCTCCACAGGTTTTCTAACGTTGTGTTAAGGCGATATACGGCGACGTTAGACACGAACAGTTACCTGTACGAGACCCACAGTGTCCTCTGGGAGCGAGCGGGTTCGAAACGCAGATACCGACCCATGAAGCTCTGGGGAGGCTGCGACCGAACCCCTTGTATTAGTTGTGCAGCAGACACTGGATCCTATATACCCGCGTCAAGTTGATGACAACGAAGAGCAGCGATGGAGATCGTTCACATTGCACTGGACAAACGCACAGACGCCGCCACGGCTATCGCGGATGATTCTAACAAGATTCACATCTACATAGGCAGAAAGATGGTCTTTGAGACGAGCACTCAGTTCTGCGTGGTCAACGTTTGTCGGGAGACTGAAAATGAATAATCGGCGCATGAATGGAGGGTAGAATGGAAGGTGGGGGTACCTGCCAACAAAGACGCTGGCTTCGTGGGACATTCGGTCTCCTTGAGCGCGAGGATTTGTGGGCGTTGCGTCAACTGGAGCAATAAGAGACGAATTAGCGGTAGATGTACAAGTAGTAGGTGGGTTTATTCTAGACAATGAAGAGGTGGTCGAAGGAGAAGGGGAAGTGGAGAGAGTGTCGTAGCGAGTGCCCCACTCTCGAAGGGGGGCGGATTCGAGCAGAGACATGAGGAGAAGAGAAAGAGCTGGAGGGAGAAAGAGTGCACGAGATGGGTCTGAGTTAAGAATGTTGAATACCAACCCGACCATAACATGTCAGGCCAGAGAAGACCACTCCCGACACCGTTTCACTCGGATCCCGCTCGGCGATCTGACCCGGTTTGCCCAGCCTTATTCGGTCCTCATTAAGGCCTCCTCGCTGTTAGAGACAGAACCATTCATATTAATATTTTTTTTTTCACTTGACGGATGATCTTCGCCAGGCTATCCAGACATCAGACAAGCTTCGCCCCACGTCGAAATAGCAAAAGCAAAGCTTGTCGTAGACCCGCGCCAGGAGAATCCCCCCGCAGAAAGGAGAAAGCGAGACCGTGAAAGGTCCAGAGAAGGCGAGGGTTTGGATTGGTATCCGTAAACGCGTCGACACGAACGAGAAGCGAGCCCAAACCCCTTTGGGCAATATGATTACCAAATGTGATTTCAAGCCCCGCGATTGACTCCGGTGCATTTCCCGATACAACACTCACCCACCACTTCCCCTTCCCTTCCTTGCCCTTTCATTCCTGCCACTCATGTCCGACGATGGTTACGGCGGTGGCGGCGCCGGTGATGACTACGAGTATGGTGGCCCAAGCCTTGCCGAGGAGGTCTACGTGCGTCCTCGAAATCTTATTTCTCATATGCATTCCTCTCTCACATCTCGCCTAGGATGATAACTATGACTTGCTCGCAGAGCCCCAGGAACAGGAAGGCGTCGATGATGGCCAAGGAGACGAGTCTCAGATGAATGGTGTTCAAGATCTCAATGGTGCTGAGCATGATCACGACATGGTCAACGGGAGCGCGTCCCAAGAACAGCAGACCGCACCTCAAACTGGCCTCACCGGAGAAAGACAGCCTAATAAAGTTAGAGTCACCACCCCTTACTTAACAAAATACGAGCGCGCACGCATATTGGGAACGAGAGCCTTGCAGATCAGGTGTGCATGATGCCCTAGCCCTCCAGCCACAGTCCTGACACATATCACAGCATGAACGCCCCCATCCTTGTTCCCCTCGATGGTGAAACAGATGCTCTTCAAATTGCCATCAAGGAACTTTCCCAACGCAAGATACCCCTTGTCATCCGCCGTTATCTTCCCGACGGCAGTTTCGAGGACTGGAGTGTCTCGGAGCTCATCAGTGATTGATCACCTTTGCCCTCTTCTCTGGTTGTAGCATGTCTTTATTCACTCTCGCGGCTACCTTTACTGTATGCTATCCTCTCTTCCACTTGATGCAACAACCATCCTGTTGTGTGCTCGATATACGTTACAGCAATAAATTAAATGTTATACAGCACTGTCCCGAAAGTTCAGTTGAAAACGTCTACCTCAAGCTCACGTTGCGCTATGCTGGGGATCACAACTTCTACCTTCATCCTTTTTCTGGATGAACCCCTCCTGAGTCTATCTGTGCCTGCAGCCTTGCGCCCCATGATTGGGACATCGCTCGCGCCGTTCTCTATATCCATGGCGCAGCTATTGGTCGCATCAGCGAACAGGAGACCACGTTCATCCGGAAGGGTCTTTGCGGCAGTGGGCTTAGAGCTCCCAAGGTCTCGTTTCTTCGATGGACTGCAATCGCCACCCGTGTAATGAGACGTCGACGGCGGTCGCTTCGTCGGGGAAGAGGGGACTTTGGGTTGTATAGTGGATGGGACGACAACCAGGGCTGGGGGGATATTCTCCGTTCCAGACGCTGTAGGCTTCTTGCCACCTGCAGATTAAAGGGGTTAGCATACACGCAGGTGGTAAAAGTAGGAATAGAGATAAATACTTCCTAATTCCTTTCCCGACGACGTCCTTCACAGCCTTGAACGCACTGTTGTCATCATTATCGAGTGTTTGTTGGACTTCCCAGTCCGATGGTCGGACCCTCCGCCAATCCTCCTCCACATTGTGCGCCCAGTCATCTGTGTCGCCCTCGACGTGATAGTCAATGATACCGTTCCACTCGCTACCGGGGGGCGTCTTGTTGACAAAGACGACTTTGCCCATCCAGCTCTTCTTTGCAGATAAAGGATCTGGTGGCGCTGACGCGTGTACGGCCTTCGCAAAGTCCTTAACGAGCTTCCTTAGGCCATGAACTTTGAGTGAGGTGCCCATGATGATCAGCATGTCCGGTTTTCGGGATACATCGAAGGCCTGGATGGCGCCAATGTCATCCCCCAGTGGATGTGCCTCATCATAGAGCACGATGCCTGGGCGCAATGTGCCGATTTTTAGAGCGCGCGCCGAGCGTGCGAGACGGGCTTCCGCTGATAAAGGGTCAGCACGTGGGAAAATTTCGACGACAACGAGAAACATACAACGTGAGGTACACTCGGGGCAATTAGGCGCCAATCCTGTGGCGAAGAGTTGCAGGTACTCCTCCTTGCAGGGAAGGTCGGCAGAGCACAATGCACATCGGACACGATGAATGTCCCCATGCAGCTGGACATTCCGAACCTCCTTTGCGCGAATTTTGCCCTTGCCCTTCCCGTCGGCCTTGAGTTCGTAACTAGAGCTGCCGATAAGCCCGGCCTTTTCCTCGAGGCCATCAATATTCTGGGTATAAGACCGGAGAAGCTTCTTCTTCTCATTGAGCGTGCGAATAAAATGGTGCGTGCGCGAGGGGGACGCCAGATCGATCGACTGCTTCAGTTGCGAGATAAACGAGTAGAAAATGGAGGTAGTCGTGGGGTCACGAAACAAGGAGGCATCAAACAAGTCTCGCCCCTTTAAAATTGTGTCCGGATACTGTTTCTTTACGAGCGCATAGAGCCCATCCGAAGAACGGAAGTCCTGCGTGCGCGAGTAAGCAGCCTGAAATTTATAGAATGCAATGGCGTGAATCGACGACGCACGGGAATGCCGCACGAGCAGGAGATGCCTGCGCCAGTGACCACGACGATGCGCTTGCTTTTGGCCACCGAGAGCGAAAGACTCGCCAGCATGCGGCGAGCGCCAGGATCTGACGACGCTGCCGCGAGATCTAGTGTCGTAATCATGAGACGGAATTTATGAGAGTAGAAAGGAGGGGGGGAGGGCGCAGCGGGTCGATGAGGGGGGATGTCAACGAAAATGTCACGCTGGGCCCCAAATCCAGGTTTGTTGAAATCCTTCGCGTCCGGCACGTGATGTAATTCAATATGTGGAGACCCCTAATCAGGCTAATAATTAAAACGCGTTTCCGGCGCGTCTGCAAACCAGCCACATTCGCGGATAACTCGCCACTCTCTCGCGTTTTCTCGCATTAAAACCTGCAGTGCTGCTGCACGGCCGCCTCAATCACCAAGCATGTATGTATATAACCGCGATGTGTTCTGGCTACTATCATACTGGCTAACATGACTACCGTTTTCACAACAGCACCCGCTCGGATGTGGATGTACGTTCGTAGTAGTAAATCCCATCCGTCGAGGAGCACGAACTTTTAGTCACCGAGTCCAAGGCCTTGAAACGTCCAGATTGTACCTTTGCACCATTAGCACCAGTGATTTGACAACGTCGCGTAGAATAACTTACAGGCCCACAAACGTGGTTGAAATACCATACCTCCTGGAGCACGGTGCCATTGTTTCCACAACCGACGTAAGGGATACCTCCGGTCCGAGCCTTTAATGCATTCTGGAGATCTCCGAGTTGGTAGGCAGTCGTGTTGGACGGCACGATGCCAGCGCTAATACAGAATGCACATCGATTTGAAACGGCACCAAACAGGGGTGAACTCACGATGCGAGAACGTCGTATGTCGGAAATTGCTTGAACGCACGGACAACAGCATCAAAGTAGTCAACGACGTCTTGGTGCGGCTGGTAGTCCGGACCGTAGCACGCCACATCAAAAGTCTGTCACAAAAATCCCGTCAGTATGAACAACGGACGAGCATCACCCCGACTTACAGAAGTGCACGTCGCGTGCTTGCTGAACTAAGATTAGATCACAGACCGTCAAGCACTGCATGTCGCCCTGATCACACAGCCTCACCTCGTGTGCCCATAATGCGTCGTTCGGGGAGCCCTGGCTGACCCAGTATTTAGTCACTGAGGATGCCATTAAATCAGCCAAGGAAGCCATCGAGAAGCGCACACACTATAATCCAGAAGATCGAAGCGCCCAAATTCACGGATGAAGTCACTCATCCCGGGACCGTTATAAGGAGGCACCTGAGTTCCGTTTGGTAGTGTCCTCGGAGGTTTCGGATCGTATTGGCGCGAAAAATCGCAGTACTGGTCAAAAGACCTGACAGTCGCCGTGAGAGGGCCCACACCGACAAGTTTTTGGTACCGCGCCTACCCATCACAATTGTCAGGCCAGAGACCGTGAATCGTCCAGCTATTTTTAGGGAGCAACTGCCCGTCGTGTTCGAGACCAGTGTAAGTGTCCCAGAACTGGGCTTGCAGGATCAGGCCGCCAGGAGTGGGCGAACAGCAAGTGTTCTGGATGGAGGTCGTGTTCTCGCAGGAAATCACCAGCGGCTCATTGGCGCAGGCCGCGACGTTGGAGAGGGTATTCGGGATTGAGAATGACCGAAGTTTGGTTATGGCTCGAACTGTGGCAGAAGCGTAAACACCGTAGAATGCAAGGGCCGCAGTGGCAATACGAACGAAAGCCATCTCGAGCGCGAGGCTGAGTATAGGTTCGCACCAGGTGGATGGGATCACGACAAGGACTTCTGAGGCCTTTTGAAATATCCAACACGTCAATTTGTCCGCGACTCGGATGAGCAAGAGCACGAGGGCCACGACACACTGATAGAATAAGCTCGTCGAATGTCAGATTGGGTACTAATGACAGAACTTCCTCATCTACAGAATCTGACGTGGGTTCTAATAGGCGCGTGGCGTGCAGTACGGTTGCAGTTAGCTCACTAGAGATCACCAAACTTACGTATCTACGCAGACGATCGATCAAATGTTCTTCCTATACTGCTCCTCACTCGCGACGACGAACGTGCCGATCAGCGACAGCGATGGCACCAGCACTGCTAATGAACACGATTAGATGGAGATCGAAGCGGAGAATAGCAGACGGTGGTACCAGCCGAACGCGTACGCTTGATTCACGAGGTTTAGGTCAACTACGCGCACCCCACGGTGCCAAGTGTGTGAAATTATTGGTGGTCAATGTGATTTCTGGCGGTCGATTACAGGGATGAACGTCATGGTCCCCCAAGAATATAGTAACTGACGAAGATGAAGTCATTAATGCATTAATATGCATTAATCCCAATCGCCATCAATCGTTCCCAGCACTTCGACGTCATCTTGTGATGGTTCGTTCGCCGATTTCTTCCCTTTCTGTGGCGCAGTGCTCGGCACAGCTTTGATGCCTGGTCGAGCACTAGATGCCTGCCCTGGCTCCACCTCGGCACCAGCATCTTTGGGGTGTTTAACCGGTCCTGGTGTTCTGCTCTGTTTCCTCGCCGCATTCGCAGCCCTCTCGGTCTCGGGGTTTGTGGGTTCCAGGTTTGGCGGAGGTTTCGCACGAATCACGGGAATTGGGCCCGAGAAATCTTTTCCCGTCATCCTGGATAGCGTCTGCATGTCTGAAGGCGGGTTTCGCATCAATTATACAGGTAGGAAGTAGATAAGATTCTGAGATTCACCGTATGGAACCCTGTTTTTCAGGAAGTGATTTATGCGCTGTGGGTTCTTCTTGTCCTCGGTCTTGAACTTGGCTTTGCACGCCTTTCGATCTCGACCAGGGAGGACATAAGACATCAATTCATAATTCTCGCCGAATTGAGAGAGGGCCTACGACGCATTCGTTATGATACTCGGCGTGATACAAGGATACTTACGGCGTAGAACAAATCTGTCTCTTCAACCGTCCAACGTGTGCCTCGAAATTTCTTGCTGTACGAACCAGAGTTGACAAATTTCGTGGCGTCCGACTCCTCGACATGGACGTAATCCTCTGTCTCATGTTCTTCTGCCCGGTTTACGAACAGAGATTCCTCGTCCACAATCGTTTCTCCATTCGGGCCAATGCGAACCTGGACGTTGAAACGGCTAGTTGCCATGGCGTTACCATAATCAAAACCGAACCCATGTTCGGGAATTGCAGCTGAAGCGGGTGTTTCCGGTGCAACAGGAGTGGGCCGATTGGGTGCTTCTGTAGATGTGGTGGCCACAGAGGGAGAGGGCTCCACGGTAGGCGGTGGAACGCTACGTTCGTCGACGTCCTCACCATGTCCGTACTTCTTTGCTTCCATAAGAGCTCGCATACGAGTTCTCTTTTCCTTGTTGGAGCGTTTCCAAGCTGCATGGTTATCCAGGATCTGGGCGGCCTTGCTGCTGATACGACCCTGACCTGTATCGTCGCAGATTGCTGCCATTGTTATGACAGTAGGGTCAAGATCTTCTCCAGGATCGGCGGCAGGGTCTAACAAGGGAACAGAGGAGCGAGATGAGCTATGGGGAGGCCTTTTCCTTGGCGATGACCGTGTTCCAGTGGCTGCAGAGTCGTTTGTGGGTCTCCGTGCTCGTTTCTTTCGGGGTTGTGCAGAAGGATGTGAAACGTCGACTTCGGAAGAAGGGCCATTTTCGCCCTCTTGATCGTAGCGCGTGCGCGGGTTTGGTATTAGTGAGATAGGTTGCTCCATAGCAATAGGTTTCTGGGGCTTCGTATACGCAGGACGGGAGTCGATCTAAGGTTTGCGCGACTTTGGAAACATTCTCACGCCAGGAGAGCAATCGGACAATGGGATCTAAGGCAATTGGCAAACAACGCCAAACTGCTCTGGATTGTGACACCAACACACAGAAAGAGTATACAATGATAATCGAAGGTCGAGATTTACCGGTTGGACCCAAGCCAGGTTGGGAGCTTGAACAGCCCGACTCTGATGATCAGGAATGTTCATTTCCGTTGAAGGGTACAGCAGAGAGGTGAGTCCCTATCCATCCACTTCACTGTACTTGGCTGAGTGTCCGTCAGCCTTCTTGTTTTTCATTCACTAAAACAATGTCAGCGCTTTAGGATATAACCCGTTTCACCGGATTCTTAACCTCTTTCAGCGCGCGCTAATTGGTTATCCTCAACCTTTCCCAAGTTCTCGAGTAAATCACGAGGCGGAAAGATTTCCGACACGGTACCCCCACCACACACGATGAGATCGCTGGGTAAATTTGACTTCCAAGTCGGCCCCCATATATTCCCGGATACCTCAGTATATGAAGCCCACCATCTTCCTTCCACTCCAGTTCCTCAGCCTCCACGTCCCGTGTCTAATCAGCCCTCGACGAGTACTTGGCAAACTGCTGCTGCTTACAGGACACCGACATACACCCCCTACTTCCCGTATGGAGCTTCAGCTGGTCCCTCAGCG
>Ga0137397_10000640_pt1 | contig 24105 bp, 34 predicted proteins | sample czorhiz116metaG_FD_106658 | JGI IMG/M metagenome (GOLD analysis project Ga0137397, IMG submission 106658) | Vadose zone soil microbial communities from Angelo Coast Range Reserve, California, USA - czorhiz1.16 metaG | ecosystem: Environmental > Terrestrial > Soil > Vadose zone | place: USA... | reverse complement strand
CGTGTATCTGACCACTTTTGTGTTCCGCAACTGGAACACCTAGTCTGACATTGAGTGCTCAGTGTGCCTAGGTCCCAGGCCCCATGGCACATCTAGAGGCAACTCCTAGTCAGAGGAGCAAGAAAGAAAAGGAGTGCATGCTGTCTGTCAAGTGTCGAGTACCGGACTGTGATCTCAAAACATAGGCGGCCCCCCCTGCCAAGCCCCCCTTAGGCCGATGGATGCCTAGAAGAGATACAGAAAGGGTTATATGCTGACTGCGACATGTCAAGCAATGTCAAGTGTCGATGTAATGCACATCATCTGACGCTGATAGCCTTGGTCCCGTGATGCTCGTAGAGGTCTAGATTGCATTTTGGCAAATTTCTGGGTGTGGCGCAAGCGCTGCCTTGACACTTGCATGATCAATTGGCGCCAAGCCTTGGCGGCATTTACGGCAACAAATTACATAACTCATGTTGCGGGGGACATTAGAAGAAGAGAGAATCAAATGCACGTGCCAGAAATTGCATATTCTTCTACGAACGTTAGCCACTTCCGCAATGCTTATTTTCAAAATGAAAAGCCAGTCATAATGGTCCGGGAATGGCTGCCCGCCATGGGATGGTCCTTAAGCACTGCTGGGCACCGAGAACCAATACCTGTGAGAGACAGTGCCTTGCTCCAACGCCCTTTCGACGTGAACATGTGAGGGTACCAAAGTCTACGAAGTGAGGAGCATCGATGAAGGCGACGTCCAACACGTGTCATTGCAGCGCTCTCCTCCGCCTTTGTACGTGCGACCAGCCGCCCAAAAGAATCTAGATCGGGGACAACGATTACGGGATACCACCGCAGAATTGTCGACTATTGGCACGGAGAGATAACATTTCGTTGGCATGTCCCGGAAAGATACTGTATTTGGTGATGTCGGGACAAGTTGAATAGATAGTCTTGATAGAACTGTTCAACTAGGGACGGTGTTGACTGTAAGAACGAACGATGGTGGCAACAACCTTTCGAACTCGGGCCGTAGACTTTATTACGTCCGGTCGCCCAAGTCACGCACCAATATCATGGCATAGGTCAGGTATCATGATTCTCCTCATACTACAAGAAATGACCAATACTGATAAATACTACAACCCGTAGAAGCTCGACTCTTCCAGTTGGATCTCTCGGTGTTCTTGGACGAGCTCACATGGTCCGCAGCACCCGCTTATGAGGACGTCATTGCACGCATCACCACGGATCGCATACCGCCTGCGCACATCAGAACGGGAGATGGCCTATGGGAAAATCCACATCTATGACGTCGCGTCCGCGGAGATGAGATGATCAAAACGAACCTGTAGTCCCCATCCTGCACCGAGACCGCATTGGAGAAGGCACCACGCAATACAGTCGTGGTTGTACCTTTCAACTGGCTCGCGAAGGGGTACGCCATGTGTCTCAAGGTGGGTGAACCGCTGCTTGTTTCGCGAGTAAGCGTAGCAGCAACAGCACGTTGCCTGGACGCCTGACGTTGACAGTGAGCCAGCAGGAACTGCAGGTAGCGAGAGGCAGTAAACGAGAAACTATACATGTAGGGAGGTCGGCAAAGCAATCAAAGAGGCCGAAGCTCCATGAGCGCAACCCATCGCTCATAATGGGTATCCTAAGGGTATTCCGGTCACCGCCACCATTGGTCGACATCATAGGCCTGGACGGCTTTGCGGCATGCGGATGATTAGTTCCATACGAGTCGGAGAAAGGCGGTCAGAAACAAACCCTAGGTTGCTCATCCACGACGACGCTCTTTTCGCGTGATGATCTTCTCGGGTCTGGCAACTTGGAGAGGGTAAGCTCAGGTATTTGCAAGCCCAGATACGGACGAATACCTGGATACCCGAAGTACGTGGTTCATGCTCGCTAGGAGTACTCATGATATGACCGACTAGGTGGTCAGTTGTGAGGTACAAAGCACAGCGTGTGACACGATTACATAATTGATGTCACTGGGAGACACGCGGGTTTGGCCACGGACGCGGCGAGTTTGAGCGCTGCGAGCGTCGTTTAATCATGTCCGATTCCGAATCTACACCCGGTCCTCGACGCTCACAACGCGAAAGGAAACAGGTCATTCATTTCACTTCTGGTGTGTCTCCTCCGTGTTCTTTCCAGTGCATGCGGCCTCCTCATGTTACCATTCCGCCTCAACAGGTTCGTCTCAGAAGAGAAGGCGCGACAGGGTTGATAGCCATGATGAAGGGGATGAACACGTAGAAGGATACCTCTCCTCTGACGCGGACGATGTCACGTCTCCAGATGAACACGAGCAAACGGATCATCGCGCTCAAAAGCTTAGGGGCAAAGCTGCTGGGCCACACAAGAAGAGGGGCAAGTCGAACGCACCCAAACGCACGCGTGTCATCAAGGCTGCTGATGCTAGGGAGACCTCCGTTCGCAAGTCAAAAAAGTCTCAAGCTAATGGCGACGCGTCAATTGCGAACAAAGTGCCCCGAGACTTCAAAATCAACTCGGACAACGCGCTCTTCAGTGCGTGTTGACCATCCATCCCATGTGCCCCTCTTACTCATACTCTTGACAAAGATGCCATAATGAACCCATCGGCTGCCCTTCAGTCGACCGTCGAGGACTTTTTGGATTCGCTGAAGGAAACTCCTGGGATGGCCCAAGCAGAGCTCGTCAACTGCATCCTCCGCGCTTGCGGCTGTAACGAAACGGTTAACGAGGACGAGGCGGTCGACTACGATGGTGTGGTTGATGCGCTAGATAACTTCATGGAAGCATTGAAACAGGTGCGCCGAACCCGACATGTTGCGCTTCTTCCCAACATCCTTCGTTTTCTTCGCAGGATGATTCTCCCCTATATCCGCTTACGTCAAGACTACCCATATTCAAGAAGTTTCGCAAGTCCCTCTCCGAATTCCTCGAACGTCTTATCGTTTCAGCCGCAGAACTCGGTGTTCTATATTCAACAGACTTGATGGCAACAATTCAGACCTGGATCACATGCATGTCTTCTTCCCAGCTCAGGAGTTTTCGGCATACTGCTACTGTCGTTGCGTTGGAGATACTGACGGCACTATGCGATGTTGCTGCTGCCGTAGATAAGGAGGCCGACGTCCTGGATAGGCAAAAGGCCGGAGAGAGGAAACGAAGAGCGGGAAACAAAACCAAAGCAGTCGCTGGCCGAGAGAAAGAGTTGGAGGACAAGGCAACGGAAGTGCGCCAGCGAAAAGCCAGCTTGGCTGAGTTCTTGAAGGAACTCGTGGACAGGTGCGTATCTGCTACTGCGTACTGAACTTCGTACCTACAATCGAGCGATCATTTAGCGTCTTTGTGAACCGCTATCGTGACTTGGATCCTTCCATCCGTGCAGAATGTGTGCGCTCCATCGGTTTATGGTTCAAGAAGTATCCTGGACACTTCCTTGATGGCACATACCTCCGCTACGTTGGCTGGGTTCTCTCAGATGCTAATACTCAAGTCCGTCTGGAGGCCGTCAAATCGCTCTCCGGCGTTTACGAGAACTCGGACTATATCACATCCCTACATACCTTCACGGAACGCTTCAAGCCTCGTCTCGTAGAGATGGCAACTCGTGACACAGAACTCGCCGTGCGCGTCGCAGTCATCGGTGTCCTCGGAGCTATCGATGCACACCAGCTACTCGAAGATGAGCAGCGCGAGGAACTGTGCATGCTTATCTTTGATGAGGACGCCAAGGTGCGAAAAGCTGTCAGCGAGTTCGTTAGAGGCGTCTGGGCAGAGATGGTCGAGGAGCATCTCGCGGGTGGGAAGGTCGGAAAACAAGGACGGACACGCGCGGGTATCAAGGCCCTGGGGAAGTTGCTTGTGCGTCTTGCGAAACCACTAGGCAAGAAAGCCATCGTTGCCGAGGATGACGAAGAGTCTCTCAACGGGATTACTCCCAGCCCCATGTTGAGACGGGTGCGTGAAGTTGCCGCCCTTGTTGGGACAGAGCAACGAGGTAGGATCGCACTCGCCGTCGAAGCTCTTTGGGACGATGTCGACTCAGTCAGCGATTGGGAGGCGCTGCTAGAAGTTTTATTGCTGGACCATTCGGCTGGATCTGACTCCATCCAGGGGTTACGAGGGAGGAGGTCGAAAGGCAGCAAAGGGAGCACAGACTTGACAGCGGGCGAAGCCTGGCGTCTCGAAGAGGTTGAAGAAGCTGCTCTCCTGGAAGTCTTCGTGGCCTCTCTAGGAAAGGCAAAGGTGAGCGCGGCCGCCGCAAAGAAGGTACGCCACGCCACTTAGCGCGACGCGCCAGAATGCCGGTTCACATTTTCTCTTTCAGGGTGAGGAGGACATTGTTGTGTCGGACATCACGCGCGCATTGATCAAAAGCCTGCCTCGGTTATTTTCCAAACACCAAACGGACGAGGCACGCATCGCTGTGGTTCTCTCAATACCTCTGCTCATGAACCTTGACCTCTACTTGGAGATGAGGATGACAGCGGTCGGTCGTCTGTTGGGTATCCCATTCGTAAAGCTGACGTCCCTTCCAGGCTTATGCTAGTCTATGGGACGATATCACCAAGCAGTTGACTTCCCACTCGTCGCCGGTCGTTCTCTCGCACGCCGTGGCGGCGATCCGTTACCTAATGGACGCGAAAAGCCTTTCCAACACGAATAATACGAAGGTCCTCGAGTTGGAGGATAAGCTTGCGACATCTTTACGTGATGCCGTTGCAGGTCGCGACGAGCTCGAGATTGCGTCCTTTACGGAGGATGAAGTGCTTCGGCTAGGGGCTATCTGCGCGCGTCTGTCTATGTTGGCGGGCGGGCGGGACATGTCCGTATGGATGGAAGAGGACGAAGGTGGCAAACAGAGCAGTGCGTGGGACATTGTCTCTGCCCTTCTGGATCGTGGCAGATTAGGGTACAAAGAAGAAGAAACGGTGCGTACAAGATAAATCACTCGAAGAAAACGAGGCTGACATCCGCATAGATGATCGATCAGGCGCTTAACTTATTGACCTTGCATGTTATCTGGAAGGCTAGGCGATTATCGGCTGAGGTCCAGCCGTCCCCAGATGACGGCCGTCTCAGGGAAACTTTTCGTGAGCAGCGGGAAGCACTCCTCAAGAGACTTGTCGAATATGCTGTGGGCTCTCAATCGAACCCAACCGACGGTGTCCGGAGAGCGGCAAGTGCCCGATAGCTCCCTCAGAAGAGTGATCTGACCTCTGTTTGCATTGTAGGCCTTCCAGCACCTCCTTAACCTCCACATTCTCTTCTGTCCACCACAAGAACCTGAAGCTGAACATTCCTCGAATGCCTTGTCATTAACGCTTGACGAGGAAGTCCAGCTTCGTTGCGCCGCTTTCGTGCAGACCGAAGGTGAACGCTTCACAGAAGAAGTGGCTGTGCTCAGTGATGTCAGTGATGAATCAGGCGAGGAACGTATTTCCGCCGACGAGGGCGTAGCTCCCAAGGGCGCTAGGAGGAGGAACAAGAATACAGCGAACGGTGCGAAGGAGACGGGAGCGGCGGCCCCATCTGGTACGCTGATCACTAGCTCCGTGCTTGGACATGGGTAATGAATGCATCGTTATGTAGGCACACAAACCACACGCGCCCAACTAGAACAAGAGTATGTCTTTATGGGTGTTGTCTCGACGTTCCTGCGGGCCATCCGCGCTGGGGCTATTCACCCAAGGCATAGCACCGTTCTCCTTACCCACCATGGTCGGTTAGGGGTGGCCTTCGACCATTGTTCAAAGACCGTCGTCGACGTTCTCCGAGAAGAAGGCATGTATAAGGGACATGGCGACCTTGTCGTCGACGTCATTACAAGCGCACTCGAGGATGTGAGTAGTTTCATCCATCTGTATCACCTTGCTTGTTCACTAACTGTCTGAAGTCTTTCGTCTTACTCCTCGAGGGTTTAGCAGCTGACGAAACACACACCGTCTCGCTCGCCAAGTCCCTGATACCTTGTCTCATGATGCGCGGCGCGCAGCTGTCGATTGTTCGCAAGCTCGAGGGCCAATATATCATCGCCATTCACACACGATTGCTGGGTTGGGTAGCGAAGCGACTTGGAGCCTATGAAAGCAACAAGCACCAAAAGAAGAAGGACACCACCATCCTATTTTTTAAGGTTCTACAACCCCTATTAACACCTTTAGACAGTCGAGACGCTTTGGCAATGTATATCTACTCTCTTTACTATGTCTGAGACTAAGCTAATCGACCTTTTTTTTATTTTAGCAAAGCTTACATGGACCAAGTTCTCGCTCAAGCTAAGATCAAGGTGTCTGCGACGTCTCCGACTTGGGAGCCTCTACGGGCATACGAAAGGCGGGTCACTAACATCATGTCCAAAACCAAAGGTTTGTTTCACAAGTCCCTAAGCTGTTGTTTGTTGACGCTACTGTCAGGCACCGCATCGAAATCCCGCGGCAGGCCGGCCGGCAAGCCAAGGGAGCTCGCCACGAGCGACGAAGAATTGGGTGAACAATCAGGCGAAGAAGCAGCACCACAGGGCCCTGCCTCACAACAACCCCCACGACCTCGCGCCGCGTACCGTACAAGGAGCAGAAGCGCAGAGCTGGACGCGATGTCCGCGAGCGAGGACGGCAAATTGGGGGCCGAATCCCGTGGCAAAGGCAAGAAGAGGCGCTCAACAGCGTCGTCGCCGCGTTTGAGCCAGCCACGCAGCGCGTCTCGGGGGGACCGCGCGAGCGCGCGATCGTCCGCCTCTGTAAGCTCCAGATACGCCCGATCTAGCCCGGAAGGGGAGGTCACTCCAAAAGCTTCCCGCAAACGGGCTCGAGTCGCCAGGCACGAAGAGGAAGAAGAAGGCGGAGGCGGCGTGGAGGGTGGAGAGGGAGAAGGCGTGACCGAGGGTGACGAAAAGGTCCCAAATGCAGAAGAACGGGCTGCGTCCTCGAGTCCAGCTCGGCCTCCTTCCCGGACAAGTTCCCGAGCAAGTTCTGCCGGTGCCCCTGAAGACTTCCGGGTGCGCCGGAAACGAGCGCGTCACTGATTGTTCGGGAAAGGTTCGGATTAACGGGGCGAGGTTTCCTTTTCCATCTTTCTTTCTCCTTACCCTTACTTGTTCTCTCAGTAGTTGCTATCATTATTTTCTTGCCTGTACTTGCTGTTGTTGCTATCTATCTAAAGCTTTTTTCATAAGTGTCAATCGGACCCAACGACCATCATGCATCAAGATATGACAAGCTTTGGATTTTTACTAACGGTAAACAGGTGTGAGAATGAGTGATGATGAATGATGCGAACAATCGTGAAGTGTGAACAACGAATGAGTGCGGTGCTGCAAGTACGAAAATGGTATATGGTATTGATGTGGAACGAAAATATATATCATGTCCGAGTAGCGAATACTGATCCGTCAAGGATCCAGGTGATTAAAGGTGTTTAAGAGTGCATCAGCCTACGCAGAGAACTCATAAGTTGGCGTGCATCCGAGGCCACGGAAATGAAAAGTGCGCGCTCACCTCATTCTCCATAGAAGCTAGGAACCGATCAGAAAGATCACAGCCTCTTGTCAGCCGACAATCCGTAATATCAGACATTGGTCTGGGTGTCATGTCACGCGCCAAAGAAGACAAAGTCGAAGGCGACACGGCGATGGAAGACCGCCGAGGCAGTGGCATTAACTCCACATTGTCAATGCCGAGGTACCCATATAGATCAGCCTCTGCTCGTGTGAGCGCGCGTCTCACAGATGAGGAAGACAGATTTGATATGCCCGCTTTAAAGGATAAACGCCACTTCAGCCACGGAAATAACAAATGTTAATCTGGAAGGCGGTGCTCACCGGAATTCTGGCTCGGTAGGCCGGACGTAATGATGTGGTTCAGTGATGGCCTGCGCGGAATCGGAGGTACGGGGGGGATAGGACCTGAAGCGGAAGATGGCGTGCAGACCGCCGAGCCGACTTGGCTCGCCATTGATACCCGTAGTCCTGCCCTTGACACGTGCTGATAGGACTTGCGGGAAGCGATGACGCGGCTCGAGCGTCGACTCGTAGGGCGTGTAACGGAGGGGCTCGGATCGTGATTCTGCAATGCGTCGTTGAGGTCGTCCAAGTCTCGGGCCACCTGTTGGGCCTGGGCCCACGCCTCGTCACGCTCGGTCTCAAGGGCATGGGCGTGGTCCGTTAGGGATTGCAATTCCGCTTTCCGTTTGAGGTAGCTCGAGTGGAGCTTGCGAAGTGCCATCGCCAGTGCACTGCCGGAGTGAACAGCGAGCATTCGTGAGAGCTGCGCCACCTGATCGCGTACGCTGTACAACTCCTCAGCAATCCTATCGAGGGTTACAGCAGTTTCGCGTAGTTCTTTCAGTTTCGAGCGGAGGGCGATCGAACTGAATTCCGGGCTCCCTGCGTACGCATAGGTAGCCCTCATAAGGGCGTCGCGCTTGCGGACCTGCAATCGATACTGAACCCTAAGCTCGTGCAACAACGTATTGAGCCTCTTCAGCTCATCGGGTATCTCGACGAGCGCTGCTTCCTGTGGTAGTAATCGAATAGAGGATGCTTGACCCGACTCCCTGATCGCTTGGGACACGATCTCCTGTAACTCTTCGCCGGAGAATGTCCATTTCGCCGCCTCCAGAGTGAGGCCTTTGAATTTAGAAGGCGAGGTCAGAAACTTGGGCCCCGAGCCGGATCCACAGCCAGTACCGGAGCCTCCTGACATATAATCCCGGGCGCCTCTAGGGAAGGACTCTCTGGTCGGGCTCGGAATGGACGTATCCCACGACCCCGGGCTAGACGACGTGCGATAAGGGGCGCGTGGGCCAAGCGGACGAGGAGGGCGATCAGTACTGTTGGTATTGAGGAGATGATCAACGGGGGCATGACCAAGAGGAGCCGGGGGAGCAGCCAGAGGATCGCTAGGGGGGGTGACGAGAGGGGGAGGTGACGGAAGAAAGCGATCCAAGTCAAGAGCCTGGGATTCTTCTGCTGGCGGGACATCAGACAAACGCGGTTGTGCTGGTTGAGGTGAGGGGGCTCGTGAAACCAGTGGCGGAGGGGGACAAAGTTTAGGTGGCGGAGGTGGAGGCGGCAACGAGAGAGCGGGGCTACGAGGAGATTCAACTGCAGCTTTCTGTGGAGATGGGGGCTTTGATGGAGGTAGAGATGGGAGCACAAATGGCACGGATAGAATAATAGTCTTCCTCCAGGACTCAGATCGACCCCGAAGCGCCAGCCTCCGTGAATGTGCAACACCGGGAGAATGGCCACCAGCTAACGATCGAGGCCGAGTAGGAAGGTCATCGCCAAGCCGAGCTTGATCTGACATCGTAGGGACGTCACCCTTGGTCGTTGTGGAGTGTGGCGAGGGTATTGGCGTGATACTGTTGTGTATGGACGACCGACTTAGCTTACTACTCGACTTCTTGTGCAAGTTCATTCTAATGGGGGACCTTGTTGAAGCCGATCTTCCAACGATGAACCTTTGCGATGCTCGGCCGCCACAGCCACGTAAGGATCTAGTGACGGATGTGTGTCGCCGGATCTCAGACTCGGGAAGCATCGATTTATGAGCCCGTGAGTGATCTACACCCGGTGAGAACATAGGACTGAAGGCAGAAGGTGTCTCAGGGAAGGTTTGTCCGTTCACAGACGCAGGCATCGTTGACGAGCTTCCATGGGAGTCGGTCCGTTCTCCTATGCAGAAATGTCATCATGATATCCATGTTCAGAACATAGTAGACAGTACTTACGACGCCGCGCACCGCCTCCATCTGCCAGGACAATGTGGTCAAGTAAATCCGGACTTGGAGGAGGGCTGGACGTTCTCAACGAATTCGGGAAACCAGAACTCCTCAGCGCAGATGAACGGATCGCACTTTCAGGGAAGGAAGGGAGCCGGGATATACGTTGCGAGCGTGTCACAGGCAATGACGAGGGCATAGCAGACAAATTGTCGGAATCATCCGGCGCCACTACTCGACTGCCTTCCGCGGATACACTTGGTGAACGGATGGAGGATCTCCATCGCTCGCCGACAGGAAACAAAGTCGCTGGGTGTAGGAGGGTGTTCACAGAAGCAAGAGATGGGCGCGTACTCGAGCGTGAGTGTGGTCGACGACGAACTTCTGGGGCGGCGCCTAAAGAAGAATGGACCTGTCAGCAAACCTATCGGTTTATCAAAATGATGAGAAAGTAACGGACACGTCCGGCGCTGTTCCATGAGCAGTGTGCGGGAGCACGCGGCTTCATCGAGATTGTGCTCGTTCATGAGGACACCCGGTTCGATTGGAAGCTCGCGATCTGATGGGGGTGTCGGAAAAAAGTTAAGAACCCTGATGAGCTCCTCTCCTGAAGCAGGTGTTAAACGTGACACCGGACGTCGCCATGCAGATGGCGCAGAGTCCGAAGAGGAGGAGGTATCAGGTTGCATATCGGATGACCCCCCTTCGGCAGAAGTGGCTGAGTCCTTGATCAGATCAGGGGTTCCCGTGTCAGAAGGCTCGGGGGTCGTTGACTCGTTAGTGGGCGAAATCTGCGAGGGTTTGCTTGGGCTGCCAACACTCTCCGAGGTTGTCGTTTCCAACGACAGTTGATCACGAGAGTTGCTCTCCCTAGAAATGACATCGCCCTTGCTCTGCTCGCTCGTAGGTGGACCAGAAGTTACCCCATTGATGCCTGCAGGCAGAGGAGGCAGAGGAGGTACAAGAGACTCGCCATCACCGTTACTGGTTCCCGAATACTGGCGCATGGGAGACTTCGTGAAAGGATTGTCACCAACTGGGAGGATGGCCGAGTCAATACGGGTGATACGTCGCGATGGCTGGTGATGGGATTGATCCGGCTGGAGTGTCCACAAGTTGGCAATGAGAGCTCCGGGAAGGGTGATGCCTGACACAACGGACGACCTGTCGTCAACGACGGGAGACTCCCGAGGATTGGTGGAAGTAGGACGCAGTTCCGCAGACTTGCCGGCTGATCGTTGGATTTGTACCCTTGATGCATGAGCTGCGGGCGGAATCTTGATCGGCGCGGGTAGCAATTTGGTGGCACGGCGGGAAGGTGTCTGTAAAGCCATCACGTATTTAGTGGGGAACCGCGTCAAGAATTGACAAAGGCATACCCGAGTAACATCCTCAACTTCTGAAGAACGGTCATCCTGAAAGCCATCCTTAGTATAGCAGCGCTTACGATCGACAACTTGAATGCAGAGACACTCACCCTTGATCGCACCGATCCAGTACCATCGTGCAGCGACTTAGGTGGACCCCCACTACTCTTAGAGCAAAGACGGGCCCGTCTATCCTGCGTCTGCCTCGAGCTTGCGGTCAAAGATGGCTCGTGAGTGGGAGAAAGGAAGTGATCGCTGGGCAAAAAGGGTTCGGCTTTGACGCCTAAGTCCAGATGGAGGGTCAGGGGACCAAGACATGCCTCAGCGGATGGTCTGGATGGGTCGCCAATTTCTACGACGGCGGCGGAGACGAAGCTATTTGGTGTGGGGGGCGTTGGCGGGCGTGGAGAGCGTATGCTGACTATCTTCTTTGCTTTGCGTTTGCGAAACCCGAGAAAAGACATGGTCCTGGGCCTACCCCGACGAGGATGTGAGAGGGAAGAGAGATGGCCCGTCAGAGAGTGTGTAATAAGCGATATAAAGTGGGGCCAGCATCAGGGACGTGGGAGAATGATATGCGATGATGAAAGGAGCCATCCATCACGTCCGAACACGGCACACGTTGCCATCACCGACTCGTGTGAGTCTATGCGACAATTTCCATACGTGGCTGCGTTGGGCGTCATCGCAAGATCAGGTCGAATGGTGGGAGGGGCTATGCAACCGGCTGAGCGTCGGTTGCCTCGGCTCGCCGGTTAATGTTAATGACGTCCGTCGTAACGATCAACTGACTGGCAGTGGCGGTTGTACACTGACGCACACATAGATATCATCTCATCAATATCAATCTCTGTCACTTCACCTCAGCCAAAAAGTTATGTCCGTGTCCAAATTTTCACCCCAACTCGGAGCATGGCCCTCGGTTCCTCGCATACTCGATCAATTATCAACGAAATTCTTCCCCAACCTCAAAACACGACCGCGTCATAGTATTGCCCGATTCGAATCCGCCGACGGCTCAGCTCTGGCCAACATCCTCCTGTTATTTCTTTCGTCGCGTAACAACTTCGGTCACGTTCGAAATCTGCATCGTTTCATCTTGTCTCGTGCGTCGCGTCTGCCCCGGCCACAGTCGTACGACTGGTCTGCTAGTGATCCCGCCCCAAAAATTTTCGTGGCACGTTACAAGAGGTGTTAATCTATCTCCGAAGCGTGGTAATGAGGGGCACTTATTGGCACGTGATGCATAATGTTTCAAGTTAAGTTGGCCTCCAAAGCCGATGTTTGGGAAGAGCCCTCGATGATAAGACTCGAAACTGCCGACCGACCGGAATCGTCTCCAACAAAGAAGCCTAGGTTCAGTCGCCTCAGGGCTAGAGACGTTGGGAGATGACAAGATGTACTTTTCGCCCCAATATCCCGTTATCTCGGGGCTCAGGCTGCATCTACCCAAACGTTTGTTTTGATTGCCGGATGTCGCATCTTGTCCTTGTAAACCACATGGTCGCCTCACTCTCTTTCTCGGCTCAACTCAGCCAATGTCCGGTACCCCAGTCCTCTCAGGTCACATCATGGTGCTGCAATGGCCATACATCGTCTCAAATTCTGTCCCAGTGCGCTATGCTTTGGAATTCTGACATCGGGCACCCATACAATACATGGGCCAAGCGACAACACGCCACCATAGAGCATGGTCATCAGGGTTATGGACCTTCCGATACACGCACAGGCGCAGGAGGACACGTATGTATACGATGGGATCGCTTTTGCATGCACAACATATCCACATCATGCACTACACAGGGCCAGGCCTTCCTTGAGATTATACCCCCTCTTGAGTCCCTTCCGTTGCCATGCTGCCCTTGATCCACGTTGGTTTCATATCTTCCTAGTATGATGCCATTCGGGGTAAATATCCTCTTATCGAGGCCGCCTAACATGGCCGATACCTGCCACGACTTGTGATGCTACTCTTCCGGCTTCACAAAAATGCCTCATTCTCCGCGGTCTCATTTATTTCACACTTATTTATCATATTTGAACGTTGTGAGGGAATGTGTAACGCATCAACCGTTCGCTAATCAGCCGAACGTTGGGTGGGCCCATCAAAACCGCCCTAAGTCAGCCATCTGTAAGACAGCCTCAGCAGAACGGACCTAGAGATGACCAATACTGTGATACACAATTTGTATGTGAATTCAAGTTGGTTGGTATGAATCCAATTCAACTACGAAAGCGGACCATTCAACATCAAGACAAATCGCAAGTATGGCTATTCACGAGCTCACAACCCGGTAGCGGAATGTTCGATGATTGGATGGCTGTCAGTACAGTACAGCACTGCGACTGCTGTGTGATGGCGATTGGCCCGGGCGAGTCACCTACACTGGTCCGCGGTGTCGCGGGGTTTAAAATTCGGGAATATCACGTGGCACACTGTGGCAGAAACCTCTTGCGATCGTATTTCCAAAATAAGAAATACCTGTACACGGGTCACGAATCCTTACGCTCTCCCACACCCACCATGACCGCTCATTCCGCGGTCTCCACTGAAACCTATCGTGAAAAGGCACTGCGCAAATTCAAACAGCAGCCACTCGTCCCTGTCGGTGCGACATCACCGATCATACATATTTCGAGGATCTGCTGACTGATAAGGCTCACAGGGGCGGCTGCCACGACAGTCGCACTCGTAATCGCGATGACGAAGATGCGCAAGGGCCAATCCCACTCATTCAACAACTGGTTGCGTGTGCGCATCGTCGCACAGGGACTCACCGTCGCTGCCGTTGTCGCGGGCTCATGGGCATACGGCTCCGCTAGGCCTACGCCCGAGCTTGACGCGAGCGCTACCCGAGACAAGGCCGCGGAGGAGCGGATCGCTTTCCAGGAACGGTTGCGCATGGCCGAGGAGGTCACTCGTGCAGAGACGGGCTCTGCATCGCCGACGAATGCGCAGGCGACGGCACTCCCAACAACAGAGCCTCCTTCGATTCCCGCAGCATCAAGGTCATGGCGGTCATGGTGGGGATGGAACGAGTCGAAACGTGGCGCGGACAAATCACTATGACATACACCCACACACCTACCCGTCCCCTCTTCATTCGACCTACCACATCTTACGCCACATATTCGGCTTGCATTTCGACGCAGTACCTATCAGTATTCGGTGGTTTTCACGGCGTCTCGTAATCATGAAGACTGAAAAAACCTTAATCAAACACGTAAATCATATTGCTTTAAGTTTTTAAGGCTCACCAGAATGCTTAGCACATGTGGGAATAGAAATATCAGAACCCGTCTGATTCAACCCCCATGAAGTGTTGAGATGAAAACGATCTCGTCACCCTCTTTCAACTCGTAACCACCTTCCCCTTCGAGCTCCCAGTCCGTGTCATTCACCAACACCAGGATCCCAGGTCGTCTGCATCCCATTCGAACCAATTAGTGCATAGAATACATGAAAGTAAGATACTACCTACAACATTCCATCTTCAATGAATAGCTCTGGCCGCTCCTTGAGTAGATTCTGATTGAGCCAGTGTACCAGGAAGCTGATATCTACAGGTCGACCCTTCCTGTCGCCCTGAGGCACCGTTGAAGGGATATCGATGAGATGCGTGCGCCTGTTCGAGAAGAGAAGCTCGAGTCCTCCACCAAACTCAATTTTGATCTTGAGGTCCGCCATTTTGCCCCCAAGTCGAACGCGGAGAGGAGGAGAAGCTGCTGTTTGCGATTGTTAGGATCAGGATCAGGATCACGAGCTGTCGAAACCGATCCTCCCGATTTGGGCGTCGAATCGAGCGGGGCCAGATACTGTACCGGGATCCATCACTATCTCATACGGTGTTCATATAAAACCGTGCGTAGCAACGTTATTAAATCATAATATACAACGCCGGCTTCCAAATGTTCATATCATCTCAGAGTCGTCGACATCGTCTCATATCAAAAAATTCATCAACTATACTTAGCTCCAATCTGCCTGCACTTCGCGTCCGCCGTGTATTTCCCCTGGTTCTTCGTCAGGAGGAAGACGGATACGACCCCCCTGCCTCTTGCTTGTGAAATGCCTTGCAAGAGCCGTCAAAGCGAGCGTGATTGGATGCAACACGGTGAACATGATAGCAATGATCTATCGACCGTGTCTCTAAGTGCGTAATGTGGGACAAGGAGAAGAAATGACAAACGTATATGGACACGGGTCTTTGTTCCTTCAACCAGATAGATACGCATACCCAAGTTGCACCAAGACACCACACCCAATCGTAGCGCGTGGCTATAATGATTACGCCAACTATATTGATGACGAGGAAATATGCGAATCCCTCCCACTGATACTTGTCGATATGATCTGGGTGTGCGGGATCCCAAGAATGACCAAGAGTGACGCTAGAATGCGATAGTTAGGCCCTCGTCAAGTGCAAAGAAGGGTGAAAACATACAACAGGGAATTCGGGAACAGAACCGAAAGCGATAGGATAAAGAAGAGTCGGACAGGTGCATGGATGAAAGCCAAGTCGAGAGGACGACGCCAGGTGGGGACGTGGTACACAATGAGTACCACATTAGAGTACATCAACAAAAGGGTGAGGATGCCAAGGAGTATGGTAGATGCCAAGAATGCCCTGAAAACCTAAGACCGTTTCAACACGATGCAGTTGGATATGATACTGGTTCACATACCCATGCAATGGCCCAACCTGCCATGACCCAGTTTGCAAAAACAAGAGCGAGACCTACACCTTTGACAAAGGTGCTCTGTCACGGTAGCATAATTCAGACAAAGTGAGAAAACGTTGACGACAGCAACGCACTTTGGTCTCAGGCTTTCGTGCGATTACAAGCAGGATACAATATCCAACTTGGCCCGCATATATTGCGAGGATGTAAAATGCTATGGCCGGCACCGAAGGTGATATCGAGGCAGGGTACGATCGCGTGACATCGCCTGTGTTGAGAGTAGCCCCTGAGCGGGAACTCGATGGTACAGAGGGGACTACGGACCAAGGGAGGGCCGAATAATGAAAGAACACACTAGTACGGCTACAATGTTTTTCAATAGGGATAACGGGGTGAGGACTTGTAGACTGATCTCGGCTCGTCAGTGTGCCGACCTGTAACCGATTTAAAAGCAATACCGAACAAGCGACATGTAGTCGCGAACGACAGGGTTAGAGAAGTCGATGGGAAGTTCCGAGCTCATAACTTTGTGGTAATACGTTGAACGTCGGGGACAAGTTGCTCAGGCTGGAGCTGGAGCCTGATCAGATCCCGGACGAAGAATCCCTAATGACGTCATGCCACGAATCTCACGTGGGCACAAATTATATTATATAATCTTGCTTACTTCACTGAACCGTGGCCCGTCGTAGCTGTTGTGTTGTGCGTTGCGATATACTGTCCAGTAAAAGTTTCCCTAGTAACGTCGACCCATTACCACCCGACTGGTCGTCCGTCTGCCATGCTCGTACTTGAGTTGATCGCAACTATTCAGCAAGTCATTCATCATAACCTGTCCAGCATCTCCGCACCTCGTTTTGCCAGCCCCGACAATAGCCACGCTTCCCCCAGAGTTCGTGCTAATGAAGTGAAAATAGACCCGCCAGTATGCCATCAGACATAATCTCCGGATAGTTCACCCCTACGTTCATTACTCGGTGATTCTTTGGTCGTGATCCACGCCGGCATCCACCTGACTTTTTAGTGACGTTCTGCCTCGTGGTGAACACGCCCCCACCGCCCCTCCTGCATGCCCCTCAAAAGCTGCTCTTTTTTCCCAGGTAATTTGAACCCCCAACGTCGTAACCCTCTCTGCAGAATACTTCTCGCATTCATCATTATGAGCGAAACGCTGCACGTTCGTACTCGTCACCCCAGCCATAGTGAGAACTCTGTCCCATTCCCCCACGCACCTTCCATCAGTCGCCAGTCGCTTAGCCTCAGCCCTGCCGATATCGAGAGCCTTGGCTATTCCTATTCTCAGGCTTATGACAGCCTCTCTCACGAACCCGATGCGACATTTCAAACACGACTGTCTCGCACTCCTGCGGGCTCAATCCGCAGCGTTCGCGGTCGCCTCGGGGCCAAACAACTTAGCCCTGTAGCTGAGGAGAACGAAGAGCGAAGGCGTTCGCGAGGATCTCATACATCATCCCCTATGACCCATCGTTCCTCCGTAGCAGCACCACCTTTGGAGCCCAATGTGGAACCTAATGTGGTCGGTATATTCCCCGAGGATGTCACAGAAGTAATCATGTCACTGCTCCCGCAAGTGGAAGCACGTATTCCGGCTAGCGTAGGACATCGCCCAAGGCGTTTCAAAATACTTAGGGCCTTTGGTTTTGTAATGCGTACCGCCAAAGCTGCAGGGAACGCTATTTCGGGAGCGCTAAGGTCACACCGAGCCTTTGCCTGAGGCATCTACCCTATGGCCCCCCTTTCCATATGTTTTCCGGTGACGGCGCCTCTCTTGATTTGGCTGTATCGCCATATCGCCTCCCAAGGTATGTTCCTGTCTGTATCCATTCCACCTCGTTGTATCATTATACCCCCACCCCCTCCCGCGGAGGCATGATCCTGTCTGTATCCATTCCATGTCAACGTGTCCGAACACACGGCTTTACTTCATTGCCCTCTGATGCACGTGGCCATACCTCGCTAATGGCCACGCCTTTGCCTGCCATTTGATCACGTGCGCTGATACGGCCGCACTTCACATTAAAGAACGTCCACTTCGCCTCCATTGTCCTCACCGCTCTGCCCACAAGCACACCACATCCTTCCACACTTGCACAATACTTGCGGGTGATTCGCTTTAACATGCCATCCCTCAAAAGGCCACGGACTCCTGCGGCCTTACTAGTCGGTGTCCCCGTCGATGCTACTCCTGCGCCACCCACTCTTCCCCCTCCTCCATACTGCAAGACACCCCCACGAAAGCACCGGCGAATCGACCACACTCGACCACCTTTCTCAGACATGAGTAATGAGACACATGCTGTCGGAGTTCTCACCCCTCCGACTTCCCCGACTTCGTCCCGACCGTCGCGAGTTTACATCCCCCGTCCCTCATCGGCCGTACCTACTCCCAAGCCGCGCGGAAATGTAAGGGCCGTTCCCTTGAGTCGCATCAGGTCATGCGAGGAAGACCCCGCAGACACAATGACCGCTCTTCCTCCCACTCCTCGCCGGACACCGCCGCCACCATACTCGCTTCGGTCCCAAAATCGACATTCATCATACATCCCGTCATTGGAGTCGACACCGGGCCCTTTTCACATGCTGGAGTGCATCCAGTCTGGTGGCTTCGCTACCGCTTGGGCAGCTCGCGATTTGAGCACGTCTCGCATGTTATGTTTCAAGGTCACGTCCAAGAAGATCGTGTCCGAGTACAGAGCCTCTCGCCTGGCTCTGGGACGCGAACTCGAGGCTTATCAACGCTTGGCGGCATGCATTGAGACACCATATGTAATGCAGTTGCACGGTGTTTTCCAGGATCCCAGCAAGGTGTATTTCGCCATGGTGAGTCACTGCGTTCTCAAAGGGACTTGGTGGGTAATAATGATACCAGGATTTGATGGAATGCGATCTGTGGGAAGCCACAGCGAAGGGCGTGACTGGAGCGCAACTACGGCGGTGGACGGCTCAGATTGTGGGTTCCCATCCCTCCATCTGCATGACTTGGCACGCCTGACTGACTGATCCTTGTCGAATTATCTTCCAGGCACTCGGCCTGGACGCTCTTCACAATATGGGCATCATGCACCGCGATGTCAAGCCAGAAAACATTCTTCTTTCTCGCTCCGGGGACGCGCGCATCGCTGACCTGGGCGCCGCATACGTACACGATGCCTCCCGCCTCCTTCGCGGCCAGAGCTACGCCCGCGACGCAGTGTTCACGCCGGGCTATGCTGCCCCTGAGCTCGTGGGCAGTGCACTACGTGACGACGGTGCGTGGATGGCGCCGGGCTCACGCTGCCCACGCTACGGCCTCGAGGTCGACTGGTGGGCGCTCGGGTGCATCATGTACATGATGATGGCAGGCTGCATGCTTTTTTCCGAAAAGACGGACCTGCTTGACTATGTCGAGCGATACAAAACCCATCGCGGGAGAGCCTGGCTTCGATCGCGGTGTTCCATGTCAGAGAACGAGCTGCGGGTACTCTACGGGGTGCGTTCAAAAATTATTCTTTTTCTTTTTGGGAGTACGACGAAAGTAGTGACTTTTTGATATGATTCATGTATCAGCTACTGCACGTCTCGATCAGCAGGCGGTTTGCCTTTGAGGAGCTCGAGAGGGAGCCGTTCTTCGAGAACGACGAGTGAGTGGTTTCTTCGCCCGCTGCTTCCATTCCAAAACCGCTCATTTTTCATTTTCCCTTTCCCTTTTCCCGTCCCACAGTGGCGTGGACGAATTTACATATCTCGAGCATCGTTCTCGTTCCCCACTCAAGGGCCTTTATCGTCCCGAAAAGCCCAGATACAGGATGGCGTCTTCCAAATCAACGGTCACCCTGAATCTCGTGAACTCGACGGACGAGGCGGGGCAAGAGGACAGCGACGACTGGGGTTTCTGGCGCTGGTTTGCATGGCATAACCCACAAGGTCTCTGGGCGGACTGGAAAGGCAGGCGACGGTGGTGGGCCTTCCACTGACCCCCCGTCCCCTTTCATTTCATCGTATCCTCAAAATTTTCATCTCCTTATTATCATTATTTCCTATCCCCTTCAAAGTGCTCAAGACGTTGTCCTCATGCTGACGATTCGCTCATGGAAAGAACATTTTTTTACGCAGACATGTTTTTCTCGGATACAGGGGTAGGGCCTTGTGCCACGATTGCTAGGATTGATACAGTAGTGTACTCAAGTGGGTTTTCGCTTGTACTAGAAGCTTCCAACAGAAGATCTATTGTCTGTCCCTGTCCGATCATACGAAGGTGGATGGAGCCTTACGCCGGACCTTGGTGTCCCGGGGCTCGCTGATCTCCACACGCATCCGGACAGATATGCATCCAGATACGAGGGCGGTAATCCATTTCTTTTTTCTATCTGGCGTTAGCGCACTCGGAATAACTTTGAACTGATCCAATGATTTATCGGGAAAGATCATTACACCCCAGGATCGAGAACCCGCTTAAAGTTCATTCTCGCGGAGGCGATGGCAAGGGAAGAGACGCGTGGCGCGGTGGCGGTTTTCGCCGTGGGCAGCGAGTACGGTGAAAGACGGAATCCGTTGGAAAAAAGATCAGCGACCCAAGGACGCGTAATGCGATGCATAACTGTAGTGCTAGTATGCCCACAGGGGCTCCTTGCCACGGGCACGAGGAGCACGGCATCCGGGCAACGTGTTCGGAGGGCTGACGTTACATTCCCAGGCACGGAGTCGAGCCAACGGAATTAGACACAGCACCTTCAAACATACAAAAAAAACATATTAAAATTGATTGGAGTTATGACTTGTCCCCCCACCGGTGATGACAATGGGCGGAGAGCGCAGCCATCGCTTGTATGTGCACGAGACCGCCAGTGGGGCCGCGCATGAGGTCTGTTTTCCGCCCCCCGGAATGCAGAGATCCGTACGCGTCTTGTTATGTCTTTTGTTATTTATTTGCATTTATCCTTTTTTTCTTTCCCAACGCCCTCCGAGTGAGTTGAGATAGGGGCTATGAGGGTACCGCGTGGTAGGTGGTGGTGAGTGTCTGTTGTTGGACGTCGAGCGATCATTCGACAAGTGACGCGGGGACAGACCCCCGGACGGACCAATGCGCTTAAGCGCGCGATTGCCCCACGCGGGTCCAGTCTCGCAGCCAATCCTCCGGGTGAAACATAGAAAGCGCCAGAAGAGGGAGAACGAGTGAGTTGCTGGAGGAATCAGAGTGAATCAGCAGCGGGAGATGTCCGGAAGGACACGCCACCAACGAGACGGGAGACGGAGCTACGATTTTCTGTGAGGACACGAGGTCCTTCCATTCGATTTGGGGACAAAGAGCGTGGGTTGAGAGGTCCTGTGAAGAGACGTTTTTTTTTGACGCTAGACGTACGCGTCAGAAGCGTTGAGAAGGTGAGCAAAGATCAAAATGGGCACACGACAAAAAGGGAAATGAGATAAATTCACACGTCGAAATCAGTGAACCTCGTGCGGTCGATATCTCACAATAATTCCACACTCCACTCTGCAATGTGCACCAGCAAAAGTGTTGTGCCTCGGGCCTCGGGAATAAGGAAAACCATAAAAATTGTATACTAGCCTCGGTTGCTTTCTGTAAGAGGTAATCTTGTCTCGCGAAAGATCGCGGGTTGAGGATTCCGGCGGCTAAAAAGTGTTCGTGCGAGATATGATCGTGGCTGAAATCCCGTAGCGACAGTGATTAATCTCCCCACGCGGAGTATGTCACATCATTTCTACCCAGAAAGGCTACGGCAGCCGAGTGTTAAAGTCTGATCTATCCATTTGCCAGAGACTCCTGGTCAGAGGAAGCGGTTGCGGCACATACCAAAAAGATGACTGCAACGGTAAATCGCACTGACGAAGACGTGGAAATGAGATAAGCGTGCTCGGGCCAGGGAAAGCTGGGAGATCCCAAAGGACAGTATCACGTATCGGGGCGCTCCTCTTGGCGAAGGTAACGCATTGTATTTCAAGTCGAAGTTCTGACTGAATCGCGCAAAAGAAACATATCTCACCGTACCGGGACGCCAGATATTCGGTTCCTGGACGACTTTAGGTAGCACAAATCCGGAAGACAGGTGACTTGTTTACACGCCCGAGAAAGGTCTCTACAAGAAGACACTGTAAACGGGTCCGAAGGACGCTTCCACCTAAATGGACCTCCTTCAAGTTACTTCCGAAGGAAGCGTGACTTGTGGATGATACATCGGGCTGACGGAAACTAGAACTTCAGTCGTTTGATGGACCTTCCATTCGCGACGATGGGGCTACGGGCACGGTATTTGCGAATTACTGGTGATACAGCACCCCAGATACGTAGGTATACTGCAAGTTCACCACCTGTGTGCACCGGACGATGTCCGTGGAAGTTAGGAGATATCAGAGGTTATCGAGGCGATGCAAGAGATGTCTTGGATCGACGGAAGCCGGTGCTCGGAGTAGGGATACAGTAACACTGGGCGCGTAAGGAGCATGATGATATGGTCGTTGCTCGAACTAACCAGATCGAGGAGACGGTGAGTGTGAGAGTAAAGATATGATATGATGCGTACGGTGGCAAAAAAAAAAGAAAAAGAAAAAGAAAAAGGAAGCGTCTTGTGAAGAGCGAACGGGGTAGGAAAAGGCCGGTGAGAAGACGGAGAGAGATGAGGTAATGAGGACAGCCGCGCCGGGTGGTCGGGTCCGATGGGATCTTTGACCATTTCCGGAGCAAACAGGGGAAAACACGTCAGGTCAGACGGTAAGCAGGCGCCAATGCAGCTCTCGCTAGATATACATACGACCAGTCCAACCAGCCCGCCCATGGCCCTTCCCGCACCCTCTCCGCTAAATGGCTACCCCCTCCCGCACTCCCACTGCCTCTGCGAGGCTCCGCACCAAAACTTCTGAGCTTTCTGACCTCTTCCGCGGTCGCCAACATTCCTCCGTTCCTTCTCCATCTGATGCCACGTCTAAAGCCAAACGCAAGATCCCTCTTTTCAGCCTACGCAAAAAGTCCCCCGCCACACCCAACCCTCGCCGATCTCCCACCCCTCCTTCCGTGCCCACGCCCAGGCCATCCACTAATGCGTGCGTCTCCCCTTCCTCGCCATTTTCTCTTTCATTCAATCTGAACCTCTCACCAGAGCGACATCGTCCCCCGCGGGGTCCGCGCAGAGTCACGCGCAGCCTCCGCAACTCACTATCCCGTCTTCCTCATTCTCCTCATCGTTCGATGACGCGTCCTCTTCTAAACGCTCCTCGATTTCACCGACAAACTCGAAATCGGCACGGTCTGCAACGCGCCCGCCCTCCTCTTCTTATACTCGAAGCAGCGTTAGCAAGTCACGAACACCGACACCAACATCTGCCGTTACCTTGGGGGGTGGTTCATTCTCGGATTCCGAACCACCACGCTCTTCTAGTACGCGGCCATCTAATGCCCTTCTTAGGTCATACGCGTCAGACGACGAGGAACGGAGATATCTCACCACACGTATCATCCCCCCCAGCAAACCCGCTCCTACAAAATCATTACCTCCACCCCCCGAGAGCATATCTTTTTCGTCCGCCTACCCAACCCCGACCACCCCGACCAGTCCTCCGCTTTTCTTTTCAAGTCCAGCAAGTTCCTACTCTCCACTCTCCTCCGACTCCAAGTTACCTCCTTCCAATGTTCGGAAGCTTGCCGTGTCTACGTCGTCCGCACCCCGTTCCCTCAAATTTACTTCAGGCAGCGAAAGTGCATCAGAGTCGGCCCCCGGGTATACCAGCGCTAGCGGATCTGAATCTGCCACAACTGGTCTCGGTCTCGGATTTAGAATACGGACAAGATCGAGCCAGGGAAATGGTAGCGACACCGGCTCGACGTCGCGGGCCGCGTCGGTACGCGTCGGCCTACTTCGAGCGCCCAATTCTTTCACGGCTTCTAAGGTGTTGTCTCCGCCCTCACCAAAGTCGCCGCCTGTCTTGTTGTCCCGATCATCGCCACCCGCAATTCGAACCTCTCTTGAGCGAAACGGATCGCGTTCTGTCCCACAATCTCAGTCATCAATGAAGCGTGCGAGTCCTCCCATCCAAGGCAGAACCTCTCAGTCTTCGTCTGAGGGGGTTGGTAGGAGACAGACAGAACCTGTTCCGGCTGCCTCCAGCACGAAGCACGCATCGTGGCTTGTCATACCGAAAGCTGCGCATACGCCCTCGGCCAACTCGCCAGGGCACCCGAGCGGACAAGACCCTAAATTCACCGTGAGTATGCCATCTTGCAATATGCGGTCTTGATGTAAACCTTGAAGAATAACGCTCGGGTACAGGCACCAACTAAACTTCGGGCACGCGCGGCATCGGATTCCCGTACACTCACCGCGGCCAATGCCGTCTCAGCGGG